>Ga0335069_10001926_pt1 | contig 32644 bp, 28 predicted proteins | sample Lox_Sample_11_FD_206714 | JGI IMG/M metagenome (GOLD analysis project Ga0335069, IMG submission 206714) | Soil microbial communities from Loxahatchee National Wildlife Refuge, Florida, United States - Lox_Sample_1.1 | ecosystem: Environmental > Terrestrial > Soil > Wetlands | place: USA...
CTCCAGCTCTCCTCGGACCGCGACCCGGGCGCACCGCACGCCCGGAAGGCTCACCCCGAGGTGCACCTCGAGGACCTCCTGGCCCGTGGGCTCCTCCTGGGTCTGCCCGCCGCACTCCAGGCGACTCCACCCCGCATCCCGGCCGCCTCGGCCGACGAGCGCGCGGCACTGGGCTACCTCCACGCCAACTGTGGCGTCTGCCACAACCGACATGGACCGCTGGCCGGCATCGGGCTCGATCTGCTGCAGGCCCTCTCCGAGGGTCCGGCCTCGGTGGAGCGCACGCGGGCCTCGGCGCTCGCCGTGCGTGCGCTCCGCCCGGTCCACGGCGCCGAGATGCGGCTCGATCCCGGCAAGCCCGAGCACAGCGTGCTCTTCCGCCGGATGGGCGCCCGGGATGCGCTGGACCAGATGCCCCCGCTCGGGACCGAGAAGCCCGACCACGAGGCGCTCGCGCTCGTGGGGCACATGGGGCGGGGCCGGCCCATCCTCCCGCCCATGCCGTGGCAGATGGTCGGCACGCTCACCGACCAAGACCTGAAGGCGGTCTTCGCCTACCTGCGCACGGTGCCGGCGGTGAAGAACCGGGTGCCGCAGCCCACCCCGCCCTCGAGCACCACCGCCGACGCCGCGCCTGCGCCGGCCAGGTGAGCCCTCCCGCGCCACGGTTGACGCCGGGGCGTGTGCCGTCCCAGGGTCGACGCCAGCAAGGAGAGGTCTCCGATGGACGTCCAGCACGACCCGAACCACCACCGCTTCTTCCTCGAGGTGAGCGGCGGAACCGCGGAGTTCGCGTACCGGCCCCTCGACGAGCGCACGGTCGACCTCGTGCACACCCGCGTGCCCGACGCGGCCGCCGGTCAGGGAATCGGCGGAAAGCTGGCAAAGGCGGCCTTCACCTGGGCGCGCCAGAACGGGGTGAAGGTCGTGGTGACCTGTCCCTTCGTGCGCAGGTGGCTCGAGCGTCACCCCGAGGAGCAGGATCTGGTAATCGTCCGGCCCGCCGGCGGCTGAACGCCGGGGGAGGGGACATGCGCTTTCTCCTGCACCTCGTGGTGACCGCCGTCGCCTTCTGGGTCGCCACCCGGCTGGTCAGCGGCCTCAGCTACGTCGGGCCGCTCCCGGGGCTGCTGCTGGTGGCGCTGCTCTTCGGGCTGGTGAACGCGGTGCTGGGAAGCGTCCTCCGGCTGCTCGCGCTCCCGGTGACGTTTCTGACGCTCGGGTTGTTCGCCCTGGTGATCAACGCGCTCCTCCTCTGGGTGACGGGCGCGGCCGCGCAGTCGCTGGGGCTGGGGTTGCATGTCGATGGCTTCATCCCGGCGTTCCTCGGAGCGCTGGTCATCGGGGTGACACGGGGCCTCCTCAACGCCGTGGTCGATCGGCGAGACCGTCGCTAAGGTCGTTCCATGCGGCGCGTCGCTCGATCGTCCCTGGCGGTGGTCCTCACCTCCGTGCTCGCCGGTTGTGCGCACGAGGAGCCGCTGCCGCCTGCGGATGTGCTGCCGCCCGAGGCGCAGTCGATGCCGGAGAGCGGCCGGTTCGTGCTGACCGGTATCCGGAACCCCATCGTGGCGCTCATCACCCCGACCGGCATCCAGGGCCCGGACGTGAACCTTGGTCGCTATCCCGACCAGTCCGGGGCGACCGCTTGGCGCGGCAAGGCATTCGGCCGGGAGGTGAACGTGACGGTGAGCTCCGACGGAGCGGAGGGACTCGTCGGGCGGAGCCCGTTCAATCTGTACGTCACACCGGGCCAGGAGGGGATGGTGGTGAACGGCCTGATCCTCGGCGCCCCATCCAGCGTCAGCATCAGCAAGGCGCGGATCAACGGCGCGTTCGGCCGCTGCGGCTACGACCTCCGCTTCCAGGGCCAGGCGTACGTCGGGCCGAGGAGCTGCGGCGGGGCAATCATCCAGGTGGGGGTGACGCTGCCGACCCTCCTCGCCACCTGGCCGGACCCCGAGGTGGCGACGGTGCTCGCGCTCCTGATGACCGGCCGCTAGCGTCCCCGCGCCTCGCCACGGGCTCGAGGGCCGTGACGTTTCAGAGCGCGGCGCGGGTCAGCGTGATGTCCGCGTCCTTCCACGCTTCCTCGAACTTCTTCCGCGCCGCGGCCGCCTCGTCCTTCTTGCCCTGCGCCGCGAGCGCGGCAGAGAGCCCGTGCAGCGCCCAGCCGTTGCCGGGGTTGTGCTTCAGGTCCTCGCGGAACACCGCCTCGGCCTCCCCCGGCTTCTTCGCGTCGAGCAGCGCCGCGCCGAGGTAGTGGCGCATGGGGTAGAACCAGTCCGCCGGCTCGTCGTAGGCGAACCCGTCCTCCTGGACGACCGCGCGCTTCCACGCGGCGATGGCCGGCTTCCACTTGCGCCCCCGCTCGGCGATGCGGGCCTCGATCGCATCCGCACCCAGCCGGCACATCGCCGAGGCGGGGTTCTGGCCCGCCAGCAGGTCGGGCGGCATCTTCGTCGCCAGCGTGCGGAGCTCGCGCATCGTCGCCTCCGCCTCGCGTGTCTTCCCGGTGGAGGCGAGCGCCATGCCCCGCCCGTGGAGCCAGAGCCCGGTGAGGGTTGGGTACTTCTCCGGCGGGCGCGGCTCGGCCAGCAGCTCCTTCCACTTCCCGAAGCGCACCATCACCAGCAGGGGCTCGGAGGCGAAGAAGTCCATGCCAGGCATCATGTCCAGCATCTCGGGGGGAACGGCCTTGGTCGCTGCGCGCGCGGCGCGGAGCGACTCCTCGGAGCGCCCGAGCATCGAGGCCGAGTAGGCGAGGAAGCCATGGTTGTGCCCGAGGTACATCGGGTAGTAGCCCGGTGGCCGGGTCTTCGCGAGGTACGCCTCGTCGGCGCGCACCGCCCGGCGGTTCGCCTCGGAGGCGTCGGCGTACCGGCCCACCCGCTGGAAGATGTGCGCCGGCATGTGGACGATGTGCCCGGCAGCCGGCATCAGCCCGGGGAGCCGCTCCGCCGAGGGCACGGCGCGGTCGGGACTGGTCGAGGCCTCCACCGCGTGGATGTAGTAGTGGTTGGCGCCCGGGTGCCGCGAGTTGCGGCCCAGGACGCGCTCGAGCGTGGCGACGATCTCCTCGGTCCCCACCGCCGGCTTCCCCTCCAGCGTCCAGAGGTGCCACGGGTTCACGTCCATCAGGGACTCGGCGAAGATGACCTGCACGTCGTCGTCGTCCGGGTGCGCCGTCGCCACATCGCGCATCGCCCGGGCGAAGGCCTCGTTCATCGGCTGCTGGCCCGGGGGATCCACCGGCTGCGGTCCCCGGTACCGGGAGGCGAGCGCGGTGATCAGCGCCTGCTCCACCGGGCGGGCCCGGGTCGCGCGCTCGCGGGCCGCCTGGAGCGCATCCCACGCCGCCTGCGCCCGGTCCGGGAGCATCGGCACGTTGTAGTTGGGGCCGAGCGTCCAGGCGACGCCCCACAGGCACGCCGCGCAGCCCGGGTCGAGCTCGGCGGCACGGGCGAAGGAGCGCGTCGCCTCGTCGTGGTTGAACCCGTACGCGAGGCGCAGCCCCTGGTCGAAGTAGCGCTGGGCCTCCGGCGACGCGGTCCCGACGGGCCGGCTCAGCGTCCCGAGGTCGTCGAAGGGCTGTGCGCCCTGGGCGAGCGCGAGCACCGACGGCGGGACCGCCGGCGGGGGCGGTGTCTTCGCGGCCGTTGCAGCGGCGGCCTGAGGAGCGGGGGCCGTCGAGCCTCCGGCGCAACCGAGGGCGAGGACCAGGAGCGTGCAGCGAAGGCGCACCACGACCTCCAGCGTTCAGTTTGGCGGGCCGATGCTACGCGAGCCGGCCCAGCTTTCCAGGAAACCGGGGGCGCGGACCCCCCACGCTCAGTACGGCCGCTCGCCGACCCAGTTTCCGGGGGGGCTGTAGTCGCAGACCCAGAAGTCCCAGGTCGCCACGCCGGCGAAAGGCGAGTTCTCGGTGCAGCGCGCGAAGGCGCAGCCCAGGAGCGTGCTGCCCCGCCAGACGAGCTGGGTGTAGTGCCCGCACACCTTCCCGGTCGCGCAGCTGTTCGAGCCGTAGTCGTAGTCCGAGGCCTCCGACGCCCAGGCCTGCACCACCTCCGCGATGCTGGGCCAATAGCCCGGTGAGCTGGCGGCGATGTTCTCCCCGAGGTTCCCGCGGCCCGCGTTGTGCTGGTACACGCAGTGCGCAGCCCACTGGGCCGCCACGGCCTCCACATCGGCCGACCACTGCATCGCCGGGAGGGCCGGGGCCGGCGTGGGCGTGGCGTTGCTCCGGACCTGGTCGTGCGCCTGGAGCGCCACCCTGGCCAGGTCGGTCGTGGGGCTGGACGGGTTGGGCCCGGCCCCGGTGCCGTTCGAGTCGAGGAGGTTGCAGCCGGACAGCGCGGTGAGGAGACCGAGTCCGGCGAGCGTGGGGCGGAGGCGGGTCATCGCCCGGTGAGTCTAGGGCCGGTATCGCTCCCCGGCGGTGCCTCGGGACGGGTTGCAGGGGAGTGCGCGTGCGTGGTCCACGCACACCTGCCCAGGGGCACGCGCACGCCCTTTGGGTGCTGGCCCCTGCCGGATCGCCCGGGGCGTCGGCGGCCGCGCAAGGTGCAGCGACGTGGCGGGACGCCATGCGGCGTCGAGTGCCCATCGGCCCTGTACCAGCTCCATGTGGGTCCAAAGTGACCCACCCCCAAGGGGCCTCTTTCTCATGTTTCTGACACCTGTATTGACAGATAAGTGCGTGTCCGCGCCGCCTCTCGGCGCGGCGGCACGGGCTCAGGGAGGGCCAGACTTATGTCGCGTCACTCAACACTTGCAGCGTGCGTGCTGTCGCTGGCGCTCGGGTCAGCGTCGCTTGCGCAGACGTCGGCGACGGAGTCCACCACCGTGAGGCACACGGTGAAGTCCGGAGAGGTGATCTCCGTCGCTGGGAACAAGGTCGTGGTCCGGGAAGCCGATGGTATCCACGAGTACACGGTTCCGGACGGCTTCAAGTTCCAGCTCGACGGCCAGGACGTCGGCATCGACCAGCTGAAGCCGGGGATGAAGGTCGGGGCGCTCATCACAGACAAGACCACCACCCGCGACGTCACAGTCACCCGCGTCGTCTCGGGCACCGTGATGCAGGTCGCGCCGGGCGGAATCGTCATCAAGGACGCCAAGGGCGATCTCAAGAGCTACAACTTCAAAGATCCGGACGGGAACGACGTCTACTACGCGAAGGATGGGAAAGAGGTCTTGCTGCGCAACGTGAAGAAGGGTGAGCGTTTGACCGGGACCTTCGTGACCAAGCTGCCCCCGCAGACCATCAGCCAGCGCTCGGTGGCCGCGAGGGCGGTGGCTCCGCCCGAGCCCGCGCCTGCGGCCGAGGTGGCCGCCGCGACGCCTCCGCACCGGCTTCCCAAGACCGCGAGCCCGCTGCCTCTCTTGGGGCTGCTCGCCCTGGTCTCCGCCGGCATCGCGCTGTCGCTCCGGGCGGCGCGCGCACTCCGCTAGCGGGTCATCCGGGTGTCGGTGCTCCCCGAGGCGAGGATGGACCGGCGAGGCATCTGGCGTCGCCGGCTCCATCTCCTCGAGCGGGTCTCCTGGGCGATCGCGCTCGTGCTTGGTGGCACCTGGGCGACGGCGCGCGGCCTCGCCTGGGCCTCCGAGCGCCGGTCGATCGCCGCGTTCCACGAGACCACACGCGCCGCGGTGCCCTCGCGGCCAACCGGCGCCCGCGCTCCGGCCGTAGAGGTCGATCAGAGCCTCTGGGATCCGGGGCGTATCCGAGCATACCTACGCGCGCTGGCGCGCCCGGCGCCGCCGCCGCTCGCCCTGCTCCGCATCCCGCGGCTCGCGCTCGAGGTGCCGGTGCTCGAGGGCACCGACGAGTGGACGCTCGACCGCGCGGTGGGCCACATCGAGGGAACCCCGCGCCCGGATGAGGCCGGAAACGTGGGCATCGCCGGGCACCGCGACGGCTTCTTCCGCGTGCTGAAGGACATCTCCGAGGGTGACCTGGTGGAGCTGGCCCTTCCGGCCGAGGTCCGCCGGTTCCGCGTAGCCCGGCTCTCCATCGTCGCCCCGGACGAGGCGCAGGTGCTCGCGTCGACGGGCGGAGCACGGCTGACGCTCGTCACCTGCTACCCGTTCTACTTCGTGGGCTCGGCGCCCCGGCGGTTCATCGTCCAGGCCATCCCGGAGTGAGCCCGGGGCGGCGGTTCTTCCGCCCCGGCCCGGCGCGACATGCCACACTCCTTCCCCGGAATTCTCGACCAGGGAGGGGAGAGCACATGCGGATCGTGGCGTGGGTGGCAACGCTTCTGTGCGGCGTCGCGCTCGGGCAGCAGCAGCCTCGGGTGATCGCGGTCCGAGCCGGGCGGCTGCTTGACCCGGCGGCCCAGAAAGTCCGCACCGGAGCAGTGGTGGTCATCCAGGACGGGCGCATCCAGTCGCTGGGCGATTCCGTCCCGGCCGGTGCGCAGGTGGTCGACGCCTCGGCCCTGACGGTCTGCCCTGGCTTCATCGACACCCACACCCACGTGCTGCTCCAGGGAGACCCCACCGCCGTCGAGTACGACACGCAGCTGCTCAAGGAGTCGCTTCCCTACCGCACGCTCCGCGCCACCCGGGCGATGCGTATCGCGCTGGAGCACGGCTTCACCACCCTCCGGGACATCGGCAACGAGGGTGCGGGCTTCGCCGACGTGGATCTCAAGAAGGCGGTCGCCGCGGGCATCGTGGTCGGCCCGAGGCTCTTCGTGGCCACCAAGGCGCTCGCCCCCACCGGCGCCTACGGGCTCGGAGGCACCACTTATTCCTGGGAGCTGGACATGCCCAAGGGCGTCCAGATGTGCGACGGCCCCGATGCCTGCCGCCAGGCAGTGCGGGACCAGATCGCCCACGGCGCCGACTGGATCAAGGTCTACGCCGACCGGGGCTACTACAAGCGTGCCGACGGGCAGATCCGCAGCCTCCCCAACTTCACCGAGGAGGAGCTGAAGGCCATCGTCGACCAGGCGCACCGGACCAACAAGCGCGTCGCGGCGCACAGCATGACCCCCACCGGGCACGCCATCGCCCTGGCGGCGGGGGTGGACAGCATCGAGCACGGTGACGTGATCGACGACGCCACTGCGAAGCAGATGGCGCAGAAGAAGGTGTACCTCTCGCCGACGCTGACCGTGCAGGCCTTCGTCGAGGGGCCGCGAACGAAGCTCGACCCGATCTGGAGCGCCCTGGTCAAGGCGGCGGACGACTCGTTCCGCCGGGCGCTCGCCGCCGGGGTGCCCATCGCCCTCGGCACCGACGCGGGTGGATTCGACTGGGACAAGCTGAACCAGGCCGAGGAGTTCAAGCGCTACGTCGACCGGGGCATGACGCCCTGGCAGGCGCTCCGTTCGGCGACGGTGACCGCGGCGGCGCTCCTGGGAAAGGAGTCCGAGCTGGGGACGCTCGCCCCCGGCGCCTACGGTGACCTGGTGGGGATGAAGGAGGATCCCCTGAAAGACATCAGCGCCACCGAGCGGGTCTCCTTCGTGATGAAGGAGGGAGTGGTCGTGGTCCCACCTGGGCGCTGAGCGCCCGAGGGTCACCGCCGACACCTGGTGCAGCCGGCGCAACTTTCGAATTTGGATCGGGTTCGAGCTGTCCGAACGGGAACGGCGCGACGCCGCGCCCGCTGTCAGGAGACCAACCCGTGAAGACGATGATCAGGACGATTCTGGTGGTGACCGCGCTGTCGTCGCTGGCGATGGCGGCCGAGGTGGATCGCCGCGAGGTGCGGCAGCAGGAGCGCATCGGCCAGGGCGTGCAGAGCGGCCAGCTCACCCCGGGCGAGACCGCGCGGCTGGAGAAGCAGGAGGGCCGGATCGACAACGAGATCAAGGCCGACCGCGCGGCCAACGGCGGTAAGCTGACCCCGGCAGAGCGGCGGAGCATCAACCGCCAGGAGAACCGGGAGAGCCGGCGCATCTACGCGGCGAAGCACAACGCCCGTCACCAGTAGGAGGGGCCGGCACGAAGGCGCTGGTCGAGGCCGCTCGCTACTTCTCGAGCCCGACGTCCTTGCGCGGGTTCCCCACCATCGACCGTGGGACCACCACCTTGTCGAACTGCTCGGCGGTGACGTACCCCGAGGCGAGCGCCGCATCGCGCAGCGTCATCCCCTTGCTGTGGGCCTCGTGGGCGATGTGCGCCGCCTTGTCATAGCCGATGACCGGGCTGAGCGCGGTCACCAGCATCAAGGACTCGCTCACGTACCGGTCGATGCGGGCCCGGTCGAGGGTGATCTGCTCCAGGCTGTGCTCCCGCCATCGGTTGCAGACGTCGGCGAGGATGGTCGAGGAGTGCAGCACGTTCTTGAGGATGATCGGCCGCATCGCGTTCAGCTCGAAGTTGCCCTGCGAGCCCGCGAAGCCCACCGCGGTGTCGTTGCCGATCACCTGGATCCCCACCATCACCACCGCCTCCTCCTGAGTGGGGTTCACCTTGCCGGGCATGATCGACGAGCCGGGCTCGTTGGCCGGGAGGTTGAGCTCGTGGATGCCGGCGCGCGGCCCGCAGCCCAGCCAGCGGATGTCGTTGGCGATCTTGATCAGCGGCACGGCCAGTCCGCGCAGCGCGCCGCTGACGCTCACCATCGGGTCGAGCGAGGCGATCGCCGCGAACTTGTTCCGGGCGGTGGTGAACGGGTGGCCGGTGAGCCGGGCGATCTCCCTGGCGATCCGCTCGCCGAAGTCGGCCGGGGCGGTGATGCCGGTGCCCACCGCGGTACCGCCGGCGGCCAGCGGGTAGAGGCGTTCCATCGCCCGCTTCACCTCGGCCAGCGCGTCCTCCATCTGGGTGGCGTAGCCGCTCCACTCCTGCCCCACGGTGAGCGGGGTCGCGTCCTGGAGGTGCGTCCGGCCGATCTTCACCACGTCGACCCACTCCCGGGCCTTGGCCCAGAGCACCTTCACCAGCGCCTCGATGCTGGGGATGAGGTGGTCCGCCAGCTCCAGCACCACCGCCACGTGCATCGCCGCGGGGAAGGTGTCGTTCGAGGACTGCGACATGTTCACGTGGTCGTTGGGGTGCACCGGGGTCTGCGTCCCCAGCGTGCCGCCGGCGAGCTGGATGGCGCGGTTGGCGATGACCTCGTTCACGTTCATGTTCGACTGGGTGCCGGATCCGGTCTGCCAGACGAAGAGCGGGAACTCGAGCGCGTGCTTGCCGGCGATGACCTCGTCGGCCGCGCGGTCGATGAGCTCGGCCCTGTCCTTCGGGAGCCGGCCCAGCTCGGCGTTCACCCGCGCCGCGGCCTTCTTCACGATGCCGTAGGCCCGGTACACCGCCTGGGGCATCCGGTCGTCGCCGATGGAGAAGTGGTGGAGCGACCGCTGGGTCTGCGCGCCCCACAGCCGCTCGTTCGGCACCCGGACCGCCCCCATCGAGTCGGTCTCGATGCGGAACTTTCCGCCGTCCACCAGCGTGCCCGCCTTCTCTCTCGTCGTGCCGTGCGCCATCCGTCAGGGCCTCCAGTTCCCCCTGGAGACTCTCCTACGACAAACGGGGCGCTGGCTCTAGAGCAGCGGACGGTAGGTCGGGCTCCAGAAGCGCGCGTCGATCGCTGCCCGGACCGCGTCCTCGGAGCTGGCCGGCGCCATGCCCGAATCCTGCGCCTCGCGGGCGACCGCCAGGGCGATCTCCGGGGTGAGGCCAAGCAGCTCGTCCAGCGTCGGGAGCAGGGGCGCGGAAGGGTCCTTCCGGGCTGGTGAGCGCGCGCCGAGAGCCCGCGCCGCGGCGAGCATCATCCCGTCCGTCACCCGTCGCGCACCCACGCTCAGCACGCCGAGCCCCACCGCGGGAAAGATGTAGACGTTGTTGCACTGGGCGATGCGGCGGGTGACGCCACCGTAGGTGACCGGCGGGTACGGGGTACCGGTGGCGATGAGCGCCCGCCCGTCGGTCCACTGGAGCAGGTCGGCGGGCGCCGCCTCACACCGCTCGAGCGGGTTGGACAGCGGGAGGATGATCGGCCGCTCGACCCGGGCGGCCATCGCCCGCACCGCCTTCTCGCTGAACAGCCCGCACTGCGCCGAGACCCCGATGAGCACGGTGGCCGAGGCCTCCTCCAGCACCTCCTCGAGCGGCACCTGCCCGGCGGCGTTGCGGCGGAAGCGCTCGAGCGGCTGGGCGTACGGGCGCTGCCCGGCGGTGAGACCCGCCAGCCGGTCGTGGAGAAGCCCATCGCGGTCCACGAGGAAGAGCCTCCGGTGCGCCTCCTCCGCCGACAGCCCCTCGGCGCGCATCGCCTGGAGGAGGTAGGCCGCGAGCCCGAGCCCCGCGCTCCCCGCGCCGGCGATGACGATGCGCTGGTCGCGGAAGCGGGTGCCCGTCGCGCCGAGCGCGCCGGTGAGCACGGCCACCACCACCGACGCGGTGCCCTGGATGTCATCGTTGAAGGTGCAGAGCGTGTCCCGGTAGCGCTCGAGCAGCGGGGCGGCGTGGTCGCGCGCGAAGTCCTCCCACTGCAGCAGCACACCCGGGAGCACCCGGCGCACCGCGGTGACGAAGCGGTCGACGAACTCGAAGTACGCCTCGCCGCTCACCCGCTCGTGCCGCCAGCCGATGTAGTCGGGCTCGGCCAGCCGTTCGGGGTTGTTGGTGCCCACGTCGAGGAGGACGGGCAGGGTGCGCGACGGCTCGACGCCGCCGAACAGCGTGTACAGCTGGAGCTTCCCGATGGAGATGGCCATCCCGCCGGCGCCCTGGTCGCCGATGCCTAGGACGCGCTCACCGTCGGTCACCACCACCACGTCCACCTCGCGGCGAGGCCGGTTCTCCAGCAGCAGCTCGAGGCGATCGCTCGTCGTGTAGGAGAGGAACAGGCCCCGCGGGCGCCGGTAGATCTGCGAGAACTGCGCGCAGGCCTGCGCCACCACCGGCGTGTAGACCACCGGCACCATCTCGGTCAGGTGGCGGCGGAGGACCGCGTGGCAGAGTGTCTCGTTCGTGTCCTGGAGCGCGCGGAGGTAGATGTGCCGCTCCAGGTCGTCCGCCTTCCTGCGGTACGCCTCGTACGCCCGCGCGCATTGCTGCTCGAGAGTCTCCACCACCGGGGGAAGCAGCCCGTCCAGCCCGAGCCGCGCCCGCTCCTCGGAGGTGAATGCGGTCCCGCGGTTGCAGATCGGATCCTCGAGCAGTGCCACTCCCGTGGGCAGAGATCGGATGGTGTCGGCGAGAGCGCGCATTGGGTGCCTGCGGCCACTCTACACGAGGCCCTGCTCAGGGGCCTCGGGCCGGGCGGCAGCTCGCCTGGATCCGGGCGCGCTCCCCGGTGAGCGCGGCGACATCCCCGGGCGAGGTGACATCGGGCAACACGTCGAGCGCGCGCTGCACCGCGACGACCGCATCGGCGCAGTGCCCGAGCGGGGCGAGCACGGCGGCGCGGGTGACGAACACCCTTGGATTCCAGGGAGCAAGCTCCTCTGCCCTCCGGAGGCTCAGGAACGCGCGGCTGAGCTCGCCGGCCCGGGCCTCCTCGAGGGCGTGGGCGGTGAGGGCGTCGACGTCGTCCGGGGCGAGCGCCACCGCGTCCAGCATCGCGGTCCGGCGTCCATCGACCGGGCCTCCGCCGTCGCGCAGGACGCGGGCGAGCAGCACCGCAGCGTCGGGATTGCGCGGGTACGCCCGGCGCAGCGCCTCCGCCCGCGTGCGGCGACGGTCGGGGTCGCTCTCGAGGTCGGCGAGGGCGACCTGCGGCAGCGGCTCCTCCGGAGCGGCGCGGGCCGCGGCCTCGAGCTCGGCGCGCGCGCGAGGGTGGGGATCCCCGGAGTCGAACGAGGTTGCACCGGCGGTCCAAAGCTCCGACAGCGTGAGGTGCACCTCCCACGGGGCGAGCGTGCGCTCGTCCACCCCGGACGGCGGGGGCGGAAACCGGCGGAGCTCGGTGGGGAGCTCGCCGGCGTGGAGCCAGCGCCGGAGCGCGTCCTCCAGCCGTGAGGTGTCCAGGTCGCGGCGGAGATCCGCCCAGGCCACACGCCAGGCGACGCCGCGGTGCACCGCCGCCTCGAGGTTCCGCATCCGCCCCGGCTCTTCGGCCCGGAGGAGGTGCACCCAGAGCCGAGCCGAACGGTAGATCTCCACCAGCTCGGAGAGGCTCGCCGTCTCCCATGGAGTCCGCTCCAGGGTGTCAAGCGGAACCAGCGGCCGGGTTCGCGTCTGCTCGAGGTCCTCGCGGGGGAGTGCTCCGAGGCGCACCCCTCCGGGGTCGACCAGCTCGGCCGACTCGAGGTACGACGCCAGACCCTCGTCGAACCAGCGGGGCGCACCGGGCATCCGCTGCCGGTCGAGCCCATGGGCGACCTCGTGTGCGAGGAGTGCGAGCTGTGGCGAGAGATCGCCGAATGCAACGTCCTTGCCCGAGGCGATCAGCAGCGGGCCGCGCCGGCTGACGGTGGCCAGCCCGGTCCACTCGGTGAAGGTCCGCAGCTCGGCCCGGTCGCGCAGGACGATGGCCAGCGTCGTCCCCGGCGCGTCCACCGGGTCGACATCGGACCAGACCGACTGGAGCGCGGCCCGGAGCGTCTCCAGCCGCTCGACCGTGGTGCGTGCGTCGGCGGCTGGGAGGTCGGTGCGGAGGCGGAAGTGAGACGAGCGGAGCTCGCGCCAGCCGTCCAGGGCCGGGGCCCGTGGTTCGTGGACGCACCCGAGGACCAGAAGGACTGCGAGGGCGAGCGGGCGGTGCATCCGGAGAGCGGTCGACGCTAGTGAACCGCCGCGCTGTCTCGGGAGCAGCTGCTGCCGATGAGCGTCTGGTCGCGGTGGACTGCCGCGATGAGCTCCGGGGGGGCGCGGTGAGGCAGCACACCCAGCGCACGCTGGGCGGCGTCCAGCGCCTCCTCGCACCGGCCGATGGCCGCCAGCAGATTCGCCTCCACCCGGAACGCCGTGGGGCTCCACGGGGCGTGCGCCACCGCGCGGCGGGCGGTCCGCAGGGCCGCGTCCACCTGTCCGGCCCGGGCCTGCTCCATCGCCTGTGCGGTGAGCGCGTCTGGGTCGTCCGGGGCGAGAGCGACCGCGCGGGCGATGGCCCGGCTGCGGCCTGAGCGCTCTCGCCCGTCGTCGCGGAGGGCCTTGGCGAGGAACACCGCCGCATCCGTGCTGTCCGGATGCTCGCGGGCGACGGCCTCGGCAAGCGGGAGGCGGGCGTCGGGGTCGGGCTCCAGCTCGGCCAGTCGCACCCGCGGCAGGGCCTCGCCGGGTGCCTCCTGCGCCGCGAACTCGAGTTCCGTTCGGGCGCGCCCGAGACGCTCGGTGCGCTGCTCGGGAGGGGCCCCGAGAGTCCAGAGGTCGGCGAGGACCAGGCGAACCTCCCAGGGGGACATGGTCCGCTCCGTCGAACGGAGATCCGGCGCCGCGAACGGGTGCTCCTCGAACGGCAGAGTCTCCGCGATCACCCATTGCTGGACCAAGACGCCGAGCTCGCCCACGTCGAGACCTCTGCGGGCGTCGGCCCAGCCGGTCCGCCAGGGGGTCCCTCGACGCAGCGCGGTCTCCAGGGCCACGACACGGTCGAGGTCCTGGAGTCGCAGCGCCTGTACCCAGAGCCGGGCCGAGCGGTAGGCGAGCCCGGCTGCGTTCGGGGTCGGGAACTGCCAGGGCAAGTGGTCGAGCTCGTCGAGCGAGAGCAGCTGGCCCATGATGGCGGACTCCAGGGGCGGGCCGGCCTTTGCAGACCCCGACGGGTCGAAGGGTGGGCTGCCTGCCAGGTACTTCCCGGTGGCCCCGGGCGGTGGCACGCCGCGCTGCCCGAAGCGTGCCCGGGGTCCATCCCGGATCTGGACGGTCCCGAGCAGCTCGGCGAGACCTTCCTCGAACCAGGGCGCGACGGACGGCATGCGCCACCGGGCGAGCACGTGGGTCAGCTCGTGGGCGAGCACGGCGGTGAACGGGAGCTCGTCCTGCAACGCCGAGGTGCTCACCCCTGCGGTGACCAGCAGCGGACGCGACCCACTCACGGTCGCAAGCCCGAGCCAGTCGGTGAAGGTCAGGAGCTCGGTCGTGTCCCCGAGCACCACCACGTCGGCGGTGTCGGGCGTGTCCCCCGGCACCGTGAACGCCGACTGGACGGCCGCGCGCAAGACTTCCAGTCGCTCGAGCGTGAGCCGCGCCGCATCCGGAGTGAGGTCGGTCCGGAGACGGAAGTGGTCGCTCCGGAGCTCGTGCCAGCCGGCGAGCGGCGGCGGGCGCGGCTGGTGCGCGCACGCGAGCACGAGGCAGATCGCGACCAGGGTCCCCCGCATTGGCGAATTCCGAGCCTACTGGAAGTCGCTTGCCGCGCGATTGTCACCGTTGCCGGGCAAGCAGGGGAGTGAAAAGACCCCAGGGAGACGATGACCCGCCCCGAACGCAGCCCCTCCGGCGCCCGCCCCACGCCCAAGGAGCCCTCGCTCTACTTCAACCGCGAGCTCTCCTGGCTCGCGTTCAACCAACGCGTGCTCGAGGAGGCGGCCGATCCGCACTGGCCCCTCCTGGAGCGGCTGAAGTTCCTGGCGATCACCTTCTCCAACCTGGACGAGTTCTTCATGATCCGGGTCTCGGGGCTGCACGAGCAGCTGGAGCAGGCCGAGGCCGAACGCAGCCCCGACGGCCTCACCCCGCGTCAGCAGCTGGCCCGCATCCGCGAGGTGGTTCGGGCCCTGCTGAAGGACGCGATGGATCTGCTGGAGCGGGAGCTGCTCCCGGGCCTCGCCGAGCACGGCATCCGGATCCGCGAGTGGAAGTCGCTCGGGAAGGCGGCCCAGGAGCGGGCGAGGACGTACTTCCGCGAGGCGGTCTTCCCGGTGCTCACCCCGCTGGCGGTGGATCCGGGCCACCCGTTCCCGTTCATCTCCAACCTCTCGCTCTCGCTGGCGGTGGAGGCGGCAGATCCGGACAGCGGGGAGCGCCGGTTCGCCCGGGTCAAGGTCCCGGAGATCCTCCCGCGCTTCGTGCCCCTGGAGCGGTTCAGCGACTCGCCGGACGAGGCGCGCCCCGGTGAGTTCCTCCCGCTCGAGGCGCTGATCTCGGCCAACCTCGACCAGCTCTTCCCGGGAATGCAGATCCTCGGGGTGTACCCGTTCCGGATCACCCGGGACATGGACATGGAGATCATGGAGGAGGAGGCGCACGACCTCCTGGTCACCATCGACCGGGAGATCCGCCGCCGGAAGTTCGGCGCGGTGGTGCGCCTGGAGGTCCACCCGGACACGCCGCAGCGGATCCGCGAGTTTCTGCTCGCCAAGCTGGAGATCGAGGAGGACGACCTCTACGAGGAATCCGGCGCGCTCGGCGCCTCGGCCCTGATCGCAGTGGCGATGCTGCCCCGCGCGGACCTGCACGACGTCCCGTTCGTCCAGACCCTGAACCACGCGCTGGCCGAGGCAGAGGACCCGTTCGCGGTGGTTCGGATGGGCGACATCCTTCTCCACCACCCCTACGACTCGTTCCAGCCGGTCCTGCACTTCCTCCGCCGCGCCGCCGAGGACCCGGCGGTGCTGGCGATCAAGATGACGCTGTACCGCACCGGCTCGAACTCGGAGATCGTCAAGGCGCTGAGCGCCGCGGCGGAGAACGGCAAGCAGGTGGCGGTGGCCATCGAGCTGAAGGCGCGCTTCGACGAGCAGAACAACATCGTCTGGGCGCGGCAGCTGGAGCGGGCCGGAGTGCACGTCTTCTACGGCTCGGTGGGCCTGAAGACCCACGCCAAGGTCATCCTGGTGGTCCGCCGCGAGGACGCGCAGATCCGGCGCTACGTGCACCTCTCCACCGGGAACTACAACGTCAGCACCTCCCGGCTGTACACCGACCTGGGGATGTTCAGCGCGGACCAGGGCCTGGGCGAGGACGTCTCGGAGGTGTTCAACGCGCTCTCCGGGTTCGCCAAGGTGGCCCACTACCGCAAGCTGGCGGTGGCGCCGGTGACCCTCGCCGACACCGTGCTCCGGAAGATCTCCGAGCAGACCGAGCTCGCCCGGGCCGGAAAGCCGGCGCGCATCTACGCCAAGATGAATGCGCTGGTGGACCTCCCGGTGATCGACGCGCTCTACCAGGCGAGCCAGGCGGGGTGCCGGGTGGACCTCTGCATCCGCGGCATCTGTTGCCTGCGGCCGGGGTTGCCAGGGGTCTCGGAGAACATCCGGGTGTTCAGCATCGTCGGGCGCTTCCTGGAGCACTGCCGGGTCTTCCTCTTCGGCGCCGGGGAGCAGGAGGAGCTCTTCCTCGCCTCGGCGGACTGGATGCCCCGGAACCTCTACCGGCGGGTGGAGCTGATGTTCCCGGTCGAGGACCGGGCGCTGCGGGCGCGCATTCATCGCGAGGTGATCGAGCCGTCGCTGATCGACAACACCCGCGCCCGGGACCTGCGACCGGACGGCACGTACGTGCGACGCCTCCCCGCCCCGGGGGAGCCGGTGCGCGACGCGCAGCTCATCGTGCTCGAGCCCCTGCTCCGGCAGCCCCTGCGCGCCGTCCAGGGCTGAGCTTCCCGTGGGAGGTGCGCGTCGTCTCAGAAGCGCGCTGCAGCGTGACGATGGTCGGAGCGGTACGCTGGTGCCACCAACATGCGGCTCCACCTCGTCGACGGCACCTACGAGCTGTTCCGGGCGCACTTCTCCCGCCGGCCCCCCCATCGGGCGCCCGACGGCACGGCGCTCAAGGCGACCGTGGGGCTGGTCTCGTCGATGCTGGCGCTGCTCTCGGACCCTGCCGAGCAGCCCAGCCACCTGGCGGTGGCGTTCGACAATCCCATCCGCTCGTTCCGCAACGACCTCTTCGATGGATACAAGACCGAGGTGGGGGTCCCGGAGGAGCTCCTGGCGCAGTTCGACCTGGCCGAGCTGGCGACCCGCGCCCTGGGCATCGCAGTCTGGTCGATGAAGGAGTTCGAGGCCGACGACGCGCTGGCCGCCGGCGCCGCGCGGTTCGCACCCGAGGTGGAGCAGGTTCGCATCCTGACGCCCGACAAGGACCTCGGGCAGTGTCTGCGCGGCACGCAGGTGGTCCAGGTCGACCGGATGCGCGGCAAGGTCATCGACGAGCCGGCGCTGCGTGCGCTCCGGGGCATCGGCCCGGAGAGCATCCCGGACTGGCTGGCCCTGGTGGGTGACGCCGCCGATGGCATCCCGGGGCTGCCCGGGTTCGGGGAGAAGGGCGCAGCGGCGGTCCTCGCGGCCTTCGTCCATCTCGAGGGGATTCCCCCGGACGCGCGCGCCTGGCCGGACTCCGTCCGCTCGCGAGAGACGCTCGCGCGCACGCTGGCCGAACGCCGGGAGGACGCGCTCCTCTACCGCACGCTCGCCACCCTGAGGGCCGACGCCCCGGTGGACACCTCGCTGGCGGCGCTCGAGCACCGGGGCATCCCGCGGGAGCCGTTCGAGCTCTTCGCTCGCCAGGTGGACGCGCCGGGGCTGCTTTCCCGCGTGCCACGGTGGGCGGCGTGAGCTCCGAGGAGGTGTCGCCCGTGGCCGGGCCCCCCACGCCCGCGCCAATGACCAGCGTCCTTCCGCCCATCGACCCGGCCCTCGTGCCGCCGCCCCCGGGTCCCTGGAAGCGCGTCCTGCGTCTGTTGGTCCTCGTCGTCTCGGCTGGGCTCTTCGTCCGCGTGCTGTGGATGGCTGATGTGAAGGCCGTGGCGCGCCTCCTTGTCGAGGTGGGGCCGCTGGTGCTGCTCGCCGTGGTGCCCTACGGCGTGGCGGTGACCCTGGACACCGCGGGGTGGGCCGCCATCCTGCGTGGCCTGGAGGCGCGGGTGACGACCTGGCGGCTCCTCGGGCTCCGGCTGTCGACCGAGGCCGTTCAACTCAGCTTCCCCGGTGGGCCCCTCCTGGCCGACGGCCTGAAGGTCTGGTTCTTGTCGCGGCGGTTCGGGGTGGAGATCCCCGAGGGCGCGGCGAGCCTGGCGGTCAAGAAGGCGCTGCAGCTCGGCACCCATGGCGTCTACCTTCTCACCGCGGCAATGGTCACCGGGGGGGTGCTCCCCGAGGGCTCGGTGCTTCGCCCGCTGCTCTTCGGGCTGGGCATCCTCACCTTGCTCGTGTCCACGGGGATGGTGGCGGTGCTCCTCTCCGGCCGGGTCGCTGCGCGGCTCTGGAACCTGCTCCGCCGGGTCCCGGTGGCTCGGGTCCAGAAATGGCTGATCTCCCGCGAGGTGGCCTTCGTGGACACCGACCAGCACGTCCGTGCGGTGCTCCAGTCGCACGCTCCCGGGCTGGTGGTGGCCTTCTTCTGGATTCTCGCCGGGTGGTTCGCCGAGGCGGGCGAGAGCTGGGTGCTGCTCCGACTGCTCGGGGTCGACCTCTCGTTCCAGGCGGTGCTGGCCTTCGAGCCAGTGGTCTCGTTCGCCCGGAGCGCGGCGTTCTTCATCCCCGCCGGGCTCGGGGTGCAGGACGCCGGGTACATGGCGTTCCTCCGGCAGGCCGGCATCCCGGATGCGACCAACCGGGCCGCGGCCTTCGTGCTGCTGAAGCGCTTCAAGGAGGTGTTCTGGATCGCGGTCGGCTGGATCCTCCTGCTCGCCACCCGCGCGCGTGCGGAGGGCGACGGCCGCGGATCCGGTTCCCCCACGCCCGAGGTCCGGCGGGCGTCCTGAGAGGCGTTTGCCCGAAACCGTGGTAGAGGAGCCCGTTCGTTCCGCCACCGGCAGGGGGCCCCCTGTGCTTTCAATGACTTGCAGGCCGGGTGTCCCGGAGAACAACAACACGTGAGCGCGATGGAGACGAAGTCGGCGTCGGGCGAGCGCCCGCTGGACGGCAAGGTGGCGGTGGTCACCGGCGCCCTGGGACTGCTTGGCCAGGAGCACTGCCGCGCGCTGGCCGAGGCTGGCGCCCGGGTGGTGCTGACCGACATCGACGGCGCGGCCTGCGCTCGGGTGGCGGCGGAGTTCGGCCGGGGGGCGCTGGGCATCGGCGCGGACATCACCTCCGAGGCCTCGGTGAAGGCGCTCCGCGACCAGGTGCTCGCCGCCGCGGGCCGGATCGACGTGCTGGTGAACAACGCGGCGATCAACGACAAGTTCGAGGACCCGGCCAAGGCGGCCGAGCAGTCGCGCTTCGAGGCCTACCCGGTGGCCCTGTTCCGCCAGTCGCTCGAGGTGAACGTCACCGGGACGTTCCTCTGCGCCCAGGTGCTCGGCAGCGAGATGGCCAGGGCGGGGCAGGGGAGCATCATCAACGTCTCGTCCACCTACGGGCTGGTCGCACCCGACCAGTCCCTCTACCGGAAGCCCGACGGGACCCAGGCCTTCTGGAAGACCGCCGCGTACCCCACCACCAAGGGCGCGGTGCTGGCCTTCACCCGGTTCCTCGCGGCTTACTGGGGCCCGGCAGGCGTGCGGGTGAATGCGCTGTGCCCGGGCGGTGTCGAGGCCGGGCAGGACGCCTGGTTCGTCGAGGCCTACGCGCGCCGCACCCCGCTCGGCCGCATGGCCCGTCCCGACGACTACCGCGGGGCAGTGGTGTTCCTCGCCAGCGACGCCTCCCGCTACATGACCGGCGCGGCCCTGGTGGTGGACGGAGGCTTCACCGCGTGGTGAAGCGGGTTCGCACCGCCCGCAGGATGGATCCCGCCGCCCGGGTGACTCGTGTGCAGAGGTCGGCGCTCGGCCCTCGCGAGCTGGCACAGCGGGCAGCCCGGCTCCGTCTGGTGTTGACCGACAGCGACGGGGTGCTCACCGATACAGGGGTGTACTACTCCGAGCGCGGCGAGGAGCTGAAGCGCTTCAGCATCCGGGACGGCATGGGGGTGGAGCGCCTCCGGAACGCGGGCATCGAGACCGGGATCGTCACCGGCGAGCGGTCGGCAGCCGTCGTCCGCCGGGGCGAGAAGCTCGGGCTCCGGCACGTGCTGCTCGGGGTGAAGGACAAGGCGGGAACCGTGCTGGCGCTCTGTCGACAGGAGGGGCTGGCCCTCTCCGAGGTGGCATTCATCGGGGACGACGTGAATGACCTCGAGGTGCTAACCGTTCTGGCGCGGGAGGGCCTGACTGCTGCCCCGTCGGACGCCTTGCCGAGCATCCTGGCAGTCGTTAATCACGTCTGCTCCGCGCCGGGGGGGCACGGAGCGTTTCGAGACTTCGCCGAGTGGATCCTGGGCCACCGAGCGGCAGCACCCAACCCCAGAAGGAGTCGCCGTCCATGAACCAGGCCACGGTCCGCATCGGAGACCAGTTCGTGGGAGATGGCCATCCCGTCTTCATCGTCGCGGAGATCGGCATCAACCACAACGGCTCGCTCGACCTCGCCCGCCGCCTCATCGACGGCGCGGTACTGGCCGGCGCCGACGCGGTGAAGTTTCAGAAGCGCACTCCGGAGATCTGCGTCCCGCGCGACCAGTGGAACATCATGCGCGAGACCCCCTGGGGGTCGATGACGTACATCGACTACCGCCACAAGCTCGAGTTCGGGGCCGAGGAGTACGCGGCCATCGACCGGCACTGCCGTGACCGGGGCATCCTCTGGTTCGCCAGCTGCTGGGACGAGGAGGCGGTGGACTTCATGGAGCAGTTCGACCCGCCCTGCTACAAGGCGGCCTCGGCCTCGCTCACCGACCACGCGCTCCTCCGGAAGATGAAGGACACCGGCCGCCCGCTCATCCTCTCCACCGGCATGTCCACCTGGGACGAGATCGAGAGCGGAGTGGCGGCCGTGGGCACGGACCGGCTGCTCATCGCCCACTCCGAGTCGACCTACCCCTGCCCGGTGCACCAGCTGAACCTCAAGGTCATCCACACCCTCAAGGCGCGCTGGCCCGAGGTCCCGATTGGCTACTCCGGGCATGAGACCGGCCTGCCTCCCACCTGGGCGGCGGTGGCCATCGGGGCGACGCACATCGAGCGGCACATCACCCTGGACCGCGCCATGTGGGGCAGCGACCAGGCCGCCTCGGTGGAGGTCGGCGGCTTCGTCCGGCTGGTGACTGGCATCCGGGACATCGAGCAGTCGCTCGGGGACGGCATCAAGCGGCTCCACGACAGCGAGCTGGCCCAGAAGAAGAAACTCCGCCGGGTCCAGAGCGCCCCGCCCGCCAGCGCCCCGGCCCGGCCGACCTCGCTGAGCTGAGCCGGGGGGGGTGCCCCGAAGCTGGTCAACCGGGGTTTCGCAGGTTATGTGGCGCACCCTGGCCCGTCGGCGTGACACCCCCGGCCGGCGGGGTGCCCGTCCGGGTGGAGAGCTCGCGCATTGCCCCAGCAGACGAGCGTCATCGAGCGGATCCTCCTGCGGCTCGCGGCCTGGCAGCTGCACGCACCGTGGCAGGTGCTGCTCATCGGCCTCGTCCTGACAGGCACTGGCGCCTGGCTCGCTCGGGGCCTGGAGCTGCGGACCCGCTTCGACCAGCTGCTTCCGGACGACCAGCCGTCCGTCCTCGAGCTCAAGCGGCTCAGCGAGCGCACGGCCGGCAGCTCGAGCATCTTCGTCGTCCTCGAGGGTGCCGACCGGGACACCCTCCGGAACGTCGGCGCCTCGCTCCTCAAGCCGCTCCGGGCCGTCGGCCCCCCGTGGGTGGTGAGCGCAGAGGACGGGCTCCAGACCGCCCGGGCGTTCCTGCTCCCGCGCTCCGGCCTGTTCGCCAGCGTCGAGGACCTCCAGAAGCTCGACAAGGAGCTGGACGCCCAGCGCAAGAAGGCCATCGGCAAGGCCCTGTCGCTGGGGCTCGAGGACGACGACGAGGAGCAGAAGGCGCCCACCTTCGCCGAGCTCAAAGAGAAGTTCCTCGGCGGGAAGTCCGCCACTCTCGAGGCGGCGAAGGACCGCTACCCGGACGGGTACTTCCAGTCCAAGGACGGCAAGACGCTGGTGGTGCTGGTCCGGACCGGCATCACCACCGGCGAGCTCGAGCGGTCGCGCGCGGCGCTGGCCAAGGTCAAGGAGGTCGTGCAGAAGACCCTCCCGGACGCCGAGGCCCGGGGCATCAAGATCGGCTACGCCGGCGACCTGGTCACCGGGCTCTACGAGTACGGCGCGGTGCTGGACGACCTGGTGAGCGTGGGCGTGACCGGGGTCGCGCTCATCCTCGGAGTCATCTTCATCTATTACCGCCGCTTCCGGGTGCTGGTCCCGATGGCGGTGACCATGTTCTCCGGGCTGACCCTGACGTTCGGCCTCACCCGGCTCGCGATCGGGCACCTGAACGTCATCACCGGCTTCCTGGTGTCGATCATCGCCGGGAACGGCATCAACTTCGGCGTCCTCTACGTGGCCCGCTTCCTCGAGGAGCGCCGGCGGGGGGCGGACCTCGAGGCCGCCATCCGGCAGGCTCACCTCGCGACCTGGGTGGGCACCCTCACCGCTGCGCTGGCCGCCGCCGCGGCCTACGGGAGCCTCGCGGTCACCCAGTTCCACGGCTTCAAGCACTTCGCGTTCATCGGCACGACCGGGATGCTGCTCTGCTGGCTTGCCACCTACTTCCTCGCCCCGGCGGTGCTGATCCTCCAGGACCGGCGCTGGCCCATCCACGGCACGGGGAAGTCGCAGTCGCGGAACTGGTTCCAGCGATGGCGGCAGCAGCCGTCGGCCTACGAACGCCCCTTCGTCTTCCTGGTCTCGCGGGCGCCGCGGACCATCGCGGTGCTCTCGCTGGTCCTCGCCGCGGTCGGCGCGGTGGCGTTCGCCCTTTGGCTCCGGGCCGACCCCATTGACTACAACATGCGGCACATGCAGAACGACCTCGGCGGCGGGAAGGAGCTGTACCGGGTCGCCGCCAAGGCTGCCGACGTCCTCGGCAACAACACCGAGAGCGGCATGGTGGTGCTGGCCAACAGCGCCGACGAGGTCCCCGCGCTGAAGCGAGCCCTGGAGGAACGGCGGGACGCGGCCCCTCCGGACCTCAAGCCGTTCGACGGGGTCCACGCCCTTCAAGATTTCGTCCCCCCGGACCAGGCGGCGAAGATCCCCATCCTCGAGGACATCCGGAGGAAGCTCCTCAAGGCCCGGCACCAGGGCGGCATGTCCGACGCGGACTGGAAGGAGATGAAGGAGCTCCTCCCGCCGGAGGACCTCAAGCCCTATACCCTGGCCGACCTGCCGGAGGACCTGGCCCGGCCCTTCTCCGAGGTGGACGGCACCCGCGGGCGGCTGGTCTTCATCACCCCCACCAACGGCAAGGACGACAACGACCTGCACTATCTCCTGCGCTGGGCGGACAGCTTCCGGCTGACCAGGCTGCCCAACGGCGACGTCATCCGAGGGTCCGGCCGGGCGGTCATCTTCGCCGACATCCTGGACGCGGTGCTGAACGACATCCCCAAGGCGGCGGCGGTGTCGCTCTCGCTCACCATCCTCACCGTGTTCCTCGCCTTCGGACGCGGAAAGGCGTCGCTCGAGGTGGTGGGGTCGCTGGGCGTGGGCCTGCTCTGGCTGATGCTCCTGCTCTGGTTCGGCCACATCAAGATCAACTTCTTCAACTTCGTCGCCCTGCCCATCACCTTCGGCATCGGGGCGGACTACGCGGTCAATGTGATGCAGCGGGTGCTCAACGGTGGTGGGGTGATTCCCGCCATGCGCTCCACCGGAGGCGCGGTGGTGCTCAACAGCCTCACCACCTCGCTCGGGTATCTGGCGCTGCTCGGCTCGGTGAACCAGGCGGTGCGCTCGCTGGGGCTCATTGCGGTGCTCGGAGAGGTGTGCTGTCTCACCTCGGCGATGATGGCACTCCCCAGCTGGCTGATGTGGCGGGAGCGGGTGCGGCAGGAGCGGACGGCGCGGGTGCCGTCCGGGACGCCGCGGGAGGTGCCGGGAGGATAGTGGCCCGCAGCGATCCGGCTCAGTGCTTGAAGAGCGAGCTCGCGGCCACCAGGAGCTCCAGCACGATGAGCAGCACCACCATCACCTCGAGCGTGAGCGAGCGGGCGGTGTCCACCTCGCCCTTGAGCCAGCCGTAGACGTCGCCGAGCATCTGCTGCTTCCGGGTGACCGCAGCCTTCCAGGCCGGGATCCGCAGCTGCTCCACCGCCGACTCGTAGACCTTCGCCAGGTAGAAGTCGCCGATGACCTTCAGCGAGTTCTCCACCCGCTCGATGAACTCGCTCATCTCCAGCAGCGTGAGCTGCACCTGCCGGGCGAGCGAGGGGTAGGGGCTCCGGAAGAACGAGCCGATGCGCCGTCGCTCGCGCTTCAGGGTGTCGTTCACCCGGACCAGGCTCTTGTCCAGCATCTCGTCGTAGTAGCGGAGCTCGAGCAGCTGGGCGTTGGCGATCTCCAGAATGCCGGGAATGTCCTCCGAGCCGGAGGGCTCGTAGACGAAGGCCGCGTTCCAGTCGACGACCACCAGGTCCCTCACCCCGTAGCTGAAGTGGCGCCGGGTCACGTCCGCGCGCTCGGCGGCGGACAGCTCGGGTACGGTCGTCTCGCCGAGGAGCAGCCGCGCGAGGTCAGCCCGATCCAGCACCTCGTCCGCGGTGGGCGAGCCGCGGAACGACTCGACGAAGACCACCGCGTAGCTCTCCGCCTGGCTCCAGAGGTGCGGGTTCTCCATCGCCGGAGCCACCGCCCGGCGCAGCCCCTCGACCAGCTCCAGGGCGAGCGCGTCCACCTCGGGCCCGTCGTAGAGCCGGTCGGCCAGGGGGGCGAGCCCGTCCAGCGGCGCCCCTGGAGCCACCGGGACGCCGAGGACGATGGATGCCGCGCCGTGGTCGAAGAGGCGCGCCCGGGCCTCCACCTCGATCTTCCCCTCCGGAAGCGCGAGCGAGCGCCGGCCCAGCCCCACCACCAGGGGCGGGTTCGGCAGCAGGAGGAACTCCGCCCCGGAGCGGCTCAAACGCAGCCGGCGGACGTCCCGGGCGAGGAGCGACTCGGCGACCGCCAGGTCGATCTCGTCCGCCACGTCGTACAGCCGGTAACAGAGGATGGCGGCCTTCTCCAGGACGAGCGGATCCATGCGCGCCCCCGAGTCCCGCACAAAATGGGTCGACAACACCAGCGCCGGGCCGCGGCCGGCAGTCACTCGAGGACGGGCGTGGCCAGCGCGCCGCGTCCGCCGGCCGGGGCGCCCGGGGCGAGCCGCTCGGTGGCCAGCGCTCCGGCCGCGGCGATGCCCACCAGCAGCAGGACCTGTCGCGGCTCGGAGCCGGCCAAGAGATTGACCACCGCGATGGCCAGGCTGCCCCCGAGCATGCGGCAGGCGTAGACCGCGCTGGTGATGGCGCCGCGCTGCTCCCAGGGGACCCGGGCCTGCGGGGCGATGATGCAGGTGCTCGCCGCCGGACCGAGCCCGATGCCGAGCAGGCCGAGCGACGCGTACAGCCACCCATCCGCGGCCCCGTGAAGGAGCGCGAGCCCGAAGAGCGCCGCGCCGGCGCCGGCCACGAGGAAGCCCAGCCCGGCGGAGGCGCGCAGCCCACCCCGAAGCAGCAGCTTCACCCCGAAGGAGCTGCCCAGCGCCCATCCGGTGAGGAGCGGGACGAGGGCCACGCCGGCGCCCAGGGCCGAGTGCCCGCCATGCGACATCATCCACAAGGGCACGTAGGCGCTGAGCGTGTAGAGCACGCCGCCCGCCACCAGGCCACCGAGGAGCCCCGCGCGCACCGTCGGGTCGCGTAGCACCGACGGAGGGACGAGGGGGTCGGTGCTCCGCCGCTGCTGGCGCACGAAGGCCCAGGCAGCGAGCGCCGCGGCGACCACCACCGCCAGGACCGCCGGGGTGGGAAGCCCCGCGGGCTCGAGCGCGAGGAGCAACCCGGCCATCGAGAGCGCGCCCAGGGTCGGGCCACCGAGCTCGAAGCGCTGGACCTCTTGCCGGGGTGGGTCGCGGTACGAGCGCCGCAGGAGCGCGACCGCCAGGAGCCCCACTGGCACGTTGACCCAGAACACCGAGCGCCACCCCAGGTGCTCGGTGAGGAGCCCGCCCACGACCGGGCCGATGACCGAGGCGAGTCCCCAGGCGCCGGTGAAGACGCTCTGGATCGCCGCGCGCTCCTCGAGGGTGTAGAGGTCGAAGCTGATGGTCAGGGTGGTGGGCTGCACCGCGCCGGCCCCGAGGCCCTGGAGCACCCGGAAGGCCACCAGCATCGGAACGCTGGTGGAGAAGCCGCAGAGCACCGAGCCGACCAGGAAGAGCCCCATCCCGGCGACGAAGGTCGCGCGGCGGCCCAGGCGGTCCGACAGACGACCTCCGAGGAGCACGCCGACGGTGCACGCGAGCAGGAACCCGGTGAAGACCCAGGCGTAGAGCGCGCGGCCGTCCAGCTCGGCGGTGAGCGTGGGCATCGCGGTGGTCACCACCGTGGTCTCGAAGGCGCTCACCACCAGGCCGAGAAGGACCGCCGCGGTGGCGCGCCTTCGCTCGCGACCGGGGGCCGCGGCCTGCCAGGGGATGGTCCTCGAGGTCTCCATGCTCGGTCGGACATAACCCGCGTTTTCCCATGCAGGGAGCGCATCACACGCATACTCTCCTTGCGCAGGGCGGGGCTGCCCCCGGACGTGACCCTGGAGCGCACGTGACCACCGACCAGCTCAGCGCGTTCCTGACCCTGGCGCAGGAGAAGCGCTTCGTGAGCGCCGCCCGCAGGCTGGGGATGTCACAGTCCGGGCTGAGCCGGCAGGTACAGTCGCTGGAGCGGGAGCTGGGAACACGCCTCCTGGTGCGGACCCCGCGCGGAGTGGTGCTGACCGGCGCTGGCGAGCGGTACCTGGTGCACGCGCAGCGCGCGCTCGATGCGCTCCAGCGGGGCGCGAGCGAGCTCACCGCGCTGAGCGGGAAGGCCACTGGGCTGGTGGCGCTCGGGACGCTGCCCACGGTGGGTGCGTACCTGCTCCCGGAGCTCTTGCCCCGGTTCCACAAGCTCTACCCGGACGTGCGGCTGCGGCTGGTGGAGCAGACGTCGGAGGGGCTCGAGGACCGGGTGGCGAAGGGGGAGCTGGACCTGGCGGTGCTCACCCTCCCGGTGCGCCGCGTGGACCTGGTGCAGCAGAAGCTGTGGAGCGAGGACTTCGTGCTGGCGGTGCCGCGCGGCCATCCGCTCGCCGAGGCGAAGAAGCCAGTGGCGCTGCGCGACGTGGTCCGGCTCCCGATGGTGGTGATGCCGAACGTGGCCGGGACGCGGGCGCTGGAGGCCGCGGCCGAGGCGGCGGGCGAGCCGCTCAACGTGGTGCTGGAGACCGACAACCCCGAGGCGATGCGGCGGATGGTCGAGCGGGGCCTCGGCATCGCGATGCTCCCGTCGATCATGGCAAGGGAGCGGACGGGCCGTGGCTTCGAGGTGGTGGAGGTGGGGCAGGGCGGGGTGAAGCGCCAGGTCGCGCTGTTGCACCGCGGGGAAGGGTACCTGCACGCCGCGGCCCGCGCGCTGAAGACGTTCCTCGGCGAGTCGCTCCCGAGCTTCTTCGTCCCCGGAAGCAAGAAGGTGGGCTAGTGCCCGAGTACCCCGACGTCACCGTCTACCTCGAGGCGCTCGTGCCGCGCGTTCTCGGCCAGCCGCTGGAGGGCGTGCGGGTGCGCGGGCCGGCGCTGCTGCGGACCGCGGACCCGCCGCTCCGGGAGGCCACCGGCAAGCGGGTGACCGCGCTCCGCCGGCAGGGCAAGCGGCTGGTCTTCGTGCTCGAGGACGGGCTCTTCCTGGTGCTGCACCTCATGATCGCTGGGCGGCTCCACTGGAAGGCGCGCGGTGCGCCGGTGCCGGGGCGCGTCGGTCTGGCGGCGTTCGATTTCCCCACCGGGACACTGGTCCTGACCGAGGCGAGCCCGAAGAAGCGCGCCCAGCTGTGGCTGCTCCGCGGCGAGGAGGCGGTGCGCGCGCTCGATCGGGGCGGCATCGACCCGATGGAGTCGACCCCGGAGCAGTTCGCCGCCGCGCTCCGGCGCGAGAACCACACCCTCAAGCGAGCGCTCACCGACCCCCGGCTGTTCAGTGGCATCGGCAACGCCTACTCGGACGAGATCCTCCACGCGGCGCGTCTCTCGCCGGTCGCGCTCTCACAGCGGCTGGACGAGGACGAGATCAGGCGGCTGTCCGAGGCCACGCGGACCGTGCTCCGGACCTGGACCGACCGGCTGCGGGAGGACGCGGGGAGTGGCTTCCCGGAGAAGGTGACCGCCTTTCGCGAGGGTATGGCGGTGCACGGACGGTACCGCAGGCCATGTCCGGACTGCGGCTCCCCGGTCCAGCGCATCGTCCACGCCGACAACGAGACCAACTACTGCGCCACCTGCCAGACCGGGGGACGCCTCCTGGCCGATCGGTCCCTCTCGCGCCTCCTCAAGGAGGACTGGCCGCGGAGCCTCGAGGAGCTGGAGGAGACCCGGGCCGCGACGCGGAGCCGCATGCAGCGCCCCGAGGGGTGAGTTCCCGGGCGTCCTCGCAGCGAGCGAGCCAGGCCACGCCGCGGATGGGGGCGGTGCGCTGCAATCGGCCGCCCCGACAGGCGTCATGCTTCTCTGAGCGGAGGACCTTCGACCGGCATGGGGATGCGCATCGACGTGGTGGAGGGCGGGAAGATCGCCGTTCTGGCGCTGCGGGCCAACCGCCTGCGAACGCTGCTCACCACCGTGGGCATCGGGATCGGCGTCTGCACCTTGCTGGCCATCGTGGGCATCATCCAGGGGCTCAACGTGTCGTTTGCTCAGCAGCTGTCGAGCCTCGGCGGGAACTCGATGTACGTGACCAAGTTCCCGTGGATCATCCGCGGCGACTTCTTCAGGTACCGGAACCGCCGCGAGCTGACGCCCCCGCTGGCCGAGCAGCTCCGCGAGCTGCCCGAGGTCGCGGCCGTCGCGCCGATGACCTTCAAGACCGACGAGGTGAAGTTCTCCAACCTCGCCCTGGCCAACGTCCGGATCCAGGGGACGACGGCCGACTTTCCGGCGGTGGCCGGCTGGGAGGTCACCACGGGCCGGTTCCTGAGCGGACCGGAGAACGACAACTCGAGCTCGGTGGCGGTCCTGGGCGCGGACGTGGCGGATGGGCTCTTCCCGACGTCGAACCCGGTCGGCCAGAGCATCCGGATCGGCAACCGGCCGTTCCGGGTCATCGGGGTGCTGGCCCGCAAGGGGAAGATCCTCGGCCAGAACCAGGATCTGGCGGTCCAGGTCCCGCTGAAGACGTTCCTCTCCGACTTCGGGAGCAAGCGGCAGCTCACCATCGGCGTGGCCGCGACGCCCGGGGTGGACCTCCTCCAGGCCCAGGACCAGGTGGAGATCGCGCTGCGCCGCGCCCGCGCCATCCCCCCCGAGAAGGAGAGCGACTTCAGCATCAACCGCCCCGAGCAGCTGGCGAACACCTACGCCGAGCTCACCGGCGCCCTGTACGGCGTGGCGCTGGGGGTGGGGCTCATCACCTTGCTGGTGGGAGGGATCGGCATCATGAACGTGATGCTGGTCTCGGTGCGCGAACGGACCCGGGAGATTGGCGTCCGGCGCGCGCTGGGTGCTCGCCGGCGTACCATCGTGGTGCAGTTCCTCCTCGAAGCCGCCGCGGTCTCGGCGCTCGGGGGCACCGCCGGCACGCTCCTCGGGCTCGGCCTGGCGAAGCTGGTCTCGATGGCCACTCCGCTCGCCGCGGCGGTACAGCCGGCCACCATCGCCGGCGGCATCGGCTTCGCCGCCGCGGTGGGCCTGGTCTTCGGCATCTGGCCGGCGGCCCGCGCGGCCCAGCTTGACCCGGTCGAGGCGCTCCGGCACGAGTGACGGTGTGCGCCCGCTCGCCAGGCGCCGTTCAGCGGTTCCGGAGGGCCCGGCGGAGGAGCACGTCGAGCTCCCTGCGCGTGTCTTCGTGGATCTGCGTGCCGGCGGTGAAGATGGCCCGCTCCAGCGACTCCTGACATCCGCAGCCTGAAGCGGCGAGCGACTGGACGGCGGGGAGCGCAGCCCGGATCAGCGCCAGCGCGGCGGCGGTGGTGGTCCGGAGGTTCCCGATGATCTCCTCGAGCAGCTCCTGCCCTCCCAGGTCGGCCGGGTGGGGGCGCCAGCAGTCGTAGTCGGTGACCAGGTTCACCGCGCCGTAGCAGAGCTCGGCCTCCCGGGCGAGCTTGGCCTCGGGCATCAGAGTCATCCCGATGAGGTGCGCGCCCCACGAGCGGTGCAGGTCGCTCTCGGCGCGGGTGGAGAATTGCGGGCCCTCCATGCAGACGTAGGTGCCGCCGTCGTGCACCCGGACCTCGGAACGCGCGGCCAGCAGGACCTCCCGCAGCGGGGCGCAGAATGGCTGGGCGAACTCCACGTGCACCGCCAGGTCCTCGAAGAAGGTCGGCTCGCGGCGGAAGGTGCGGTCGATGATCTGGTCCGGGACGACCAGCTCGCCGGGGCGGATCTCCTCCCGGAGCGAGCCGACCGCCGCGGTCGCCAGGACGTGGGTCACGCCCACCGCCTTGAGCGCGAAGACGTTCGCCCGGTACGGGATCCGGCCCGGGGGGAAGCGGTGTCCCTCGCCGTGACGGGGCAGCAGGGCCACCGGTGCGCCCCCGAGCTCCACCACGGTGATCGGCGAGGACGGCGGCCCGAAGGGCGTGTCCACCCGGTGGTGCTCGCCGCTCCCCAGCGAGCCCAGCGCCTCCGCCATTCCGGTGCCACCGATGATGCCGAGCATGGGACGATGCGGCGACGACATGGAGACGTTTCCTCCCGGGGAGCAGGCGCGGAGCGGCGCCGCACGCTAGACGAGGGGACGTGCACACACCAAGGAGCAGGTCGATGATCGAGGGCGCGGTTCGGGGACTGGCCTACGAGGACCTGGTGCCGGGACGGCAGATGACTTTCCCGCCGCGCACCATGAGCCGCGAGGAGATCGTCCGGTTCGCCCGGGAGTGGGATCCGCAGCTCTTCCACCTCGACGAGGAGGCGGCCCGGAAGACGCACTTCGGGGGGCTCGTCGCCAGCGGGTGGCACACCGCCTGCCTCTCGATGCGCATCGCGGTGGACGGGCTTCTCGAGGGCAGCACCAGCATGGGGTCGCCGGGGCTGGAGGAGCTGAAGTGGCTCCGGCCGGTGCGCCCCGACGATCCGCTCACCCTGACCGTCGAGGTGCTCGAGGCCCGCCCGTCGCGGAGCAAGCCGGACCGCGGGAGCGTCAAGCTCGGCTACGTCCTGGTGAACGGCGCGGGCGAGCCGGTGTTCAGCATGGTGGCCTGGGTCATCTTCGGCCGACGGACTCCGGGCCGGCCGGAAGACTGAGCGGGGGGCTGAGCCGGGCCACCACTGCCACCGCGAGTCGCTCGACGCTGACCGGCGCGCTGCCCTCGGCCTTGTTGTTGATGGTGACGTACACCGGGCGGCCCTCGGCCAGCGCCTCCACCGCGAGCCCGGCGATGTCGCCCCGGACCGCGGGGTCCTCGTTCACCAGCCGGTCGAAGGGGGCATAGAGCTCGCGGGCTTCCTCGTAGCCGAGCTCGGGCGGAAGCATCCACCGCACCACCAGCGCGCTCGCCGCCCGCGCCCGCAGACGCCAGGCCTGCTGGGGAAGAGGGGGCAGGTGGCGCCATCCTGCGAGCACCGGGATGGTCCCCACGTCCTCCAGCACGTCGGCCACGTCGGTGGTGTACAGCTCGCGGTTGCGAAGCTCGACCGCGTACAGCGGGCCGGCGGGAAGCGCGGCCAGGAACGCGTGCAGCCGGTCGGCGAACGCCGAGGGCCCGCCGAGCGCCTGGACGTCCTGGGGCGGGAACTGGAACACCAGCGGTCCCGCCTTCACCCCGAGGCCCTCGACCAGCGGTGCCACGACGGCGTCGCGCGCGTACGCCGGGTCGAGGAAGGTTGGGTTGTCCTCGCCGCGCCGCGCGCCGTAGCGCTCGTGGACCGGGAAGCGGGGCAGGGTCAGCGCCTGGTGCGCCTTCACCAGGAAGCGGAAGTCGTCCGGAACGGCGTCAGCCCAGGCGCGGAAGGTCTCCACCGGAACGGGTCCGTGGAAGGTCCGGTCCACGCCGACGGTGCGGAAGAGCGGATGCCGGGCGTACGCCGGAAGCCCCTCGCGCGCGAGCAGGTCCGGGCTCGCCTCGCGTGCGTAGACGAGGCCCGTCCACCCGGGGAACGACCAGGAGCTGGTCCCCAGCCGCAGCTTGCCCGGCAGCCGGCCCCCGAGCTCGCGGAGGCCCTCGGCGACGGGCGCCGGCGCGGGGGGCCCGGGTGGCAGCTCGGGCTCGGCAGCGACGCCGGGGGCCGGGGCGAAGAGCTCGAGCTGCGGCGCAGGAGACATCGAACGGCCCAGAGCCTCGGCGAAGCAGGCCTTCGGGCTCAAGCGTTGCCGCGCGAGGGCTTGGGAGCGCCGGGCTCCGCGCCGCTACTTCGAGGAGCCCGAGACTCCGGCGGCGGGCGGCGGATAGCGCGGCGACACCTCCTTCATGATCGCGCAGCCGCCCGAGTCGGCCTGGCGGTTGGCCTCGAGCTGCGCCTTCGTCGCCGCCATGTCCCGGGCGGCATCGGCGCGCGCCTCCTGGGCGGTGCCCGCGTCGCCCTTGCCCTTCGGCGGCGTCGCGGCCGTAAGTTCCTTCGGAAGGACCTCCGGCTGATCGCAGAGTGCAGCATACCCGGCGAAGATGTCCGGACAGTCGGTCGCACCGCTCACCGCCATGTCCGCCAGGCACCGGTCGCGGAGGATCTCGGCGATGCGGGTGTTCGCGGCCTCGGGCGTCGTCGGGAACTTGAGGCCGCCAATCAGCGGCGCCTTGACCAGCGTGTCCCGGAGGGGCCGTCGCACCGCCCGGAAGTCCGCCATCGTCTTGCACACCTTGGCGGCCTGGCCGACCAGACGCCGCACGTAGAC
>Ga0335069_10001927_pt1 | contig 32641 bp, 20 predicted proteins | sample Lox_Sample_11_FD_206714 | JGI IMG/M metagenome (GOLD analysis project Ga0335069, IMG submission 206714) | Soil microbial communities from Loxahatchee National Wildlife Refuge, Florida, United States - Lox_Sample_1.1 | ecosystem: Environmental > Terrestrial > Soil > Wetlands | place: USA...
TCAATTCATCGAGATGGATCACTTCTTCGTACGAAAGGTGATGCTCGTCAAGTACTCGCGTGCGTTTGTCGTGATGCCCGGAGGATTCGGCACGCTCGATGAAGCATTCGAGACGCTCACGCTGATTCAGTGCAACAAGATTGAGCGATTCCCGATTGTGGCGATGGGTTCGGACTTCTGGGGACAATTGCGGACCTTTGGACGAGGGGCGCTAGTGGAGGAGAAGACCATCAGCCCCGAGGACCTTGAATTGTTGCATGTTACCGACTCTCCTGAAGAGGCGGTCGCATATCTCAGCAAGGGCGTAGAGAGTCTGGCGACGGCTGGGGCCGGGATTGACTAGTTCTTTCGCTGAGACGGAAGACCATTTGTGAGCGCGCGGTACATACGCGGAAAGAGGAGAAGGCCATGAAAGTGTCGCTGTTTGGAGCTGCCTCGGGAGAAGTCACTGGGTCGGCTTATCTTGTCGAGTCAGGGAAGTCGAAGGTTCTGATCGATTTCGGTATGTTCCAGGGAGTTCCCAACGTCGATCAGAGAAACCGAGTCTCGGAGCGATTCACGTTTCGCAATCTCGACTCGGTGCTGATCACGCATGCGCACCTTGACCATACCGGCCGGCTCCCCATCCTCGCGCAACGCAAGTTTACCGGTCCCATTTACTGCACTGAAGCCACCTCGGAACTGACGGGCCTGATCCTACGCGATGCCGCTCGAATCCAGGAAAATGACATGGTTCGAGTGAACCGCCGGCGCGAACGCGAGGCAAAGCCGCTTGTGAAGCCGCTGTTTTCCAGCGAAGACGTCGAGAACGTCCTCCGGCGCTTTCGCAATGTCGAATTTGACAAGTCAATCAGCGTGGCTCCCGGAATCGAAGCACGCTGGATCGAGGCCGGGCACCTGCTTGGATCGGCGAGCATTCAGCTTACTGTCCAAGAAGGCGGGCGGAAGAAAACGGTTGTCTTTTCCGGTGACCTTGGGCAGTCGGCGATTCCCTTTACGAGAACATCGCAGCCGACTGAGAAGGCGGATGCGGTCTTTCTGGAGTCCACTTATGGGGATCGCGATCATCGTTCGTTCAAGGAGACGGCCGCGGAGTTCGCCGAGGTTGTCCGTCGTTCTTCGCAACAGGGCGGAAAGATACTCGTACCGACCTTCGCGATCGGCAGGGCACAATTCCTGGCTGTGCTGCTGGCATATCTTTTCCGCAGGAAAGAAGTGAAGCCGTTTCCGGTGTACCTCGACAGCCCCATGGCGATTGAGGCCTCGAAGATCTACCTGAAGTATCCCGAGCTTTGGCATGACCGCTTGAAAGAGATTGTGCGCGAGCGTCCGTTGCGCGAGGAGTTATTAGCGACCAGGTCGAAAGTCTGCGTCACCCCGGCGGAGTCTCGCGCACTCAATGAGAAACAGGGCACCTGCATGATCCTCGCCGGCGCCGGAATGTGCAACGCCGGCCGCATCGTGCACCATCTGCGCAACAATCTGTGGAAGCCGGAAACGTCGGTGGTGATCGTGGGATATCAAGGCCGAGCGACGATCGGGCGAGCGCTGGTGGAACGCGCGAAGCAAGTGCGCATCTTCGGGGAACCCATCGCCGTGCGCGGATCCATCCACAGTCTCGGTGGATTCAGCGCACACGCGGGGCAGGCAGACCTATTGAACTGGTTCTCGGCAATGGCGCCATGCCGGCCCAGGGTCTTTCTTACCCATGGAGAAGACCGCGCGCGCGAGCCGCTGGCGGCATGCATTCAACAGCGATTCAGAATCAAACCGGAGTTGCCGGGCTACAGGGACAGCATCGAGTTATAGGACGATCCAGAGCGCTCGATGCCGGCCTTCGGCAAGGTTCAATTGCCGCGCGACTCCTGGGTCTTTGACAAGCGATAGATTGTCGCCGCGGCAGTGTACTGCGATTCTGGTTTGTCATCGTTGAGAGCGCGCATGATCCGAACAATCAGTTGCGGATCGTTTCGCTGGGCGATGGCGTCAAGGGCCGCTGCACGCACGATCGAGCTCTTGTCGGGAACGGCAACGACAAGAGCGTCGCCGCTCTTCGGATCAGGGTCTTTCGCGAGGGTGATTGCCGCGGCTGCGCGGACCGGCGAAGAATCGTCCTTGGTCAGCTTCTTGAAGATGCCATATCCCAGCCCCGCAAAGGGGACAAAACCGATACCCTGCTCGAAGCCGAACTGCGCCATCTTCCTGGGGTCACTCAGCATCTTCTTCTGCTCGCCGAATCAGACCTTCGCCGCTCTTCCGTTCGCCCGTCAGGACCGCATAGTAGACGAGGTAGGCGGTTGGGTCTCCGAGAAGACGAAGCGAACTGGCAGCATCAGACTTGACCAGAACGGCAGAAAGAAAGAACCGTCTTCAGGATCTCGCGGGCCAGATTCTAACAAGTTGAATCGAAAGGTCCTATGCCATTCGTTCCTGAAAACAGATCGACCGTCAACTGACAGAATTGTCAGTTGTGACTTCTGTGATTCTGCGATGAAATAGTGACGGCGCTGCAACTCCCCCTGCATCGACGCGGGAGGCTGTCGCCTGGGTCGTGCCGGTGAATCTAGCGCCAACGCATAGACGGGCTATCGCGGCTTTCATACTTTTTTTTTCCTTCGCCGCGACCTTCGGACATCCCCAGCAAACGCTCAACGTTTCGGAGAGGGATGACGAAGCGAGGCTGCGCGTCCCTGCTGGGTTGAACGACGCAGAAGAATCCAATCTCACCAGTGCCGCAACGCCCGTGAAGGGCAACGCCATCGTCGCCGTTCGTCTGCCGGCGCAGGAGACGGGAATTGACTGGCGCGGTGTCTTCATGGGTTCCGCCGATTTCCTGGCGCTCGAACACACATTTCGACTCGCTTCAGAGGACGCGACTCGCTATTGGATCGGGAACTTCTCTGCTTCGGGTTACGCCGATTCTGTCGCCAGCCTCCACGGCTGGGCAGACGGCGACCCGTTTCTGGTGAACTATGTTGGCCACCCGATGCAGGGCGCGGTCAGCGGCTTCATGTGGCAGGAGAATGATCGGGTTTACCGAACCGTGGAGTTTGGCCGCAATAGCCCGTATTGGAAGGCACGCTTGCGGGGCATGGCCTTTGCTTACGTGTATAGCGTTCAATTTGAAATCGGCCCAGTGAGCGAGGCGTCACTGGGAAATATTCAGTCGCGATGGCCGCAATTCGGGTTTGTCGACCACGTTGTGACTCCGACGATTGGCACTGGTTGGGCAATTGCAGAAGATGCGCTCGACAGGATGCTGATTCAGCGGATGGAGATGCATGTGGCAAATCCGTGGATCAAGATGCTGGTGCGGGGCGGGTTGAATCCGTCGCGCTCGTTTGCGAACGTCATGAATGGCAAAGTCCCGTGGCATCGTGATGACCGTCCTGGATTGTTCAAGCCAGTTCCGGAAGGGACGTTCGGAACCGCATACCTGGCGAGGCCACCGCAGAGTATCAGCCCTGCGGATCCGCCCCCGGGGGTCGCTCCGTTTGACTTCTCATTCAACGTGATTGCTCGACAATATCTTGGAAATACCGATGCCGGAACGTGCATAGGCGGCGGGGGTGAGTCGGGCTTCAGGCTTGGGGCCGAGTGGCAGGGGATGCTGAATGTGGGCGGATGCAAGATGCTTGAGTGGCGCGACCATTGGAGCGGCGACACTCTCACGTATATGGCCGGTCCGCGCTGGACTCCGGAAGCGCCGAGCAAATGGGTCCCGCATCTGGAACTGCTCGTTGGCGGTACCAAGGTGACGCAGGAATATCGAGACCCGACGCTCGAGGCCGAGGCGGCCAGCATGCCCGACAAGAACGAGCAGCAGGATATTGCGAAGCACAATTTCTACACCACGAGCTGGGACCGGAACGGATTGACGATGCACGTCGGGGGCGGATTGAACCTCCGACTGAACAACGCTCTTGAATTGCGCATGACGAATGTCAGCTACGAACACACCTGGATCTGCCCGGTGAATGGAATCCAGTATCGCAATGCCGTGCAGGTCAGCGGCGGCCTCGTGCTTCGCATGGGGACATGGTGAGTCTTCACCCGCGGGGCAAGAGAACAATCCCGGATTCAACGGGCGGGGATCAACGCGCCAGTGGTGTCGCAATCAGGACGACAACCGAGCGCGGACCCGCGTGATAGATCTGATCGTGATGAAGCGGTGCGCGGTTCCACTCGGTAATGTCGTTGGGTGATTCCAGCGAGGTGTCGATCCAGCGGCGCCATTTGAAGCCCTCTTCAAGCTGCGGAAGCTCGAATGTCAGCGGCTCCCAATACGAATTCAGGATTGTGTGGAAGAAGATGCGCTCGCTCTCGATCTCAACGCTCAACGCCAGTGAATGAGAGTGCTCGCTCCAGTCGGGCTGGTTTAGTTGCGTGCCATGCCATGCCCTTTTTGCTGTCTTCAAGAGCTCGTTGAGGCTCTGATGTCTCAACTCCGGTCCGATATCGCGCTGCATACGGCGCTGAATCACTAGTCTGAGAAACCGGTGGACATCAGCATGCCTCTTGATCAATGACCAGTCGAGCCAGCTGATTTCATTGTCCTGACAGTAGGCATTGTTGTTGCCGAGCTGTGTCTGCCGCACCTCGTCTCCCATGAGGATCATCGGGACGCCCAGGGACAAGAGCGTTACTGCCAGGAAATTCTTGGCCTGGCGGTTGCGCAACTGCTCTACCGCAGGATCGTCCGTTGGCCCTTCAACACCGCAGTTCCAGCTGCGATTGTCGTTGCAGCCATCGCGGTTTCCCTCGCGGTTTGAGTCATTGTGTTTGGTGTTGTAAGAGACGAGATCGTTGAGCGTAAACCCATCGTGGCAGGTCACAAAGTTGATGCTTTGCTCCGCCTCGCGGTCCTCGTGGCCGTAGATTTCGGGGCTCCCGAGCAGCCGGTCGGCAAGGCGCCTGACGGAATCTCGCTCGCTTCGGAAGAAGTCCCGGACATCATCGCGAAAACGTCCATTCCATTCCTTCCAGCTGTCACCTATAAAGGTGCCGACCTGGTACAGCCCAGCGGCATCCCATGCTTCGGCAATGAATTTGGTGCCGGCCAACCGCGGATCCGATTCGATGTCCCACAGCACGGGAGGATTGGAGAGAAGGGCCCCGGAAGAATCGCGGGCAAGGATCGATGCGAGATCAAAGCGAAAACCGTCAACGTGCATCTCGTTGACCCAGTAGCAGAGGCTGTCGACGATCATGCGGCGAACGACGGGATGATTTGCGTTGAGGGTGTTTCCGGTTCCGCTGTAGTTTGCATAATGCGCACGATCGCTCTCGAGGATGTAGTAGGTGGGGTTGTCGACTCCGCGAAAACAGAGTGTCGGCCCAAGTTCGGATCCCTCGGCAGTGTGGTTGAAGACCACATCGAGGATAACCTCGATGCCGGCGCGATGAAGGGCCCTTACCATTTCGCGGAATTCGTTCACCGGCCCGAGCAGGCTTTGGTCGGAACTGTATGCTCGGTGCGGAGCGAAAAACGAGATGGGAGCATAGCCCCAGTAATTCACCAGACCGGGAGGACAATCCTGCGGATCGAACTGAAAGACGGGCAGCAGTTCAACTGCCGTGATTCCAAGGTCCTTGAGGTAGGGGATCTTTTCGATGACGCCGGCGTAGGTGCCTCGCAGCGAATCACGCACACCTGAATTGCTGTGCCGTGTGAACCCCCGCACATGCATTTCATAGATGATCGTGTGGACTGACGCGCGGCGCAGCGGCTCATCGCCTTCCCAGTCGAAGCCCTCCGCATCGACAACGGCGCTCTTCATCGAGTTGGCCACATCGGCGCCATCTTCCGCCAAGGCGTTGCGGTCGTAGCCCTTGGGAATCAGGACATCCCGACCATATGGATCGAGAAGGATCCTCGAGGGGTCAAATCGCAGCCCGCCTGAAGGTTGAAACGGCCCGTGCATGCGATAGGCGTAGATCTGGCCTTCCTGAAGATTGGGAACAAATGTGTGCCAGTAGTGATAAGTGCGGTTCTCTGCCGGGTCAAGCGTGATCACACGGGAGGGATGCCCATCGTCCTCACGATCGAACAAGAGCAATTCAACGCCAGACGCGGCGCGCGAATAGATGCTGAATTTCACACCACCGGGCACAAGAGTCGCGCCCAGAGGAGCAGCCCCTACGGCTTTCGACGCGCGCAGAGCGGAATCTATTGCACTGGGCATGATTTTGCATCCCAAATCTCGGAGGCATACTGAGAAATGGTTCGATCGCTCGAAAACGTGCCGGAGCCGGAGATATTCAGGATCACCTTGCGCGCCCAGCCTGCACGATCCTTGTACAGGTTCGTGAGATCGTGGTCAGCCTCGAGGTACGATCCGAGATCTGCAAGGTGCATGTAGAAGTCGCCATTCTCGAGGAGAAGCTTTCGAATGGGCTCAAAGACTCCCGGTTCGTTGCGGCTGAAGCGATCTGAGAAGATCAGGTCGAGCGCGGCTTTTGTTTCGGGCTCGTTCTCGTAATGCCACCGAGGGTTGTACCAGCTGCGATTGTTCGCGACCTCATCGGCGCTGAGGCCGAAGAGGAAGAAATTCTCCTCACCAGCCGCTTCGGCCATTTCGATGGTGGCGCCGTCGCGCGTGCCGATCGTCAAAGCACCGTTCATCATGAACTTCATGTTGCTGGTCCCGCTCGCCTCGTAACCCGCGGTCGAAATCTGGTTGGAAACATCTGTCGCAGGAATCAGCCGCTCAGCAAGCGAAACGGAGTAATCGGGCAGGAACACTACGCGAATCCGGTTGCGGACCGTGGGATCGCCATCGATGGTTCCTGCAATATTGTTGATGAGTTTAATGATGAGCTTCGCAACGTGATACGCGGGGGCGGCCTTGCCTGCGAAGAGAAATGTCCGCGGCATCATTTCAAGGTTCGGGTCGGCCTTCACGCGGTTGTAAAGCACGACGATTCGCAGCGCGTTAAGCAGCTGGCGTTTGTATTCGTGGATACGCTTGACCTGGCTGTCGAAGATCGTGTCGGGCGCCAGCACAATTCCCGACGTCTGACGGAGCCAGGAGGAGAGACGGAGCTTGGCTTCATACTGCGATCTGTGAATCGCATCCTGAAAGGACTTATCGTCAGCCAGCGATTTGAGCCTGCCAAGCTCACCGAGTTCTCGAATCCAGCGATCGCCGATGGCCTCGGTGATCACGCGGGCCAGCGCCGGATTGGCAAGAAGCAGCCAGCGGCGCGGCGTAACGCCATTGGTCTTGTTGTTGAACCGCTCGGGGAACATCTCCGCGAAGTCCTTCAGCGTTGTTGTCTTCAAGAGCTCCGAGTGCAGCGCGGCAACTCCATTTGTGCTGTGGGACCCAACGATTGCGAGATTTGCCATGCGGATCTGCGGGTCGCTTCCTTCTTCCACGAGACTCATCCGCGCAATGCGCCCTTCATCGCCCGGAAACGCCGCTTGCACAGCATGCAGATGACGCCGATTTGTCTCGAGGATGATCTCAAGATGGCGGGGCAGCATCGCCCTGATCCAGTTCAGCGGCCACTTCTCCAGGGCTTCGGGCAGGAGGGTGTGGTTGGTATATGCAAGCGTCTTCTGCGTGAGGTTCCACGCGACATCCCAATCGAGATGCACCTCATCAACCAGGATCCGCATCAACTCAGGAACGGCGAGGGCCGGATGGGTGTCGTTCAGCTGAACGGCGACCTTGTCAGGAAGTGCATCCCAGTCGTCGTTGCGTTGCCGGAAGCGGCGGATCATGTCGGCCAGTGAGCATGCGCAAAGGAAGTACTCCTGGAGGAGGCGCAGCAGACGGCCGCAGTGGGTTGAATCGTCGGGATACAGGACGCGGGTGGTGGTCTCCGCGGCCAGGGTTTCTGCCAGCGCTCCAATGAAATCGCCGCTGCTGAATTCGTGGAAATCAAAGTAGTCGGCTGAAGATGCGGCCCAGAGCCGAAGGGTATTGATCGTCTTGCCACCGTATCCGACAACCGGGCGATCATAGGGGATGCCGATCAGGGTCGATGGATGATCGGGCATGTACTTGAGCGCTCCTCCGTGGAGTTCGAAGGAGCAGTTGAGGTTGACCTCGACCTTTTCGTTCGGCCGGGCGACCTCCCATGGATCGTTGTAGCGCAGCCAGTTGTCTGCAGACTCGGTTTGCCAGCCATCCTTCAGGCCCTGCTTGAAGATGCCGTACTCGTAGCGAAGACCATAGCCCATCGCTGGAAGCTCCATGGTTGCCATGGAGTCGAGGAAGCAGGCTGCCAGACGCCCAAGGCCACCATTCCCCAATCCTGCGTCCGGTTCCTGCTCAAGGAGTTCAAGCCAGTCGATCCCCTTAAGCTTTTGCGATGGGTTAATCACCGGGTCCAGCATCATGTTGGTGACATTGTTTGCCAGAGACCGGCCGATGAGGAACTCCATCGAGAGGTAGTAGATGCGCTTCGCGTTCTCGCGCACGTAGGTCTCTTCTGTCGCGATCCACCGTTGCGACATCACATCGCGGAGGGAACGAGCGAACGCTTCAAAGCGATCGCGTGGACCAACCGCACGCATGGAGAGAACGTTGTCGAAGTGGAGGTGTCGATCGTAGAGCGCGCCATCCGTTCCCGTGAGTTTGATCGTGCCGCAGCCGTACTGCTTCAAGAGATCGGGTAAGGCAGCACGAGAGACGAGCGCAGTTGATTTCTCAATCACGGGTGCTTTCTTGGCCATGGCATTGCCTCCAACGCACCTCGATCCACACGGGGGTGCCGTCCATTCAATCCTAGGAATGGCGACGCTGGGTATTCTACTGGCAATTTTGCTAGTGGAGGCCTCGTTCCGTCTCAGCACTGATTCCGGAAGGAGTGGACGCTAAAGCAATGCAAATCCACGGTGCTGCAGTTCTTCGAGGCTCCAAATGCGATCACTCATTCTCCGCTTCGCTTGCGGGCGTCACTCTGGCCCGCTTGCCGGCCTGTCAGAATGAAAAGCGGGCGCCGAACTGGAACTGCCTCGGCGTATTCACCGAGTTTGTTATGAGGCCGAAGCCGGCCATGTTATCCGGTGTGGGCGAAGGGTTCCAGAAAATGCCGGGGTATCCAAATTGAACCGTGTTCGTCAGGTTGTAGGACGACACTTCGATCCTCAGATTCTTCTTCTCCTTGCCGATGGGGAAGTTCTTGAAGAGCGAGAAATCGAGGCTATTGGCGCCGTCGGTACGAACCTGGCCCAGATAGGCGGAGGCAGTGCCCGGCGCAAACTGGCTCGCAGGCTGTGCGAAGCAGGTGTAGTTGAACCACATGTCTGGCTTGTGCGGGGCGTTCTTACCGGGATCGCATGTCATATCCACGCGCTGGTTGAAGTAGATGTTCCCGGTTCCGGTCGGCGCATTCACCGGCACGCCGGTGCTCAAATAGACGATCGCGTTTGCGGTCCAGCCGCCGAAGATCATATTTGCCGCTCCGTCAAGATTGAGTGCGCGTCCGCGGCCGATGGGAAGGTCATAGGATGTCTGCCAGTTGAATTGGAACTTGACGTCCTGTGAGCTGAGCGACCACTCCAGGCCGAGGTTTCTCCAGTCCTGCGGCGCGGCTCCGTGATATCCGATGAAGCCCAATGGCGGATTGGCATCGTCAGTCATGAGCTTGCCCCAGGTAAAGGAGGCGAGTGTGGTGAAGTGGCTGGTCAGGCGCTTCTCAACCTTTGCCTGGAGTGAGTTGTATTTTGAATCGCCCGCGGGGTAGCCGTTGACGATGACGCCGTTCCCCACTCCATAGTTGCCGGTTCCGAACTGCGGATAGGACTGGAGCGCAACCCACTGCGGAACCATGTCGGTGCCATAGTTGGCGTTTGTCGGAGGCTGGACGGCGGCCCACTGGTTAGGCACCATTACGCACGCGGGGTCTGAGGTGTCGACGCACAGCGAAGAGCCATACTTCGCTATCGTCTGCAACGAGAGTGAGTTGAGGTCGACGTTGCCGAGCGGCATATGCAATCCGCGGCTGCCGACATAGGCAACACTCAGGATCGTCTGATGGGGAAACTCATATTCGACGCCGAAGTTGAAGTTGTACGTGGTCAGCGTCGGTTGCGAGTGCAACACAGTGCTCAGGGTGCCGCCGAGATTCGTCGCAGGGCCGAGAGACGAACCCGTTGGCTGAACAACACCGTCGGGAAATGGATTGCTGAGGGAGTAACAGCCTGTCACATCTCCATCATTTGCGCAGGTTGCAGAACTGTTGAACACCGTGTTTCCGTCATCGTTGTACTGGGTGGGATTCCACGTGCTGACCGTTCCGAAGCCGTCGCTATTGAGCGACGGATTGGCCACCATTTGCGTGCTCGGCCCGTAATAAATCCCGGCACCTCCGCGCACGACGACCTTCTGGATCGGCTGCCAGGCGAAGCTGGCACGCGGGCCAAAGTTGTCAAGGTTCGCGCTAAATGGCGAACGGTTGTCGCTAGTGACAAACTGCTCACCGCCTTTGAGCGAGAGCCCGTTGGCCGTGAAACTGACGTTGGGATCGAAGTATTCCTGACGGTTGTGGCGTTCTGTGCGCCCGAGGAAGATGTCCCAGCGAAGACCCAGATTGAGGGTGAACTTCGGTGTTACGTGATAGTCGTCCTGAACGAAGAGCGCCCAATATGGGCTGGCCTCGGCTGCAAAAACATCCTTGGTGAAGTTGTAGGACTCGTAGCCGGGCGCCTGCCCCATACCGAGAAGGAACGATGCAAAGTCGCTGCCGTCGTCGGCGAAGGCTGTGGAACTCGTCGCCGTGCTGTCGAAGACGTATTGACCGGCAGGAAAGGGCGGCTGGCCGATATTCATGAACTTCTTCTGATATTCAAATCCAGTCGCAAGCTCATGTTTTCCAACGACGGTAGTGTAGGTTGCGCCGAAGTCGCTGTTCTCGCTTGCGAAAATGAACGTATCCCAGTTGTTCGTTCCGCCGATGGGGGAAGTGAAATTGCCGAAGTTGATCACCGGCAGCGTCTTGTACTGGACTTCGTCAGCAAGCGACTTGGGGAAGCCGAGCGTGGAGATGTCCACGTCAGACTGCCGAGGATCGCCGGTCTGATCCTCGTAATGCCGCGTAAACGAGTAGCGTAGCTGCAGGACCGAGCGCGGTGTCAGTGTGTAATCGTAGGCCAGCAGAACGTTACGGCCGTTAGTGATGTTCTGGTAGTAGAGCGAGTCGTACATGTTGCCGTAGAAATTCGCATTCGAGAAGAAAAGGCGATCGAACGAGAAGCGCCCGAAGAGACGTTGCTTCTCGCTGTGCGCATAGTCGACGCGAATGTCGAACTTGTGCGCGTTGTAGGGATCAAGGCCGGGGAGATAGAGGTTGCCGATGTGATATGGTCCGGTCCCCGGGTTGTTTGGCTTCGGGTACTGGGCGGCAAACTGTTGCGCGACCGGATTCAGGTTTCCGGGCGAAATAATGTTTCCGTCGAAGGGCTGGCGCGTTCCATCGGGATTATCGGGCACAAGCGGGTTGTAAATCGTATAGGAATCGGCTGAAAAATCTCCGCCGCGCTCTGCCATCGTGGGAACGGTGAACGTGCCACCCGAATCGTATTGCTGTTGCTGCGTGGCCTCGTAATCGCCGAAGAAGAAGAGCTTCTGGCGAATGATCGGACCGCTGATTGCTCCGCCTTCCTGGTAACGATGATAGTCAGGCGTGGAGCTGCCGGGGTTGTTGAGCTTGTTGAAATAGTCGTTGGCAGCCAGCGTATTGGGCCGGACATAGACAAAGGCGTCGCCATGGAATTGGTTGGCGCCCGACTTGCTGACAAGACTGATGACACCCGCGCCGCCGCTGCCGTAGGTTGAGGGCGTGTTCTGTGTCTCGACCCTGTACTCCTGGACGGCGTCTTCCGGCACCTGAAACGCAGGCATGATGCTGGCGGCATTGTTTTCGGCGATGCCGAGCGGGCTGCCGTCGAGCATGTAGCTTACAGACCCCTGGAGCGCGCCATTGATCGTGTATGCCGAGACATCGACTCCCGGACGGGAATTGAAGATGCCGGCGGTGTCGGATGCGTTAGGCGTTCCATTTGTAGGCAGAACGCCGGCGCTCAATTGAACAAGCTGGAAGACGTCACGCGTGACGAGAGGAACGCGGTCGATGACGTCGCTCGAAATGAGTTGCCCAACGGTCGAGTTGCTGGTTTCAACCAGGGAAGTCTCCGCGTTAACCGACACCACTTCGCTGACGCTGCCAACATTCAGGGGGACGTTGATCGTCGAGACCTGGTCGACGGTCACAGGGATGTTCCTGTGTACCGACGTCTCAAATCCCTGCGCGGTGACAGCCACTTCGTACGATCCCGGAGCGAGTGACACGAAGGAGTAGAGACCGGCCGCGGAGGAGATCGTTGAGAGCTTGACTCCCGTGGCCTGATTCATTGCCGTGACCTTTGCGCCGGGGACGATGGCGCCGGAAGAGTCGGAGATGAGACCACTGATGGCGCCTCTTCCGGCCTGTGCGGTTGCGATCGCGGCAAGTGAGATGAAGATGGAAAAGGCGAGGAGAATTCTGGTGGACAGCGCCCGCGGAGCCTGGCTGGACATGACTAGCCCCCTGGTTAAAATCCCTTATTCAAACGTTTGAATCTCTTGACAAGCGAGAGTAAGATGGTTCCTTCAGGCTGTCAAGCGGAAAAATCTCTGCTCCGCTTGCAGCCGGGCAAGGCCCACGGAACCAAGCCGTGTAGCATGGGACGTTGGGTTTCCGACTCAGATTCAGCAGACTGGTCTGCAACGCGAGGAAGGTCAGAATGGTGCAACGAAAGTCGGGCCACGTTACGCTGCTCGATATCGCGCGTGCATGCGGGTATTCGGTCTCAACCGTCTCAATCGTTCTGAGCGAAGCGCCCCTCTCGCAGAATGTGGCTGCATCGACGCGCAAGCAGATCCGCGAGATGGCTCGCCATCTCGGGTATCACCCTGACGCGTACGCACGATCGCTGCGGCGGCGGCATAGCCAGACAATTGCCGTTCTGGCTTTCGATCTCTCCGATCCGTTCTGCATTCCCATCGTGCGAGGCATCCAATCGGGCTTGCAGCCGGGGAACTACCTGCCCCTGCTGATGGACACGCAGACGCAGCGCAAACTCTTCGACAGCTATTTGAAGATGATCCTGGAGCGGCGTGCCGAAGGTGTGATTGTGATCGCCAGCTGGATCTTTGAAGAGACCAACCTGCTGGCGGATATCAAAAAGAACCAGGTTCCAATCGTTATCCTGGGCCGCGACATGACGCAACGAAAGATCAACTCGCTGCTGGTGGATAACGAAGCGGGCGGGTCAATGGCGATGCGGCATCTGATCGAACTTGGCCACCGGCAGATCGCGGTGATTCGCGGGCCCGATGAACTGTTTGACAGCGAGCCGCGATGGACCGGCGTGAGAACGGCAGCGGCGGAAGCAGGAATCAAGCTTGATCCGCAGCTCGTGATGCAGTTGCCCAACCTGATGGACTCGACATCGGGTTTTGAAGGCGGCCGGAAATTTGTAAAGCAAATGCTGGATTCGAACCGCAATTTCACCGCCGTGGTGGCGTTTGATGATCTGACGGCACTGGGGGTTGTGCGTGGACTGGCCGATGCGGGATTGCGCGTTCCCGGAGATTGCTCGGTTGTGGGGTTCGACGACGTTTTGCCGGCAAGGGTGGCGACGCCGGCAATCACAACGATTCGCCAGCCGCTCGAAGAGATGGGACTTCAGGCCGCCCAGTGGACGATCGAGGCAATCAAGGCAAGAGAGGGTGGCTCAGCGTCGGCTGCGCAGCTGTACATGGCGAAGCCGGAGCTGGTGTTGCGGACATCTACGGGTGCTGCGCCCGCGAACAATCGGCGGCAATAACTGTGGATAGAAGGCGATCATTCGAGGTTTGCATGTAGCGCGTATTCAAACGATTGAATCATCGAGGAATCCCGAAATGACCAGGGTGCCATGCAGTATCAAAGAAGAAAGACCGATGACTATGATTCGAAGAACACTTCTTTCTCTTCTTTTCTTCCTCCTGATTTCCACGGGCGTGTCCGCCGGAACTGTTACGCATCTGCGGGATGGCTGGCAGGTGCAATCGGCATGCACAGCACAGCAGTCTGGCAACGTGATCTCGGAATCTGGGTTTTCGGCGGCTGGATGGCTGAAGGCATCCGTGCCGAGCACGGTCCTTGCGGCGCAGGTCGCCGCGGGCGTCCTTCCCGACCCTGGATTTGGTGACAATCTTCGGCGCATTCCCGGTACCAGTTATCCGGTCGGCCAGAACTTTTCCAATCTGCCCATGCCGTCCGATAGCCCATACGCATGCGGCTGGTGGTTTCGCACAGAGTTTAACGTGACGCCTTCGAACGAGCGGGGCCGGCACTACTGGCTCCACTTCGGCGGAATCAACTATCGCGGCGAGGTCTGGCTCAACGCGAAGAAGGTTGCGGACGGATCGACGGTGGCCGGCGCCTATCGCACGTATGACTTCGATGTCACCGATCTGCTTCGTCCGGGAAAGCCAAACGTGCTCGCGGTCAAGACGACCGCTCCGTCAGAGAAGGACCTCGGCATCAACTGGGTCGATTGGAATCCCTGCCCCCCGGACAAGGAGATGGGTTTGTGGGGAGCCGTCGACCTGATAGAGACGGGCCCGGTGACTGTGCGCTCGCCGATGGTAGCGACGCATTTTCGAGATGGATCCCTGAACAGCGCTGACCTGACTGTGTATGTAGAGTTGCACAACGCCACAACAAGCACGGTCAAAGGCGTTGTGTCGGGATCGGCGGCAGGAGTGCAGTTTGAGCAGCCCGTCGAGCTGTCGCCGAACGAAGATCGCACCGTGGCCTTCAGCCCGGAGAGGTTTGCTCAGCTGCGCATCCAGAATCCGAAGGTCTGGTGGCCTCACCAGATGGGCGAGCCTCACCTTGAAAATCTCACGATGCGCTTCAGCACCGACGGGCGGATGAGCGATGAGCGGAGCGTGGATTTCGGAATTCGTGATATCACTTCAGAGCTGACAGCCAATGGCAGCCGCCTCTTTCGCGTGAACGGGAAGCCCATCCTGATCCGCGGGGCAGGCTGGTCTCAGGACATGTTGCTGCGCACCAGTGAAAGCCGATTGCGCGATCAGATCCGCATGGTCCGCGACATGAATCTGAACACCATTCGGCTCGAGGGGAAGCTCGAAACAGAGGAGTTTTTCCGCCTCGCCGATGAGCAGGGAATCCTGGTGATGCTCGGCTGGTGCTGCTGCGACCATTGGGAGCACTGGAAGGACTGGACCGCTGAAGACCTGCAGATTGCAACGGCATCGTTGCGGTCGCAGATGCTGCGCTTGCGGCAGCACGCGAGTTTGCTTGTGTGGCTCAACGGGAGCGACAACCCGCCTCCGCCCGATGTTGAGAAAGCCTACCTTCAGGTGGAGGCGGAGACACACTGGCCAAATCCCGTACTTTCGTCTGCTACGGCCACGCCGACCGCGGTGACCGGCGAAAGCGGCGTGAAAATGACCGGGCCCTACGACTACGTGGCGCCGAGCTACTGGTACGTTGCGACTCGCTTTGGGGGCGCACACGGGTTCAACACCGAGACGAGCCCTGGCCCTGCGATCCCTTCGCTCGCCAGCCGGAAGAAGTTCTTGCCGGATCCTGAAGCATGGCCGCCCTCACCCACATGGAGTCTTCACTTCGGCGGCGGTGAGTTTGCCAATCTGAAGGTCTTTGATGCGGCGATGGAGGCCATTTATGCCAAGCCGCGTTCCGCTGCCGAATACGAACGTATCGCGCAGACGATGGCGTACGACTCGGAGCGGGCGATGTTCGAGGCATACAGCAAGAACAAGTATTCGTCGACAGGGGTAATCCAATGGATGCTGAACAACGCCTGGCCGTCGATGATCTGGCATCTCTTCGACTACAACCTCGACGCGGATGCGGGGTACTTTGCGGCAAAGAAGGCGTGTGAGCCTCTGCATATTCAGTACGCGTACGATGATCGATCGGTTGTCGTCGTGAACAGCACTTATGCGGAGTCGACCGGTCTTGTGGCGAGCGTTCATGTCTACAATCTCGGCTGGAAGGAGCTCTTCAGCGCGCAGGCCGCTCTGAAGGCCGGTGCAGACAGCGCGCTGCGCGTCTTCTCAATTCCCGAGAACCTCTATACGGGGTCTGAAAGACTCTTCTACATCGATCTCGAACTCAAAGACACGACGGGCGCCGCGGTAAGCCGCAACTTCTATTGGGTGCCCGACACGCTCACAACATTCGATTGGGAAAAGACAGATTACACACACACGCCGGCAGCGCGTCACGAAGATATGACGGCCCTCGCCAATCTTCCCGCCGCGATTGTCGGGGCCAATGCTGAAATCGCAACGACGCCGCATGGTCGAGAGATTCGCGTGCATCTCTCCAATCAAGATCAGGTCCTGGCATTTCAGGTTCGTGTTGCGCTGCGCACCACGGCCGGCGACCTCGTTGCGCCTGTCCTTTGGTCAGATAACTGGATCGAGCTGACGCCCGGAGAGGCGACTGCACTGACGGCACGCTTGCCGGAAAACGCTCCGGCGAATCCAGTCGTGGAAATCGATGGCTGGAATGTCGCCCCGCTCACCCTTACACCCACCACGTCAGCCGCAGGAAAGTAGGAATGTGCATGACTTCCGACCGGCCCGACCAGAAACTCCATCGCTCTTGCCGTTTCGATGTGACGCTTGCGGGAGATACCAATCTTGACATCGTGCTCTACGGACTACCAGAGCATCTTCCTGTCGAGCAGGAGTTGCTGGCTGACGGCATGGCGATTCGCGTCGGCGGGTCAGGTGCGATCACTGCGCACAACCTGTCGGCACTCGGGAACTCGGTGGGCTTCATCACGACTATGCCCCGGGACGACTTTGGTGAGCACTGCCGCGCGGAACTGCGCGAGGCCGGAGTCGACCTCTCTCGTTGCGTACCGGTCGGTAGCTCCTCATGCGGCGTGACCATCCACCTGCAACACCGGTATCGCCGTCACATGTTTACCTATGCGGGTGCCACGGACGATCTGACGTTTGAAGATCTCGATATCGACTATCTGGCCGATGCGCGACACTTTCACATGTCGTCTTACTATTTGCAGCGAGCGCTCACGCCCAGAATTCCCGAGCTTTTCGCAGAACTGAAGCAGGCAGGACTTACGCTTTCGCTCGATCCCAATGACGATCCGTCGCAGAACTGGGACCGCGGAATCGTCGATGCGATTCATCTCGCAGACATTCTGATGCCAAACGAGCGAGAGGCATGCCTGTTGGCGGGAGAACATAATCTGGATCGGGCGATCGCTGTACTTCGTGAGATGGTTCCTCTGTTGGTGATCAAGCGGGGTCCCAAGGGTGCGTCAGCCTTCACAAGTGCCGACGAATGGCACGCCCCCGCACCGGAGGTGTTGATCGTCGATGCCATTGGCGCAGGAGACAGCTTCAACGCGGGCTTTCTCCATGCCTGGACGCGGGGATGGCCCGTCGAACGAGCGCTTGCCTTTGGCAATCTGGCAGGCTCAAGGTCAACTTTGTCGCAAGGTGGCACCTCCGCGTTTCGAGCCCCGGACCTGCGGCATGAACTTGAAGCGGCATGGAACGGCAGCACGACGAAAGCCGAAAGCAGCACCTAATACAGCAGCACCACCTGCGCTATCGCCAGCGGAAGATTCGAAGCGACACCATGAACGGCACCACGAGCCATGCGAAAAGAACCGCGACCGGCCCGACCAGATGCGACAGCACGATTCCCTCCAGCATGTTTGCGCGCAGCGCATCAATGGCCGCCGTCAGGGGCAAAGCATGGACCAGCGGCTGAATCACCGCCGGAAACCGCGTGGCCGAGAAAAACACACCGGACAGAATCCACATCGGAAGCATAACGAGATTCATCAGTCCCGATGCGGCTTCCATCGTCTTTGCTCGCGACGCGATCAGCAGTCCGAGCGCGGAGAACGAGAGCGATGTAAGAACGCACAAGAACCCGAGTTCCCACAGCGATCCGCGAAACGGAACCCCAAATACCGCGCGCGCAAATCCGAGAAACACGCACACCTCAATCACCAGCATGAGAAGGCGCGACAGCAGAAAGGATGCCAGGTACTGCCAGCGCGGCATCGGCGAAGCCACGAATCTTTTGAGCAGCTTCTTCTGCCGGGCCTCGACAATCGAAAATCCAAGGCCCCAGATCGCTGAGCCCATCAGGTTCATGCCGAGCAGTCCCGGCACCACGAAGTCGATGTAGCGTGCACCTTTTTCGTGAACCAGATCGTTTGAAGAGCGCACTGCCTCTGTTTGTCCGGCCGCACGCTGGACCGCCTGGTCAGCCAGCAGCCGTGCATTGCGCGCATCGGGATTCGTCTCGTCGTACTTGTATGCGACGCCATCGGGTCTGCGGACCGCGAGCAGAACGATTCTCCCGATCGCCAGTTCGTGCGTACCTGCCGCCTCGTCGATCAAGATGGGGTTCAGTCCGTTGCTCGCGCTCATCGCCTGTACGAGATCCGGGGTTGTCCCGCCGACGCGCAGCACATCGGCTGGCCTGTTGCGAAAAGCGATGCCGAGGCCAACGGCGAGCAGGATTGGGAAGATGAAGACCCAGAAGAGCGCCTCCGGCTCGCGTAGAAACAGCCGGAACCGCGTTGCGGTGAGCTCATACAGCGAATTCTCGCGAAGGCTACTCATCGCGCAGGTTCCTCCCCGTCAGTCTGACGAACACGTCTTCCAGTGTTGCCGAGTGAGTGCGGAACTCGCTGGGCTTCAAGCCCAGGTCGGCGAGCGCGGAGAAGATGCGGGGCACCGTGGTGTGCAATTCGCCCACGGAGAGCTGATGCAGGCCTGCATCGACGCGGTGTGACTGAATTCCGGGAATCGCCGTGAGCATTGCCCCATCAAGCGGATTCGAGTCTCCGTCGTGTGTAGTGACTGCGAACTCCACGATGTGGTCTCCGCCGACCGAGGCGATGAGTTGCTGCGGAGTGCCCAGGGCGATGATTCGTCCATGATCCATAATCGCCACGCGGTCGCAAAGGCGCTCTGCCTCGTCCATGTAGTGCGTGGTGAGAATGATGGTCCTCCCCGCATTTCTCAGGTGATCCACGAGATCCCACAGATGGCGCCTCGCCTGCGGGTCAAGGCCGGTTGTCGGTTCATCAAGAAACAGAAGTTCAGGATCGCCGACAAGGGCACAGGCCATCGCCAGCCGCTGCTTCTGTCCTCCTGACAGCGTCCCGACGCGCGAGCGGCGCTTTTCCTCCAGTTGTGCAAGGCCGATGACGTCTTCCACGGTTGTGCCGCGCCTATAGAAGCTCCTGAAGAGGCGAAGCGTCTCCTCCACGGTCAGCTTTTCCGGAAACTGCGTTTCCTGCAATTGAACGCCGATCCGCTGGCGCAAATCGCGCGCTGCGTAATGCCAATTCAGACCGAGGAGGCTTACCGAGCCGGCATCCGGCGCCGTCAGACCCTCGCAAATCTCGATGGTCGTGGTTTTACCGGCTCCGTTTGGTCCTAGCAGCGCGAAGCACTCGCCGCGCATGATCTCGAGATCGATGCCGTCCACGGCTATGACATCCGCAAAGGTCTTGCGAAGGCCCTTGATCGACAGGGCCGGACCCGCTGCGGTATTTGTCGAGGCTGCGAGCGACTCAGGCACTGGATTCTCCACGCTCAAGGCCAAGATGCGCCTCAGCAGTCTATCAACACTCCTGAGACGAAGCCAGAAGTGTGCCAAAACCAACAACTTGTCAACATCAGCCCTTCGGCAGGGCGGTCACCATCAATCATCTTTCCGAATTTGTCTCAGAAAGTCTCCGCTTCAGCCGTAGCCAGTATTCGGTCGGGAACCTGGATCGATCCGAAGTTCCGAAATTGCCTTACGTTGCGAAGTTCAAATGTAGTGCCTGTTCCCGGTCTCATCCTGAACACGTCGAGTCCGTCCACATCTTCTGCCCAGATTGCGGCGCGTGCGTCCGCAGCAGAGACAGCAATCTCCACATTGGTAAGTTCGATGTCACGCGCATGCCGCATAAAGAAGCCTCGGCCCGGTAGAGGTCCAAACATGGTGGCTTCAGGATAGGCGCTTTCTTTTTCGGGCGGAATACGCGATGCGAGTTCCTGAGACTGTCCTCCGAGTTGGTGAAGGTACACGTCGCTGATCTTGATGTCTTCGACGAGGTTGCCGGGAATTCCAGCGATAATCGAAGGATATTCCGAGACTGCGTTGAAGCTGCTTACGTTCGAGATGAGAACGCGCCTCAGAGTTCCCGGCGCGATGCCTGCAGGTCCACGCAGCCGCGCTCCCAGCCGCAGGAAAAACGGGGAATGCACCACTCCGCGCATCGTGATGTTCGAGATGCAGATATCTTCGATGCGAGCGCCATCAACCGTTTCGAGAGCGACTCCGCGGCAGCGATCGAAGACGCAATTGGAGATGGTGATGTTGATGAAGCCGCCATTCGATTCGGTTCCACACTTGATGCGACCGGTCCCCCTCAGGCGATCGGAATCCGGAAGAATCTTCCACGTGCCGTCGAGCATCGCGCCAATCTGGTAAGCGCCGGTGACATAGCAGTTGGTGATCGTTACGTTTTCGGTGGGGCGCGCGTAGCCGAGTGCGAAGGAACTTTTGGGGCAGATGGCGTCGTCAGCCGGAGAATTAACCGCGCAGTTGGCGACGCGCACATTTCGGCAGCAATCGATATCGATGCCGTCGCGATCAGTGTCGATCGTCAGCCCGTCGATCACAACGTTGTCGACGCCCGTGAGCAGAATCGCGAAGTGGCCGCCTTTCAGGACGCGGAAATCGCGAAAGGTCACGTTTCGGCAGTTTCTAAGTGCAATGGCCTTGTTCCCAACGCCGGGATTCTCAGCGCGTGGAACTGCTTTGTCGTCTCCGCGGCTCAGCCCTTTGCCCCAGATCAGGCCCGGACCGCAGATGGTGATATCCTCGATCCCATCGCCCCAGATCAGGCTGTTGGGCCAGTGATTGTGCCCGTAGTCCTGATAGGCTTCCCATGGTTGCGGCGGTCCGGCAGGATCGTAGCCCCCGCTTGTCGTGCCCTCTGGCGGCACGGATGCCCCAAGGATCGTCGCTCCCGCTTCAAGCATCAGGCAGATGTGACTCTTCAGCCGGATCGTGTAGCAGGCATATGCGCCGGCAGGGAACAGGACGGTGCCGCCACCCGCAGCGGCGGCCGCATCGATTGCCCGGTTCACGGCCGGCGTATCAATGGTCTTGCCGTCCCCCGTCGCTCCAAACGTTCGCACGTTGAATGTGACGTCCGGAGCAGGTGTGCTTTTCGCCTCACTCTGCGCAGTTTCTGGAAGCAGGACGGAGAATCCCCCGGCCGCCGCCTGACGAAGAAAATCTCGACGCGACATGGCTTGCTCATCTCCTGTTCAGTGGTCAGCAACCCAGCAAGTTTACGGCGAGCACCCCCAATTCAATCCATGATTCGAATCGATGATCGTTGAAACCGACAGCCCTCAGAGCGCCAGCAATTCATTCGGGCCGAGGCGCAGGGGCAACACGCGATCATGAAACCGAAGAAGGAGATGCTCCTGTTGTTCGCTGATTCCCAGTATGTGCAGGGGCTTGCCAGACTTGTCGGTTACCAGGCGACCCGCACCACCCTCAATCCGGCAGGATAGAGCGCGATCAAACAACAACGATGCACCGGATCGCTCGTACTTCATCTCTGCGATCTTCCCGTTGTCCGTCACCAGTCGAAAATGCGCACCGCGGCTCGCCGGGTGCCCGGGCCGCACGTTCCAGTGGATGGTTTCATGATCTTCGTGAATGCCGGCAAGCCTCCACGTGAAATCAACCATGGCCAGGGCAGCGGGCGAGTAGTTTGGCTGGTCTCCCAATGTGAAAGCGCCGCTTTCAGGATCAATCTGCTGCCTGAATGTCATGTCGCCCAGAATTGCCCTGCACCACCGGTCCATCAGAACGCCGAATTCTGCCGAACGCTTGTAGTGATCGAGCCAGCGCCCTCCGCGCAGCGCCGTTAATGCCTGAGACGCGCCTCCCCATGAGTTTCTCGGAATGGGGCGCACAAAGGCCGGATCATCGAGCGCAACAGACGGAAATGGGTACGCCGCCCAGAATGTTTTGGGATTGTGCAATTGGCTATTCCACAACTGATCGAAGAGCGGCTGATCGACCACGTGTTCGGCGCACACTCGGGCCAGCACGCAGGTGCGAACCTTTACGAAGCGATCCTGCGCATCAAGATCGAAGAAGGCGTCATCCTCGCGAGAATAGAGCTTCGACAGGATCAGCTGCCTGATACGCTCTGCCGATCCCTGCCACTGCTCGGAATCGGCCTTCTTTCCGAGGGCTTCGGCCATTTGAGACAGCGCCACTCGCGCACCGCAGACAGTTGCAGACAGGTCAGGGCAAAGGCGAGGCAGCCTGGAATCCGGAGGGCAGTTCTTTGCGTCTTTGCGCGGACATTGGTTTGCAAATCCCTCCCATCGTGGACTGTTGTCCATGCCCGTGTCGTATGTGCAGAAGCCTTCGATCAGCCCCGTTCCACGTGTATTCCGGTAGCGCATCAGCCAGGCATCCCATCGGCTGCATGCTCGATACGCGGTCTCAAGCAGTTCTGCCTCTCCGGTTGCGCGCGCCAGTTCCCATGCGGTGGCCGCGATTGGTACCACCATCTGGATCTGGCCGAAACCCGCCTCTGAGATCTTGTTATTTGCCGGAAGCTGACCGTCTTCCTTCTGAAGGGCGAAGAACACCATGTGACTGTTCCGTGCCACATCCGGCCTGAACTTGCGAAAGACAAGAGCTTCATGCGGACCGCACTCCTGCCAGATCCCCGCATACTCCGCACCCTCGATCAGGACAGGAGAACTGAATCGCGGCAGGGTTCTCAGGTTGCTCTGCAGGATCGCGAGAGCTTTGTCGTACGCGGCTTGCCAACCGGCGTCAAGCGTGGAGTACGTTGGCGTCTGAGAGGGAATTGCGCCGGCGGGCAGGCCAACGGACAATGCAAAACCGATAGATTGCTTCGCAAACTCCCGCCTCTTCATATCAGCGAGTGTAGAGCCTGCACGCGGAGGGCGCTTCTTCCAGCGCGCTCGCCTACGGAATACCCAGGAGCTTGTGAATCTGAAGACTCAGTCTCCACTTGGGATGCTCCATGCAGTATTGCATTGCGAGATTCGTGTTGATGTCTTTGCTCGGCCCATCCATCGGCTGCAGGAAGAAGTGCCTGAACGGCAGAGCCTCAAAATCAACTGGATCAGTTCCGCGCTGCGGGTAGATCAGTTTCAGTTCCTCGCCGCGCTTCTGAAGCAGTTTTGTGCCTGCCTTCGGACTGACGCAGATCCAGTCGATCCCTGTGGGAGCGACAATCGTTCCGTTGGTCTCCACGGCAATCTCGAATCCCCGCGCGTGAAGCGCCTGGATCAGAGGCTCATCCACCTGCAATAAGGGTTCTCCGCCGGTGCATACAACGAGTGGTTTTCCGCCAGGCGACGATGCCGGCCACTTCTCCGCCACCGCCGAGGCGCATTCGCCCGCGGACGCGAACCTTCCACCTCCGGGCCCATCCACGCCAACGAAGTCCGTATCGCAAAACTGGCAAGTCGCGGTTGCTCTATCCGCCTCACGGCCCGACCAGAGATTACAGCCTGCGAAGCGGCAAAAGACGGCTGGCCTGCCTGCCTGGGCCCCCTCTCCCTGCAGCGTGTAGAAGATCTCCTTGATCGAATAGCTCATCCTGAAACCTGGTCGGGGGCCTTCCGATACGGCAACGGATCCTCAAGTCCGTTCTCGCGAAAGCCCTTCTGTCGCAGGAGGCACGAGTCACATTGGCCGCACGGTTCTCCGTTGGGCGCCGGATCATAGCAACTGCTGGTGAGGCTGTAATCCACTCCGAGTTCGATTCCACGACGGATGATCTCCGCCTTGGTCAGATTGATCAGCGGGGTATGGATCACGAGCTTCTGACGGCCTTCGATGCCCGCCCTGGTAGCAAGATTCGCCATCGTTTCGAAAGCCCCTATAAACTCCGGGCGGCAGTCGGGGTACCCACTGTAGTCCAGTGCGTTGACGCCGATGAAGGCATCGCTCGACCCGAGTACCTCAGCCCAGGCAAGAGCAAACGACAGGAATATCGTGTTGCGCGCAGGAACATAGGTGATCGGGATGTCGTGCGACATCTCGGTCACTGAGCGGCCTTTCGGAACTTCGATCTCAGAGGTGAGTGCGGAGCCGCCGAAGGCACGCAGATCAAGGTTGACCGTCTTGTGACTCGTTACGCCGATGGTTTCCGCAACACGTCGAGCCGCCTCCAACTCCCAGCTATGTCGCTGGCCATAGGAGAAGGATAGGGCATGGATATCAAAACCCTGATGTTTGGCGATTGCAAGGACAGTGGTCGAATCAAGCCCTCCGCTCAACAGCACAACCGCCGGCTTCTTCTTCTCCACCGCGAATCTCCCGGACCACCGATTGGTGGTCTTCCAAGTTCCATTCTAGTGTCGGGGCTTTTGGAAAGGAAAAGGAGGTCCAGGAAGGGCGAGAAAAATACGTTGCTCGAGCAGAATGAAGCTACAGGTCCAAGCGGGTCCTCGCAGTCAGCCGGTGAAAAAAAACGGGCACGGCCTTGGACCGTTAGCCGTGCCCGTTTCAGGAGGCAGCTCAGAAGATGAATTTCCCGCCGAGCTGCAAGGTGCGAGGACCGTAGTCGCTGGTAACCTTGCCGAAGTTGGCATCGTGGTTATTCAGGTCAATGCCCTGTGGATTGGTGTGGTTGAAGGTGTTGAAGGACTCGAAGCGCAGATCGATCCTCGGTCCCTCGCCCTTCGTGAACGGAATGGACTTGAACAGGGAGATATTCCAGTTCTGGATGCCCGGTCCCTTGATCGCGTCCTTTGCCGCATCGCCGAAGCCCTGGTTCGGACCGCCGTTCCAGGGAGCTACCGGATCAGCAAACGAACTGGTGCTGAACCACTGGCTGAACGTCTTCGGGAGCGTGACCTTCGCGACCTGGTCCGGACGGTTGGAGGTGCCGCCGCCGAGGCCAAGGGTGTCGCTGCCGGAATACGCGGCACGCTGTGGCAGGCCGTTTTCGAAGAACGTGATGCCCGAAACCGTCCAGCCACCGAGGATCATGCGAGCCGCCGTGTTGGAACTCTTGGTAAACCACGGCAGGTTGTAGACGTAGCTGATGTTCAGCACCTGGCGGCGATCGAAGCCGGTGTCTGAACCCCAGTCGTAGTGCGCGTTGAACGGGTTGGAGATGGAGTTGAGATCGTTGGCTACGATGCTCATCAGGTGTGACCAGGTGTAGGCGACCTGCGTCGTCAGTCCGTGACGATTCTCAACACGGAAGCCTGCCTGCATGGAGTTGTAGTTGAAGTTGGTCCGGTTCTCTTCCTGGGTAATGCCCGCGAAGCCCGGGAAGATCCTGTACCCGTTGGCGTTTGCCTTGCCGGTCGCTACCAGTTGGCGGTCATAGAACGGATTACCCGTCGGGTCAGCAGGATCGAAGTTGATCAGCGGGAGGGTGTTGATGGCCCGGTCGTTGTTCTGGCTGTATCCGGACGATCCAACGTACTGCAGGACCGCGACAATCGACGGCGCCATCTCGCGCTGAACGCCCATGCTGTAGTTCATGGTGCCCGGCGGCTGGTAGTCGTAGCGGATGTTGGTCAGGCTCGACGGGAAGCTGTTCTGAGTTGTCAGCCCGGTCAGGACGCTCGTATTCGGGTTGGAGAAGTACACGTTGGTGGCGGAGGGAATGTAGGCGAACGGCGGGTTCAAAGCGGCGTTGTACACGTCGTTGCCCTGAATACGCTCGTAGAACAACCCGTAGCCGCCGCGGAACACCGTCTTGCCGTTGCCGGTGATGTCCCAGGCCCAGCCTACACGCGGCTGCCAGGTGTAGTAGTGGTTGCGGACGTTCCCGCGCGGAAAGCCGTTCACGCCCGCCTCTCTCACGCCGTTGAGGTAGAACGATCCGGTCGTGCCTGGGAACGTCGACAGCGATGATGGAATCAGAGTGCCGTCCGCAAGCACCGGATTGCCGAGAGAGTAGTCATACAGCTCCGGGACGAAGTTGGAGAATTGGTCATACCGCTCGAAGGCGTGCGGCAGTCCGTCGTAGCGCAACCCGATGTTCAGCACCAGCCTCGGCGAGACATGCCAGTCGTCATTGGCATACCCGTTGTAGTTGTTGTTGACCCAGTGCTTGCCCCACAGGTACTCGAGCTGCGAGTACGAGGTGGCCATGCCGAGAAGGTAGTTGACGTAGGAGTCGCCCGAGAAGTTGCTCGAGTTGAATGCGATGACTCCGTTGGTGTTGTACTGCAGCTCCTGGTTCTTGTAGGTGTGCAGCCAGCCGGCGCCGAACTTGAACTGGTGACGGCCCTTTGTCCAGGAGACGTCGTCCCGGTACTGGAAGCCTTCATACCCGTTTTTCCACGGGTAGTAGCTGGGGCTCCAGGTCACGTTGATCGGCGAACCCTGCAACTGCACTTCCGGCATTCGGTTCAAGCGGTTGTTAGCGTCCGGGAAGAAGGAGGTTGCGTTCCATCCACTGGGCTTCACAAACTGCCCGCCATCCGGTCCCTGGATCGGCGTCAGCGTAATCTTGTTGCCCGCGTAGTTGAACGCGGTTTCGTTCAGCAGGTTCGGCGAGTAGGTCTGGGTCAGCTTGATCACCGCCGAGTAAGACGGGTTGGTCATCGCCGTTCCTACGGTGGGATAGGAACTGTCTCCCCAGAGAGGCGGGAAGTAGTTCTGATCGAGCGTGTCGTGGAGGTAGTGTCCCATCAACTGGTACTTGCTGTTGAAGGAGTGGTCGATGCGCACGATATCTTCACGCACGTTCGTCGGCTGCGGAATCGACGCGATGTACTGCGTGCCGTTGTTGTAGTTCGGATGCGGAAACGTACCCGCATTGAGTTGAAGCACCGCGTTCTGGTCGATCAGGTTGGCGGGAATGACGTTTCCGGGGAACGGCTGTCCGGGGGTAAGACCATCCTGTGCGTAGATCGCGAGCTTAGAAGGATCCTGCGTCACTGGAACGATGGGAGCCTTCCCGCTCGGAGGCGTGTATGCGAGAGCTGTGCCGGCGGTCGGGAAATTCTGAGCCAGAATTGCGTTTGTGACCGAAGGCGAGCTGCCCTGGATCAGACGCCGCCACTCCTCGTTCCAGAAGAAGAAGGTGCGGGTGCGGTTTTCGTTGTAGACGTGGGGAATGAACAGCGGTCCGGAAATGTTGCCGCCGGGAATGTTCAACTGGAACTTGGACCGCGGTTTTCCGGCGGCGTTGAGGAAGTAGTCGTTGGCGTTATAGGCGGTGTTGCGGTTGAACTCATAGAGCGTGCCGTGGAACTTGTTGGTTCCGGACTTCAGCACCATCAGAATCGTTCCGCCGGAGCCGATGCCATAGTCGGGCTTGTAATTGCTGTCGAGGGTCTGGAACTGGGCGATGGCGTCCTGCGAGGGCAGGTTCATGAAGCACCCGCCGCAACCGCGGTCGTTCTGCTCGCCGCCGTCGATCATGTAGATGTTGTGGGTGGTTCGCGCGCCGTTGAAGCTGATGCCGTTGGCCGACGTCAGCGCATTGACACCGCTGAACGGCGGCAGGGTGTTCGATACGCCGAGGCCGAGGGCCGCAAGCGAAGTGATGTTGCGGCCGTTCGTCGCCAGTTGCGAAACCTGCTCGCCGCTGATCAGGGTGCTGACTTCGCTGGTCTCGGTCTGCACCTGCAATGCGTCGGCAGCAACCGTGACCGTCTGGGTCTGGTTGCCGACCGCAAGCACTGCATCGGCTTCAACCGTTGCTGCGACGTTCACGACGATGCCGGTCTTGGTGTAGGCCTGAAAGCCCGAGGCAACGATCTTCAGCGTGTAGGTGCCGATGCCCACACTGGCAAACCGGTAGGCGCCAGTGCTGTTGGAGACCGTTTCTCTCGACTGGTTGGTGGCAGCGTTGGCGAGCGTGATCGCGGCGTTGGGAACGAGGGCTCCGCTCGAGTCGGTCACGAATCCCGTGATCGTGCCGTTATCCTGTGCCATCGCCGAGGGAAGGAGCAGGAGAAAGGCGATCACCGCGATCCATCCTTTCGACAATCTGTGGTTTCCGCGTTCTATGTCCGTCTGGAAACCAGAGGACATTCGCACTGCGCAATAACTCATTGTTTTGTGCCTCCGAGGCGAATTCATCCTGGGTTCGTAAACTTTCTGTGTTCGGTTCCGTCCTAGTGAATGCTGCGGGACTCTACGGTACGGCCTCCCAGACTAAGAAAACGCTTTCTCGAAAGACAAGTTGCCGGAGGGTTTCAAGAGGTTTCATCGCGGTGTATGACGGTAAGTGATTGTATTTTAATAGGTTGAGGATAGGTTACCGACATGTTACATGCGCGACATAAGGCATTGAATAGGCCGGACCCCCAGGGCTGTCTTGATCAGGTGGACCGAGTCATCGAAAGTCCGCTTCTGCAGGGTTCCGAAGCGCTCTGCCGGCTCCTCAGATATATGGCAGAGCACACGCTCAATAGCCCCAACGAGCATTTGAAGGAATACCAGATAGCCACAGAGGTGCTGGGCCGCTTGCCCGATTTTGACCCCCATGCAGACTCAAGCGTCCGGGTTCAGGTTGGGCGACTGCGCAACAAACTCGCTCAATATTTCAGCTCTTTTGGGGAACAAGACCCCATCCTCATCGAGATCCCCAAAGGGAGATACACGCTTTCATTTCAGGACAGAACCCCTCTCCGGGAGCCCGTAACCCCAATCCAACTCTTGCCGGCACCCGCTTTATCCGCGCAAGGCAAACGGCCCCGGCTGGTGAGAGGAGCACTCACTACTCTGGCTGTCATTGCGGCTTTGACGATCGGCTCACTGTTCTCGATTTCCCGCCAGAAGAGAATTGATTCCGCCGTTCGCTCACGGAGTGTGGCCAGCCAGCCGCAATCCTCGCTGGAGCAGTTCTGGGAGCCATTCCTGCATGGGCCGCAAGAGCCATTTGTCGTATTCAAGAATGCGAGCTTGGTCGGCGACGCTCAAACCGGAATGCGCCGCTTCGATCCGGCACGAGACAATCCCAACAGGCTTGTCGAGCACTACACAGGAATCGGTGAGGTAATGGGGGTTCTCGAACTAGACCAGGTTTTTCATCGATTTGGGCGTCAATTTCGCGTTAAACGAGCCGGTCTCTTCACGATAGATGATGCGCGTGACAATAACCTGATCTTTGTGGGATCTCCAGGCAAAAACCTCAGTCCGGCGGAGATTCCAGGCACTCAGGAATTCACCTTGCGCAAGCTGGCGAACGGCCCGTACAAACTGAACAGGGTCGTAGTTGACAGCCATCCGCGATCGGGCGCGACATCGGTTTATGCTGCCGACGTCGGGACTCGTCCCGTCAAAGTGGAGTATGCCATCGTGGCACTCGTGAGAGGACTGGATCCGAATCACTGGATGCTCTTTCTTGAGGGAACGTCAACTGTCGCGACTCAGGCTGCAGTCGACTTTGTCTCGAATGAAAGCTCTGTCTCTGCACTGATGAATCAGTTGCATGTCTCAAGCAGCGCCAGTCCCAAGCCATTCGAGGGTCTGCTTCGGGTCAAGACGGCAAACGATGTGCCTGTGGAGACACAGCTCGTTGACGCGCGCACGACGCAACGCTGATTCAAAGGAGATTTGGATTCTGACAGCAGGACGAGCTTCTAGGGTCTGATGATCATCTTCCCAACACCATCGCGATATTGGCTCGCGATTACGAAGGCTTCATCGATGCGCTCAATCTGCCGCCGATGGGTGAGCAGAGGAGCAAACCACCGGGCGTGTGTGTGAAGCAGGTCCAGGGCCTCTTGTGTCTCATGGTTCGATCGGCGCACGTTGAAAATCGTAAGCTCCTTTCGCCGCATTGCCGACCCATCCACTGACACGAAGGGCGTCGAGTGAATGCCGGTCAGCGCGACGCGACCGGCACTGCGCGTGATCTGAACCGCCTGACTGCTTGTGTGATCTCCTGCCGCACAGTCGATCGCGCAGTCAACGCCGCGCTGCCCTGTCACGCCCAGGATCTCGTTAACAGCGTCGTCTGGCTCGATAGCAACGTCGGCGCCAATGCCGAGAGCCAGTGCGCGGCGGTGTTCGAGAGGTTCGACAGCCCAAATACGGCCAGCATTGGCGGCTCGCAACGCGGCGATCGTGAGAAGCCCGATGGGTCCTGCTCCGATCACGGCGACCGACTCGCCCGGGCGGATCGACACAAGGTGGATGGAATGCAGTGCGACCGCAAGAGGCTCGGCCAGTGTTGCCTCGTCAAACGACATCCCGCTGGGGATCCGGCAAAAATTCGCGGCCGGCAAGTTGATGAGTTCACGGAAGAAACCAGGATGGTGCGGGTTGCTCAAAAAGCGAAGATTCGCACACACGTTGTGGCGCCCGCTTAAACAGAACTCGCAGTGATAGCAATAAAGCGCAGGTTCGAGCGCGCCTCGGTCGCCCTCCTCGAGTCCTGTCACGCCGACGCCCATCTTCACGATCGTCCCTGCCGGCTCATGTCCGAGCACCATGGGATAGACATTCGGAGTGCTGCCGACTGCACCTTCGGAATAGGCGTGCAGATCTGATCCACAGATGCCTATAGCCTCAATCCGGACCTGAACTTCACCGGGTCCGGGATCCTCAATCGGCATTTCAGCAAGCCGGAACGTGAGAGGGGCGACGAGCTCCGCAGCTTTCATCAGATGTTCTTCCATCGAAACGATATCCCAGGCAGAGACAAAAGGCGAGTGAAGCATCAACTTTCAAGAATCTCATCCAGGCTGGCCACTTGGAATATCGATAGGGAGCGTCTCGCACCGGGATATGCAAGAGCCGCGGTATGGTCAGCTGACAGGCAGAGATCGTCGAGCGACCATGCTTTGGCAAGCTCTGTGTCAAATCCGATATGTACGAGTTGCGCCTGGTCGCCGGGGCGAACCGTAACGCGATAGCTGTCGAATCCTGCCAATAATCCCAGGCCCTCTGCCTTGGCGTACGCTTCCTTCCGTGTCCAGCAGCTGAAGAACGCCCGCTCCCGTTCGTGCACCGGCAGTTGCCTGATCTCTGCTCTTTCAGCGGCACAGAACATTCGGCTTGCGATCTTTTCCATGTCGGGTATAGCGCGAAGGCGTTCTAGATCAATCCCCAGGGCGCAGCCATGGGCAAATGCATATGCGACCCGATCGTCCGAATGGGTCTGGCTGAATTGGAGTTCATCACTGGACGCTACAGACGGCTTTCCGTAAGGGCCGTAGATGAAACGGATGCTGTCAGGAGCGCGGCGCAGGTAGCGTCCCAACAGGTGCCTAAGGGTGCCGCGAACCGCCACAAACCTATCTCGAAAGGCACCTGAAGAACTCCGTGACGCCCTTTCTGTTTCCTCTTCGCAGAGAACGCCTCGCAGCACAGACAATGACGTTGCGGACACAATGAGAGGACTGCTCCATATCTGGATCTCGTCTTCGTTGAATTCAAACGAGTGGGGAGTCTTCATCGTGAGTAAACCGAATCAGGAGGAAGGCCGGGCACACAACCGCCTCACAGGCCGTTCGCCGCAGACCTACAATAGCAGTCTTCAGCCCTGCATCAGCAGTAGTTTTAAATTGACTTGGCTCTGGAATTTGTGGCTAAATGGCAGTCTCAAGGCTGGGTCGCTGCTTCTCCTTTCGCCAGTTCCAGACAATCTCAATCACAACCGGAGAAACGCCAGTGGCGCCAAATGCATCGGTCACTGATGGCAGTTCCACCAGGACGTCGCCCCAGGACTGGTCGACCACGTATTCCCACTTCCTTTCGAGCGCAACGGCGCAAGCAGCCGCGACGCTTGGACTGTGCCAGCAAGCTTTGCTAAAGGTATCCGAGGGAAAACTCGAGCCGACAGCATTTCAGAGCGAGTTTCCGCGATTTGTGCAGGAGCACGGGGCCGGATACGCGAACAAGCTCTCAAACCTCGCATCGCGCTTCCTCAGCCGACTTGTTGAGATCAGTGCAGCGTACTCACGCCAGAGCCTCGAATTCCCGGCCGCGGGAGCCGTTGAAGCTGAAATCACGCCTCCGCGTTTCGAGCCCGAGAATCCGGCCAGGTGGTTTGAACAGTTCGCAGAGTATGCCGGCAAACTGAATAATCGCGCTGTCAAAACCTACAGATCGCAGTTGGATGCTGTGGCCTCTGGTGAAATGACTCCCGCACAAGTGCAGCAAAGAGCAGTTGACGATCTATCACACAAGCTGCCGCTGCTGCTCCAGGAGATGACGGGCCTCTATTTCGACTTGCTGAATGGTCTGAACGAGATTCGTGCCGGTTACGAGAGGGATTACTTCCTCGGCGTGCTTGCACTCGTAGATCGCCCCGAGCGCGAACCCCCGGTTCTGCTCAACGTCACGGCCCCGCGCGGTCAAACGGCATTTGCTTCATTGTCCATTGCCAATACAACGGACCAGAAGCAGGCAATCCGCTTTGTACACACTGATGCGCGCAGGATCGACGGTGCCGAGCCCGCCTTTAAACCTGAAATTGGAATCACTCCCGAGAACCTGGAACTCGATCCTGGAGAAGAGCAGAGGATTCAGTTATCGATAGTGCTCAATGAGAACGACTATGACGAAGGCGCCCCGTACACATGCACTCTCTATATCAGCGGCGGTGACGCCC
>Ga0335069_10001928_pt1 | contig 32625 bp, 28 predicted proteins | sample Lox_Sample_11_FD_206714 | JGI IMG/M metagenome (GOLD analysis project Ga0335069, IMG submission 206714) | Soil microbial communities from Loxahatchee National Wildlife Refuge, Florida, United States - Lox_Sample_1.1 | ecosystem: Environmental > Terrestrial > Soil > Wetlands | place: USA...
CACACCACCCGGCGCCTGGCGGTCGCGCTGTGTCGAGAGGCCCGGCAGCAGCCGACCCCAAGGAACGAATCCGGTCGCGATGCGAGCACCTCTATCCGCTCGCCCCGAGCTTGTCGAAGGGCGCCTTGGCTGTGCAGCTCCGGCGCCCAAAACGACAGCGGGCCGAGGGGAGACCCCTCGGCCCGCTGATGCGAAACGCGAGACGCGCTCAGCTCTTGCTGGCGGAACGCTGCAGCTCGTCGTCGATGACGGCCTTGAAGTTCTGGAACGGCTGGGCGCCGCTGATCTTGCGGCCGTTGATGATGAACGCCGGCGTACCGGTCACCCCGACGGCCGCGCCGTCGGCCTGGTCGGCCTTGATCATGTCGAGGGTCTTCTTGTTGTCGAAGCAGTCGTTCCACTTGTCCATGTTGACCTTGGTGCCCTTCAGCTCCTCCTGCGCCTTCTCCTTCACGTTCTGCGGGTTGAGCTGCTGCTGGTTGGTGAAGAAGTAGTCGTAGAGCTTCCAGAACGAGTCCGGATCCTGCTGGTACGCGCAGGCCGCGGCGACCGCGGCGGGTTCGGCCCACGGATGGAAGCCGAGCGGGAAGAACTTGTAGACCAGCTTCACCTTGCCGTCGTACTCCTTCATGACCTGGTTCGACATGGTCTCGTGCGCGCGGGCGCAGTAGGGGCACTGGAAGTCGGAGAACTCGACGATGGTGACCTTCGCGTCCTTCGCGCCGCGCGCCGGCTTGTCCTTGGTGTTGATCTTGGCGGCGATCGCCTTGAACGGATCGGAGGTGACGTCCTCCACCTCGCCGAACACGACGTACTTGCCGTCGGGCGACATGAGCAGCGCGACATCCTGGGTCTGCCCACCGCGCGACAGCTTCAAGATGGCGATCTTGGCGCCGGGGATCTTCGAGTCGGTGATGTCGGTGACCTTGGCCTCGACCTCGGGCGGCAGGTTGGACTTGCGGCGGTAGTACTCGATGATCTTCTGGTTCGCCGCGTCGTCCGCCATTGCCGCCGTGACCTCGACAGAAATAACGGCCAGCAGCGCGGCCAGCCAGATTCGCAACAGGGTATGTGCTTTCACAGGCCTCTCCTCTCTGAGCGGGGATTAAGGCTCTTGAGTACCATCAGGCATCGCCCTTGGCAAATCGCGCACGGGCACGTTCCACGTGTTTCCCGGGAGCGCGGGCGACGCTGCCGCGCCGCCCGGCGGGGCACCCGGTCCCGCGCCTCACGGCCTTCCGGGGGCCGCCGACAACGCTGCGTTTCGGCTGGAAAACCGCTGTGGTAGCATCGCAGCGATGAAGCACTACCCGGTCTTCCTGCGGGTTGCGGGCCGGCGCTGCGTGGTGATCGGCGGCGGGGCGGTGGCGGAGCGCAAGGTGGAGTCGCTGCTCGCCGCCGGTGCGCGCGTCAGCGTGGTGAGCCCATTGTTGACCCCGGCGCTGTCGACGCTGGTCGCGCAGGGCGCGATCGAGCACGCGCGCCGGGCGTACGTCGCCGGCGATCTGGCCGGCGCGTTTCTCGCCTACGCGGCGACCGATGACGAGGCGCTGCACGCCCGCCTCGCGGCGGACGCCGAGGCGGAGCGCGTGCTGCTCAACGTCGTCGATCGGCCGCAGTGGTGCGACTTCATCGTGCCCTCGATGATGACCCGCGGCGATCTCACCGTGGCGGTGTCGACCAGCGGCAACAGCCCGGCGCTGGCCCGGCGGGTGCGCGAGGACATCGACCAGATGTTGGGCCCCGAGTACGAGCGCGCGCTCGACGTCCTGGCGCGGCTCCGCCGCCACCTCAACGAGCGGGCGCTCTCGGCTGCCGAACGGCAGCGCATCCTGTGCGGGCTGGTGGCGTCGGACCTCCTCCGCCACCTACGCGAGCCGGACACGGTCGCCGTCGACCGCCTCCTCGCCGAGCACGTCGGCCGCGGCGTCTCGCTCGCCGCGCTGGGAGCCGAGCTGCGATGACCGCCCATCACGCGCGCACGCGAGCCCGTGCGCCCGGGTCCACACCATGGATCTGATCTTCTTCGGCGTCAGCCTGGCGCTCTACCTGGTCGCGGCGGGCGGGTTCCTCTCCCACCTGTTGGTCGGTCGCGAGGCGCCGCGCCGCGTGGCTTTGGGAGCGCTCTGGGTTGCGTTCGGGATGGAGACCGTCGGTTTGGCGGTGCGCGTCCTGACGCTGGGCAACGCGATGCTCAACTCCTTCCATGACCAGCTGTCTCTCTTGGCGTGGCTGATCGTCGGCGTCTATCTGGGCGTCCAGACGCGCTACCACCTGGCCGTGCTCGGGGCGCTGGTCAGCCCGCTCGCGTTCCTGCTGACGCTATCCTCCTACCTCGTCTTCTCAGGCGCGCAGACGCTGCCGGATGAGTTGCAGACGGCCTGGCTGCCGGCGCACGTGGCGCCGGCGTTCCTCGGCTACGCCATCTTCGCCCTGGCGTCGTGCGTCAGCGCGGTCTACCTGTTGCAGGAACACCAACTGAAGGCCAAGCGGCGCGGGCTGTTCCGGCGCCTGCCGTCGCTCGAGACCCTGGACGACCTCAACTACCGCTGCGTCGCCTGGGGCTTTGCCCTGTTCACGGTCGGAATCGTCACCGGCTCGCTGTTGGCGAAGGCGATGTGGGGGACCTTCTGGTCGTGGGAGCCGGTGCAGGTCCTCTCGGTGCTCGCCTGGCTGTTGTACGCGGTGCTGCTGCAGACCCGCTCGGTGGGCTGGCGCGGGCGGCGGGCGGCGACCCTCACCATCGTCGGCTTCGCGCTCCTGGTGGTGTCGTTCCTCAGCCTCAACCTCGGGCTGCCGCACGGGAGGTCGTTCGGTTGATGCAGCACGAAGTGCTCATCGTCGGCCTCAGCCACCATACGGCCAGCGTCGGTGTGCGCGAGGCGGTGGCGTTCGCCGACGAGCAGATCGACGACGTCAACCGGCGGCTCTGCGGGCTCGAAGGCGTCGACGAAGCGGCCGTGGTCTGCACCTGCAACCGCGTCGAGGTCGTCGGCTGCACACGCGCCAGCGTCGGTGTCTCCGAGCGCATCGCCGAATTCCTGCGCGGCGCGCAGGGCGGCGCCGCGCACGACCTGGTGCCGCACCTGTATCGCTACTGGGGACGCGACGCGGTGCGACACCTCTTCCGCGTCGCCTCGAGCCTCGATTCCATGGTCGTCGGCGAGCCGCAGATTCTCGGCCAGCTCAAGCAGTTCTACGCACGCGCGGCCAGCGTCGGCGCTACCGGCGCGGTGCTGCATCGATGGTTCCACAAGGCCTTCTCGGTGGCCAAGCGCGTGCGCACCGAGACCGGCATCGCCGGCCGTGCCGTGTCGGTGAGCTCGGCGGCCGTCGAGCTGGCGTCGACGATCTTCGACCGGCTCGAGGACAAGACGGCGATGCTGATCGGCGCCGGCAAGATGGGCGAGCTGGCGGCGCGCCACCTGCTCGGCAACGGCGTCGGCCGGATGATGGTCACCAACCGCACCTTCGACCGCGCCGTCGAGCTGGCGCGCGAGTTCCACGCCACGCCGGTGCCGTTCGAGCACTTCGGCAAGTACCTGCCGATGGCCGACATCGTCATCGGCTCGGCGGCGGCGACCAGCTACGTGCTCACCGAGCCGATGATCCACGACACGCTGCGCGAGCGCAAAGGGCGGCCGATGTTCTGCATCGACCTCAGCGTGCCGCGCACCTTCGATCCGCGCATCAACGCCATCGACAACGTCTATCTCTACGACATCGACGACCTCGGAACGGTGGCGGAGGAAAACCGCGGCGAGCGCGGCCGCGAGGCGGACAAGGCCGAGCACATCGTCGCCGAGGAGGTCGAATCGTTCTGGCGCTGGCTCGGGCATCTCGAGGCCGTGCCAACGATCGTGGCGTTGCGCGACAAGATGGAAGCCATCCGCCGCGGCGAGCTGCAGAAGACCCTCAACGCGCTGAAGGATCTCGGGCCGCGCGAGCGCGAGGCGCTCGAGTCGATGACCGAGGCGATCGTGAACAAGATCCTGCACACGCCGATCACGCGACTCAAGCAGCAGGACAAGCGCACCGAGGCGTTCTACATCGACGCGGCCCGCCGGCTGTTCGACATCGAGGACGCGGACGAGTCGTGACGGCGGCCCTGCGCATCGGCACGCGCGGCAGCCGTCTCGCTCTGGCGCAGGCGGAGTGGGTGCGCCAGCGGCTGGAGGCGGCGGAGCCCGGCCTGCGCACCGAGCTGGTGGTCATCAAGACCTCGGGCGATCGCATCCAGGACGTGCCGCTGCACCAGCTCGGCGGCAAGGGTTTGTTCGTCAAGGAGCTGGAAGCCGCACTCGGCGAGGGCGCCATCGATTGCGCCGTGCACTCGCTCAAGGACCTGCCCGGCGAGCTCGCGCCCGGCCTGGTCGTCGCGGCGGTGCCCGAGCGCGAGGATCCGCATGACGTGCTGGTCGGCCGGCAGCCGGGCGGCCTGGCGGCGCTAGCGCGCGGGGCGCGGGTGGGGACGAGCAGCCCGCGCCGGGCGGCGCTGCTGCGCGCGCTGCGACCGGATGTGATGGTCGTCGCGCTGCGCGGCAACGTGGACACCCGCCTGGCCAAGCTCGAGCGCGGCGAGGTCGACGCGGTGCTCCTGGCCGCCGCCGGCTTGCGCCGCCTCGGAATCCGCCCACCGCACGCGGTGCCATGCGACGTGCGAGAGTTCGTCCCGGCCATCGGCCAAGGGGCCCTGGCGATCGAGTCGCGCGCCGGAGAGCCGGCGAGGCGGCTGGCGACGATCGAGCACCTGCCGAGCCGGCAGGCGATCGATGCGGAGCGCGCGTTTCTCAGCGCCGTCGGCGGGAGCTGCGTGTCTCCGCTGGCCGCGCACGCGACGGTCCACGCCCGGCGGCTCGCGCTGCACGCCCTGATCGCCCGTCCCGACGGCACCCGCATCGTGCGCGGAGAGGCGGACGGCGACGTGGTGGCGAGCGCGCGGCTCGGCCGCGAGCTCGGCGAGCGGTTGTTGCGCGACGGCGGGGCGGCGCTGCTGCGCGAGCTTGGAATGGCAACATGAGCGGCGGCGGCATCGTGTACCTGGTCGGCGCCGGGCCCGGCGCGCCGGGGTTGATCACCCTCGACGGCGTGCGCTGCCTGCAGCGCGCCGACGTGGTGGTCTACGACTACCTGGCCAGCGCGCGGCTGCTCGAGCACGCGCCGCCGCAGGCGGAGTGCATTCTGGTTGGCAAGCACGGCGGCGGGCTGCGGGTCGAGCAGGCGGCGATCACCGAGCTGCTGCTCGAGCGGGCGCGGCGCGGCCTCCACGTGGTGCGCTTGAAGGGCGGCGACCCGTTCGTGTTCGGCCGCGGCGGCGAGGAGGCGGAGGCGCTCGCTGCGGCAGGCATTCCGTTCGAGATCGTGCCCGGGGTGACGTCGGCGGTGGCGGTGCCCGCGTACGCGGGTATTCCGCTCACCCATCGCGATCTGGCGTCGTCGTTCACGGTCCTGACCGGTTACGAGTATCCCGACAAGCCGCAGATGGCGGTGCACTGGGACGCCGTGGCCCAGCGCGGCAACACGTTGGTTTTCCTGATGACCACCCGCCAACTGCGCAGCAACATGGATACGCTGCTCGCGCATGGCGTCGCGCCGGACACCCCGGCGGCGGTGATCCGCTGGGGGACGATGGCCGAGCAGGAGACGCTGGTCGGCACGGTCGCGACCATCGCCGCGCAGGCGGCGCAGCGTGGCCTGCAACCGCCGGCGGTGGCGGTGGTCGGGCAGGTGGTGCGGTTGCGCCAGCAGCTGCGCTGGCTCGAGGGCAAGCCGCTGTTCGGGCGCCGCATCGTCGTCACCCGGCCGCGGGCCCAGGCGGGCGCCTTCATCGAGACGTTGGCGGCGGCGGGGGCCGACGTGCTGCCGTGCCCGACGATCGAGATCGTGCCGCCGGCGTCGTGGGCGCCGCTCGATGCCGCGCTCGCGCGGCTCGACGCGTACGACTGGCTGGTGCTGACCAGCGTCAACGGCGTGGCGATGTTCTTCGAGCGCCTGCAGACGCAACGGCGCGACGTCCGCACCCTGCACGGCGTCAAGGTGGCCGCGGTCGGACCGGCGACCGCGGCGGCGCTGGAGGCGCGCGGTCTGCTGGTCGACGTCGTGCCGGCGGAGTTCCGCGCCGAGGGCGTCGCGGCGGCGATGTGCGCCGCCGGCGTCGGCGGCCAGCGCGTCCTGCTGCCGCGCGCGGCCGCGGCGCGCGAGGTGCTGCCGGTGCGGCTGCGCGCGGCCGGCGCGACGGTCGACGAGGTGGCGAGCTACCAGACGGTCATGCCGCGGAGCGAGCCGCGCGAGGTGCGCGAGCGGCTGGCGGCACGGGCCATCGATCTGGTGACGTTCACCAGCTCGAGCACCGTGCGGCACTTCCTGGCGCTGCTCGGCGACGAGGCGGCGGCGCTGCTGCGCGGTGTGGCGATTGCCTGCATCGGTCCGATCACCGCCGAGACAGCGCGCGCGGCGGGGTTGTCGGTGACGCTGCAACCGGCGGCGTACACGATCCCGGCACTCAGCCAGGCCATTCTGGAGCACTTCGCCTCGACGCCGCGACGGGGCGAGGCGAGGGCGCCATGATCAAACGACGATGCTCGCGATCCAGGGGCCGACCCGTCGGAGCATTGACGAGCGGTCGCCTAACGGGACAGTGAACTCTGTGCCAGCCAGCAGGAGATGACAATGGAATTCCCCGCCTATCGGCCCCGCCGCCTGCGCCGCACCGAGACGCTGCGACGCATGATGCGCGAGACGCGGTTGAGCGTCGATCAGCTCATCCTGCCGCTCTTCGTGGTGCCCGGTGCGGGCGTCGTGAAGCCGGTCGGCTCGATGCCCGGTGTGGCGCAGATGTCGGTGGACCGGACGGTCGACGAGTGCCGCGCCGTGTCCGATCTCGGGATTCCGGCGGTGATCCTGTTCGGGGTTCCCGAGGCGAAGGATTCGACGGGCTCGCATGCTTATCGCGATGACGGCGTCGTGCCGCGCGCCGTCCGCGCCATCAAGCAGGCGGTGCCGGCGCTGGCGGTGATCACCGACGTCTGTTTGTGCGAGTACACCGATCACGGCCACTGCGGGGTGGTGGTCGAGGGGGAGGTCGACAACGACGCCACCATCGACCTGCTGGCCAAGGAGGCGCTGGCGCACGCGCGAGCCGGGGCGGACCTCGTCGCGCCGTCGGACATGATGGATGGACGGGTCAACGCGATCCGCGAGGCGCTGGACGAAGAGGGCTTCGATCAGGTGGCGATCATGTCGTACGCGGCGAAGTTCGCCTCCGGATTTTACGGGCCGTTCCGCGAGGCGGCGGAATCCACCCCGCAGTTCGGCGACCGGCGCGGCTACCAGATGGACCCGCCCAACGGCGACGAGGCGCTGCGCGAGGTCGAGATGGACATCAACGAAGGTGCCGACATCGTCATGGTCAAGCCGGCGCTGGCGTATCTCGACCTGATCTGGCGCGTCAAAGAGCACTTCGGGTACCCGGTCGCCGCGTACCAGGTGAGCGGCGAGTACGCGATGATCAAGGCGGCGGCGCAGCAGGGGTGGCTGGACGAGGAGCGCATCGTCATGGAGACCCTCATCGCCATCCGCCGGGCGGGGGCGGATTTGATCCTGACGTACTTTGCGAAGGACGCTGCGCGGGCGCTCGCCCGGTGAGCACAGGCCGGCGGCTGGAGGTCCTGGCCCGAACGCGCGGCGACGTGCGAGCCGCGAGCGCGGGTTTCGGCCGGCACAGCCGGCCCTACGATTGTTGACGCCGCGCGGGCGCTCGTCCGGCGAGCAGCGTCCTGGCCCGCCAGCAAGTGCTTGGCCGGATCATTGCGGGTCTGCTATAGGTTCACAGATGTCTCCCGCGAATCCAGGGAGGAGAACAGTGTGGCGCGCGACGATCTGATTCAAATCGAGGGCACGGTCAAGGAAGTCATGACCGGCGGCCTGTTTCGGGTAGAATCCGAGAAGGGCCAGCAGTTCACCGCCAAGATCAGCGGTCGGATGCGGCGCTACCACATCAAGGTCATTCCGGGCGACAAGGTCACCGTGGCGGTTTCGCCGTACGATCCCACCCACGGGTTGATCGTCTACCGCAACACCTGAGCGCCCCCGCGCGCTCTCCGCGCCGGCGCAGGACCGCGAGTCAGCGGGGCGCGCGCCGCGCCCGCCAGCGCAACAGCACCACGAGTGCCGGCAGCAGCACCGCGAGGAGATCCGACGTCAGCGGCACCGGTGCATGCGGATCGATCTCGCAGTTGCAGCCGCCCCCGCCGCCGCTCTTCTTCACGGTCGCGGTCGGCAGCGGGGGGGTCGGCGTCGCGGTGACGCACGATCCGTCCACGCAGACTTGGCCGCTCGGGCAGTCCTCATTGCTGCGACACTGCGGCGTCGGGGTCGGGGTGACGCAATGATGGTCGACGCACACCTGGCCATCCGGGCAGTCCTCGTCGCTGTTGCAGAAGCCGATCGGGGTCGGCGTGACGCAGTGATGGTCGACGCAGACCTCCCCGGGCGGGCAGTCGTTGTCGCCGTTGCAGAAGCCGACCGGGGTGGCGGTCGGTGTGGGCGTGACGCAGGTGCCGTTGACGCACACCTCGCCGCTCGGACAGTCGCTATTCTGGCGGCACTTCGGCGTCGGGGTCGGGGTCGGCCCGATCGAGACGGCGCAGTCGGTCCCCGTCACCGGCAGGCGCTGGCCCGTGCCCGTGCCGGCCACCTGGTTGGTGTTGAGGATCTGGTAGGTGCCCAGCGCGGCGCTGTCGGCGACGTGGAACGTGCAGGTGTACAGGTCGCCGGACGGGATGACGTTGGTGTTGTCGAACGACACGACGATCGCGCGCACGGAGCTCTTCAACACGGCGGCGCTGAGGGTCTTGTTCGGATCCGTGCCGGGGCCGATGGCGGGGTTGATGACGCAGTCGGAGACCTGAATGCTGAAGATCGTGGTGTCGAATCCCAGATCGTTCTGGGTGCCGGCCACGGGCTCGTCGTCGGTGTGCTGGAGGGTGATGTGCACGGTGGCCTGCCCGCCGGGTGAGGTCGACGTGCCGTCGCAGCCGATGACCACCGCCTTCGCCGTGGCGGCCGCGAGGAGCGTCGCCAGCACGGTGACGGCAACGGCGCGAACGCGTGTCATGGGCAGTCTCCCCTCCTCGCGTGCGGTGCTCAGCCGCAGCACTGCGCTTCGTGTTCGGCCTGCGGGCAGGTGTTGAAGATCGTGCAGCCGTTGAGGTCGTTGTTCACCGCTTGGATGATCTCGTCGACCGTGATCTGGCAGTTGCAGCTCGAATCCCCGGCCAGGCAGCCACCGCCCGCTTCGGTGGGACAGATCGACTGGAGGCTGAGCGCGACGGCGACCATACGCACCAGATCGTCGATGGTCACGTTGCCGCTGCCGTTGCAGTCACCGACGCACAGCCCCTGACCGGGTGTCGTCGGCGTCACGGTCGGGGTGTCCGGCGTCGTCGGGCCCACCGGCGGGGTCGGCGTTGGCGTCCGCGTGGCGGTCGGCGTGCCGCTCACCGGAGGGCCCTCGCAGCACATCTGCTGCTCCTCTTCGATCGTGCAGTTGCCGTAGTCGTGACACCCTTCGAGCAGGTTGGCGACGGCGCGAATGATCTCGTCGACGGTGATCTGGCAGTCGCAGGTGGCGTCCCCGGCCAGGCAGCCGCCGTTCGCATCGTTGGGGCAGATGGGTTTCAGGCTCAGGGCGATGTTGACCATCAGGATGAGCTCGTTGATGGTCACCGTGCCGTCGCCGTCGCAATCGCCGATGCAGGGCGTCGTGCCCGGCGGCGTGGGTGTGGGGGTCGGCGGGGCGCACTGGAACTCGTCGAACGGATTGCAGCCGAGGAACGCGTCGAGCTGATTGTTGAAATCGTTCGGGACGAGGTTCGACGCCGCGTCGGCAAAGCCGATCCACCGCCCGTCGGCGCTGATGGTGACCGGGAAATCGCTCACGCTGCCGTTCGGCTGCGTGCCGTCGAGGCCGACGGTGACGCGGGCGACGAGTCCCTGGTCGCGGCCGGGCGGGAAGCGGTCGTAGACGAACACGTCGCCGAGGCCGTCTCCATCCTCGGGGACCAGGTTCGAAGCGAACGAGGGAAAGGCGACGAAACGGCCGTCGCCGCTGATGCCGGGACCACCGCTCAGACCGTTCGCCTGGTTGCCGAAGCTGTCGACGCTGACCCGCTGGGTGGTGTTGGTGGCGCCGTCGTGCACGAAGACATCGGGCACGCCGTTGGTGTCGTTCGGCACCAGGTTGAAGGCCTCCGACTTGAAGGCGACCTGACTGCCGTCCGTGTTGAGTGCGGGCAGAAAGCTGATGCCGTTGCCGGGCGTTCCAGCGGAGTTCACGGAGGCCAGCACGGTCGCCGGAGTCGCCCAGGTGGTGACGAAGATCTGCTCGAACGATCCGGTGGTCGGTTGGGAGACGAGGTTGGTGGCGCGCGACGCGAAGGCGACGCGCTGCCCATCGCCACTGATCGCGGGGGTGATGCTGGGGCCGTTGCTGGGCCCGCCGTCGAGGGCGACGCTCACCAACCGCATGGTGCCGGTCTGGCGGTCGAACAGAAAGATGTCCGAGAAATCGTTGGCGCTATCGGTCACCAGATTCTTCGCCGTGGACTGAAAGACCACGTAGCGCCCGTCGCCGCTGATTTTGGGCAGGCTGCTGCCCCCATCGGCGGGATCGCCGTTGGCGCCCCGACTGATCAGCTCGATCGTGCCCTGCTGGCGGTCGACGACGAACACGTTCTCGAGCCCGTTGGTTGGCTCGGTGACCAGGTTGGTCGCGGCCGAGGAGAACGCCACGAAGCGGCCGTCGTCACTGATGCCGGGCGGAAAGCCACTGTCCTGGCTCGGCCGGTTGCCGGGCAGGCCCTGCGCCTGGCTCAGGAGCTGCGAGGTCACCACCTCGACGTCGCGGCCGTACACCTGATTGCGCGCCGTCTGCAGGGGCGGAGACACCAGGTCGATCGCGTCCGAGCTGTAGGCCGTGACCAGGCCGTTGCGGTCGACGGCCGGGGCCTCGCTGCGCCCCTCGGCGGTCATCCCGCGGGCGGTCTGGCTGAGCAGGATGATGAGCGGCTGGCTGAGCTGGGCCGAGGCGGAGCGGGCGCTCAACAGCGCGATGGCGAGTCCGAGGGCGAACAGCAGTGCCCTGCCAGTGCATCCCCCATGCGGGCGAACGGCGGCACCTGTCTGTTGACCTCTCCAGGTCGCTCCGCGCGCATCCTTCATTCGGTACCCCTCAGCCAGCCCGGCGGGCGGCAGTTTCCTTAAACTCAGTCCCCAAAGTCAAGCATCAAGGGGAAAGAGGCGCCGGCTGTGCCGGCGCCGTTCGGCGTTTGTCGTTCGGCGTTCGGCCAGCGGCGTGATCCGAGTTTGCCCGCGGCCCGCCAATGAGACTCCCGGATGGCGCTGGTGCAGGCAGCGCCGGCGCAGCCGGCGCGCCCTCTCAGGCCTGTTGGCAGGCAGCGCGCAATCTTGGACCGCGCTGCTAGCCGAACGCCGAACGACAAACGCACAACGGCGCCGGAGCCGGCGCCTCTCACGCCAGGCCTTCGACCAGCGCGGTGCTCAGGTAGCGTTCCGCCGAGCTCGGCAGGATGGCGACGATGAGCTTGCCGCGGTTCTCCGGACGCCCGCCGACGCGCAGCGCGGCCCACACGGCGGCGCCGCTCGAGATACCGCACGGGATCCCTTCTTCGCGGCCGACGCGGCGCGCGGTGGTGAGGGCGTCGTCATCGCTCACCGTGACGATCTCGTCGATGATGCCGGTGTTCAGGATGGACGGGACGAAGCCGGCGCCGATGCCTTGAATGCCATGACGCCCCGGCGGTCCGCCGGAGAGGACGGGGGAATTGCTCGGCTCGACGGCGACGGCGCGAAACGACGGCTTGCGAGCCTTGATGATCTCGCTGACGCCGGTGATGGTGCCGCCGGTGCCGACGCCGCTGATCAGGATATCGACCCGGCCGTCGGTGTCCTCCCAGATCTCGTTGGCGGTCGTGCGCCTGTGGATGTCCGGGTTGGCCGGGTTTTGGAACTGCTGCGGGATGTACACTTTGGCGAACTGGTGGGCGAGGTCCTCGGCCTTGCGGATGGCTCCCGTCATCCCTTCCGCGGCGGGCGTTAGCACCAGCTCGGCGCCGAGGAAGCGCAGCAGCCGGCGGCGCTCGATGCTCATCGAATCCGGCATGGTGAGGATGAGCCGATAGCCGCGCGCCGCACAGACGAAGGCGAGGGCGATGCCGGTGTTGCCGCTGGTGGGCTCGATGATCACCGTGTCGGCGTCCACCCGGCCGGCGGCTTCGCCGGCGTCGAGCATGTTCGCCCCGATGCGGTCCTTGACGCTGCTGAGCGGATTGAAGAACTCGCACTTGCCGTAGATCTCGGCACCGATCCCTTCGGTGACGCGATTCAGACGAACCAGCGGTGTGTGCCCGATGGTCTCGGTGATGTTCTTGAACAGACGCGCCATCCTGCCCCTCCCGACGCTCGTTACCCCGCCAGCCGCTGCTTGAGCCGCTCGTTCACGAGCTGGGGGTTGGCCTTGCCCTGTGTGGCCTTCATCACCTGCCCGACGAAGAACCCGAAGAGCTTGTCCTTGCCGCTGCGATACTCGGCGACCTTGCCGGCGTTGGCCTCCAGCACCGACGCGATCGCGGCGTCGATGGCGCCGGTGTCGGTGACCTGGCTGAGCCCCTGCTGCGCAACGATGTCCTCGGGCGCCGCGCCGCTCGCCAGCATCTGCTCGAACACGGCCTTGGCGATCTTGCCGCTGATGGTCTCGTCATCGATCAGCCGCACCAGCCCGGCGAGGTGGACGGGCGACACCGGCCACTCGCGGATCACCAGCGCGGCGTCGAGCTTGCGGTCGCGGATCACGCGCAGCACGTCGCCCATCACCCAGTTGCTCAGCGCCTTGGGGTTGGCGTGGGTGCGCGCGGCGGTCTCGAAGTAGTCGGCCACATCCTTGCGCGCGGTGAGTACCTCGGCGTCGTAGGCCGGCAGGCCGTAGACGCGCACGAAGCGCTCGCGCCGCGCATCGGGCAGCTCCGGCAGGCTGGCGCGCACCTCGGCGACCCAGGCCTCGGGGACCTCCAGCGGCAGCAGATCGGGCTCGGGAAAGTAGCGGTAGTCGTGCGCCGATTCCTTCGAGCGCATGGAGCGCGTGACCTCGCGGTCGGCGTCCCACAGGCGCGTCTCCTGCAGGACCCGCTCGCCCTGCGCCAGCAGGTCGACCTGGCGGCCGATTTCGTACTCGAGGGCGCGCTCGACGGCGCGGAACGAGTTCATGTTCTTCACCTCCGCCTTGGTGCCCAGGCGGTCGGTGCCGCGCGCACGCACCGACACGTTGGCGTCGCAGCGGAAGCTGCCCTCCTCCATGTTGCCGTCACAGACCTCGAGGTACTGCAGGATGCCGCGCAGCTTGCGCAGATACGCCCCGGCCTCGGCCGGCGAGCGGATGTCGGGCTCGCTGACGATCTCGAGCAGGGGGACCCCGGAGCGGTTGTAGTCGACCAGGCTGGCGTCGCCGTGCTGGTCGTGGATGTTCTTGCCGGTGTCCTCTTCCATGTGGATCCGGGTGAGGCGCACCGTCTTCGGCTGTCCGTCGACCTCGATCTCGATGCGGCCGCCGGTGCAGATCGGCAGCTCGTACTGGCTGATCTGATACCCCTTGGGCAGATCGGGGTAGAAATAGTTCTTGCGCGCCCACCGACTGACCGGCGCGATGGAGCAGTGCGTGGCCAGGCCGGCCTTGATGGCGAACTCGACCACGCGGCGGTTCAGCACCGGCAGCACGCCTGGCAGCCCGAGACAGAGCGGGCAGGTGTTCTCGTTGGGCGGAGCGCCGAACGTCGCCGAGCAGCCGCAGAAGATCTTCGACTGCGTCAGCATCTCGGCGTGGACCTCGAGTCCGATGACCGCTTCGTAGTCCATGGTCGAGGCTCAACGCTCCGGCGGCTGGCGCCGATGCCAGTCGGTCGACTGCTCGTAGGCGTGCGCGGCCTGCAGCACCGTGAGCTCGTCGAACGGCCGCCCGACGATCTGCAGGCCGATCGGCACGCCGCTGCGGTCGAAGCCGCAGGGCAGCGAGAGCCCGGGAAGGCCGGCGAGGTTCACCGAGATGGTGAAGATGTCCGACAGATACATCTCGAGGGGATCGGTGACCTTCTCGCCGATGCGAAACGCCGTCGTCGGCGCGGTTGGCGTCACGATCACCTGGCAGCGCTCGAAGACCTTCTCGAAGTCACGCCGGATGAGGGTGCGCACGCGCTGCGCCTTCAAATAGAAGGCATCGTAGTACCCGGCCGAGAGCGCGTAGGTGCCGAGCATGATGCGGCGTTTCACCTCGGCGCCGAAGCCCTGCGCCCGCGTCTGCTGGTACATGTCGAGCAGCCCCTGGCCGCGGTCGGCGCGCAGGCCGTAGCGGGTCCCGTCGTAGCGCGCCAGGTTCGAGCTCGCCTCGGCGGTGGCGATCAAATAGTAGGCGGCGATGGCGTACTCGCTGTGCGGCAGCGAGACGTCTTCGACGATCGCGCCCAGCGATTCGAGGTGTTTGACCGCCGCGCGCACCGCCTCCGCGACGTCGGGCTGCATGCCCTCGACGAAGTATTCCTTCGGCAGGCCGCAGCGCAGGCCCTTGATGCCGGCGCCGAGCTGCTCGGCGGCGCGCGGCACCGGCTGAGCCACCGAGGTCGAGTCGAGGCGATCGTGGCCGGCGATGGCCTCGAGCATCAGCGCGCAATCGCGCACGGTGCGCGTGAGCGGGCCGACCTGGTCGAGCGACGACGCGTACGCGATCACGCCGTACCGGCTGACCCGTCCGTAGGTGGGCTTGAGGCCGACGACGCCGCAATGGGCGGCCGGTTGGCGGATCGAGCCGCCGGTGTCGGTGCCGAGCGCCGCGAAGCACTGGCGTGCCGCCACGGCGGCGCCGGAGCCCCCCGACGAGCCTCCCGGGACGCGCGCGTGGTCCCACGGGTTGCGCGCCGGCCCATAGGCCGAGTTCTCGTTCGACGAGCCCATGGCGAACTCATCGCAGTTGGCCTTGCCGACGAAGACCGCGCCGGCGTCGCGCAGGCGTCGCGTGACGGTTGCGTCATAGGGCGCGACGAACGATTCCAAGATCTTCGAGCCGGCCGTCGCCCGTACGCCCTTGGCCAGGATGATGTCCTTGATGGCGATTGGAACGCCGCACAGCGGTGGGGCGTCCCCGGCGGCGAGGCGCGCGTCCGCGGCGCGCGCCTGCTCCACCGCCAGATCGGGCGTCGTGGTGATGAAGGCGTGCAACGTCGGTTCGGTGCGCTCGATACGCGCCAGCACGGCCTGCGTGAGCTCGGTCGACGTGAGCTCGCGCGCGCGCAGGCGCCGCCCAACCTCGTCGATCGTGAGATCGGTGAGTTCACTCATGTCGGTGGGTGGAACGGTTGCGGCCCGAGTCGACGCGTGCTGCGCGCCCTGGCCGCGGTCATTCGATGATCTTGGGGACCTTGAAAAACCGCCCGTCCCGGGCGGGACTGTTGGCGAGCCACGCGTCGGGATCGGGCTGATTGACCACCACGTCGTCGCGGAAAGGCGTCGCCATTGGCGCGATGTGCGCGGTGGGCTCGACCGCGGCGGTGTCGAGGTTGTCGAGCCGCTGGAAGTGCGCCAGGATGTGATCGAGCTGCTCGGTGAAGACGGCTTCCTCGTCGGCGCTGAGCGGCAGGCGTGCCAGCAGCGCGATGTGACGCACGTCGGCGCGGCTGATCGCCATGGGCGGGATCTAACACAGGGGGTGTGAGCGATCAACGTAACTCGGCGCGATGGCTGGCGATCGACGGCAACTGGGTGCGGCGGGCGAACATGCCGCAGAGCGCTTTCTGCGCGCGCGCGGGTACACGATCGTGGAGCGCAACTATCGCTGTGCGCTCGGTGAGATCGACCTGATCGCGCTCGACGGCCGGACGGTGGTCTTCATCGAGGTGAAAGCGCGTCGCGACGCCGATCCAGAGGCGCCATTCGACGCGGTCGATGCGCGCAAGCAGCGGCGGATCGTGCGCGCCGCGGAGCACTACGCGGTCGCGCGCCGGCTCGACGGGCGCGAGATGCGTTTCGATGTGGTCGGGGTGCAGTCGAGCGGTGACGCCTTGGCGTGCGTGCTGCTGCGCGATGCCTTCGGTCCCGACGATTCCGGAGGCTGGTAGAGTCTCAACGCGCCGAACCGCCGGCGGATTCCGTCACCATCCGCGGTCCGATGACCCTGGACCGGCGCGCGACGGCCGTGCTAACCGCCGAGTTCCATGCTCGACATCAAGCTCATCCGCGAGCAGCCCGACGAGGTGAAACGCGCGCTCGGCACGGTTGGCGTGCCGGCGGAGCAGATCGACGCCGTGCTCGACGCCGACCGCGGACGCCGCACGCTGATCACCGAAGTCGAGCGCATGCGCGCGCAGCGGGCCGAGACCTCGAAGACAGTCGGCAAGCTGCCCGCCGACGAGCGCCAGCGGGTGGTCACGGAGATGCGCGCGCTCGGCGAACGCATCAGCGCGGTCGAGCAGGAGCTGACGGCCGCGGAAGCGGCCTTCGAGCAGGCCATGCTCGAGCTGCCCAACATTCCGCATCCGTCGGTGCCGGTCGGCCCCGACGAGAGCGCCAACGTGGTGGTACGCGAAGTGGGCGCCGCCCCGCGCTTCGCATTCGCCCCGCGGCCGCACTGGGATCTCGGTCCCGACCTCGGGATCATCGACTTCGAGCGCGGCGTCAAGATCTCCGGCTCGCGCTTCTACGTGCTCCGGGGGGCCGGGGCGAGGCTGCAGCGCGCCCTGATCGCCTGGATGCTCGACCTGCACATCGCCGAGCACGGCTACTCGGAGGTCTACCCGCCGGCCATGGTCAAGCGCGAGTGCCTGGTCGGCACCGGAACGCTGCCGAAGTTCGGCGACACCATGTACCGCGACGTCGAAGACGACCTCTGGTTCATTCCTACCGCCGAGGTGCCGGTGACCAATCTCTACCGCGACGAGGTCTTCGAGCCGGACCGGCTGCCCGTGTACCACGTGGCCTACACGCCGTGCTTTCGGCGCGAGAAGATGTCGGCCGGACGCGATGTGCGGGGGATCAAGCGCGGGCATCAGTTCGACAAGGTCGAGATGGTCAAGTTCGTCGCGCCGGAGACCTCGGACGCGGAGCTCGACCGGTTGGTCGACAACGCCGAGGACGTCTGCCGCCGGCTCGGCCTGGCCCATCGGGTGATTCAGATGTGCACCGGCGACCTGAGCTTCGTCGCGGCGATGAAGTACGACGTCGAAGTCTGGGCACCCGGCTGCGGCGAATGGCTCGAGGTCAGCTCGTGCTCGAACTTTCGGGATTTCCAGGCCCGTCGAGCGCGCATCCGCTACCGCCGGGCGGCCGGGGCGAAGCCCGAGCTGGTGCACACCCTGAACGGCTCCGGGTTGGCCCTGCCGCGGGTGCTGATCGCCGTCATCGAGAACTATCAGCAGGCCGACGGCAGCGTGCTGCTGCCCCCGGTGCTGCGTCCATATATGAACGGCGCGGACCGGATTCTGCCGCTAAGTAGTTGAAATCGTGCGACCACCGTCGGTCCATTGGAAACGAAGCCTGGCGGTGCTAGCGTCATACGATCGCACCGACAGCGCGGCGCCCAGGGACGCCGGCGACCGGCACGCCTAACCTGACCCATGCCTGACGAGACTTGCGGCGGCGACTCCGACTCGGACCCTCCGCTTTGTAACGATACGGTGGCCCCCAGGCCGCACGCATCCCCAGCATGGGGCGCACTGGTTACGGCAGCGCCCGCCACCCACGCCGCCCAGCGGGGTGAGAGGAGGACCCATGGCCGTTGAACCCCTGTCCGAGCCGCGCTTGCGGCCGGTTCGCAGGGCCGACCAGCCGGAGGCTGCTTCGAGCAGATGGGCCGAGCTGGCGGCCACTCTGGACCGCCATCGCGGTGAGCGGATGCTGATCCTGCTCACCGGTTACCCTGACCCGGACAACATCGCCTCCGGGCTGGCCCTGCAGCATCTGGCCAGGGAGCACGGCGTCGAATCGCGGTTGCTCTCGTTCCACGAAGTCAGCCACCAGGAGAACCAGGCGCTGGTCACCAAGCTGGAGCTCGACCTGTGGCTGTTCGACGGTCGCTCCGACCTCGATCCGTACACGCTCTACGCGTTGGTCGACAGCCCGCGCGCGGAGACGCCCATCCAGGAGCTGCTGAGCAAGAAGCGTTTCGTCGCCTTCGTCGATCACCACAAGAAGACGGGCGAGATCGCCGCCGAGTTCGTCGACGTGCGTGAAGACGCGGGCTCGACGGCCGGCATCTTCGCCGAGTACCTGCGCCACGCCCATCCGGAGGGGCTCAACCGGAACAACCCCGAGCACGTCAAGCTGGCGACCGCGCTCATGCACGCGATCCGTTCCGACACCCGGTTGCTGCTCGAGGCATCGCAATCGGATTTCCTCGGCGCGGCGTATCTCGAGCCGGCCGTCGACCAGTCGCTGTTGCGCAAGATCTCGGCGCAATCGCTCAGCCCGGCCGTGATGGACATGATCCAGGCGGCGCTCGAACGGCGGCGGATTTACGACAACTTCCTAGTCAGCGACGTCGGGTTCGTGCGCAAGGAGCACCGCGACGGCATCCCGCAGGCGGCGGACTTCCTGCTCACGCGCGCCGGCATCGACACCGTGCTCGTGTTCGGCATCGTCGATGGCAAGACCGTCGAGGGCTCGCTGCGCACCCGCAGCGACACCATCAACCCCGATGCGTTCCTCAAGAAGGCGTTCGGGATCGACGAGGAGCGCGGCGCGCACTTCGGCGGCGGCAACACCCGCAACAAGGGCGGCTTCCAGATCCCGATCGGCTTCCTGGCGAATCACAAGGATCGCGACCAGCTCTACCGCCTCGCTTGCGAGATCATCCACGAGAAGTTCCTCGAGGCGATCGGGCGCGTCGAGCCCGGCGCCTGAACCCGACGGCGCTGGTCCTCCAGCGCGGCCTCGCCGGTGACGATCAGGCGCGCAGGCCGCGTGGCGTCGCCAGGCGCTCGACGCCGCCCAGCCCGGCGTCGACGGCGACCGCCAAGAGCGCCGCTGGGAGAGCGCCGCTCAACACCAGGTTGGTGTCGGCAACGGTCAGCCCGGTGACGATTGGATCGCCGAGACCGCCCGCGCCGATCAGCGCGGCCAGCGTCGCCGTGCCGACGCTGATGACGGCCGCGGTCCGGATGCCGGCCAGCACGACGGGGGCGGCGAGCGGCAGCTCGACGCGCCACAGCAGGTCGCGCGGCCGCATGCCCAGACCCTGGCCGACCTCGAGGAGCTGCGGATCGACGCTGCGCAGCCCGGCGACGGTGTTACGCAGGATCGGCAACAGGCCGTAGAGAAACAGCGCCGCGATCGCCGGCACGACGCCGATGCCGAAGAGCGGCAGCATGAAGGCGAGCAGCGCGAGCGACGGAATGGTCTGCAGCACGCCCGCGCTGGACAGGGCCAGCGTCGCCAGCCGCGGCCGCCGGCTCACGGCGATGCCGAGCGGCAGCCCGACGAGCACGGCGCCGAGTACCGCGACGCCAGTCAGCCAGAGGTGGCGGACGGTCAGCGCCAGCGTGATCCACCGCCGCTGCCAGAGCAGCTCGAGCAGGCCGGCTGGGCGGGCGGACGGAACCGTCTCCGTGTGACTGACCCCGAGCTGGCGGAGAAACTCCGTCGCCACGTCGGCCGGGCTGCGGCGCTCCCCTTCGACGGCGTAGTTGAGCCGGCGCATGGTGGCGTCGTCGATGCGGCCAGCGAGCAGGCGCAGCGCCGGCTCCGCGAGCGGCACGCGTGCGAACAGGTCGGCGCGCGCCAGCGGCGCTGCCTCGTAGGGCGGAAAGAACCCGCGGTCGTCGCGCAGGGTGAGGAGGCCGAAGGCGAGGATTTTGGCGTCCGTCGAGTAGCCGTCGGAGATGTCGATCGCCCCGTCGGCGAGCGCCTGGTAGGCGAGATCGTGCTCGATGCCGACGGCGCTCGCTTCGTCGAGATGGTACGTCGCGCGCAGACCCGGCATGCCGTCCGATCGCTGAAGGAACTCGTGCGACACGCCGTAGCGCAGCGGGTGGGTGGCGAGATCGCTCAAGGTTCCGATGCCGAGGGCCGCCGCCCGATCCGGCCGCATCATCAGGACATAGGTGTTGTTGAAGCCGAACGGCGCCAGCCAGACGAGATCGAAGCGTTCGCGGAAGGCCGCGCTGACCAGCGCGAACACCGCGCCGGGGGGGCCGCCGTCGGTGGTGTTACCCAAGATCTCGCGCAGACCGGTGCCGGTGTATTCGGCGTACACGTCGAGCGCGCCGCTGCGCAGACCGTCGAAGCAGATCTGGGTCCCGGCGAGATTGAAGCGGCGCTCGACGACCGCCCCGGTCTGTGCTTCGAGGATCTGTGCCATCAGCTCGCCCAGCACCGCGCTCTCGGTGAACTTCTTCGCGCCGACGACGATGCGCGGCGGGCCGGATGCGGCGGTCGCGGCGCCGGCGCCCAAGAGGGCGGCGGCGCAGACGGCGAGGACGCGCCGGCGTGCGCCGCTCATCGTGCCGCCGGCGTGGCGCCGCCGACGAAAGCGGCAACGAACGGCGACGCGGGGGCGGCGCGCACGGCATCGGGAGTGCCGACTTGCGCGATCGCGCCGTCGTCGAGCACCGCGACGCGGTCGGCCAACCGAAACGCTTCCTCGACGTCGTGGGTGACCAGCACCATGGTCTTGCGCAGCCGCTCCTTGAGCGCCAGGAACTCGTCCTGCAGGCGCCGCCGGGTGAGCGGATCGAGGGCGCCGAACGGCTCGTCCAGCAGCACGATCGGCGGATCGGCAGCGAGCGCGCGTGCGAAGCCGACACGCTGACGCTGTCCGCCGCTCAACTGTGCCGGGTAGCGGCCGGCCAGCGCGGCGAAGTCGAGCCCGATCAACGCGAAGAGCTCGCGGGCGCGCTCGGCGCGGCGCGCGGCCGACCAGCCGAGCAGGCGCGGGACGATCTCCACGTTGGCGAGCGCGCTGAGGTGCGGGAAGAGCCCGGCGTCCTGGACCACGTACCCCATGCCACGGCGCAGGCTGACCGGGTCCACGCCGGCGGTGTCGCGTCCGTCGATGCGCACCCGTCCCTGGCTCGGGGCGATCAAGCGGTTGATGACCTTCAAGGTCGTCGTCTTGCCGCAGCCGGACGGTCCGAGCAGCGCCAGCGTCATGCCGCGCTCGACCGACAGCGAGACGCCGCGCAGGGCGACGTGCCCGTCAGGGTAGGTCTTGTGGACGGCTTCCAGCTCGATCATGAGACGCCGGCCTCTTCCGCCGCCGGATAGAGGATGCACGGTGGCGCTGCAACCGCCCGGGGCTGGAAACCCGTGCCCGGTGCACGGCGCGCCGGGCCGGCCTGCGTTGACATCGCTGCCGGGCTGTGTTGCAAGACCCGGGTTAACGGGTCGGGCGAGTGGCTCGCCCCGGCTGCGCTGCGTGACCGGGCGCCGAGAGAGCGGAGACGAGAGGCGATGAAACCCGCCAGGACTGCGACCCCGTACGCGCAACCGAGCCAATCCCCCACCCGGCTGGCCGATCCGTTGCTGCGCATCGAGCACTGCCTGGGCGACGGCCGTCGCGACCAGCTGGCCGGCGACGTGCGGCGTGGCCTGACCGGACGCCCCAAACGCCTGCCGCCCAAGTACTTTTACGACGACCGCGGGTCGCGCCTGTTCGAGGCGATCTGCGAGCTGCCCGAGTACTACTTGACCCGCACCGAGCATGCGCTGCTGGCCGATGTCGCCGGGGCGATCATCGAGTGGACGCGGCCCGTGCAGCTCGTCGAGCTCGGCAGCGGCGCGGCGCGGAAGACGCGTCTCCTGCTCGACGCGCTGACCCGCGCCGAACCGCAGGCGACCTACGTGCCCATCGACGTGAGCGAGGGGACGCTGCAGCGCAGCGCGGCCGACCTGCGCACCGCCTATCCGGGACTGCGCGTGCATGCCATGGTCGCCGACTACGAGCACGGCCTCCCGCGCCTCCCCAGCGCCACGCGCCGGCTGGTCGCGTTCCTCGGCAGCACGATCGGCAACTTCGTCGCGCCGGACGACATCGCGTTCTTGCGCGGCGTGGCGGCGGCGCTGGGGCCGCGCGACTTTTTCCTGCTCGGGGTCGATCTGGTGAAGCCGGTCGAGCGCCTGCACGCCGCGTACAACGACGCGGCCGGCGTCACGGCGGAGTTCAACCGCAACGTGCTGCGGGTGCTGAACCGCGAGCTGCAGGCCGATTTCGACCCGGCGCGGTTCGATCACCTCGCCTTCTATGATCCGGCGGCCGCCCAGATCGAGATGCACCTGCGCGCGCGCGAGGCGCACACGGTGCGCATCGCCGCGCTCGGCGTCGCGGTGGCGTTCGCGGCCGGGGAGACGATTCACACCGAGAGCAGTCGCAAGTTCACCCGCGCCACCGCTGCGGCGATGCTCGCCGCCGGCGGCTTCCGCCTCGAACGGTGGTACCTGTCGCCCGATGCGGCCTTCGCGCTTGCGCTTGCCACCGTCGGGGCCGGGACGTGACGCGACCCGGATCGCGGGTGGCGCGCAGCGCGGGCGACCCGGGGCCGCGCCGATGACGTCGAGTGTACGAGTGGCGACCGAGGGCGGGCGCGCTGTGTACGTCGACAGCGCGGCGAGTCTGCGCGGGGTCTGCGACCACCTGGCCAAGGCGGAGCGCTTCGCGCTCGACACCGAGTTCGTCGGCGAGCGCACGTATGTCCCCGCCCTCGAGCTCATCCAGGTCGCGACGCCGGCCGAAACCGCCCTGATCGACTGCCGCGCCGTGCCGACGCTGGACCCGTTCTTCGCGATCCTGACCGATGCGCGCATCGAAAAGGTCCTGCACGCGGGCCAACAGGACCTCGAGCTCTTTCACAGCCTGACCGGCCAGACCCCGGCGCCGATCGTCGACACCCAGGTGGCGGCGGCGATGGCGGGATACGGCGCACAGGTCGGATACGCGCAGCTCGTCGAACGCCTGCTCGACGAGACGGTGGAGAAGAGCGAGACGCTGACCGATTGGTCGCGCCGTCCGCTCACCAAGGCGCAGCTGGCCTACGCGGTCGATGACGTGCGGCACCTGCTGCCGGTGTACGAGAAACTGCGCGCGCGCCTGGTCGGGCTGCAGCGCTGGGAGTGGCTGCGCGAAGAGTGCCGACGCCTCGAGCGCTCGGTGCGCAGCTTGCCGGTCGAGCCGGAGGAGGCCTGGTTGCGGGTGCGCGGACGCGGCACGCTGCGGGCCAAGGGGCTGGTCGTCTTGCGCGAGCTGGCGGCGTGGCGCGAGGGGTTTGCCCGGGAGCGCAACAAGCCCCGCGCCAGCGTCGCCCGCGACGAGGTGCTGGTCGAGATCGCGCGCAAGGCGCCGACGACGCTCGAGGGCTTGCGCGGCCTGCGCGCCGTGCGCTCGCGCGAGCTCGAGCGCCACGCGGCGGAGGTCGTGCAACGCATTGCGCAGGCGCTGGAGACGCCCAAGGAGGAATGGCCAGCGCCGCCGCCGCCGCAGTCGGCCGCGCCATCGACCGGCGTCGTCGAGTTGCTGCAAGCGGTGCTGCGCTTGCGCGCCGAGGAGGCGGGGATCGCGCCGAGCCTGCTGGCGACCAACGCCGACTTGCAAGTACTGGTGCAACGCCACGCCGCCAACGACTTTCAGGACCTGCCCATCATGCACGGGTGGCGCAAGACGATCGCGGGCAGCGATCTCCTGGCGTTGCTCGAGGGCCGCGCCTCGGTCGCGCTCGACCCCGGCAGTGGGACGATCCGGGTCAGCAAACGGCGCGGCGGCGAGGAGCGCTGAGCGCGTCGAGGGAGGCACTGCATGGCCGTTCTCCGCATGGCGCACATCGGGATCTGCGTGACCGATCTGGAGCGCTCGGTGCGCTTCTACCGCGACCTGCTGGGGTTCGCACACCGCTCGGCCCTGCGCGTCCAGGGCGAACCGAGCGATACGCTGCTGCGTCTGCGCGGCGTCGATCTGGAGGCCGTCTACCTGGAGCGCGACGGAACGCGCATCGAGTTGCTCCACTACGCGGCGCCGGCCGCGGTGGGCGACGGCCGCCCGCGGCCGATGAACGGCCGCGGGCTCACGCACCTGTCGCTGCGCGTCGACAGCGTCGAGGAGACGGTGGCCACCTTGCGCGCGGCGGGCACGCACGTGCTCGACGATACGCTGATCGAGATGCCCGACTTCGGGGCGGCCGCGATCTTCGTCGCCGACCCGGACGGGACGCTGATCGAGCTCGTCCAGTCACCCGGCGACCTCGAAGCCCCGCCGGGCGGCTGATCTCACCGCCCGTGCGCGCGGCGCCGATGGGCGCGCGCGATGCGGCCGAACACTTCGGCGAGCCGCGGGTCGCGCAACGGCGGGAGATCGATCGGTTCGTCGGCAACGTCCGCCGGCGATGGGTCGGCGGGCACGTCCCGGGTCCGCGCGCGCTCGGCGCCGCCCGACACGAAATAGACGTCGCGGATCACCTCGGCGCCCAGGCGCCGATTGAGGCGGTCGCGAATCTCTTCTTTGGCGAACTGCAGCTCCTGCATCCACGCCGCGCCGCTGACGCGCACGGAGAGGACGCCGTCGCGGAACGCCGCGGGCTCGGCGCGTGCCGCCACCGCCTCGCCGACTTCGGTTGCCCAGATGCGGAAGAGCGCGAGCCGGCGCTCGGGGTCGATGCGCTGCAGGACATGCTGCAGTGCGTCACCGACGGGTTCCGGCGGCCTGCGCGCTCGCGCCATGACGCATCAGGTCATACGTGCGGCGAGCGCACAAGGCGCCGACCGGGGCTGGAAGAAAAATCTTGACAGCCCTATATCTTGTGGTATGAGAGCGCCCCACACTACGAGATGTACGAATTCGACGAGCGGAAGAGGACGAGGGGGCAGCGCGATGGCTGAGCGGGCGGCACGGCGGGGCAGCGAGGACGGGATGGCGGTGCCGGCGCAGCGCAGCGCCCCAGTCGGCGGCGGCTTGGTGATGCGCCGACACTTTACCGCCCCCGACGTCGAACCCTTTGACGCGGTGGCGTGGGAGCGGCGGAGCGCCGTCATCCAGGACGAGAAGGGGAAGGTCGTCTTCGAGCAGCACGAGGTCGAAATCCCGGCCTCGTGGTCCCAGCTGGCGACCAACGTCGTCGTCTCGAAGTACTTCCGCGGCGCGATCGGCAGCGCGGAGCGCGAGCACAGTGTCCGCCAGATGATCGGCCGCGTGGTGCGCACGATCCGCGGCTGGGGCGAGGCGCAGGGGTATTTCGCCAGCCCGGCGGACGCCGAGGCGTTTGCGGACGAGCTCACCCACCTCCTGCTGCATCAGAAGGCGTCGTTCAACAGCCCGGTGTGGTTCAACGTCGGCATCGAGGCGCACCCGCAGTGCTCGGCGTGCTTCATCCTCTCGGTCCAGGACACGATGGAATCGATCCTGGGCTGGTACCGCAACGAGGGCATCATCTTCAAAGGTGGGTCGGGCTCGGGCGTGAACCTGTCGCGGATCCGCTCGTCGCGCGAACCGCTGGCCGGCGGGGGAACGGCGTCCGGGCCGGTGTCCTTCATGAAGGCGGCCGACGCGTCGGCCGGCGTGATCAAATCGGGCGGCAAGACCCGGCGCGCGGCGAAAATGGTCATCCTCAACGCCGACCATCCCGACATCCTCGATTTCGTCCGCTGCAAGGAGGAGGAGGAGAAGAAGGCGTGGGCGCTGATCAACGCCGGCTACGACGCCTCGCTCGACGGTCCGGCGTACGGGTCGGTCTTCTTCCAGAACGCCAACAACTCCGTGCGGGTCGCCGACGACTTCATGCGCGCGGTGCTCGAAGACGGCGAGTGGCAGACCCACAACGTGCTCGGCGGCCAAGTGGCGGAGACCATGCGGGCCCGCGACCTGCTGCGCCAGATCGCCGAATCGACCCATGTATGCGGCGATCCGGGGATGCAGTTCGATACCACGATCAACGACTGGCATACCTGTCCGAGTTCGGGGCGCATCAACGCATCGAACCCGTGCTCCGAGTACATGCACCTGGACGATTCGGCCTGTAACCTCGCCTCGCTCAACCTGCTCCGGTTCCTGAACGACGCGGGTGAGTTCGATGTCGAGGGCTTCCGCCACGCGGTCGACGTGCTGATCACCGCGCAGGACATCATCGTCGACAACTCGAGCTATCCGACCGAGCCGATCACGCGCACGGCGAAGGCCTACCGTCAGCTCGGCCTCGGCTACGCCAACCTCGGCGCGGTCTTGATGTCACTCGGCCTGCCGTATGATTCCGATGCCGGGCGCCACTTCGCCGGCGCCGTCACCGCGCTGATGTGCGGCGAGGCCTATCTGCAGTCGGCCCGCATCGCCAGCCAGCTCGGCCCGTTTGCCGGCTACGAGAAGAACCGCGAGCCGATGCTCGGCGTCGTCGCCAAGCATCGCGCCCACACGCACAAGCTCGATTCGGCCTTTGTGCCGCTCGAGCTGTTGTCGGCGTCACGCGCGGTGTGGGACGAGGCCTACGCGGCGGGCCGCGAGTCCGGCTACCGCAACTCGCAGGCGACGGTGCTGGCGCCCACCGGGACGATCGCCTTCATGATGGACTGCGATACCACCGGCGTGGAGCCCGACATCGCGCTGGTGAAGTACAAGAAGCTGGTGGGCGGCGGCATGCTGAAGATCGTCAACACGACGGTCGCCCGCGCGCTCAAGCGGCTCGGCTACGAGTCGCGTCAGACGCAGGATATCGTCGAGTACATCGACGAGCACGACACGATCGAAGGCGCTCCGCACCTCAAGGACGAGCACCTCCCGGTGTTCGACTGCGCCTTCAAGCCGGCGCGGGGCCAGCGGGCGATCCACTACCTCGGCCACCTGCGCATGATGGGCGCGGTGCAGCCGTTCATCTCGGGCGCGATCTCGAAGACCATCAACATGCCGAACGAGGCGACGGTCGACGACATCATGGAGGCCTACCTCACGGCGTGGCGCCTCGGCGTCAAAGCGGTGGCGATCTACCGCGACGGGTGCAAGCGCACCCAGCCGCTCAATACCGCGAAGGCCGAGAAGGCGGAGCCGGCGCCGGTGGTCGAAGCGCGACCGGTGCGCCGGCGCCTCCCGCAGGACTGCCGTTCGGTGCGCCACAAGTTCGACATCGCCGGGCACGAGGGCTACATCCACGTCGGCCTGTACGACGACGGTACGCCCGGCGAGCTGTTCATCAAGATCGCCAAGGAAGGCAGCACCATCTCCGGGCTGATGGACACCATCGGCATCCTCACCTCGATGGCGCTGCAGTACGGCGTACCGCTCGACGTGTTGGTCAGCAAGTTCAGCCACGTTCGGTTCGAGCCCTCGGGGTTCACCAAGAACCCGGAGATCCCGCTCGCCAAGTCGCTGATCGACTACATCTTTCGATTCTTGGGCGCCAAGTTCCTCAGCCCGGATCAACACGCGGTGGTGGGTCTCGGCCTACCCGATCGGTCGGCCGAGTCGAGCGAACGGGTGCTTGCCGTGGCCGCGCCGACGCACGGCGCCGAGGCTGGTGTGGTGGAGGGGCTGGGCTTCAGCCCGCAGTCGGACGCGCCGAGCTGCGCGGACTGCGGGTCGATCATGATTCGCAACGGCAGTTGCTACAAATGTCTCAACTGCGGCGCGACGAGCGGGTGCTCGTGATCGAGAGCCGCTGAGCGAAGGAGTTCCAGGGAACTGGGGTGGTGGTGCTGCGGTGCGGGTTCCCTGGTGACAGTGGTGGGGTGGTGGTGGCCGGTGGGAGCCGGCGCGGGGCGCCTTCGGGCGCCCCGCGGAGGTGGGAATTGCTCCCCGCCTCACGTCCTGTATACGGCCTAGGCCTCAGGCGATCAAGCGCCGAACGAAGGTCTGCTTGAGGTAGGCCAGCAATTCGGACGGGTCGCGCTCGTCGTTCATGAAGTGTTCGATGAGGATTCCGTCCAACGAGGCGAGAATCAGGGCGGCATCGAGGCCTGGGTTCACGTCGGCGCGGAGTCGGCCGCTCTGGCGCCCGGACTCGATCACGTCGGCCAGCAGGCTGCGGAAGATTCGATAGAGGTCGTTCACCCGGGCGGTGATGTCATCCGGCTTGTGCTCCCCGCGGATCATCAGGGTCAGCAGGAAGCGTACCGAATAGACGTTGTCGCGGACGAACTCGTAGAAGAGATCGATCAGGCGTTCGATCTGCGCCCCTTCGTCGAGGCCTTCGAGCTCATCGACGTCGATGAAGTACGGCTCCAGGGTGCGGCCGAGCGCGGCGCGAAACAGCTTCTCCTTGCTGTCGAAGTGCCACAGCACCAGGGCCTTGCTGACCTGGGCCTCGCGCGCCACCTGCGACAGCGGGGTGTGCTCGTAGCCGTTGGTCGAGAACAGACGCGCCGCGGTGGACAGGATGCGATCGCGGGTCTGCAGCGCTTGGTCGCCCAGCTGCGGCGGCTCTCTCATCGGGGCAGTGCTCTCGGCGCCGACGCTAAAGGACCGGCTCGTCCTCTGTCAATCCGATTCTCGCCGCGCCGTTCCGTTCGCCTTGCCCCCCGCCGTGCGCTTCGGCAATGTGGCAGGCGTGACGCCTCAACGCGCGATCGCACTGGTTGGCGCGCTGACCTTGAGCGGGACGGCGCTCGTCGGACTGGTGCGCAGCACGCCGGTGGCCGCGCCTGCCGCGGCGGCCGTCGCGCCGCCCGAGCCGGAGACCCGTCCGCATCGCCCCGGCCACTGGTCGGTCATCGTTGACGGGTGGTACATCGAGCTCGATCAGGTCGCCGGGCAGCGCTCGCCGGCGCTCGACCAGGACATCGACGCCGAGCCGTCGGCGCCCTCGTTGCTGTCGCCGTACGACCAGCTGATCGGCCGCTACGCCGAGGAGGCCGGACTGGACTGGCGCTTCGTCGCTGCGGTGATCTACGAGGAATCGCGCTTCGATCCCGATAGCGTCAGCGATGCGGGCGCCTACGGCTTGATGCAGGTCCGTCCGGCCGCCGCCCGCGAGCTCGGCGAGGCGACCTTCCGCGAGCCGGAGGCGAACATCCGAACCGGCGTCCGCTATCTGCAGCGCCTCGAGCGCGAATACGTCACCGCCCGCGCCCGCGATCGCCAGGCGCTCATGCTCGCCGCGTACAACATGGGCCCGGGACACGTGCAGGACGCCCAAGCGCTGGCGCGGCGCTTTGGCTACGATCCGTTCCGGTGGGACGGCGGGATGGACGTGATGGTGAGCCTGCTCGAGGAGCCGCGTGTGTACGAGCAGCTCCCGAACGGGTTCGCGCAGGGCCGATCGGTCGTCGACTACGTCGACCGAGTGCTGCGACGCTACGGCGTCTACCGCCGCGATCTGCCTGCCATGCCACCCGGCGGGGTGCTGCAGACGGCGACCGCGCGTCGCTGATCGCGACCGGGCGCGGCGCCGCCGGGATGGCGCGGCGCCGCGCGACGGTCAAGCCGCTTCGACGAGCGGCTCGGAGCGGAAGGTGAGGGCGCCCTTCTCGACGTCCACCACCACGCGGGTCTGCTCCCGGATCGTACCGGCGAGCAACTGGCGGCCGAGCACGGTCTCCAACTCGCGCTGGAGGAGCCGCTTGAGCGGGCGCGCGCCGTACACCGGGTCGTAGCCGACGGTGGCGAAGTGGTCGAGGGCGGCGTCGCTGAGCACCAGCTCGATCTTGCGCTCCGCCAGGCGGGCGCGCAGGCGCCCGAGCTGGATCTGCACGATCGACTTGAGGTTCTCGCGACTGAGGGCGTGGAACACCACGGTCTCGTCGACGCGGTTGAGAAACTCGGGGCGGAAATGCTGGCGCAGCGCCTCGAGGACCTCCTCGCGCATGCGCGCGTGCGCGTCGGGATCGGTTCCGCCGCGGTACCCGAGGATCACGGTGCTGCCCACGTTCGAGGTCATGATGATCACGGTGTTCTTGAAGTCGACGGTGCGGCCCTGACCGTCGGTGAGACGGCCGTCGTCGAGGATCTGCAGCAGGACGTTGAACACGTCGTGATGGGCTTTCTCGATCTCGTCGAACAGGATGACGCAGTAGGGCCGGCGGCGGACGGCCTCGGTGAGCTGGCCGCCCTCCTCGTAGCCGACGTAGCCCGGGGGCGCGCCGATCAGTCGTGCGACGGTGTGCTTCTCCATGTACTCGGACATGTCGACCCGGACCATGGCGTTCTCATCGTCGAAGAGACATTCGGCCAGGGCGCGGCCGACCTCGGTTTTGCCGACGCCAGTCGGACCGAGGAAGATGAACGATCCGATCGGGCGGTTGGGGTCCTTCAAGCCCGAGCGGGCGCGAATCACGGCGTCGGCCACGGCGTTGACCGCCTCGTCCTGTCCGATCACCCGCCGGTGCAGCTCGTCCTCGAGATGCAGCAGCTTCTGGACCTCGCCCTCCATGAGGCGGCTGACCGGGATTCCGGTCCACCGCGCCACGACCTCGGCGATGTCCTGCTCGTCGACCTCCTCCTTCATCAGACGCCCGCTCCCGTCGCCGGTCGTCAGCTGCGCCTCGCGGGCGGCGAGCGACTTCTCCAGCTCGATCAGCTTGCCGTACTTGAGCTCGGCGGCGCGGTTGAGGTCGTACTGCCGCTCGGCGCGCTCGATCTCCTGCTTGGTGGCGTCGATCTCCTCGCGCAGACCGCGCAGGGTGCCGATGGCGTCCTTCTCGTGCTGCCAGCGCGCGCGCAGCGCGTTGGCCTGCTCCTGCACCTCGGCGAGCTCCTTCTCGAGCTTCTCGAGCCGCCCGCGCGAGGCGCTGTCGGTTTCCTTCTTCAGCGCTTCGCGCTCGATCTCGAGCTGCATGACGCGGCGCGACGCCTCGTCGAGCTCGGCCGGCATCGAGTCGATCTCGGTGCGCAGCTTGGCGGCCGCCTCGTCGATCAGGTCGATCGCCTTGTCGGGCAGGAAGCGGTCGGTGATGTAGCGCTGCGAGAGCACGGCCGCGCTGACGATGGCGCTGTCTTTGATCCGCACGCCATGGTGCACCTCGTAGCGCTCGCGCAGGCCGCGCAGGATCGAGATCGTGTCCTCGACGCTGGGCTGGTCGACGAACACCGGCTGAAAGCGGCGTTCCAGGGCCGCGTCCTTCTCGACGTGTTTGCGATATTCATCGAGCGTCGTCGCGCCGATGCAGTGCAGCTCGCCGCGCGCCAGCATCGGCTTGAGCAGGTTCCCCGCGTCCATGGCCCCCTCGGCGGCGCCGGCCCCGACGACGGTGTGGAGCTCGTCGATGAAGAGGATCACCTCGCCGGCCGAATCCTGGACTTCCTTGAGGACCGCTTTGAGACGCTCCTCGAACTCGCCTCGGAACTTGGCGCCCGCAATCAGCGCCCCCATGTCGAGGGCCACGAGCCGCCGGTCCTTCAGGCCCTCGGGGACGTCTTGACGCACGATGCGTTGTGCCAGGCCCTCGACGATCGCGGTCTTGCCGACACCGGGCTCGCCGATGAGCACGGGATTGTTCTTGGTGCGGCGCGAAAGCACCTGGACTACGCGCCTGATCTCCTCGTCGCGGCCGATCACCGGGTCGACCTTGCCTTGGGCGGCGAGCTGGGTGAGATCCCGGCCATAACGCTCCAACGCTTGGTAGGTCGTCTCGGGCGTGGGGCTGGTGACACGCTGGCTGCCGCGCACCTTCTGCAGGGCGGCCATCAACGCCTCGCGGGTAGCGCCTTGCTCACGCAGCAGCCGTCCGCTGGCGCCGGTGTCGCTCAGGGCGGCGAGCAGGAGGTGCTCGACGCTGACGTACTCGTCCTTCAGGGCGGCGGCTTCGTCCTCGGCCTTGGTCAACACCTGGCTCAGACGCGGGGTGACGTACACTTGATCGGGTCGGGCCGCGGGTCCGGAGACCTTCGGCAGCCGCTCGACTTCCTGTTGGAGCCGAGTCCGGAGGGCCTCCCCGCTCGCCCCCGCCGCTTGGAGGAGCGGCGCGGTCAGCCCATCGCGCTGGGCGAGCAAGGCGAGCAGCAGGTGCTCGACGTCGACACCTTGGTTGCTGGCCCGCATCGCCAGGCCCTGCGCTTCGCGCAGCGCTTCTTGCGAGCGTTCGGTAAACCGGTTGAGATTCATTCGTCCGTCCTCTCCGCGGGCTGCTCCGCTTCAACGGGCATGCGGTCAACGCAAATTAAGGACGATTTGCCATGACGCAACCGACGCGCGCCACCGTTCCACGCTGCGCACCGGGAAGCCGGCGACAAACGCGGTCCGGGCTGCTAGGGTCAACCTGGACCCGGAGTGGTTGGCGCAGAGGAGCGAACGATGGCGACCCAGAAGGACCGGTTGGGAGAGAAGCTGCACGACGCGGAAAAGGCCCAGGAGGACCAGTACTTTGCGAAGCGCGACCAGGAGCTGATCGAGAAGCTCCGGAGCGAGCGGGAAAAGGAGTTTACCGCAGACCTGAAGGCGGCGGCGACCATGCGGTGTCCGCGCTGCGGTCAGCAATTGCAGGACCGGGTGGAGCACGGCGTGCGCGCTGAGGAGTGCCTACACTGCGGCGGCGTATGGCTCGATCGGGGTGAGTTCGAAACCCTGGCTAGCCGAGAAGAACGCGGGTGGCTCGGGCACCTGTTGCGGACTCGTCAGACGCCAGCGAAGGGCCGCTGACGGGTCGCCGAAGACGGCGAAAAGAGCGGTCGAGGGTGGT
>Ga0335069_10001929_pt1 | contig 32624 bp, 27 predicted proteins | sample Lox_Sample_11_FD_206714 | JGI IMG/M metagenome (GOLD analysis project Ga0335069, IMG submission 206714) | Soil microbial communities from Loxahatchee National Wildlife Refuge, Florida, United States - Lox_Sample_1.1 | ecosystem: Environmental > Terrestrial > Soil > Wetlands | place: USA...
ACCGCGGCGCTGCGGCCGGTGGAGTGGTACCCGGGTTGCTCCTCACGTTCGAGGAGGAGGACGTCCGCCATGCCACGCTCAGCGAGGAAGTAGGCGAGCGACGCGCCCGCGATGCCGCTGCCGACGATGATGACCTCGAACTGCCGACGTGAGGATTGCATGCGCGTCCAGTGCAACTCGGGTGATACTCTAGTGCACCCTGGCGCGAGCGCGGGCGTGGTGCAAGACCTGGCGCGACAGAGATTCAAAAGGCCGGTGGCGATGAACCGGCGCACTGATTGAGGTGGACGCCTGCTCAGCTCGGCAGATCACTGCTTGCAAAAGGGCGCGTGAGCAGTCCGTGTTCCTGTGCCGCGAGCGCATCGATGCCGCGCAGGCAATCCTGAGCGCAGTGCCGCAGCTGCGCATCCTCCCAGCGCGCGCAGTGCTTGATGCGCAGTTTCGGATGCCCGGTCAGTGCGGTGAGGGCACCGAAACCAGGGTCGAGAGCGACCTCGACGGGGGCCTGCGTCTCCGGACACGTTACGACCCTGGGGCCGTGCAAGCGAAAGAACGTATCCGCGGCGATCGGCAGCAGAACGCAGAGGCAGCCAACGGCCGCAACCGCAAGAAGTATGATCAACGGAGTGTTCATGATTGCTCCCTCCTTACTATTCAATTGGCCGGAAAACTGGGCTCCGAAAATGATCCAGGTCATGTGCTCGGCTGATGTTGCCCAGGTTCCTGCCGAGCCCTGATGGTCGCCGGCGAAATGGAATTGACTTCGCGCGGGCCAGGTGAAATGCCCATTTCACGAAGGCTCGACCGGTTCGGCGGCGCCGCCACGTCAGCCGAACGGACCGAACAGGAGGGCTACAATGCACGCGATTGTCCTGGTGCTTGCCACCATACTGCTGGGCCTCTGGCCCGCTCGCATCGGCGCCCAGTGCGACCAATGCGAAGGCGACTTCAACGGCGATGGCCACGTGACCATTGATGAGCTCATCGTGGCCGTGAACAACGCGCTGAACGACTGCCCGATGCCCGGCCCGCGCTTCGTCGACAACGGTGACGGTACCATCACCGACACGAAGACCGGATTGCAGTGGGAGAAGAAGGACAGCAAGGACGTCGAAGAACCGCCCGAGCCCATCGTCTGTCCCGGCCAGCCCACGTGCGCCAACCCGCACGACGCCGACAATCAGTACACCTGGTCCGCCGGGGGCAGCGGCCCCGATGGCAGCGCGTTTACCGACTTCCTCCCCAAGCTGAATAGCGGTAACGGCTTCGCCGAGCACAAGGATTGGCGGCTGCCGACCGTGGTCGAGCTCGAAGGCCTGGTCGATTACGGGCAAGCCAACCCCGCGATCGATCCGATCTTCAGCGCCCCGTGCACATCGACGTGCACGGTCACCACCTGCAGTTGTACCGTCCCGGACTTCTACTGGACTTCAACCGCAGGCGTGAAGGTCCCCGAGGCCGAGTCCTGGACCGTCGAATTCGACCGCGGCTTCGTGGAGCTCTTCGATCCGACGCTGCCCCACTACGTGCGCGCCGTCCGCGGCGGCGCGTGATGCATGGTACGCATCCGGCGCCCTACCGGGTACGTCTGGCAGCGCGATAGTCTCGCTTGATGCAGGCAAAACTGACGACAGCAGTCATGGCCGCGCTCCTGGCATCATGCGGCCTTTTCTTTGCGGCCCCGCGCGCTGCTCACCCCGGCGCAAAACCCGTCGTGCTCTTCGATGAAGCGCACGGACAGCGTTTCCTCGCCGCACAGAACGGCCCGCTCGATCTCTCCCGCCTGGCGGAAGTGCTCGAGAATCAGGGTTTCGAAATCAAGACCGCGAACCAGTTGCTCACGGAGCCGCTCCTCGCGCACGTCGATGCGCTGGTGATCTCCGGCGCCTTCAAGTTGCTCACGGCCGCGGAGGTCGAGGCCGTCACGCGCTTTGTCGAAAGGGGCGGGCGGCTCGCGGTCATGCTGCACATCGGCCCGCCGGTGGCCGACCTGCTGCATCGGCTGCACACGTCCATCTCCAACGGCGTCATTTGCGAGCCGGAGAACATCATCGGCGACACGTGCACCAATTTTCGCGTCACGCGATTCAAACCACACGACCTGACAAAGGGATTGCAGGAGTTCAGCATCTTTGGTGGTTGGGCGCTGCTCAACACGGGTGGTAACACCAGCATAGTTGCCGAAACCGGCCCGCGTGCCTGGGTCGATCTGAACGGTGACGGAAAGCTCGGGGCAGGTGATGCGATTCAGGCCTTCGGTGTTGTGGTGGCCGGCCAGGTCGGCCGCGGGCGCTTTGTCGTGTTCGGAGACGATGCCATCTTTCAGAACCAGTTCCTGAAGGAGGGCAACCTGCTCCTCGCCAAGAATCTCGCGGCGTGGCTAGCTCAGCTTCCAGCTTGAGCTCCGCAAGATCCCCGCTGTGCCTCGCTGCCCCGGGGTCGCTGAGCAATGATCATGGCAAATGACATCATGAAACGTATTCATGAGATCATTCTGGTGAAGGAGATATGTGACTGATAGCGTGTAAGCATGAATCGTTGCTTGCTCGCCGTGGTTGCTGTCAGCACCGCGACGTGCTTGTCAACGGTTTACGCAGCGCACGCCGCGAGCACCTCGGCGACCTTTCCTGGAAGTTGCGTCGACGACGCAACCGTCGGCACATTGGCGTGGACCAATCCGGGCAACGCAACCACAAGCAACAATGTCCGTGCGACACGGGCGCTCAATAGCGGTCAGGTTTCACATTATTTGAAGTGCACCAACTTCAACTTTGGTGCGTCGATCCCACCGGGGAGTACCATCGACGGCATCCTGGTGGAGTGGGAGAAGCTCAGCAGCCAGGCGAGTACAATCAGAGACAACTCGGTTCGTATCATTCAAAACGGCAGTATCGCAGGGACTGAAAAGTCAGCCGGCGCCTTCTGGCCGACAACCGAGGCGTTTGCTTCATACGGCGGCTCTGCAGACACATGGGGTTTGACGTGGACTGTGGCACAGGTTGCCGCAAATGACACGACCTTCGGGGTTGTGATCTCCGCGAGCAACGGCGGAACCGGGAGCAGGACGGCGTCGGTGGACTCGGTACGAGTCACGATATCGTTCACGACGCCGACGCCCACGGTGACCGCGACGAACACACGCACCGTCACGCCGACCCCGACGCTCACACGAACGACTACGCCCACCTATACCCCGACACGCACTCCGAGCGCCACGGCGACCGGCACCAACACACCGACCTTCACGCGGACACCAACTCATACCCAGACCGCAACACCCACGCCGACGAGCACGCCGAGCCGCACCCCGACGTACACGCCGACCGCTACCGTGACGGCCACCGAGACGGCGACCGAGAGCCCGACGCCGACCTCAACGGCGACGAGCACCCCGACGTACACGCCGACTGCTACTGCAACGGCCACTGAAACGCCGACCGAGAGCCCGACACCGACACCTACGCCAACGAGCACGCCGACGGACACCCCGACGTACACACCGACAGCTACCGCAACGGTCACTGAAACGCCGACCGAGAGCCCGGCGCCGACGACCACGCCCACCGAGCCCCCGACTTACACGCCGACAGCTACCGCGACGGCCTCTGAGACACCAACCGAAACCCCAACCGAAACCCCGACGGCACCCACTGAGACGCCAACAGCGACTTCGACCAATACGCCGACCGTGCCCGCGACCAATACACCGACAGTGACGTCAACACCCACCCCGACCGCAAGCCCATCGGCAACCTCAACCGCAACCCCAACCGCGACTCCACCGCCCGCCGTGACGTTCAGTTACTCGATCGGAAACCCCAACACGCTCATCGTCACTGTAACGGCCACAGTGACCTGTGCTGGTACGTGTCCCTCCTTCGACTTCGAGTGGGACTGGGGCGACGGCACGCCTCACGATTCCGGCCAAACCTCATCGCATACCTACGCGACCCCCGGTGCAAAGCTGATCACGCTCACGGTGACGCTCTCAGGCGAGACAGTAGGCTCCGCAACTCGGAGCCTGACGCTTCCCAACCCGGACCTTCCTCCGACCGCCGCCGGCGCCTGCACGTGGAACGCGAATACCTGGACCATGACCGTGTTGGATGTGTCCAGCGACGACGGTCCCGACGCGGACACCCTTCCCGGTGATGGCACCGCCTCGTTGCAGGTGGTCATCGACTGGGGCGACGGCAGCGTAAAGTCGTACGGCAAGCAGGGAGGTCTGTTCACCCACACCTATATCAGCACCGGCGCGTTCTCTGTTACGCAGAAGGTAATCGACAGCAAGCTACAGGCGAACAGCACGACCTGCGCGGGTCAAGCGACGCCGACCTACTTCACGGTCAGCGGTACGGTGAAAAACGCCAGCGGTGCGCCGCTCAGTACCGCGACCGTTATGGTAAAGAGCGCCACGACCGGCATCATTGCCAAGACGGTGTACACCGACACTACGGGTCTCTTCAGCGTTGGATCCCTCAAGCCGGACAAGTACTGGATCGTGGTCTCGAAGCGCGGCTACACCTTCCCGGCGCCGGATACACTCGGCAATCCCGCAATCACGGTCGGGCCGAACAGCGGAGGAACCATCATCACCGCCGACCCGTAGGCGGTGCGGTGGTCCCTACTGCTTTTTCTCGGCCCCCTCGGCACCCGGTGTGGGCTCAGCTCCTGCAGGCCCGCCGTGCGCAGGCATCTCGTGCCCAACCACTCCTTCCTCAGGCATACCGTGCTCAGGCATTCCGTGGGGCGGCATGCCGTGCTCGCCAGCGCTGCCCGGTGAGACCTCGAGCAGCTCGATCTCGAACACCAGCGCTGCACCGGGCTTGATCCGCGGAGGTGCGCCTTTGTCGCCGTACGCTAACTCGGGGGGACAGACGACCTTCGCCTTGCCGTGCACTTTCATCAGCTGCAGCGCTTCGGCCCAACACGGGATGACTCCGTGCACCGCGAACTCGCCGGGCTGGCCGCGCTCGGCTGAGCTGTCGAACACCGTCCCGTCCCGGAGGGTGCCGGTATAGTTGACCTTGACCATGTCGTTAGGCTTCGGCTGTCGGCCATCGCCTGCCTTCAACTCTGTATAGATCAAACCGGAGGGCTTCTTGTCCGCTCCCTTTTCGGCAGCGGCCTTTTCGAGGAACGCCTGGCTGAGTTGCTTCTCGGCCGCCAGGGCCGTCGCCACGCGCGCCTTCGCGAACTCGTTGACCTTCGGGCCAAAGGTCTTCATATCCACCTGCGGTTTCTTGTTCGATACGCCGTCGGCGAAACCGGCCTTGACGAGTTCGATCTCGGCGGGTGTCAGGCTGAGCGGGGCGAGACTCTGGCTCATGGCCACGCCAAGCGCGTACAGCGTTTTTTCCTCGTCGGTCTTCAGCTGCGGGTCGGCGGCGCTGGCGGTCGAGACCCCGACCAGTGAGGCAATTGCAAGGACGGCGATTCCCTGGCGCATCTTCAATCTCCTTTCTCTGCTTGCGGCGATCAGCCGCCGCTCTTCGCCTTCGGCGCTTCCGGTTTCTTACCCGGGCTTTTGCGGTCGTAATACTGCGGCTTGTGGCACCCGGGTGAGCAGCCTCCGCCCGTTTCCGTCTTCACGAACTTCAAGGGGAGATTCCATTTGCCGAACGGAACGCTGTCGGCAATCAGCATGGGATTCGGGCTGCCGTGCCAGTTATGGCACAGCCTGCAACTGCGCCCTTTCTGCGGGTTGTTCACGTGCCGATAGTGGAGGTTTTTCTCTCCGTCTCTGAAGTTGGTGGCGAAGGACGTATCCGGATACTGGACCATGTCGCGCTTGTGACAGCTGAAGCAGAGCGCGTACTCCGTGTCGGTATAGGGAACGTACTGATCGGCGGGGAACTTCGCGATCAACAGCGTATCGTTCTGACTGCCGTGCGGTTCATGGCAGCGCGTGCAGTTGCCGTCGTTGTTCGGGCCATGGAACACGGTCGCGTTCTTCGGGACGACGCCATCGTGACAGGTAACACAGATATCCTTGGCCGGACTGAGCAGCATCTTTTCATGGTCGCTGGCGTGCGGGGAATGACACGCCGCGCACGCCTTGTCCGTGAGCAGGGCGGGATGGGCCACGGCCGAGTCTTTGACCTTCTCCGCGATTTGCGGGTGGCACAGGAAGCACAACTCTTGCCCCTCCTGCGGCAGCATCTTCGGAAAGTCGGACCCATGCGGGTTGTGACACGACGTGCATCCATTCGCCAGTGCCGGGTGCACGTGTTTCTTCTTGAGCGTCTCCGGCATGTCGACGTGACAGCCAAAACACAGCTCCTGGCCTACCTTGAGCAAGAGCTTCTCGTTGTTGGACTCGTGCGGCGTATGGCAGGCGGTACAGTCTCCGGCGGAGACTGGGCCGTGGAGGACCTTGAAGCTCAGGTGATCGCCGTGGCACGCGCCGCAGACCTCCTTGAGCGGTCCCACCAACAATTTGGGCTGGTTCGAGGAATGCGGGTTGTGGCAGGTGGTGCACATGCCGCTCTGCACGGGGAAATGGACCACCTTCTTGTCACCGAACTTTTCATGGCAGGTGTAACACAGGTCCGGGGGATCCTGTGTGAGCTTGAAGGTCTTGCTGCCCTTCTTGGGATGCGGTGTTTCTACCGCCTGGTGGCAGCCCTCGCAGGATTCCGCGACCGGATGGACCGTTGAGCCCTTCAACAGCTGTGCGTGACACTTGTCCGAAACACAGCCTTCCTCCGCCATGGCGTGGCGGCCAATGAAAATGAGGCTGCTCATCCCGAATGCGACTACCAGGAGAATCCTTCGACGATCATTCCCATCCATGCGCCGGTTCCTTCTCTTTCCTTCTGTGGTTGTCTGCGGAAGCGAATCACGGGTAACTGCCGCACACCGTGCGCGCGTTCGAACATAGGCCGGTAGTCGCGGCAGTTGCAGCCGCACCTCCAGGCGCGGCGGCTGCGACCGGCGCGGGGACGCCGGCCCTGGCAGGCGCGCCAACCACTGACGGCCCCGTCCGCGGTGCTACAACGCTCGCCTGGCGCGCCGCGCCGAGGGCGCAGGCGCTGTCGTCGTGCAGCACGTTGTGACAGCAGAGATTGCAGCTTCCCGAGAACGTGCCGGTGTCTGTAAAGACCGGGTATGTGCGGCGTCCAGGCAGGGCGATGTTCGTATCGAAGTTGATGAGATGGGTGTGGAATCCTGTTGCCATTGGATTGGCGCTGCCGGGATCGTACACGCCGTGCGGATCGTGGCACGCGGAGCAGGGAGCGCCGACGTTCAGATGTCCGCGGTGGCCGCCTCCGGATGGCGTCGTTCGTGTCGCCGGCGTCCTGGCGCGGAAGCTGGCGTCACTGAGGATGCTCGAGCGATTATGACAGCGGTAGCAAAGCGCATAGTTCTCGTATCGCTCTGGTGTGTTGTCGGTCATTTGATAGCGTTCCTTCAAGATTGGTACGAACGACGAGCCATGGGGTCCTCTCGAACCGCCCTCATCATCGGCGTGGCAGGTCGTGCAGTAGATCATGATCGCCGGGGTCATGCTCGGTTCGAACGGCGACGGGATGCTGGGGATGTTCAAGTTCCTGCCGATGCCGATGACCGGGTGGTACGAGGGATTGGCCGTATCGAACGCCAGCCGCGTGTTGGTGACGCCGATGACGCGGGCAACGTAGCTCTGGTCGGGCGTGTTGTCGGCATGGCACTTGAAGCAGATCTCGTATTCATAGGTGGCGGTGCGCACCTCCGCGCCATTGCGGTCAACGCCGTCCACGCCCTGCAGCAAGCCGGAGACGTCAGGAGCCTGGGCTCTCCAACCGCTGGTGAGGTGAGGGTTGTGGCAATCCGCGCAAGCGGCACTGGGGATGCCCGAGCGGATCTCTCCGCCGTGACGGCGCCGCGTCATCGGGGTGATGCCGGGCAGTTCGTGATGCGCGGAGATCTTGCGCTGTTGCCGGGCGATGTCGACCATCCCGGTGAGAGAGCCGCCGAGCGCCGCGGCGCCGCCCGCGGCGTTCGGGTGAAATGGCGCGGGTTCGGAGGAGTGACACCCCCCGCTGGTGCACGAGAAAGGCGACGGCGGCGCACTGGTGAAGTTCAGCAACTCTTCCGCGGTCGGTGCGAAGTGCGGCGTATGGCAGACCTCGCATCCCCACTCATTCAACAGCGTGTATGTCGGCCAGGTCTTTGGCGGCCTGGGCAGCACGCCGACCACCGATGCCGTCGAGGTTGCATGCGCTGAGGCGCTCCAGCCTTGGATCTGATGACACGTCGTGCAGAGCGCGGAATACCGATTGTCCTTCAGCAGAAACTTGCCGTATACGTCCTTGTGAGGGTCATGGCACGTGGTGCAGTGGACCTCATCGTTGGCCCCCCCGAAAACGAGATCGGCAGGCGGCGAGGAGACCAGTTCGGCATTGGGCAGGGCAGCACTGTACGGGAACGAGACGGGGTGATGTCCCGACAGGTCCAGGCCGAATTCCGCCAGGCTCCCGGGCGGCAGCCAGCCGCCGCCAGCCATGGTGATGCCCCCGGCAGGATTGAGTACCGCCCCCAGCGCAATCGTGCCGTCGTGGCAGCTCAGACACAGCTTTGTCGGACCTGACGGCTGCGGCAGCGGGCCAGCCTTCAAAGTGGGGCTCGTGTACACCGTGTAGACCTGCGGCTCGGTCGCCTTGTTCCACAGGGGCGAGAGGGGCGTCGCGTTGTGCGGGGTATGGCAAAAGATGCAGATTCGGGTTTCCGTCAATGCGTGGATCTGTCCGCGTCCCGTGCTGGAAAGGTTGTGCGGGGTGTTGGCGATGTCCGCGGTCGTCTGCGCGCGCGCGGCGAGCGCGGAGAGGACGGCGGGCAATGTCAGGCTGAGGAGTAAGGCGCGCCGCCACGTGATCAGCTCTCTGGAAGGGAAATGTGCCATCTCCCCGTCTCCGCGTCTCCTCATCTCCTCATCTCCCGATCTCCCCCGACTGGCCCATACCCTTCCGTCACCTTGAACACCTGCACGCGCCGATTGTACGTGTCACAGACGTAGAGTTCGTCCCGGTCATTGATAAAGGCGCCCGACGGCAACCAGAATTCGCCGAAGTCGACGCCCCGTCCACCGAGCGTCAGCAGAAAGTCGCCGGCCCGGTTGAAGAGTTGGACGTTGTCGAAAATGCCGTCGACGACGTAGACGACGCCGTCGCTATCGACCGCCACCCCCTTGGGCATCGCCATGTCACCGGAGCCGTCGCCGTGATGACCGAAGGCACCCAATACATGCCCCTGCTCGTCGAAGATCTGCACTCTGAAATTGAGCGAGTCGGTCACGTAGAGTTCTCCGCCCGGAGAGCGGAAGATGTGCGTCGGAAAATTGAAGCGGCCCTGGGCGTCGCCGCGCTCGCCAAAAGAGAAGACGAGATCTCCGTCGCTCCCGAACGCATGGACCGTATTCGCTAGCGTGTCCACCACGTAGAGCAACTTCGTGCGCGGGCTGTATGCCACACCGGTGGGGCGCTGCAGCCGCTCGGTGCCAGCCGCATGGCGCGTAAACAGCAGGGCGCCGTCGGGGCCAAAGGCGAACACCGTGCCGGCCGAATCGGCAACATAGAGTCTTGCCTCCTCATCGAAGATCAAACCGACGGGTGACACGATCTTTTCCTGATCCGAGCCGGTGAGCTGCAGGTAGCGCTGCTGTGCCGGAATGTAGAGGTGCACGCAGCGCCGCCCCATATCCGCGACGGCGATGCGCCCGTCATGGCCGGTTGCGACGGCGACCGGGAGGATGAAGGCGTTGCGGTCTTCCGTCTCGCTGCCGAACACGATGGCGCCCACGACCCAGCCGACGTCCTTGCTCCGTGCCAGGCCAGTCAGGGACTGAACGTAGGTGACCTTGGCCGGGCTTGGTTGATACGGCCATTGCAGACCGACGGCGGGCTGCGACCCCCGCATGGTCCACCGTGCCGTGCACGCGCAGAGCAGACAGGCGAGCGCACAGAGGAGGAGCGCTCTCCCATGCGCACCGGGAAGAGCCTTGGAGTGCCGACCGCGGTTTGCGGACGCCGGCTGCGCTGCGAGAGTGGATTGCATCTGACGCCGGCGATGCTGGCCGCCCTTAGAAGAGCCGCCTGCGGAAGTTGACGTAAAACAGTTCATGTTCGTGCCGTGTCGACACCGTATTTGCCCCGGAACTGTCCGACCCGTAGGCATTCGCTCCGACGATAAGCTCCACCTTGCCAACCCTCCAGATGACCGACCCGTTGGCTGCGTACGAGTCGCTGTCGACCAACCCCGTGAGGTGCGAGTAGGTAGCGCCCGCCGACAAGAATAGGTTGCGCTCGACCAACTGCTTCTGGATGTTGGCGGAGGTGGTTACCGTCTCTTCCGTGTAGCCCCCGAGGGTCTCGGAGAACTGGGGCGACCCCTGCGGATAGTGTTTGTTCAGGTAGGAGACGATACCGTAGACGCTGAGCGTCGGCGTCAGCGCAGACACATACTGCAGATCGCCGAGCCACGCCGTGTACGGCGCGGGGGCCCACTGAAAATCCTGGTACTCACCCCGCAGCCGCAGCGGCGCGCGCTGTAGAATGAAGCCCCCCGTGTAGGTTGTCGAGTCCAGCGGCACTCCGGGAAACACTCCCGACAACACGTGCGATCTGATGGCGACATAGCTGAAGTACGGAGTGAACAAATCGTTGAACAGCTGCAGGCTGCCATTGGCGCCGTAGTTGTCGGTTCGCAGCTTGTACTCTCCGGGCAGCAGGGAATAGGAAACGCGGAAATTGTAGGTTCCCGGCACGACGAATTGCGGGGGCAGATTGAAGATACGGATCTCAAAGGTATTCTGGACGGGTATTACGGTGTAGTCGACATTCTCGACCAACCGAATCAACTCGAAGGGCGGCAGGGGAGACTCCAGAAATACGATGATGGTCAGTGGGTCGGCGTTGGGCTGACCCAAGACGAAGGAGCCCGGCACAGACACCGCCGGATGCGGTTCGTTGACGACGCTGGTTTGGCCGCTGCTATCCGTTTCGCCCGTCCCGACGTTCGTTCCCAGTAAGAGCGTGCCCCAGGGAATGCTCTTGGTGTAGTTCACAGTTCCCGAGTGGCCCACGAAGGACGTATGGCCGCCGGACGAGTCCTGCCAGGTGTCGAGAAACGTGTACGTGGTATCCACGCTTTCGAACAATCTGTGGACGACGTCGAGGTCGATGTCATTGGTCTTATTGCTCAGCTTCTGACTCGGCAAACCGGCCGGTTCGCCGATGGTCGCGTCGTTCTTTGTATAGTAATAGCGCAGGTCACTTCTGAAGTTATACGGCAGATAGGCGCTGAGGAGCTCATACGCCGACTGCTGGTCGTTCGTGAAATCTTGGAATGCCGTTCCGCTTTGCTCATCGGAAGTGAGCTTGCTCAAGTTGGATGTGAGGCGGATTCGTTCCGCACCGAGCCACACCGGCAAACTCGCCAGGTTCAGCGTGTTGCCAGCAAGGTACTGATACGTATTGCCGCTAATCCCGCCGGTACTATTGTACCACGAGGGGTTGAATGCTCCGTTGAATGACATTTCATTGCCGCCCCTGAAGCGCTTGAAGTATTCACCGTCGAGAAAGAACCGCTCGATGTCGGTGGTCGTGAGCCCCGACTCGATATGCTCCTGGCCGCCACCGGTGTGGAAGAAAAACGGCTTCTTGCGATACCGGAACGACCCGCCCTCCTCGGTTTCGACGCTGCTGTGCTGACTGGCCGATTGCTCCTTGAACAAGGGTTCGTACCGCAGCGCAAACGCGGTCGCGTTATAATGGTGCTCCGGCAGGAAAAACAGCCGGAATTCGTAGTCCAAGCCCGTCTTGTTGGTCCAGCCGGACGAGTTGGAGGAGAAGGAAGACTCGTAGTCTTCCTGCTTGATGGAGCCGGAGATCGAGAAGCGATACTGGACGAAGCGGGGGTGATAGGAATAGCCGTCGGAAAACAAAGTGACTTTTTCGCGGATGAAGGTATCGGTCCATCGGCTCGATGCCACCGAAGAGGTGCGAATTTTGTCGTGCTCGTAGGAGCTGTACAGGTCGAGGAAGGCTCCGTTCTCGAACGGTCGCGGGGCGAAATCTTTCCAGTCGTCCGCACGGGCAAGAGAAGGAGCGCAGGTCACAGCCACACACAGGATGAGCAGGACTCCGCCCCGCCGGCAGTGTCCCGCCGTCATTTCAGCAAATACTTCTTGTCAGACATGTGCGCGTCGTGACAGGCGGTACACTGTTCACTGACGCCCGCGTGTGCACTGACTTTCGCCACGGCCTGACGATCGTGGCAGTAGAAGCAAAAGGTGTCGGACTCGGCCACCAGCAGGTACCGGTAGCGGGAGCTGTGTGGGTCATGACAAGCCGTGCAGCCGCCCGATGCCAATGGACCATGGACGTACTTCTTGCCCATTTTGATTTCGTGGCACTGGAAGCAGAGTTGCTCGCCGGGGGCCGCGAGTGTGTTCATCTCTCCGGGCACGTGACAGGCAGTGCACAACCTGGCTCCGTAGGGCCCATGTACCCAGACCCGAACCCGTTCCGCCGGTACACCCTCGGCGGCAGCTGCCGCGCGTCGGGCTTCTGCGGCGCCGGGCGCTTCGGGGGGCGGCACGCCGTCGAAGAAGAAGGAGAGGACCTTGTAGCGCGTCGTCGCGTCGCAGCCGATGAGCAGTACCGCCAGAGCGCACACCCAGGCCGTTACCGCCCATCCCTTCATCCGAAGACCGTTTGCACCCAGGCCGCACGGGTCACTTCTGCTGCTCTTTCTTTCGACGCTCGTCGATCTCTTTCAGGAGCTCCGCATCGCTGCGATACTCTCTTCCTTGCTCCTTTCCGTACCCCAGGACGCTGATCCGGTGGTCGCCGAATTGGCTGGTGACCAAGATCAGATACTCGACGTGGAAATTCGGCTGAGCGTACTGCTGGAAGTACTGCAGGTTGTCGTAATCGATGGCAACCTTGGCGGGCAGCAAGAGGCCGCCGGGCTTGTTGCCGCTCTCCCCGAAGAACATCAGGAGCCGTCCGTCACTGTTGAAGATCTGGACGTTGTTGAAGGACGCATCGACCGCGTACAGACGGCCCTCGCGGTCGAGCGCGATGCCCTTCGGTCGGGCGAAGTGCCCGAGATTGTCGCCCGGCAATCCGAACGTTGCCTTGAAATGCCCGTCCCGGTCGAACTTGACAACCTGAAATCTGCCGAAGTCGGTGACGTAGAGATAGCCGTCGCGGTCGAAGGCGAGATTCGTGGGGCGATCGAGACGTTCGGCCGGCGTGCCCTTGTCGCCGATCGTTTTGAGCGGCGCGCCGCTTTGCTTATCGAACACCTTCACCAAGCCGTTCTGCACGTCCGCGACGTACAATCGGTCGCCAAGCGCCACGGCATCGACAGGCCTCCACGCGCCGGTCGTGCCGTAGGCTTTAACGTACTCGTCGTTACGGTCGAAGACCAGGATCTGTCCGCGACCGGTGTCGGTCACGTACTTGGTGCCGTCCGCTTCGATGCTGATGTTGAGCGGTTGCTTGATCTTGCCGGCGCTGGCGTCGCCTTTGAGCCCGCCGAATGTTTTGGCCTTCAGATCGAAGACCGCAACCGAGTTGTTGGTGTCGCAGACGTAGATCTTGCCGTCATGGATTGCGACGCCGTACGGCTTGTCCACCCTGACATCCTGCTTCTCGCCCACTACGAAGCGGTTGAACGCCGACTGTTCCTCGATATCCTTCACGCCGCTGAAGGACACCAGATACTGGATGCGCGGCGGCTCCGGTTCCGGCGGGAAGAGTATCGGCGCCGCCGGTTTACGTGCGGGTGGACCACAGCCCGTTGCGAAGAGCAACAATGCTGCCCATCCGACGCCAGCCTGCAGTGTGCGCCTGTCCACGTCCGTCTCTTCCCGGCGAGTAAGGTGGAGGAAAACAGCAGAAAAAGCGAGAGGGGAATGGAGCAGCGCACCATTCCCCTCTGGCTCGCTGGCAGGAGATCCGGCGTTACGGAGGGGTATAGATGCCCTTGTCGTGGCAGGTCAGGCACAGCTCGCTGTTCTGATCACTCCTCCACAGCAGCCGTTCGCCATTGTTGCCCTTGTTGTGCACCGAATGGCAGGTGTCGCACTCCATGTACTGGTTTCCCTGTCCCAGCAGGTGGTCCCTGACGAAGCTGGTCGGGGTCAGCATGGCGGTGTCGGCGGAACGGATCTGGTTGTCTCCCGCCTGCACGTCGTCATAGTTGAATCCGATCGGGTGGTGGTTCCCGAGGTATTTGTCCTTACCGATCTGGTACTGGCTCGAGATCGGCAGGCCGCCGCTGGACCGGCTTGAGCTCGGTTGATCAGCGTTGCCGTACTGGTTGACAGCCACGCTGCCGTCGTGGCAGCTCAGACACAGCAACGAGCTACTTCCCGGGACCATGCCGTCCAGGATCGCCTGCGACGCCTGCGGACCGCGTGTTGGCGCGCCCGGACCGTTCTCGTACATTGTGTAGTTGGTGTTGCTCTGCAGCGCGTGGTTCCACAGCGGTAGGTAGTCGAAGGCATCAGGTGCTTGCGGTCCTGCGCCGCCCGTCGCCGTGCTCAGCCGGTAGGTGTTGTGCGGGGCGTGGCAGAAGATGCAGATTCGCTTCAGCGGGTCCGCCGGAATTGCCGTGTAGTCCATACCGTTGTGCGCCGTGCCTAGGTCGTGGACCGTTCCGTTGATGCCCGCGCCCGGCGGGTACGTTCCGGAGTAGGCCAGCACCGGCGAGGCGACGGACAGCCCGAACCCGACGACCAGCATGCCTTTCACGAGTCGTTTCATTCTTCCTCCAATCATTTCCGCGCTTGCATTCATCTCCGTTCGACCTCGAGCGCCTCCTCGATTCATCCTCACGGACCGGTCGCCACAACGCTTCGCCCAAGCTTGTCTCCGCCGACCGTCACGGTGTCAGCAGGGGCGTTGAACGTGTACCCGCGCTTGTTGACGATCAGCCAGTAGGTATCCGGCTTGAGAGAGGCGACGCTGAAATACCCGTTCGACGCGGTGTAGACCGTCCTGACCGTGGCGCCGGTGGTGGAACTCCGTACACTCACGGTCGCAGAACCCAGACCCGTGGTTCCATCCGTCTTGTACACATGGCCGTCGATCTGGAAACCCGCCGTGGAAACACTGCACGGCGGGGCCAGGGCTACCTGTGGGGTGCTGGTGACCACCTTTTGCACGACCAGGTACGTACCGGCCGACCGATAGGTGTGACTGAAAGCACTGCCCGCTGGCATGGCGTCGACACTACCATCGCCCCAGTCGACCAAGACCCGGGCGTTGAGGGGTGCCGAGGCATCGGTGAAGCTTGCGGTCCAGGTGTTCGCGTTGAACAGACTCCCACACGTCATGCCTCCCGGCACAGGCGGTGCAGCGGGCGGAGCGGACAGCGTCACATACCGCGTTGACGTCCCTACCTGGCCACCGTTCAGCATGGCATCGAGGGTAATGGACTTCGTACCGGCCCCAGGATAGGTGCAGGACGCGTCGTTGCAGGTATCGGCGCCGACCTGTGCCGTGACGCCGTCGCCGCAGGTCCACTCGCACGTCGGGCTGCAGCCGTTGCAGTCGACCGAAGCGTACATGTTGACCTTCATGCCGTTGGTCGCTGTGCTGAACGTGGTCGGGTAGGTCACCGCTGCACCCTCATGCATCGTCGCGGCGACCCCGGCGAGCACCGCCTTGTTGCGGTAGTTGGCGCACGACCCGGTGCCTGGACCAGTGCAGCACGGGTCTGGAACACCCGGTGCGGTGCAGAGGCTCAGCTTGGACTGGTGTTGCGCATCCTCTACCGTTCCGCCGCCGTGACACTGACCGCAAGCCAGGTCGATGTCCACCCAGACCGCGTTGGTGTATGAGCCGTCGGGAGACGCGTTGGCGATCTTCTTGGTAGGAACAGTCCCAGCACCGTACTGAGCAGCAGTCGGGAAGGTGCTGTAGTTCACGTCGGTATTGATCCTCCAGAGGTGCATCGGGAAGTCGGAGGGGGTCGGCCGGGGCATGTGACAGACGACACAGGGCGATTCACCCATAGCCGGATCGAACGGAGTGCCGGATCCCGTGAGGTGGTTGATCCCCGCAATCACCACCTGCGGCGCGCCTGGGTCGGTGGCGAAGGTGGTGGCATTGTCGACGTGGCAATTCTGGCAGATCTTCCGCAGGGCCTTTTCTTCCTGCCCAGCCACGAACAGGCTGTTGTGAACATCGTGGCAGGTGACACACGAGCCCTGAGAGGCAGCCCGCCACGAGCCGACACCGTACATGGTCTCACACGTCGTCTTGTCTTTGATTTCCCTCACGCAGCCAACCGACTCCAACTCACCCTCAGCCGCCTCGCACCCTGCCTGCGTCGTCAGGCTGGTATCGATCCACGTCAGTGCCGGGCTGGTGCTGGACGATCCCTGCCAGCAGGTGAAGCCCTTGAAGCTGCTTCCGAAACTAATGCACGTCCCAGCGCCCGCTCCGGTGCAACACGGATACGGAGTTCCCGACCCCGTGCACGCCAGGTTGGTGACCAGGTCGTACTTGCCGAGCGAGTTCGGGACGATGGTGGTGGTTGCCTCCGCGTGCGCGCTGTTCAGGAACGAGCCACCCAGCACATGTTTGGCGCCGGCGAAGGTCGGCACGTAGGCGGTCGGCGTCCAGATCCCGCCAGCACCTTGGCAGGTCGATTCCGAGGCCTTTGTGGGATCGCTGCAACTGCCGGTGGTCACGGCGTTGGCGACAGGCAGGTTCTCGGGATGGGCCAAGTCGTTATCTGCGCCGACGCCATTGCTGTTCTTGGCGATTTGCTGATGGCAGCCGTAGCACAGGAAGACCCCATATGGGCCGGCTGCTTCCGGTCCGCCGGGGATGTTGCCCATGCCGCCGCTAGTCAGGTAGGTTGTGGGGAATTGCGATGCGGCGAGCGCTTGTGAAGAGAGTGGCCCAACCGCCGCATTGTGGCACCGCGCACACGTGACGCCTTCGAGGTCCCACTGGCCCGCCCCGGCAAACGTGATGCCCGGGAACGAAGCCGCCGGCTCCTGCGGCACGTAGCTCGCGTTGCCGATACCCTTGACGCCGATCGCCGGGTACCAGATGCCGCCTGCGCCAGTGCAGGCCGCCTGCGTCGTGCCGCCAGAGGACGGCACGCATAGCCCGATTCGGCTCGCAGCCGCCGTTCCATTGTCGCTCCAGCCGGTTGAATGGCAAGGGGCGCAGCTGTAATTGCTGACGCCGTTGTACTTGGCGAACCCGCCGATGTTGACGATCACGTCGAGACCGGGGGGGGCCGGCGCCATCCAGTCACCGAAGATATACAGAAGCGGCTTATCGACGCCGCTGACTTGAGCTGTCGCGCTGGTGAAGTTGAGAGTTCCTGCGGAGTAAGCAGTATAGATCTGCAGAACCCCGTTGGCATCAGGACCTGCCCAGTTCTCCCCCGCGGTAACCTTCCGCAGCATGTTCTTGTGACCGGTCATGATATAGCTGCTCTTGAAGCGTTCGGCCGGCCCATTGTATTCCACCGTCGTCGAGTGGCAGTGGAGGCAGCCGTCATCCGCGTCAGGTGCCTGTGTTTGATAATCCCAATTTGGTCTCGTGTAGGTCAGCGTGTCTGAACCCGCGGCACTAATTGGTGCAGCCTTACCGACCCAGTTGTTCCAGCTGGCGCCAAGTGCAAGGCAGTCGCCCATGGTCGTGATGGGAGTCCCGCCAACGCCGGTGCCGACGCTGAAATCGACGTACGTGCCAGCCGCTATTGTAGTCCCATCGGCCTTGGTCAGGGCGCTTGCGAGCTTGCCGGCAATGCTCTTGGCATACCGGCATTGGCTGCTGGCGACCGACCAATCATAGGCGGCGTCCACGTTATACGGAGAGGTGGTTGCCTGCAGGGAGGGACAGGTTGCGGTCGAATAAACGGCCGTCCAGTTCATCGAGGTGTAGCAAAAGCCGGTTGAGGTAACGACACTGGAATCCGTGCCCTTTGGTCCGAAGGGGAGCGGCGTGCCGTTAGCGTCCTGACCTTTGAATTGTCGGGTGTAGGCCACGCAAGCGCCGCCAAAGCCGGCTGTTGGAAAGGTTCCAGGGAACCCGGCAGGAGCAGTGGCTGAGGTCTGCTTCCAGATGCCGCCTTTCGCCGCGCACATCTGGGCGGTGCGGTCCAACCCCGTCAGCGATACTCCATTGCCCGAGCCGTCCACGCAGATGGAGGTGGCGAGACTGTGCTTCCCACCGGTGTTTGCCGGGAACGCTACCCCGCCGTAGGACCCCGCCGTGAAGCCAGCCACGGTGCAGGGTGCAGAGTCGTAACATTTCGAATCCGTTGAATTCCAGGTCAATGTGCCCTTCGTCACGGTGTTCGTGCCTGTGCAGTTGGCCGCCACGTTGCAGGCCAGCGTGCCCCCGGCGCCGCACATTGACGAAGCAGTCACGTCGACCGGGTTCATGCCTTTGAGCCCGGTGTTGTAGTAGATGCAATCTCTGCTGCTCGTCACGCCGGCGGCCACGCTCATCGTGCCGTCAGCGTTCAAGCCGACGATGCAGACGAAATCTGTAGGCAGATTCCAACTGCCGGTCGCGCCGTTCTGCACGGCGCCATCCCTAAAGTATTTCGCCGAGGCGACACCCGCGTTCAGCAGCACGCCGGCAGCCAGGGCAACCACCGCCAGAAGTGAGGCTCTCGCGAACAGGGTTTTCCTCTTTTCCGTCGTCATTCGTCGCTCCTTATTCCCTTCGTTCTGCAGCATCATCACTACTCCTGCCTCGACCAACCGGTCGGATGGCAACATGCGTGCCGAGCAATTCAGTTAGTAAAACTAAAGGCTCGCGGCGTCGGGACACAGCCGCACTTACGCAGGGACTTTCGCGCGCTGCGGAAAAATACGCAGGAGTGGGAAATTTTCCACAGCTTGGTCGGCTGTTGGTCTCATTGGAGGACCCGCGAAAGATGCGCCTGTAGCCTGCGAGACGCCCGGAAGGCCATTTGGAGATGGAGAAAAGATCTAATCCTGGACCTGCAAAACCATCGTCCGTTCGTCTCGAGTAAACAGAATCCACCCTGGGGCACCGTTTGTCGAGGCGTTTCGCGACAGCCCCTTTGGAGCCGGGATGCCCGCAGCCCGGCTGCGTCGGGTAAAGCCCAATGGAGGCGCGCCAGTGCCTTCGGCTACGAGCAGGAGTGTCCAACCCTGTTGGACGCCGCAGCCGCGCGCTGCACCAGTGTCTGGAGTGTATCGAAATCGAAGGGCTTTCTCAGGAACGCACAGGCGCCGAGTTGGAACGCTTCCGCTGCCGTGGCCCCCTCGTCCCAGGCACTCATCACGATCACGGCAGCATGGTGATCGCATGCATGCCTGATCTGATCGAGCACCGTCAGGCCGTTCCCGTCGGGCAACCGCACGTCAAGCAAGACGACATCCGGGCGCAGGTCGCGGAACAGTGCCAACCCGGCCGTCGCGGTCTCGGCGACCGCCACATCGTAGCCAGCTGAACGCAACGTCTGTTCGATGGACCAACAGATCATATGCTCATCGTCGATCACCAAGACCGTTGGCATGCTCACGTTGTTGCCTCGCGCTCCTCCACCGCGTTCTGGTGTGGCAGCACAGAGCGTGCCGCGGGGTTACGAACTTTTCTGTACGCGCGACATTCGACGCCTCGGCCCCTCGTCTGGTAGGAGTGGTGGGCGATCGTGGAGCCAGGCGCTTTCCGGTGATCCGCGCCGCAGTAGAACCCCGCATGCGCTTCATTGCCGCCATTGCCAGCACTGTCCGCAGCAGCCTGAAGCTCAAGCTCGTCCTGTTCATTACCGTCCTGCTCGGGCTCACCATCGGGATCGCGCCATGGAGCGCGATTCGGATGCAGCAATGGCAGCTGCTGCGGGCGTCGCAGGAACACCTGCGGACGATGCATGAGATGCTGCGCGAAGCAGTCGTGGACACCTGCATGCTGACCGGGAACCCCAATGCGGTCCAACAACTCCTCGAATCCGTGGGTCGCCACGAGGAAGTTGAAGCAGTGCGGCTCTTCGACACCACCGGTGTCATCCGTTACTCGTCGCGTCCGCAGGAGCGCAGCCAACGTCTCAGCCCGGCGGAGATGTCGCGCTTCTATGGTCAGCCAGACCCCATGCTGATTGCCGGCGACAACGGGAGGATGGTCCACACGCTGGTGCGCCCGATGTTCAACCAGCCAAGCTGCACCAAGTGTCATCCCGGCGATCGAAAGGTTCTCGGCATTCTTCAGGTGGACCTGTCCCTCGATCCGGTGTGGCAACAGCTGGCGACACTCAAGCGGGCCGCCCTGGTGGCGACCGCGATCGCACTGGGAGTGATCGTTGTCGGTGTCTGGTGGTCGCTCACACTCTTCGTCGACCAGCCTCTGCAGCGGTTGGTGGCGGTGATGGCCCGGGCGGAGAGCGGGGACCTCGCTGCGCGGGTGGAAACCCGCAGCTCCGACGAACTGGGTCGCCTGGCAAGTAATTTCGACACGATGATTTCGAAGCTCAATAGCGCGCAGCAGGAAATCGTGCGCTATCACCAGGAGCAACTCGCGCGCGCCGACCGCCTCGCCACCATTGGCCAGATGGCCGGCGCCATTGCACACGAGATCCGCAACCCACTGACGGGTATCAGCGGCGCGTTGTCGGTGCTGAGCCGAAAGTTCGCTCCGGATGATCCGGGCCGCGAGGTTATCCGCGAAACGCGTCTCTTGATTGACCGGCTCAATAAGTCGGTCGAGGAAATCCTGCACTACCTGCGGCCCTCGCAGCCACAGTTGCAGGTCGTTGCCCTCACCACCATCGTCGAGCGCACCGTGTCGCTGCTGCAGGGCGAGGCCAACAAGGCGAGCGTCCGCCTCATTATGGAGTCTGGGAGCGGTGCCGGACCGCCGCCGACGGTCAACGCCGATCCGCAGCAACTGCAACAGGTGCTGATGAATCTGGTGCTCAACGCCATCCAGGCCAGCACTGCGGGAGGGGAGATCCACATCCGCACGCAGACAGCGGACAATGCGGCCGGTCAGCCTTGCGCGTCCATCGAAGTTGAGGACAGCGGAAAGGGCATGAGTGCAGACGAAGTCGCCAAGGCGTTCCAACCGTTCTTCAGCACCAGGGCTCAGGGGACCGGACTCGGGCTGCCGATCGCCAAGCAGATCGTCGAGCAGCACGGGGGGCGGATCACTCTGCGCAGCAGCGTCGGCAAGGGCACCTGCGTGCGCGTGGAGTTCGCGGCGTCTGCGCCGGCCGATCTCAACGCGTCATGAGGCTACCGTGTCACGCTACGCCTCGTTGAGGAGCTTCTGCAGCCGGTAGCGCAGCGCGTCGCGGCTGATGCCGAGCAGTTGCGCGGCGCGCGTCTGGTTACCGTCCGCCATCCTGACCGCTTGGCGGACGAAGTCCATTTCCACCTTCTCGAGGCGGATGCCCTGTGGCGGCAGTGTAAAGTGCGGCGCCCCTCCCGTCGTACTCGGCGAGGTTATTTCCGGCGGCAAGTGTTCGGGCAGCAGCGTCTCGCCGCGCTCGAGAATGAGAATCCTTTCCAACAAGTTTCTCAGCTCACGGACGTTACCTGGCCAGGAGTATGTGACGAGCAGCTTCAAAGCCTCGTCTGAGATACGCCGGAAATTCTTGCGGAACTCGGCGTTGTACTTGGCCATGAAGTGTCGCAGCAGAAGTGGGATGTCCCCGGGACGCTCGCGCAGCGGCGGCAAGATGATTGGAATCACTTTCAACCGGTAGTACAGATCCTCGCGGAAACGTCCGTTGCGCACCGCTGCTTCCAGGTCGGCGTTGGTGGCCGCAATAATGCGGATGTCGACGCGTTGGTCCACTACACCGCCGAGACGCTTGAACTGCCGGGTCTCGATCACGCGCAAGAACTTCGCCTGCGAGACCATCGGCATGTCGCCGACCTCATCGAGGAAGAGGGTGCCTCCGTCCGCCAACTCGAGCAGGCCGCGCTTCATCGCCTTGGCGTCGGTGAAGGACCCCTTCTCATAGCCGAAAAGCTCGCTTTCGAAGAGGGTCTCGGGCATCGCCGTACATGCAAGGTCGAGAAACGGGCCATTCGCACGGCGGCTGTGGTAATGGATGGCCCGTGCTACCAGGTCCTTACCCGTGCCATTCTCCCCCCGCACCAGCACCGTCGCCGCGTCACTCTGCGCCACCCGCTCCACCATGCGCAGGACCTGCTGGATCGGCTCAGATTCGCCGACGATATTGTCGAGGGCATAGATCTTCTTGCGCTCCTGCCGGATTTCGCCGACCTCGCGGCGCAGCCGCGTGGTGTCCACCGCGCGCCCGACGAGCACTTCCAGTTCGTCGAAGTCGAACGGTTTCTTCAGGTAGTCGTACGCGCCGAGGCGCATCGCTTCGACCGCTGTGCTGATCTCCCCGAACGCGGTCATCACGATCACCGCGGTGTCGTCGCCGTTCTCGCTCTTCACTGTACGCAGGACGTCCAACCCGTCGCCATCAGGCAAATGGAGGTCCAGGAATAACGCCGCAGGCCGCAGTTGGCGGAAGAGCGCCAGGCCGTTGGCAGCCGTCTCTGCCGCCGCCACCTCGTAGCCGGCGGCACGCAATGTCTGCTCCATCGACCAGCGGATCATCTGCTCGTCGTCTACTATGAGAACTCGTACGTTTGACACGTGTTCCGGTTTCCTCGCTCGGTGTCTGGAGCTCTGCAGGTCGTGGCATCCCCACGCAGGTTTGCAGCCGCACTTTTCGACCGCTACGGACGCATCCTAGCAGGGAGGGTCTGCAGGAGCCATTGGGGGTTCAACCGCGGAAAAATTCCGCAGATGTGGGGAATCTTCCGCACCTCATCACTCGAAGGCCGGAATTTCTCACGCCCCCTCTCAGCCCCCGGTCACCGGCTGCGGGCTTTGCGGATGTGGCACGTGCCTTGCCCCGCTCGCACTCCGCCCGCCTGTTTCCAAAAGGGTGCGGATGCCTCTGGGTGCTATTACAGCTGTTGGGGACATGATAGGAGCGTGTGAATCGAGAGGAGGACGTGATGACGAAACGCTTGTTGGTAAGAGGAGCAGTGCTTGTGGGTGCGGGTGTCTTGCTGGCTGGTGTTGGAGCCACTCGGGCACGCGCTGAGGACGGCAAGTCGATTTACGAGAAGAACTGCGTGGCCTGCCACGGAGCGAGCGGTAAAGGTGACGGCGCAGCGGGTAAGATGCTGAAGCCGCCCCCGGGAGACTTTTCGACCGCGCTGAAGGGCCAGGGCGATGCCGACGTTGCCAAGATCATCAAAGAAGGCGGTAAGGCAGTGGGCAAGGCCGCCAGCATGCCTGCGTACGGCAGCAAGTTGAACGACGAGCAGATTCAGGCCGTCGTTCAATATGTGAAGGGGCTCGCCAAGTAGGGACGCACTTCCTTCATCTCACGGTTAACTACTGTGGATCGGGAGCGAGGCCGGGCGCACGGGCCTCGCTCCTGTCGTATGCAGTCTTGCCCGCGCCGGTCACGCCGGTCGAAACCGCGGGAGTGCCAATCGTGGCGCGACGTCCTCCCATACCAGCTCAACCGCCATGCCGACGTGCAGGCGGTGTGGCTCAGCATCCACCAGATTCGATAGAAGACGCGCGCCGCCGCTCCCTTCGAGTTCGACCACGATCACCACATAAGGAACCTTGTCGACGAGCGACGGTACGTAGGCGCGGTGGACGACGGTGTAGGTGTATATGCTGCCGCGTCCGGACACCTCCTGCCACGTGCGGTTGAACGAGCGGCACGCTGGGCATACGGGGCCGGGCGGCATGCGCGTGTGACCGCAGTCGGCGCAACGTTGCACGAGGAGCCGGTGCTCGGCGGCGGCCTGCCACCACGCCAGCGTGTCGCGGCTCACGGCGGGTGTGGGCAGATCATCGGGGAACCAGCGCTGCGTGCTCATTGCCGCCCCAAGAGGAGTGCGCTCGTGGGCACGCCCGCCGCGCTGGTCACCAGACACACTTCCGCTCCATCGACCTGGCACGTCGCCTCCCCGCGCAGTTGGCGCACGCCTTCGACGACATGGTTGAGCCCGTGGATGTACGCCTCGGAAAGACTGCCGCCATGCGTGTTGGTGGGCAGGGCACCACCGGGCCATGCTAGTACCCCGCTCGCAACATAGGGTCCACCTTCTCCCCGCGCGCAAAATCCAAAATCTTCGAGCGAGAGGATGACGCACCCGCTGAAGTGATCGTAGATCTGCGCCACGTCGACAGCGCCCGGTCCGAGCCCTGCCCGCTCCCACAGGCGGCGCGCCACGCCCGTGCCGCCCCCACTGGCGAAGTGCTCGTCGGGAATGTTGACGGTAGCAAACGGGCCCCAGCCGTAACCCTGGACCGTTCCCTGTGCGCTGGCGAGCAGTTCGACGGGACGTGTGCGGCAGTCGCGGGCGCGCTCGGCCGTGGCCACCACCAGGGCACACGCACCATCGCTTTCGAGGCAACAGTCGAAGAGTCGGAACGGGTCGGCAATCATCGGCGACGCCTGGTGATCGGCAAGTGTCATTGGCCGCTGTCCCATCACGGCGCGCGGGTTGCGCGCGGCGTGGGCGCGAAAGGTCACGGCCACATGACCCATGTGCGCGCTCGTGGTGCCGTAGAGATGCATGTGGCGGCGCATCGGCAGCGCGTACGCGATAGGCGCGTTGAGCATGCCGAACGGCAGGGTGTACGCCAGGTGGGCGTCGAGCAGCGTCTGCGCCTGGCGTAGCCGCGGAGCACCCTCACGGTCCGCGCGCGCCCCGGGTCCTTGACCGAAGCGGTGGAATTGCCCTTGGCAGAGGCTGCGAAACGCCACCACGACCTCGGCCTGCCCGCTTTCCACGGCAAGCGCGGCGTTGGCGACCGCCGCGCACCCACCACCGCCGCCGGGCATCCAGACCATGTTCGCAAAGCGCAGTTCCGGAAGCCCCAGGTCCCACGCGAGGAACGCCGCGTCGTTGCGATCGCCGGCAAACGAGGTCAGGCCATCCACTCGATCTACGGGCAGGCCCGCGTCAGCCACGGCATTGAGAATTGCTTCAAGGGCTAGCGCATGCTCGCTGGCGTCGGTGATCCCACCCCAGCGCGCATAGCGGGTCTCGCCCACGCCAACGATACAGGCACGGCGGCGTGTGGGCACGGTCACAGAGCGAAACTTCCTTGGTGTTAGGTGTCAGGTGTTAGGTGTTGGCTCCCTGACACCCGACACCTTCCACCCGTCCTACTTTCCAGCCCACGGATCATAAGTGCCGAAGTTCCAGACGTGCCCTTCCAGATCACGGCAGGTGTACCCGCGCCCGCCGTAGTCCTCGTCCTTGATATCCATCACGATCTTCGCGCCCGCGGCGACGGCGCGGCGGTAGTGCACGTCTGCATCCGCAACAACGATGTATGGACTTTGTGTTCCAACGCCGCCGAGATCGCGGGGCGGTTTCACCAGCTTCCCGAACTCGTCGTCACGCGCCGAGCCCAGCATGATCATGCCGTTGCCGAAGGTGAGCTGGGCGTGGACGATGGTGCCGTTGTCGCCCGGCACGACCAGATGCTTGTCGAACCCGAACGCGTTGCACAGCCACTCGATGGCAGCGGCGGCGTCGTGATAGCGCATCGCCGGAATCACGGTGGCGGTGGTCTGCTTCGCGTTGTCAGCCATGGCACGCTCCTTTCGCCGTTGTTTGCTTTCGCTAGTCAACCTTCTTCTCGCGCGCGGCAATGAACCACGAGTTGCCGAGCGCGTCCTTGACGTGCGCCATCCGATGTCCCCAGGGCATCTCCTTCGGCGGCTGCTGCGAGGTGGCGCCGGCGCGCAGGGCGCGCGCATACGCCGCATCGACGTCGGCAACGCTGAGGTAGAAGGCCGACGTGGTTGGCGTGTAGCCGGGGATCGCCTCGCCCATCATGATCATCGAGTCGCCGATGCGCAGGTCGGCATGGTCGTGCGGCGGGTCGCCGCCGCGCTCGAAGACGATCACCTCGGCGCCGAACGCCGCCTTCAAGAAGGTCACCGTCTCGCCGACGTCGCGCACTTGCAGGAACGGTGTGATGGTATGGAAGTTCACGCCTGCTTCGTCGGTCGTGCGAGCCGCACTTGCCGCTGACTCTGGCGCCCTCCGTTCCTTGCGCGCCCGGCTCTTCGTTGGCGTGTTGACCCACCACTGATTGCCGGCCGGGTCCCGGACGCCGGCGTTGCGGTATCCCCACGGCTGGTCCGCCGGTTCACTCAGCGAGACGGCACCCGCGGCGAGGGCGCGGCGATACACGGCATCCGTGTCATCGACGTACAGGTGATAGACCGTGGGCATCGGCTGATACGGACCGTGCGCCTCGCCCATCTCGACGACCGACTCGCCGAGGCGGATCTTGGCGTGGACGACGCTGCCGTCAGGAGCCTGGGCACGAAACACCTCCTCGGCGCCGAACGCGCGCTTCAAGAAGTCGATGAGTTGCGGTGCGCCATGTGGATGCAGGTACGAGCTGATGCTGTGCAAGCCCTCCGGGATGTAGCTCTCGCCCTGGTGCGTGCTGATGTACCAGCGGTTGCCGAACGGGTCCTGCACACCGGCCTCGCGGTCTCCATAGTGCTGGTCCGCCGGCTCTTGCACCGAGGTCGCGCCGGCACGCAGCGCGCGGGCGTACGAGGCATCTGCATCCGGGACGTAGAGGTGAAGTGCGGTGGGCGCGGGCTTCACCTCAAGCGCCTCGCCGATGGTGATCACAGAGTCGCCGATGCGCACCTCGGCATGCGCGACGCTGCCGTCCGGCCGCGTGTGTCGCGAGGTCTCTTCAGCACCGAACGCGTGCTGGAGGAAATCGATCAATCGGCTAGCGCCCTCGACGGGTAGATGTGGTTCGACGCGGTAGGCGCGCGCCACTGGTGGTTCAGCGACTTGCTCGTGCGTCCACGCTTCGACGCGCCTGCGCATCTCCTCGGTCGACACGTCCTCCTTGTGCGTGCCGACGATCCAGATGTGCCCGAACGGATCGGCCAGCCGCCCGGCACGGTCGCCGTAGAACTGATCGGCAATCGGGATGAGCACCGTGGCGCCGGCACCGACGGCCCGCTGGGCAAACGCGTCGACGTCTTCAACGTACAGCTGGATGGGAACGGCCGATCCGCCGAGTGCCTGCGGGCCGAGGTTGCCCCACTCCGGCACCTCGGGCGCGATGGCAATGCGCGAGTCGCCGACCGCGATCTCGGCATGCAGGATCTGCCCGTTCGGGTCGGCGAAGCGCATGAGCTCCGTGGCGCCGAAGGCGCGCTTGTAGAACTCGATGGCACCGACGGGGTCGCGCAGCACCAGACACGGCGTTGCCGTATGGTAGCCGGCGGGAATCGGTTTGACCGTCGGCGCTCCTGGCACACGGCGTTGCAGGTCCGCCTTGAGCCGCGCCTTGAAGTCGGCGCGCGGCAGATCGCGCAAGTCCGCCGCGATCTGCAGCAGCGGCGTGAGCTGCGGATCGATCGGGGGCAGGGGAGCGTTGGTCATCACCGCCTCCACGGCGTGGTCGAGTTGATCGCTCAGAGGGAGCGCGCTGCGTCGCTTAGCCATGGATCTTACCCATACGCGCCCGCAGATTCTGCAAGGCGCGAAACTGCAACTGCTTCACGGCGCCGTCGCTGCGCCCCAATGCCTGCCCGACCTCGCTGATGCTGCGCTGCTCGGCAAAGCGCAGCGCGATCACCCGCTGCTGATCGGCCGGCAGTTCCTTGACGAGCCGGAAGAGTTGCGCGCGGTGGTGCACCTCTTCGAGGCTCACCTCTTCGCGGCTGACCTCCCCGGGATCGTCCGCCTGCGGTAGCGTCCGCTCGCGTGCTGTCCGCTGTGCGTGATCGACGATGGCATTGGCGGCAATACGCAACAGCCAGGCCAGAAACGGCACGCCGCGCCACTCGAAACGCGGCAGGTGCGCCAGCGCCTGGTGAAAGACGTCGGCGGTCAAGTCTTCTGCCGTGCTGCGGTCGGCGACACGGCGGGCGATGTAGGCATAGACCCGCTCGAAGTTGTGCTCGTACAGCTCGGCAAAGCGGCTCGGATCGCGCTGTGCGGCCTCGATCACAAGCCGCTCGTCCGGTGCATTGTCGCGAGCCTTCAATGCCGGTCCCCCACGCGCCATGTGTACAATTGTATAAACCGGCGGCGCGTGTAAAGGTTACGGGGAGGCGTGCCGCCCCGCTGCACGTGGTCACTTGCCGGGCAGGGCAAGAAGCCGGTATCCGATACTTCGGCGGGTGGTACGTCAATGATCCGCCACGATGAGACCGATACCGCGCGAAGTGGTGACTTGCGGAAAAGGGCCCCTGGTTTGCGAAGTCTCCATCAAAACACGTCGCCGCAATAGTTGCGGTACTCGCTACCGGCCACCGGGTGCGGGCTACGTTTCCTCTTCCGGCGGTTCGTCGTTCTCGTGCAAGAGCATCTGGGTGACGTCCTTCTCGCAGACCGGCTGCACCAGCAGCTTGCCGACTTCGTCGCCGAGTGTGTCGCGCAGGCGCAGGAAGAGTTCCTCGCGCTTGTTGCGGTTCAGTTGAGCAAGGCATTGACGGCGTCGGTGGCGCCGCGATGCTCGCGCCCGAGGAACGCGACGCGGCCGGCGACAGTGGCGTCACGGTGGACGAGATCATACGAGCGGTGAGCGCGGCCCTGGTGGGGTGCCCGGCGGCCCCGTCGACTTGACTACTGGGCCAGGCGGCGTTCGTGAACGCGGTCTTCGATCCGCAGATAGCCGCGCACGGCGTGGCTGATGAGGAAGCGCAACGGTTCGGGTGGCCAGGCCAGCACGCGGCGATTCACGAACCACACGTCGGTCAGATCGCTCTTCCGTTCGCACAACAGGTCGGCGAGTGTACGGCCGTTGAGATGTGTGAGCGACACGCCGTGGCCGACGCAGCCGAGGCTGTAGACGATGCGCGGGTCGCCGAGGTAGCCCATGGCGGGGACCATCTGCGTGGGCACGGACACCGGCCCGCCCCAGCGATGCGTGAACTCGACGCCACGCAGGCCCGGGAACAGCCGCACCACGTCACGTTCCAGGTCGGCGAAGATGCGGTAGTTGGCGTCGTGCCCCATATCGCTGCCATACGCCAGCGTGACGTCGCTGCCGCCCATCGCCAGGCGATTGTCGGCGGTGAGTCGGAAGTAGTGCACCAGGTTGCGGGCGTCCTCGATGCCTTGGCGGTTCTTCCAGCCGATGGGGGCGAGCTGCTCGGGCGTCAGCGGCGCCGTCACCACCATGTGCGTAAACACCGGCGTCTGCTGCGATGCGATCTCCGGGAGCAGGTGCGAGTAGGCGTTCGTTGCCAGCAGCAGCTTATCGGCGGTGACCGTGCCGCCCGGCGTCTTGAGCACGCGCCGCGCACCGCGCTGGATCTCGCTCACCGGTGTCTGTTCGTACACCTGCGCGCCGACCTCTTGCGCGATGCGCTTCAGCTCACGGACCTGTTTCGCGGGGTTCAGCAGGCCGCAGCGCGGCTCCCACCACGCGCCGAGGAACAGCGGTGAGTCGACCTCGGCACGTAGCTTCTGCGCGTCGATCCACTCGATGCCGGTAACGCCCATGTCGGAGAGGATCTTCAGATCGTGCTGGATCCGCTTCGCGAAGCCCGGCGTGGTTGCGACGCGCAGGAAACCGGGGAACCAGTAGTCGGACTGGATGTTGTGCTCCTTCACCAGCGCATCGACGTAGTCGACGGAGCGCTCCATGTAGCGGTGCGCCTCGGCGGTGCGCTGCTGGCCGAAGAACAGCTTGGTGATTGTCGGCTCCATGCCGAACAGCGTCATCGAGAAGCCGCCGTTGCGCCCGCTGGCGCCGTAGCCGATGATCTCCGCCTCCAGCACGGCGACGGTCATGCCGGGGTTGTCCTTGCGCAGGTTGTACGCCGTCGACAAACCGGTGAAGCCGCCGCCGACGATGGCGACGTCGACGGTCAAATCACCTTGGACCGGCGGATTCGGCGTGTACGGTCCGTCGGTGGCGAGCCAGAAGGACTTGTCGCGGTGATCTGGGAGCGGATTCATAACCAGGTCAATCCGACGGCAGGTTGTCGATCAGGTCATCCAGCCCCTTCGTGTGCACGTGGAGGTGGGTGACGATTGCGCTCAGTTCACCGAGCACCTCGCTCGTGTCGCGTCCCTGCCTGCGGGCGCGCGCCAGCCGCTGCAGGAGCAGCAGCACGCGCGCACACTCTTCGCCGAGTTCACTCAGCTCGCTTTCAACAAAGTCCGTTTGCTCTGCAGGGATGGTGCGTGCTGGTTTCTTCATCTGGGTTCTCCGAGTCGCTTGCGTGCCCGATTGATCGACTCGCGGAATGCTTTGATTTCGGCTTCCCAATGGCGGACTCGTCCTTCGTCTGGGTGTGGACGAGCGCGCTCAACCAGGATCTTCGTGCCATGCTCCCGAATCCGTTCCTCTAAGCTCCGCACGCGCTTGCGCAACTCCTTCTTGCCCACTGCCCCTACCCATTCGACCTACTAGCCCGCGGTTGGAAAGCTAGCAAGCTCATGTAGGTTTGACACGGAGAGGTGTCCGATCTTACGGGACGCGCGTCCTAGAACGTCAGAACACCCTGAGAACTGCGGCACCGGCACGCACGAAGATGGGAATGCGATCCAACGGTGCGGATTCATCGAGATCCATCGGACCGCTCACGACCCGCTGCCGATCCCAATAGTCCACCCAATTCCCCGCAGGGAGATAGACGTGCTGCGTGCGCTGGCCAACCTTCCACACCGGCGCGACCAGAATGTCGTCGCCGTAGAGAAACTCTTCCCACAGGTCGCCGACGCGCGGGTCGTCCGGGTAGTTGAACACCAACGGCTTGGCAACCGGACGCCCGGAACGCCCGGCCTCTTGCGCGTGGCGATAGGTGTACGGCACCAGCGCGTGGTGCAGGAGCGTGTAGGTGCGGTAGATGTCGATCATCTCCTGATCGTAATTCGGCTCGGTCGGCATGTCCCACGGCGCGTGCGTGCCGACACCGCCGATCTCCATGATCGGTGAGAAGGCGCTGAACTCGATCCAGCGGGCGAACACTTCGCGCTCGCCGAATTGCGCATAGCCGCCGGTATCGGAGCCCCAGATGGGGAAGCCGTCGAAGGCGTTGTACAGCTGTGCCAGGATGGCAGCGCGCAGGCCCAGGTCGGTCGGCCGTCCTTGCAGGTCCGTACCCGGGATGTCACCGGCGGAGAACACCGCCCAACGCTGCGTCCCGGCGTAGCCGCTGCGCGGATAGACGAGAAAGTCGTTGCCGCGTACACGCTGCACGGCATCATGGTGCACGCGCGCCGACAGGTCCGGGTAGGCGTTGCGCATCTCCGCGCCGGTGCGGCCGTCGAAGTACACGTCGGTTGGCTTCGATGGTGTGTCTTCATCGCCGCGGTCGAGTTTGAGACCAGCGAGGCCCATGCGGACGAGGGGCTCGATCTTCGCGGACCACCAATCCACCGCCGCCGGGTTGGTGAAGTCGATGATGTAGCGCGAGTGCGGCGCGAGATAGCCGCCGGCGACAGCCTCACGGTTCGTCGTTTGTCCCGTCGCCCACGGCGCTACCCAGAGGAAGAGGTGATAACCGCGGCGGTTCAAGGCGTCGATCATTTCCTGCGGGTGCGGAAAGCGTTCTTCGTCCCAGACTAGGTCGCCGAACCCGGGTTCCTCGGGCTCGTTGAGGTCGGGCAGGTCACCGGTGGCCCATGGACGATCGATGGTGTAGTTGCCGACCGGGATGCCGAGCTGCTCGTAGTGGGTGATGTCATCGACGAGGTCGGCATTGGCGGGCACACCATCGAGCATTGCCGGCGCTCCGACTCGATGTTCATCACGCCACCGCCAGTGCTTGAAGGCCCACTCCGGAGGGATGAACGGGCGTCCGGTGATGGCCGTGTAGCGGTCGACCAACGTGTCGTGGCTCGGTCCGCCGATGCACAGGTAGCTGAAGGTGCGGACGCCCGGCGGCAGCTCGAACTGGAACGCCAGCACCCCTGGATCGGCCATGGCCAAGTCGTAACTCCCCTTCGTCGTGCCTTCGACAAACACGCCGTAGCCGCGCGAGGTCTGAAAGAAGGGCGTGTACAGGGCGATGGAGTTCATGACGGCCATGGCGACTTGCGTGCCGCGCCGGTCGAGTGAGCCCGCCCCCTGTGGAATGTACTCGCTCGGGAAGATGCCGGACACCGTGCGCTCCATGAGTCCATAGATGCGCTCGTCGGTTGGAGACGCGAGCCGCTCACCCGCCGCGCTTGCATGTGCCTCCGCAGGCGGCGTCAGCGCGACGCGGACGACGCCCTCGCGCGGGAACGACAGCGTCACGCTCGCAGTGCCCGCCGTGGTTGCGACATTCAGTTGCAGCTCGGTCGATGTGGCGTGGCTCCCGTTGACCCGGTCCAGCGACACGCGCCCCCCCGCCATAAAGTACAAGCCGCCCGCGGCCTCTACCACGTCGGGTCCTCCGGCCGGAGCGAGTGTCAGTTGAAACGGGACTTTGCCAACGTGCACGCGGCTCGCGCCGCCCCGCACGTCGATGGCCGTATCGGTTTCGCTGACTGTGATGGCCAACGGTTGGGCTGGGCTTCCGGGTGCGCTGCCGAAACTATCGTTGTCGCCGCAACCCGATGCGAGCAGTACGATTCCTCCCAGCACGGCAAACGCGGCCGGCCAGTGCGTTGCCAGGGTGCGCATGCTTTCGCTTAG
>Ga0335069_10001930_pt1 | contig 32621 bp, 33 predicted proteins | sample Lox_Sample_11_FD_206714 | JGI IMG/M metagenome (GOLD analysis project Ga0335069, IMG submission 206714) | Soil microbial communities from Loxahatchee National Wildlife Refuge, Florida, United States - Lox_Sample_1.1 | ecosystem: Environmental > Terrestrial > Soil > Wetlands | place: USA...
CCCGAGGTATGGACCTTGGCCGTGTAAAGTACTTTCTCAAGATGTGGTGTCATGGCGTGCTCTTGGCGAACAAGAACAAATATTTGCGCGGGCGTCCGGGGCGCACCCGTTAGGCCTTGTGAGGCCGTGTTAGGACTTGCTAGGCCACGACCGTGCGGCGTCTGAATTAACGCTAACTAACAACTCCAAACTGGTGGGCACGGACGGCGGGCTCGATACTTCAGGCACACAGCACGTCTCAAGATTCGGGTGCCACCACGCGACACCCAAAAAAACAGGGAGACCGCGTATGTGCCGTACAGCCGCCACGGCTTCGAGTGCCGCGGAAGACCTTTGTCAGAGTGCGATGTATCTGGCCGAGGCTCAACGATTGACCATCGAACTCAAGCACCCGATCGCAGCCGCCATCCTGCGCGCTCAGACTTGCGCGCTCTGGCTCGGTCGTGATGCGCCGAATCTGACGGCGGCATCCGATGCTGCCTCTGAAGTGGTCAAGGCTCTGAAGCAGGCAAGTACTATCATCGAACGCGTTTCTTCGTTGAGCGATTCAAGCGCGTCCGAATAGGCGGGTACGATTTAACCGATGGAGATCGCCATGACCGCCAGGGTTCTTTTCACCGGCAAGACCCACACCACTAACGGCCGCGATGGCGTTGCGCGCAGCAGCGACCGAACTCTCGACCTCAAGCTGCCGGAACCGCATCCGGCCGCCGAGAATCTCTTTGGCGCCGCGTGGTCGGCCTGTTACATGGGCGCTCTTGAACTCGCCGCGACGCAGAAGAAAGTGAAGCTTCCGGCGGGTCTCGCGGTCGATGCCCAGATCGATCTGAACCAGGAAAACGCGGGCTTTTTCCTGCGGGCGCACCTCTACGTCAGCGTGCCCGGTGTCGACCGCGACATGGCACAGGAACTGATCCGTGCCGCGCACGGGATCTGCCCATACTCGAAGGCGGTCCACGGCAACATCGACGTAGAGACCACACTTGTATGAGTTCACCGTCTCGAGCCGTGACTCCGTTCTCTCAGTGTGCGGCGGCCGGGGGTTCGCGCGGTGTACGCCGTTCAGCGCGAAGAAGGCTCAAGGATCTTGCGCAGCTCGGGAATGGTTCGGTCGGCCAATATGCCGTCGGCGTCGTGCTTATGCGCCTCCGCCAGGTGGTGCAGGGCCAGGGCGTGGTAGAGCTGGAACGTGGCATAGTCTTCGGCCGCGTTCGAGAGTGACACATAGTGATCGGCAAGGATGACGTGATGCCTGAGTGGGGTCATGAGATGCTCTCTCCCTTTTAGAGAGAGCCTGAGTTAAGTCACGGCAACACGGCGCCGACCAGCGCGGCGACCATGGCGAAGAACAAAAGAATCTCGAGATTCACGGGTGCACTGCCGAGCCTCACTCAGTGCTGCTCTGAGAGCGGCGGGCGGACCGCGACGGCCCCGGGCGTGACGCCGAGCTTCTTGTAAACCTCGAGGCGGTGGGCGTCGGCGTTCTGCACGTTCTGCCATGCTTCCGAGAACGACCTTATGTTCTCTCGGCACCAGGCGAGCTGCCGGTCGGTGAGGATGTGGGGGGTGAGGAGGTCAGACATCGTGTCCAGTTCACGGCTCGCCGAAGCGACCTGGATGTCGTTCTGGCGGCGCTCACGGAAGTGTTCGGGCAGGCGCTTCGACGCCCAGGCCGGCCAGATCAAAACCGGCGACAAGCCGAACGGGCTCCAGCTGTGAAATGGGCTCGACGGATCTTGCCTCGCGTCTTTCATGGCGCGTCCTCGTCCCTACGCCAGCATCGAGCGCTGGAGCTTGACCATCGCCCGCATCTCGATCTGGCGCACCCGCTCGTTGGAGATGCCGTAATGCAGCGATAAGGCTGCCAAAGTTGCCGGGGTCTCCTTCAGGTGACGCTCGGCGATGATGTGACGTTCCCGCGTCGTGAGGCGTCCAAGCGCTGCGTTCAGCAGCGACTTTCGACGCTCGGACTCTTCATACTCTGCCATCAAAGTGTCCTGGCCGTCCTTGTCATCCACCAGATAACTCTGCCATTCGGTCTCGCTGTCGACGCTCGACGGCGCGTTGAGGCTGAGATCCGGGCCGGCCATGCGCTGGCCCATGCTGATGACCTCGTGCTCAGGCACCTGCAGCATCTCGGAAACATGGCTGACGTTTTCGGGGGAAAGGGCGCCGTCATCGAGTATTTGCAGGTGGCGACGCGCACGGCGTAGGTTGAAGAACAGCTTCTTCTGGGCTCCCGTCGTGCCGATCTTCACCAGAGACCAGTTGTGTAGAACGTATTCGCGGATGGCCGCATGCACCCACCAGGTGGCATAGGTGGCGAAGCGAGCGCCACGGTCCGGATCGAAGCGGCAGACCGCGCGCATGAGTCCAAGCTGGCCCTCGCCGATCAGGTCGTCTGACGGCAAGCCATAGCCTCGATAGCCCCGAGCGATCTTGATGACGAGGCGCAGATGGCTGCTCACCAATTCGTGAGCGGCCGAGATATCGTGGCGGTCACGCCAGCGACGGCTCAGCTCTTGCTCGTCCTCGAGGGTCAGCATCGGAACGCTGCGGACCTGTTGGATATACCGCGACATGTCATCGCGTGTGGTGACGAAGCGGCCAGGTTCCATGTCTCAGCTCCCTCGCTAAGCGGGCGGCCAGCATGGCGGCCGTGCCGCTGTCTCATCGCCGCCGAGTGATCCGGTCGGTCGCGAACACAGATGCCAGCAAGCGGACTGTGCAGCCATTGCACGTAGGTGTCACCGATACCAAGGCGTCACCTATCGATCGGCATCAGGCGTTGTCCCTCTGCGCCGGCGAGGCGACGGCCGCTTGCCGCGTGTCAGCCGAGCAGCAACGGCTATATCATTGAACGTTCGGTCTCTTTAGCCCCCGCGGACCGACACCTAAGTCTTATCGACGGCCACCTGGGCGCGGGCGCATCGTTTGTTCTGCACGCTCTTGCACCCAAAACCCGTAGGGGGATACTGATGATCATCGCGAGTGCGGCTCATCCCGATGTGAGGCCATCGTCCATGTCCTCCGTGACACCCATCGTGTTCGTCGTGGACGACGACGTCTCCGTGCGCGAGTCGCTTGAAGCGCTGCTCCAATACGCCGGCTATCAAGCCGAAACATTCGCGTCGGCCCGGGAGTTTCTGGCCCGCCCGGCGGCTAGAGTACCGAGTTGCCTCGTTCTCGATGTGGGCCTTCCCGACCTCAACGGACTTGAACTGCAGGAGCGCATTGCGGGCGACCGCAGCGACATGCCGATCATTTTCATCACCGGTCACGGCGACGTGCCGATGACCGTCAAGGCAATGAAGGCCGGGGCCATCGAGTTTTTGACCAAACCGTTGGGACATGACGTCTTGTTGGGCGCGATCAAGAACGCGCTCGCGCGCAGCCAGACGACCCTCGGCCACGAAGCGCAGATACAGACCCTGCGAGATCGCTATCGGTCGCTGAGCGTGCGCGAACGGGAGGTCATGGCGCTGGTGACCGCTGGCATGATGAACAAGCAGGTCGGCGGCAAGCTCGGCATCAGCGAGATCACGGTGAAGGCGCATCGCGGTAGGGTCATGCGCAAAATGAAGGCCCGTTCGCTGGCCGACTTGGTGAAGATGGCCACGGGCCTCGGGCTCGTACCCGGTGGCGAAAGCAGAGCCTAAACGGCTCGGGGCACGCATGTGACGATTTCAGATACAGGTACAGAGACGCTCTGCGTGCAGTCAAAAGCGAATCCACTGATTTCGATCGTCGATGATGATGAGTCAGTTCGCGAGGCGGTCGCCGGCCTGATGAACTGGCTTGGATTTGAGGTTCAAACCTTTACGTCGGCTGTCGAGTTCCTGGCATCGCCCCGTGTCGCGGACAGTTCGTGCGTCATCACGGACGTCCAGATGCCGCACATGACGGGGATCGAGCTGCACAAACGACTGACCGAGCTCGGCCATGCCATTCCGACGATCTTAATTACGGCCTATCCGAGTGAGGCCGCCCGGGAGCGCGCCTTAGCCGACGGTGCCGTTTGCTATCTGAGCAAGCCGTTCGACAAGGACGCATTGATCGAATGCGTCCGGTCGGCTCTGGATACTCAGGGCCGCCAGGCACCGCCGTCGCGCGAGTGATCAACCATGGCAGGGTGCACGGTCTCGACGATATGCCGTGCTCTGCCGTCTCATTTTTTCGGTCGGATAACGCATCGAGGTAATGGCTCGCTGGATCGTGAGAGGACCTACGTGGCCAAATTGCGCCACTTGTGGGAAATTGTCTGCGGGGCCGGATACGAGCGTAAACGCTGTATCTCGGGGCTTCGATTACCGGAGCCCGTCAAATGAATCCGAGCACGTCGCCAAGTACCCGCATAGAAGACCGACCACTTCAGGTGTTGTGGGAGGACGGCGAACGAGTGTTTTGTCGGACTTGGCGGGAGGGCTCCGACGGTGGCCGACAGGCACGCATGGTGGTGTTTCCCGCCGCGGAGTCACCGACGATTGTCAGCGTCAATCGTCTCGCACATGAATACGGCCTGAAGGATCATCTCGACGGAGCGTGGGCCGCGCGGCCGCTAGAACTCGTACGCGAGGGTGGCCGAACCATGCTGGTGCTCGATGATCCGGGGGCCGAGCCGCTTCAGCAGCTTTTACGCTCCCCCATGGACACGCCGCGGTTCCTGCAAGTGGCAGGGGCGCTGGCGGCGGCGCTTCGCGGCTTGCACGGACGTGGCCTCATCCACAAGGACATCAAACCCGCGAACATTTTGGTGGACGAGACGAAGGGGAAGGTGTGGCTGACTGGATTTGGTGTGGCCTCGCGTTTGCCGCGCGAGCACCAATCGCCCGAGCCGCCCGAATTCATCGCAGGCACCCTTCCCTACATGGCCCCTGAACGAACCGGACGCATGAATCGGTCCATCGATTGTCGAAGCGATCTGTATTCCCTCGGTGTCCTGCTCTACGAGATGCTGACCGGTAGTCTTCCGTTCACAGCTGCGGACCCCATGGAATGGGTTCACTGTCACATCGCGCGACAGCCCGCCACAGCGGCCGAACGGGTCCCGACTATTCCGGAGCCCATCTCCGCGATCGTGATGAAGCTTCTCGCGAAGAATGCCGAGGACCGGTACCAGACCGCCGCCGGAGTTGAGAGCGACATCCGGATCTGCCTGCGGCAATTGGACGCTCAAGGTCGGATCGAACCGTTTTCTCTCGGGGTCCATGACGCATCTGACCGCCTGATGATCCCCGAAAGGCTCTACGGTCGCGAATCGGAAATCAAACAGCTCGTGGAGGCGTTTGAACGCGTCGTCTCCGATGGTACGGCTGAGCTCGTTCTGGTTTCAGGCTATGCGGGGATCGGAAAGTCATCCGTCGTCAACGAGCTACACAAAGCCTTGGTTCCTCCCCGTGGCCTCTTCGCCGGGGGAAAATTCGACCAATACAAGCGCAATATTCCGTACGCAACCTTGGCCCAGGCCTTTCAGTCGCTCGTCCGCCAGCTTCTCGGAAAAAATGAGGAAGAGATCTCGCGTTGGCGGCAAGCGCTGCGCGACGCATTGGGGACAAATGGGCAGCTCATCGTCAGCTTGATTCCCGAGCTCGTTCTCGTGATAGGCGACCAGCCTCCGATTGCCGAACTTCCGCCTCGCGAAAGCCAGAACCGATTTCAGAGGGTGTTCCGTCGCTTTCTCAGCGTATTCGCCCGGCCCGAACATCCACTGGTTCTTTTTCTGGACGATCTTCAATGGTTGGATACGGCGACCCTTGAGCTACTTGAGCATCTCGCCACGCATCCGGAAGTCCAGCACGTTTTGCTGGTTGGCGCCTATAGGGACAACGAGGTTGGATCATCCCATCCTCTCAGGCGCATTCTGACCACAATCCGCAGCGCGGGCGGCCGGGTCCACGAGACCGTACTGGGGCCGCTCCGGCCCGAAGACGTGGAGAAACTGGTCGAAGATTCCTTGCATTGCGATCGTGCTGCGGCACGACCGCTCGCGCAGCTGGTACATGATAAGAGCGCGGGAAATCCGTTTTTCGCAGTCCAGTTCTTGACGGCGCTCGTTGACGAAGAACTTCTGAGATTCAACCATGCCGCGGGAGCATGGACCTGGGATGGGTCTCACGTTCGCGCCAGGGCCTTCACAGAAAACGTCGTAGACCTATTGACCGTCAAACTTGCTCGGCTTTCGGACATTACGCGTACCGCGCTGGAGCAACTTGCCTGCCTCGGAAACGTCGCCCCGATCACGACAATGGCTCTGGTTCGAGGTGTCTCCGAGCAGAAGATTGACGAAGAACTCTGGGATGCGGCCCTGGCAGGCTTGGTCCTGCGCATGAACGATAGCTACAAATTTCTTCATGACCGAGTCCAAGAGGCGGCTTACGCGCTGATAGCCGAAAGTGCACGGCCGTCGCAACATCTTCACATCGGTCGGGTCCTCGCGGCCAAGGCAACGCCAGAACAGCTCGACGACGCCATTTTCGACATTGTCAATCACCTAAACCGTGGTGCCGAGCTGGTCACCGAACCGCAGGAGCGCGAGCGAATCATTTTCCTTAATCTCAGGGCGGCCAAGCGTGCTCGAAGCTCGATGGCGTATTCGTCCGCTCGCAGCTATCTGGCCCAAGCGACCGCATTTTTAGCGCCGGATGCCTGGACACGTCGCTATGAGGAGACGTTTGAACTCTACCTCCTCTTTTCAGAGTGCGAATACTTGGTGGGAAATTTCACTGCCGCAGATGCCCTCGCGGACGCGATCCTCAGCAATGCCCGCTCGAACCTCGACAAAGCAAAAGTCTACAGCTTGCGTATGAAGCTGTATCAGGTCGGGGGTAAGTACGACGAAGCGTTCGCCGTTGCTCTCGAAGCATTGCAGCATTTCGGCGTCGTTTTCCCGACCTCGGAAGGCGAGGTCCAGGCTGCAACATCGGCGCAATTTAAAAATGTCGCCGCTAACCTTCGCGGGCGGCCGATCCCGCAGCTTATCGAGGCGCCGGTGACCGCAGATCCGGTCGCGCGGGCAATCATTGACCTGCTTGTCGATGCGGTGCCAGGCGCTTACATCGCGAAACCCCTGCTCCTTCCGCTGGTCACGCTCGAAGCCGTCAACCGATCTTTGCGGGATGGCAACACGGATCAATCGAGCTACGCCTATGCAATTTATGCGCTGATGCTGGTCTCGTCCGTCGGTGATATCGCCTCTGGATTTGAATTTTCAGAACTGTCGCTCCGGCTCAACGAGCGATTCAACAACTTGCGCCTCAAGGGCACGCTGCTCCATCTCCATGGCGATCACATTAACTTCTGGCGACGGCACTTCTCGACCGGTACGCCGATACTGGAGCAGGCGTTCAACGCTTGCCTTGATGTCGGCGACCTCGTTTATGCCGGCTTTCTCGCTTTCGAGACGGTGTGGCAAGCGATAGAGAAGGGAGACTCGCTCGCGGATGTGCTCGCCCTCTCGGCAACCTTCGCCGCGTTCGCAGAGCAGAGCCATAATGATGCGGTCTACGAAACGATCCGGCTTGAGCAACGGTTCGTCGCGAGTCTGCAAGGCAGGACGGAAGATCCGCTGCGATTCGGCGATGACACGTTCGACGAATCGGCGTGCTTCAACGCTATCGTCAAGGCGGCTTTTGGGTGTGGGATTGTCTTCTACCATATCATGAAGCAGATGTTGGCTGTTCTCTATGGCCGACACCAAGACGCGTTGGAAGCTGCCGCACTGGCGCAGCCTATGCTCGGTGCTGCGATGGCTATGCCCATCGAGGCGACTTACCACTTCTATCATGCGCTGGCGATCACAGGTCTCTACGCCGAAGCGGCCCCTGCTCAACGGGAAGCTTTCAGGCGTCACCTGGACGAAATCTTAAAAAAGCTCGGTCTGTGGGCGGAAAGCTGCCCCGAAAACTACAAGAACCGTCATGCGCTCGTATCCGCGGAAATCGCTCGGATTGAGGGACGGGAGCTCGATGCGATGCGGCTCTACGAGGTCGCGATCGCATCTGCGCGTGACCAGGGATTTGTCCATCAAGAGGCGATAGCGAGCGAACTCGCCGGACGGTTTCTCTTAAGTCTCGGGCTTGACGTCGCCGGCTATGCGCATTTGCGACGAGCGCGCGATGCCTTTGCCTCGTGGGGCGCCGAGGGGAAAGTCAGGCAGATCGAGTCTCTTTATCCCCGCGTCGCATCGTCCGAAATGCGAGGCTTGCCAGAAGCGAGCGGGTCACCCAATCAACAACTCGACATTACAGCCGTCGTAAAGGCATCTCAGGCCCTATCCAGCGAAATGCTCTTGCCACGGTTGATCGAGCGGCTAATGACGATCGCGCTACAGAACGCCGGTGCGGATCGCGGCTTGCTCGTCCTCCCAACTCGGAACGGCTACCGCATTGAGGCCGAGGCGCGGACAAGCGGCGAAGGAATAGTCCTGCAACATGGCGCTGTCGCCCCTCCGGCGGGTCCGGAAACCATCATTCGATACGTCATGAGGACGCAAAAAAGCGTGATCCTCGATGACGCGACGAAGCCGAATCTGTTCTCCGAGGATTCCTACTTAGCGCATTGGAAACCCCGGTCGGTCCTTTGCCTTCCTCTTGTGCGTCAAGGCGCGCTGGACGGACTGCTTTATCTCGAGAATGCTTTGGCATCGCACGTATTCACGCCAGATCGTGCCGCGTTACTCGAGCTTCTTGCGTCGCAGGCTGCAATTTCATTGGAGAACACGCGCCTCTATGGAGACCTCCAAGAACGCGAGGCAAGGGTTCGGCGCTTGGTCGACTCCAACATCATCGGCATTCTGATCTGGAACGTCGAGGGCCGGATCATCGAGGCGAACGATGCTTTTCTTGGCATCGTGGGATACGACCGCCAGGACTTGGCCGCCGGTCGTTTGCACAGAACAGACCTGTCGCCAGCCGAATGGCGCGAGCGTGACGCAAGAACGATGGAAGAGATTAAGGCGACCGGGACCGTCCAGCCGTTCGAAAAGGAATACTTGCGCAAAGACGGCAGCCGGGTGCCCGTCTTGATTGGTTTGGCGGCATTCGACGAGCGGCGAGACCAAGGCGTTGCTTTCGTCGTCGATTTGCGCGCGCGCCGGGATGCGGAAGCTAAGGCGCTGGAGAGCGAGAGGCGCTACCTTGAGGCGCAGATGGAAATGGCCCACGCCAACCGTGTGGCAACCATCGGGCAGCTGTCGGCTTCGATTGGTCACGAAATCAACCAGCCGCTCTCTGGGGTCGTGACGAACGCCGAGACCGCTCTGCTATGGCTCGACCGAGAGCCTGTGAACATGGTGGAAGTTCGCCGAGCTCTTGGGCGGGTGGTCAGGGACGGAAAACGGGCGAGCGACATCGTGAGCCGCATCCGCTCGCTGCTAAAAAAAGCTCCAGAGCAGAAGGACAAGGTTGATATTAAAGAGGCCGTTTTCGATGTAATCAACCTGACGCAGCCGGAGATAGAACGGAACCGGGTGTCAGTGCAAACGCGACTTGCAGACGATCTACTGATGGTGAACGGAGACCGCGTTCAAGTTCAGCAGGTACTTCTGAACTTGGTTGTCAACGCGGTTGAGGCGCTGGACGGCGTGCCCGAGGGAGCACGGGAATTGCTTATCACCGCCGGGAAAGACGATTTGGATAATGTCCTCGTATCGGTGGAGGACTCGGGATCAGGCATAGACGCGGCGAACCTCGACCGCATCTTTGACGCATTCTACACCACCAAGGCCGACGGATTGGGCATGGGGCTTTCGATCTGCCGCTCCATCATCGAGGCGCACGGAGGCAAACTGTGGGCCATAGCCAATACGCCGCACGGCGCTGCGTTTCACTTCCGCTTGCCTTCGAGCTTGGAAGTGACGAGCTGATTCGTTTGCCGACACGAATGGAAAGGCAGGCGGGTGCCTGTAGCTCTCGCGGAAGAGGCGGCGGCGAGGCTGAAAATCGGACGGGAATCACTATGAGGACTGTCTTCGACTGATGCCAAAGTACCGGCGACACTTTGGTCTAATCGCGCGGCCAGCGGAGGTAACGCACATCGGCTTTAGGGGGCAATCGCACTGAGCCTGGGGCCCAGTGCCTCCAATGGTCCACGAGGCCGGCTATGAGCACAGAACACAAGGTTGCGGTCATCACCGGCGCATCGCGAGGCATAGGCGCAGCCCTCGTCCAGGCCTATCGCGAGCGCGGCTATCGGGTCGTCGCCACATCGCGCTCAATCGAGCCATCGAAGGACGGCAACACCCTGGCCGTACCCGGCGATATCGAGGACCGTAGCGCAGCTCAGCGCGTGATCTCCGCGGCGATCGACCGGTTCGGGCGCATCGACACGTTGATCAACAATGCCGGGATCTTTATCGCCAAGCCGTTTGCCGAATACACCAATGCTGACTACGCTGCGATCCTAGGCGTCAATCTCGGCGGCTTCTTCCACGTCACCCAGCTCGCCATAGCCGAAATGGAGAAACGCAGCAGTGGTCACGTGGTGCAGATCACGACCACCCTGGTCGATCACGCGATGTCCAGTGTGCCGTCAGTGCTCGCCTCATTGACAAAGGGTGGCCTCGCGGCCGCGACCCGATCGCTGGCGATCGAGTATGCGAAGCGTGGGATCCGGGTGAACGCGGTCGCCCCTGGCATCATCAAGACCCCGATGCACCCTGCCGAAACTCACGCGAAACTGGGCGCTTTGCACCCGGTCGGGCACATGGGTGAGACATCAGACGTCGTCGGCGCAGTCCTCTATCTCGAAACGGCCGGGTTCGTGACCGGTGAGATATTGCACGTCGATGGTGGCCAGATTGCGGGCCATTGACGCCGTACCGGGCCGGGAGTGCAGCTCTCCGGCCTCGTTCCCGGGGAGAAGAGGGCGATGGCAGGAGCGTACGAGATCGTCGAGCACAGCTACGACGTCGTTATCATCGGTGCGGGCGGCGCCGGCCTGCGCGCCGCCCTGGGCATGGCGGCATCGGGTCTGAAGACGGCTTGCGTTACCAAGGTCTTCCCGACGCGCAGCCACACCGTGGCGGCGCAGGGCGGCATGGCGGCGGCCCTCGGGAATATGGACGATGGGGACAACTGGCGCTTCCACATGTATGACACGGTCAAGGGCTCCGACTGGCTCGGCGACCAGGACGCGATCGAGTACATGTGCCGCGAGGCTATCCCTGCGGTGCTAGAACTCGAACAGTTTGGCGTGCCGTTCTCGCGCATTGCCGATGGCCGGATCTATCAGCGCCCGTTCGGTGGCCAGACCCTCCAGTACGGGAAGACCATGGCGCACCGCACGTGCGCCGCCGCCGATCGGACCGGTCACGCCATCCTGCACACGCTCTATCAGCAATGCCTGAAGCACAATACCGAGTTCTTCATCGAATACGTCGCCCTCGATCTGCTCATGGACGACGACGGTACCTGCCGGGGCCTGCTTGCCTGGAACATGGAGAAGGGGACCCTGCACCAGTTTCGGGCGCATCGCACGGTCCTGGCCACCGGCGGCTATGGCCGGGTTTATTTCTCATGCACCGCCGCCCATACGTGCACCGGTGACGGCAATGCCATGGTCCTGCGCGCCGGCCTGCCGCTCGAGGATATGGAGTTCACTCAATTCCACCCGACCGGCATTTACGGCTCGGGCTGCTTGATCACGGAGGGGTCGCGCGGCGAGGGTGGTTACCTCACAAATTCCGAGGGTGAGCGGTTTATGGAGCGCTACGCCCCGACCGCCAAGGACCTGGCCGGCCGGGATGTCGTCTGCCGCTCGATGACCATCGAGATCAACGAAGGCCGCGGCTGCGGCCCCCAGAAGGACCATATTCTGCTCCACCTGGAGCACCTCGGCCCCGAGATCCTGCATCAGCGCCTGCCGGGCATCAGCGAGACGGCAAAGATCTTCGCTGGCGTCGATGTCACGCGCGAGCCAATCCCGGTGCTGCCGACCGTCCATTACAACATGGGCGGCGTGCCGACCAATCGGCACGGCGAAGCAAGGACTGTGAGGGACGGCAATCCCGAGGCCGTCGTACCGGGGCTCATGGCGATTGGGGAGGCCGCTTGTGTTTCGGTCCACGGCGCGAACCGGCTGGGTTCCAACTCGCTACTCGACATCGTTGTGTTTGGGCGCGCGGCCGCCTTCAAAGTGGTCGAGGCGCTCCGGCCTGGTGACGGCCATCCTGCCATCCCGAGGGACGCAACCGATCGTGCGATTGCACGGCTCGATCGCATCCGGTCGTCGAATGGCAGCGCATCGGCCGGGAAGATCCGGCTTGCCATGCAGCGCATCATGCAGAAGCACTGCGCGGTGTTCCGCGACGGACCGTTGTTGGACGAGGGGGCTACTGCGCTCAAGGGCGTGGTCTCTATGATGCGCGACGACTTGAGCGTCAGCGATCGATCGATGATCTTCAATACTGATCTCGCCGAGACCCTCGAACTCGACAACATGCTCGCCCAGGCGGTGGTCAGCCTCCATTCGGCCATCGGACGCAAAGAAAGCCGCGGCGCGCACGCGCGTGAGGATTTCCAAAAACGCGACGACGCCAACTGGCTCAAGCACACGCTCGCCTGGCTCGAGGGTGACGACAAGGTCCGGCTCGAGTACCGGCCGGTCCACTTGCGGCCCCTGTCGAATGAAGTCTCCTCGATCCCGCCCAAAGAGCGGGTGTACTGAACGCAAGGCCGCACGCGAGCTCAGCTGTTTCAACACCAAAGTGCAATTGGAGCCCAAGGACAGAGGGGCCAGCTCACGGTTGCCGGCACTCACTGACCAAGGAACTCGATCCGTGCCCATGCTTCGCTTCGACATCGTCGAGGGCCGCAGTGCGGCCGAAATCAGGGCATTGTTGGATGCCACGCATCGCGCAGTGGTGACGGCTTTCGCGGTTCCGAAGCGTGACCGCTACCAGTTCGTCCATGAGCATCCGGCCTCACATTTCATCGCAGAAGACACCGGGCTCGGCATCGTAAGGACTCGCAACTGCGTCATCCTCCAAATCACGACGCGACCGCGGACGCGAGAGGAGAAGCAGCGCTTCTACAGTCTGCTCTGCGACGAGCTAGAGGCGGCCTGTGGCATCGCACCATCTGATGTCGTCGTCTCCATGGTGACGAACTCGGACGAGGACTGGTCGTTCGGCAACGGCAGGGCGCAATTTTTGACCGGCGAGCTATCCTCCGAGGCGACCGTGTCATGAGGATCGGCAGCGTGATCGCCTGATCCTCCGCTGTGGAAGACCCTAGCCGCTGAGAGGGCGGCGGTGGGTTTGAGACGTTCTCCGTCGCCGCCAGATGACTGACGCCAAAGTATCGCCGATACCATCGTCCAATCGCTTCGTCATCTGGGCTGTCGCACCTCCATATCGTGCGTGTTTGTAGCGCCCGTGTGCGAGGTCCGAGCAAATGTACCATCTCAGTTCCGCCGATCGGCCGAGTGATCTTCGCAAGCGTGCGAACCGCCTTCGCGACGTCGCCCGCGGTGTGATGGATCCCTCGGCGCTGAGAGAAATCGAACGGTTCATCGCCGAGTTGGAAGAGACGGCCGATCGCTGTGAGGGGCACGAGGCGTCGCCCACGCAGGTTAGCGCGTGATGAGGAGAAGCAACATGACCACTGTCCCGCCAAACGGTCTCCAAATTGTCGACACGCAAGCGAGCCGTCGCAGCACCCGCAGCCGGTCGTCAGCGCGCGTTGCCGAGCTTGCCGCCATGCGGGGTGTCACAATGAATCTGGAGCTGGTTCTCCTTATGGCCGTCGTCGCGGCCCTGATCGGAGCGGTGCTGCCAACATGATGCGCCGCGATTTCGATCTGACAGTCGTTCGTTTCCGGATTCCGTGCCAGTCCGCCTCCCCCTGGCCACCGAACGGAGCATCCGTCTCCCGGATCGCTCCACGTTGCCCGCGGCGGCAGGGCGTCTGCCGCCGCGGGCATCTGCTCCACCACCGATGCAGCCGCAGCTGCGTCATCGCGACCAACCATACAGGAGTCATCCATGACCAGAGCCTCTCTCACGATCGCCGGCCTCCTCATCGCGTTGGTGCCAGCCTTGGCGGCTGCCCAGTCCGCGGTCTCCAACCCGGCCGTCCCGGGCAGCGGGTACCAAGTCCCGGACACCGTAGGCACAAGCCCCCAGCCGCTGGCCGCAGACGGTACGGACCCGGCGGTTCCCGGCAGCGGCTACAAGATCGTGCCGGCGCCCCGCGCCGTGTCCGGCCCGTTGGCGGCCGACGTGCAGGACCCGGGGAAGCCTGGCGATGGCTATCAGGTGCCCACGCCCACCGATGCGAAGTCGGAGTGACGCGGGCGCAGCAGCTGATTCCGTAAGTTGAATTCCGTGGCTCTCCTCTCCCCGGGGCCATGGACGAGCGTCCAAGATTGGACCGCTCTGACTTGCCCGCGGCGGGTTCGCGTCGTCCGCCGCGGGCATTTGTCACGACATAGCCGAGTGAGTGATCCGTGAGATGAACGTTCAGACGAGCTGCCGGGCCATGCAAGTCGTGCGGCTCGGTGGATTTTTCAACGCCGAAACGAGCTTCGACCCGCTGTCGGCCGTGATGAACGGTGCGTCCGACCTGATGGCCGCGGTGTTCGCCGAGCGGGGCCGGCACTCGCGCACCGCCGTCGGAGTTGCATACCTGCCGTTCAATGCGCTCGTCGAGATCGAGGCGACGTTCGAGATCGGTGGGTGACCGCCGATGCCCAACAGCTTCTTTTCCCTATCGACCCCATCAGCCGAGCTCTGGCGCCTGTCCGCAACAGAGCTCGCGCAACTCATCCGCGTGCGGAAAGTCTCAGCACGGGAAGCGGCGGAAGCGACCCTCCAACGGCTCGAGGCGGTCAACCCACGGATCAATGCGGTGGTCGAGTGTCGACCCGAGCTGGTGCGTGAGCAGGCGGATCGGATCGACCGGATGGTAGCTCGCGGCGATGACCCCGGCCCGTTAGGCGGCGTCCCTGTCACCGTAAAGGTCAATACGGATCAAGCCGGCTTTGCTACGACGAATGGGTCGCGGCTGCAAAAGGATCAGATGGCGGCGGTCAGCAGCCCGGCCGTCGACAATCTCGTGAAAGCTGGTGCCGTTCTCCTGGGTCGTAGCAACGCGCCGACGTTTGCTCTGCGCTGGTTCACCAGCAATCTGATTCACGGCCATACCCGAAATCCGCGCGATCCATCGCTGACTGCTGGCGGCTCGACCGGGGGCGGCGCCGCCGCAGTGGCCGCGGGGATCGGGCAGCTCGCGCTCGGCACTGATATTGGCGGCTCGCTCCGCTATCCGGCCTATGCGTGTGGCGTTCATGGGCTGCGGCCGACGCTCGGCCGCGTTCCGGCCTATAACGCGTCCTCGCCAGAGCGGGCCATCGGCCCACAGCTGATGTCCTCGACGGGCCCGATCGCCCGGACGATCGAGGATCTCCGTGTCGCCCTGGCCGCCATGTCGGCCCCCGACCCGCGCGATCCGTGGTGGGTGCCTGCCCCGTTGGACGGCCCACCTGTGCAGCTGCGGGCGGCAGTGTGTCTACGCCCGGGTGGATTGCACATCGCCCCGGAGGTAGAAGCAGCAGTGGCAGATGCTGGCCGGCGCTTGGCCGACGCCGGGTGGATGGTTGAGGAGATCGACGACACGCCGCCGCTGCTTGAAGCGGCCGAGGTGCATGCTCGCCTGTGGCTGGGCGACGGCTACGCCGACCTCGCCGCTGCAGCAGCGCGCGACGGCGATCCCGGCGCGCTCGCCACCGTTGCCGGGGTGCGCTCCATCGTTGAAAAGCTTCCGCCGGATGTGGTCGCTCGCTCGCTCGTGCAACGAGCCACCTTGACGCGCCAATGGCGCGTCTTCCTGGCCAAGCATCCAGTTCTGCTGCTCCCGGTTTCGACAGAATTGCCGTTCCCCGACGATCTCGACCTGCAAGGCGAGGCCGGGTACCAACGCGTCTGGCACGCGCAAACCATCCTGCGGGGCTTACCGGCTATGGGACTGCCAGGCCTTGCGGTGTCAACGAATCTCGTTGGGTCCACCCCGATTGGCGTGCAAATCGTCGCCGATCACTACCGCGAGGATTTATGTCTGCGCGCCGGCCAGGTCATCGAGGCGGCCGGTACGCCGCCGTCTCCCATCGACCCCGTCATTTGACGGAGAGACAAAGCGCGACCGGCGACGCCCCCCATTCCAGTGGAGACTGTGCGCATCTAACGGGTGGACGCGCATCGATTGAGATCGACGCGCGTCCACACGCGCATATTAGGTGAAATTTAGGCGAACGACGATTTTCGGCAATCGACAGATTGCCGAAAAGCGATCGTAAGCCTTTGAATTCGCAGCTGGCGTCCCCTAGGGGATTCGAACCCCTGTTACCGCCGTGAGAGGGCGGTGTCCTGGGCCACTAGACGAAGGGGACCTTGAGGGGGCATTTGGTATCGGAACTGAGGGCCGGCATCAAGCCATTTGGCGTGTCGGAAAGCATTGTCTGATCAGCCGCTTGCGCGCCCCGCCCGGTTCATATGGCGGGCGGCACTGGCAAGGAATGCGTCGACATGCTCGGGGGCGGTGTTGAACGCGGTCACCAGGCGCAGCATGGTGGCCGTGTCGTCCGGCCAGCGATAGAAGCGGAACCCGTCACCCTCGAGGCCCTGGATGACCGCCTCGGGCAACGTCACGAACACCTCGTTCGCCTCGACCGGGAAGGCGATGCGGGCACCGGGCAGCTTGGCCAGGCCCTGGCCGAGCCGCCGCGCCTGCGAGTTGGCAAAGCGCGCGTTCATCAGCCACAGATCCTGGCCGAGATAGGCGTCGAACTGGGCGGCGAGGAAGCGCATCTTCGACCACAGCTGGCCGCCGCGCTTGCGGCGGAACGCCATCTCGGCCGCCTTTGCCTTGTCGAAGAAGACCACCGCCTCGGCGGCGACGGCGCCGTTTTTCGTGGCGCCGAAGCTCAGCACGTCGACTCCGGCGCGCCAGGTCAGATCGGCCGGGCTGCGGCCCAAGTTCACGAGCGCGTTGGCGAAACGGGCGCCGTCCATATGCAGGGCCAAGCCGTTGCGGTGCGCCATGTCGGCGATCGCCCGGATCTCGGCCGGGGTGTAGACGGTGCCGGCCTCGCTCGCCTGGGTGAGGCTCACCGCCGCCGGTTGGGCGTGATGGGCCACGCCGAAATCGCCGGGCAGGATCGCGGCCGCGAGCCGTTCGGCCGAGAACTTCCCGTCTTCGCCGGCGACCGGGATCAGCTTGGCCCCCCCGGCGTAGAACTCGGGCGCGCCGCACTCGTCGCGGTTCACGTGCGACTCCGGATGGCAGTAGACAGCGCCCCACGGTGGGGTCAGGCAGGCGAGCGCCAGGGCATTGGCGGCCGTGCCGGTGCCGACGAAGAACACGGCACAGTCGCGCTCGAAGATCTCGCGGATCCGCGCCTCGACCTTGCGCGTCAGGTCGTCGTTGCCATAGGGCATGGCGGCACCCTCATTCGCGGCGGCGATCGCGGCGAGGATCCTGGGGTGGGCTCCGGCGGTGTTGTCGCTGCAGAAGTTCATGCGGACGGACTCTCGCCAGCACGCGTCGGAGAGGGCTGCCAGTCATCCGTGCGCAGCTCGACCTGGCGGAACTGGCGGCCGCCATGGTCTAGGAGATGTGCCGTCACATGCACCGCTTGCGCCCGCGGGGACGCGTCGCCCGTTCCGGAGTTTGGCGGCCCCGCCACGCTGACGATGATCCACACGAGCTCTTCGCCCCAGGCCGCCTCGAGATCGACGGTCGAGGGCTGTGCCGGCTTGTCCGGATGCGAATGATAGAGCCCGACCACCTTCACCGGCCCTTTGCCGTGGGCGCGCGAGAGATCCACCCATAGCCGCGGGTCGATCTCGAAGCGGTCCGGCCGCTTGCCGAGATTGGCGCTCGGATGCACGCGCACGACCTCGATGTCGCCGTTGGGCCGCGGCTTTCCCGCGAGCAGCCCGCAGCACTCGCGCGGGTATGCGGCCTCGGCCGCGTCGGCGATCTGGCGCAGATGGTCGCGCGCAAGAATGATCACGGCTTGTCCGTGACCCCGAACGTGCCGACGACCGCACCCGATGCCGGATCGAGCACGACAAGACGCTCGTCGCCGCCGGAGACGACCTGCACCACGATCAGATTGCCCGCGGGCGTGACGCTCTGGATGCGACTGTCCGCGGGCTGGCCGAGGCCGACATGGCCCCATGTGGCCGCTGGCGTTTTGGCCGCTACGGCCGGCTGCGAGGGCGTGCTCAACCGGTGCCAGTTCTGCGACAGGCCGTACACCAGCAGGCCGAACGCGAGGATCACCAGGGCGCCGAGCGTGATGACGATGGTCTTGAGCGCGCGCATTGCTTGAGAAGGCCTGGCTTGAGAAAGCTTGGGGGGTGGGCCAGTGTCGGGCTATGGGGCGGGAAGACACTAGCACGGCTCGCGGCCGGTCCGGGACGGGTCCGGCGGTCACGGTGACGATCGGTCCCGATGCCGCCGGCGAGCGGCTCGACCGCGCGCTGGCCGTGGCTCTCGCCCTCGAACGGCCGGAGGACCCCCCGTCGCGCTCGCGCATCAAGGCGCTGATCGCCGCCGGGGCCGTCGCCGAAAACGGAGCGACGATATCCGACCCCTCCCGGAGGGTCAAACCCGGCCAGGCCCTGACAATCGCGTTTCCGCCCGCGGCCGACGCGCAGATCGCAGCCCAGCGCCTGCCGCTCGATATCGTTTACGAAGACGAGCACCTGATCGTCATCGACAAGCCGCCGGGCCTCGTCGTGCATCCGGCTCCGGGCAATCCCGACCGCACCCTGGTGAACGCGCTGCTTGCCCATTGCGGGGCGAGCCTCTCCGGCATCGGCGGCGTGGCACGGCCCGGCATCGTGCATCGGCTGGACAAGGACACGAGCGGATTGCTGGTCGCGGCCAAGACGGACGCGGCGCATCATGGCCTCGCGGCGCAATTCGCGCGTCATCAGGTGCAGCGCACCTATGCGGCCGTGGTGTGGGGCGTGCCGCGCCCGTTGCGCGGCGAGATCGAGGGAGCCATCGGCCGGTCCGGGCGCGACCGCAAGAAAATGGCCGTCGTGCGCGGCGGGCGCGGCAAGCCAGCCCTGACCCGCTACCGGGTGCTGAAGCCGCTCGCGCACGGGGCGGCCAGTCTTATCGAGTGCCAGCTCGCCACCGGGCGGACGCACCAGATCCGGGTCCATTTCGCGGCCAAGGGCCACCCTCTGATCGGCGATCCGGTCTACGGCCGCCCGGCCGGGCGGCGGCAGGTCGCCCCCGCCCTCGCCGCCCTGGCAGGCGCTTTCCCCCGCCAGGCCCTGGATGCCTTTTCTTTAGGGTTCGAGCACCCGGTGACCGGCAAAGCGCTGCAGTTCACGAGACCGTATTACATAGATATCAATAGTTTGATTGACAATCTAGAGCGGGTTTAATTCAGCGTTGAAAATTTTAGGATTCCGCCTTAGGATTGCCCGAATAGAGGAATAGCAAACAATGCGGAACGGAAGCCGGGTTGCCGGGTTGATCCTGGTGGCCCCACGAAGCGTATTTGGGTAGGGGGCCGACGACCGCCCGTTCATCCCGAGCGGGCCGGTCTCAGGGGTAAGCCGAAGGCGAGGTCCATGGCCACTACAACCATTCCCGCCCTGACCAATGAAGGGAGCTTGGCCCGGTATCTCCAGGAGATCCGGAAGTTCCCCCTGTTGGAGCCAGAGGAAGAGTACATGCTCGCCAAGCGCTGGCGCGAGCATGAGGACAGCGAGGCTGCGCACAAGCTGGTGACCAGCCACCTGCGCCTCGTGGCGAAAATCGCCATGGGCTATCGCGGGTACGGCCTCCCTCTCTCCGAGCTCATCTCGGAAGGCAACGTCGGCATGATGCAGGCGGTGAAGCGGTTCGATCCGGACCGCGGTTTCCGCCTTGCTACGTACGCCATGTGGTGGATCCGCGCCTCGATACAAGAGTACATCCTGCATTCCTGGTCGCTGGTGAAAATGGGTACCACCGCGGCGCAGAAGAAGCTGTTCTTCAACCTGCGCAAGGTGAAGAACCAGATGCAGGCCATGGAAGAGGGCGACCTCAGCCCCGAGCACGTGAAGAAGATCGCGCACGATCTGAGCGTGCCCGAAGCCGACGTCATCAACATGAACCGCCGCCTGGCGAGCCAGGACCACTCCCTCAACGCACCCTTGCGCGTCGAGGGCGAAGGCGAGTGGCAGGACTGGCTCGTGGACGAGACCGAGAGCCAGGAGATCAAGCTCGCCGAGGCGCAGGAGCTCGAACGGCGGCAGAACCTGCTCCAGCGGGCTCTGAAGTCGCTCAATCCGCGCGAACGCGACATCCTGGTCGAACGCCGTCTGCGCGACGAGCCAACCACTCTCGAGGACCTCTCCCAGAAATACTCGGTGAGCCGCGAGCGCGTCCGCCAGATCGAAGTGCGCGCGTTCGAGAAGCTGCAGAAGGCGATGAAGGCCTACGCCGCCGAGGACCTGCCGAGCCGCCGCGGCACGCCGCAGCCGACCCATCACTGATACCGCCGGTGCTCGCGAGGAGCGCGGCTACCCGCGCTTCTTCGACGTCACTTCCTGGCCCCACTCCTCGACCAGGGATTCCTGGAGTTTGAGGAGCTCCTTGCGGCGCCAGTCGGCGCGCATGTCGGACATCATGACCCAGAGGACCGGGATGGTCGTATGTACGGCCCAGCCGATGCCGGCCGCCGCATAGACCGTGAGCCAGGCGAACGGATCGAACAGCACGCTGTAGTGCGAGGTGGCTTTTTCGGTGAGCTGTCCCAGGATCAGCGGGATCATGGCGCCGAGGCTCATGGCGCCGACCGCGATCGCGGCGTGACGCTCGGGGTCGCGGTCGATCAGGCCGGCGGCGATGGTCGGCCCGAAGCCGATGATCATGAACATCAGGAGCGAGGGCGAGCCGAGCCCGATCGCGAGCATCGCGAAACCGCCGAGGCCGCCGAGCAGCCACACGAGGCTCTTGCCGGCGGGCTTGGCGAGGTCGGCCGGCGGCTTCCCCGGTGTGGGAGCCTGTGCCGCGGCGGGTGCGCCCGGACCCTTGCTCATAGCCACTTCATCATCAGCATCATGCCGACCGTCAGCACCGCCAGAGCCGAGGAGATGAGCGCCGCCGCCTCACGGCCCTTGCGGCGCGCATCGTCGATGCGCTTGGCGTTGCCCCGCTCCATGTTGGCGAGGTCGGTCTCGGCGTGCGCGTAGCGCTCTTTCGCCTTCTCGAATCCGCCGCGGTCCATCTTCTTGAATTGCGGATCGTCGACCAGCTTCAGGAGGGCGGGAAGATTTCCCGATTTGGCCACTCCCTGGACGACCTCCATCAGCTTGCCGCGGCGCTTCCTGTGATGAAAGCCCTCGACCACCGGCTTCAGCAACTCGGCGCACCAGCCCCCCAGGCCGGGCAGCGACTTGGCCTTGAAGCTCGACTGCAGCTCCGCCAGCAGGCGCAGCGTGCTGACGGCCGAGTGCTCGTCGACGTTCGTCGGCTGCATGAGTCCCAGCAGCTGCGACGTATCCGCATGCGAGCGCGCCGCGAGGAACGCCGCGATGTGGCGGTCGATCGGCTGGCGGCCGATGCTGCCTTTGGCCGCGACCGCGTCGATGGCCGGCAGTAGCTGCGAGGGATCGGACACCCAGCGGCCGCCCGTGATCGGGCTGCGGCAGGGCAGGTTCGGGTTGAGGTCGTAGAGGCAGCGCTCGATGCCGCTGCCCGGCGAATTGTCGGTCGCCCAGCGTCCGAGCTTCTCCAGATGCGCGTTCAGCCCGACGCCGCGGTTCACGTGCTTCGGCTGGCTGTTCAGCCAGAAGGACGGAAGATTGCTCTTGAGCATCTCCGATACGGCGACGACGCCGCCCGGCTTGCGCTGGCCCGACAGCAGCACCGGCCCGATCCCGTCTAGCCGCGTGCTGATGCCGCCGAAGCGGATCGGCGCCGAGGGGTCCATGGCGATCGACGCCTTGGACAGCAGCATGGCATCGCCCGCCCCGCCGCCCGAGACCTCGAACTCCGCCATCACCGCCGCAAGCGCGTCGGTCGCCGTGTTGTCGGGCAGGCTCTTTTTCATCCACTCGAGCACGGCGCCGGAGCGCAGCGCCTTCGTGCCCGCCTCGGGCTTGCGCGTCAGCGCCAGCGCCAGCGCCGGTGCCGACCAGTATTTCTTGCCGCCGAAATCGAACCCCTGGTGGGCGCGCGCGATCGAAAACGAGCGCGGCGCCGTCACGCGGTTGCCCTCGAGCCAGTTCTTGAAATGCTCGAGCGTCCAGCGCTCGCGCCAGTCGTCGGCCATGAGGCCGCGCAACCCGTCGATCATGTCGCGCGGGATCTCGCGCGGATCGCAGCACGCATCGAGCGTGCCCTTCTCGATGCGCTGCGCGAAGAAATCGTCGGGATCCATGTCGGCCCCGGGAACGCGCCCGAGCAACAGCGCCAGCATGGTGGCGCCGAGCGAGAACATGTCCTCGGCGCGGGTGCCCGTCCCCTTGCCGTCAGGATCGGCGGTCGAGCACTCGATCGTCTCGAACGCCGGCGTCTGGTAATAGCCGGCGGGTGCGGTCACCGACTGTCCGAGCACGATGCGGGTGCGCGTCGCATCGCTGTAGAAGAGGTTGTCGGGACGGATGCCGCGATGCGTCTGGTTGCGATGGAACATCTCCGTGAGGCCCGTGACCACCGGACGGATCACCTGCTCCAGCAGCATGTCGGGACTCATCGGCGCGAACTTCGGGGCTCCGGTGGGAACGAGACGCCCGCCCAGCGCCGGGTTGAGGATCACCGCGAGGCGCTGGCCGTCGCTGCCCGGCCAGTCGACGGCGCCGAACGCGGCGATCTGCGTCAGACCAGGCCGAGCCAGCCCCTTGAGCTTGTCCATCACCTCGATGCGGGGCAGCGGCTCGACGTCGCAGATCAGGGCGGCGCGCATTTCGCCGGGGGTCGTCGGATCCTCGGCGACGAAGGCCGGCGTCTGCGGCGTCGCCAGCTCCGGATAGGGCCGGTCGGGAAAGATGGTGTAGCGGTCTTGGAGCGTGATCCCCCGGCCGCCGCCGGCGCTGGGACGCGCGGCCGCCTTCGGCTTTGCGGCCGGAGCAGGTCCGGGTTTTCGCTCAACGGTTTGTGCGTCGGACGCCATGGCTCGCGCGGCAGGCTCCGTCTGGCCTGGATAAGATTATAGCCCTAAACTTTATCCACAACGTGGCAAATAATTCGTTAACTATACCAGCTGGAGGTGTAGACGAGGCCTTTTGCCGACGATCATCATCCTCGTGCTGTTCATCGGGGGCGCAACGGATCGACCTAGTCGACGTGACGGTGTCGGCCCGCGGAAGGACGTCGATACGCGTTGCGCAAAAAATCGACGAGCGCCTTGAGCGGTGGCCGCATCTGCCGGCGGCTGGAATAGTAGAGAAAGAAGCCCTCGACCGGCGGCGGCGCCCAATCGGCCAGTACGGTGAGGAGCCGGCCATCCGCGATCTCGCGGGCGACGTAGGAAGCCGGCAGCTGTATAAGCCCCGCCCCGTCGGTCGCGGCCGCGATCGCGATTCCGGCCTCGGTGGCCGTCAAAGGTCCGTCGATTTGAACCTCGAACTGTCGGCGCTTCTTGCCAAAACGCCATGGCACCAGGGCGCCCGTTGGTTGGCGGAACCGAATGCAGGCGTGCCTGGTCAATTCCTGCGGGGTCTTGGGTGCGCCGTGCCGCTCGACATAGGCCGGTGATGCTGCCAGCACGATCGGCATTTCGTCGCTGATGCGCACGGCGATCATGTCGCGCGCCACACGCTCGCCCGGACGTATTCCAGCATCAAAGCGCGCCGCCACGATATCCACGAACGCGCGGTCGACCGAAACATCCAGGCTGATCGCCGGATATTGCGCCAGAAAGCGGCCTACGAGCGGCGCAAGAACGAAATCGGCCGCCGGCGGAGGAACCGTCAGTCGGAGCGTCCCGGCCGCTTCAGACCGGAACTCGTTCAAGGATTCGAGTGCCGCTCGATACTCGTCGAGGAGCGGGCGGAGTCGCTCAAGCAGGCGCTCTCCGGCCTGGGTTGCGGCGACCGAGCGGGTGGTGCGCTCGACGAGGCGTACCCCGACGCGACCTTCAAGGCTGCGCACCAGCTCGCTGACCCGGGCCGGCGACAGCCCAAGCCGCTCGGCGGCTCTCGTGAAGCTTTTCAGTTCGAGAACCGCGACAAGTGCGGTGGTTTCGGAGAAGCCCGGGACGATCATCGTCTATTATTCTGAAATTCAATAAAACGTATTCAGACTATTCGATATTATCGAAATCCCCTCCTTGCGTCCATGTTGATGGCCAGGACGACCCAGCCATCGCGAACCAAGGAGCGATCCCATGAGCATCCTGCACATCGACAGCAGCATCACCGGCGAGAACAGCATCAGCCGAATCATCAGCCGGTCCGTCGTCGACCAGTTGAAGGTGCTGAAACCCGCCGCACGCGTCGTTCGACGTGACCTCGCGGCCGAGCCGCTGCCCCACCTGACGCCCGCTGCCCTGGCCGACAGCTCGATCGTCGACGAGTTCCTGGCCGCCGACACCGTGGTGGTCGGAGCGCCGATGTACAATTTCGGCATCCCCTCGCAGCTCAAGGCCTGGATCGACCGCATCGCGGTCGCGGGTAAGACGTTCCGCTACACCGAAAAAGGCCCGCAGGGTCTCGCCGGCGGCAAGAAGGTGATCATCGCCTCCTCGCGTGGCGGCTTCTACGGCGCCGACACGCCGATGAGCATCTTCGACCATCAGGAAAATTACCTTCGTGCGCTGTTTGGTTTCCTCGGCATCACCGACATCACCTTCGTCCGCGCGGAGGGCGTCGCCCTGGGCGCTGAGGCGCGGGACAAGGCGGTGGAGGCTGCGAAGGGTCAAGTCAGCAAGCTCGCGGCCTGAGACGTCCGAAGGAGGAATTGTCATGTCGATCCAAGTCTCGCCGGTCATCCGCGCACGATCGCTCCGAGGCGCCGGCGGGTTTTCGGTACAAAGCCTCGAGGTCGGACAGCTCGGCGAGCGGGCCTCTCCGGTCGTCGTCCTCGATGACTTTTGCGTCAGCGGACGACCGTTCGGTCCGCACCCGCATGCGGGCTTCTCCGCGGTCACGTACGTGTTCGAAGATTCGCAAGGAGGCCTGCGCAGCCGCGACTCGTTGGGCAACGACGTCGTGACCGGCCCCGGCGGCATCGTCTGGACGCAGGCGGGCCGGGGCGTGATCCACGAAGAAGTTCCGGCGGGAGCCAGCGGGGAGTTGCACGGGCTTCAGGTATTCGTGAACCTGAGTGCCAGGAACAAGCTCGCGGCTCCGCAGATGCTTCGGCTGGACAAGGGCGAGGTGCCGGAGTGGCGGAACGGCGCTGGAGACCGCGTGCGCGTCGCCGTGGGCTCATTCGACGGCGTCTTATCTCCGCTCGCGCCTGTCGAGCCTTTCACCTTCCTCGATGTTACGCTTCGGCGCGAGATTTCGTTCGAAGTGCCGCCGGCTCATAACGCGATCGTTTACACCATCGGGGGAGACGCTTTCGTGCGGGCCGATGGTCGAGAGCAAAAAGTGACTGCGGGGCACGCGGCGGCACTTTACGGTGACAGCGCCCGCGTGGCTTTCGCGGCTTCCCGCCCGGCGCACATCATCGTCCTGTCGGGTCCGTCAATCCAGGAGCCGGTGGTCGTTCAGGGATCATTCATCATGAACGAGCGGTCGCAGATCGAAGCAGCCGTCGCGCGCTTTCGCAGGGGGCAAATGGGCCACCTGGCGCCGCTGGCCGACAGCTGACGCTTCAGCCGCCGTGCCGGCAGGCCGGCAGGAAGAACGCGACGCTGCGCGTGACGTGCGCCCCGATTTCGGCGCGCAGCCGCTCTCGGCTCTCGCCGAACACGGCTCGCATGAGAGGACGCGCCACGACAAGGTCGAGAAAGAACTGCGTCATCGCCGCCAGGCGATCCGGCGCGAAGGCCGGGAACGTGCCGGTCTCGTCGTCGTGCGCTACGTCGCTCAGCGCCTGACTCACCGCGTGCGCCGCGCGCTCGCGCGCGATCCGGCCGATGCTCGGCAGATCCGGAAACCGCTGCGATTCGGCGATCGACAGCCGCATGAAATCGACGGCATCGCTGTCCGGAAGGCGCTCGAGGATATTCATGCCGAGGGTCGTCAGCCGCTCATCGATCGTGGCCCCTGCGGGCGTCTGCGTTTCGAAGCGGGCACGGACGTTCGCCGCATTGCGCATCGCGACGGCCGCAAATAGCGCCTCCTTGGTGGGAAAGCGCGCGTAGATGGACGGCTTTCCGGCACGCGCCAGGCGAGCGATCTCGTCGATGCTAGCACCGGCCAGCCCGCGCTCCAGGAACATGCGGCGCGCCGCGTCGAGGATGCGGGCTTCCACTGATCTAAAGCATTCGTCTCTACGGCAAATGCTGAGATTCCGGTTCACTCTCTCTCGCGAATCATGAGATTCTCGCGGATTCTCAGAGTCCAAATCTTATTTTAGAATTAAAGAGGCTGGGTCGTGGAGGTCAGGAAACATCACACCTGCCAATAGGTTACGATATCTGCCGCACGGTCCTGATGCTGACTGTCCTCTCCTCCAACGGCATTCGCACGGTCCTTTTGGCCGCAGCGCCCGAGTTCGAGCGCGCGAGCGGCCATAAGCTCGCGATCACCTTCAACCCGGCCAACGTGCTCAAACAGGAGATCGACGCCGGGAGTGTGTTCGACCTCGCGATCCTGACGCCGCCGGTCATGGACGCGGCGATTGCGGAAGGACGGATCGCGCCCGCGTCGCGGCGCACGCTCGCGCGCACCGGCTGCGGGGTCGCGGTTCTGCTCGGCGCACCCAGGCCCGATATCGCGACCGTCGAAGGATTTTCGCAGGCGCTGGTGAATGCGCGCTCGATCGCCGCGACCAAGCAGGGGGCGAGCGGGATGCAGTTCGCCCGGGTCATCGAGCGGCTCGGCATCGCCGATGCGCTCGCACCCAAGATCAAATGGCAGGCGGGCGGGCTCACGGGCGAGCTGGCGGCGCGCGGCGAGGTGGAGCTCGCGGTTCAGCTCCTGTCCGAGCTCAAGGCGGTCAGCGGCATCGACATCGTCGGTCCCTTCCCGCCCGAGCTGCAGGACTACGCCGTCATGGTCGCCGGGATCGGCGCCAGCGCGCGGGAGCCTGCGGCGGCGACAGCATTGATCGCGGCGCTTACGTCGGAGCGCACGCAACCGCTCCTCGCGCGCGCCGGCATGGAGCCGGCGTCAGGCTGATCCGCGCCCGGCCGTTAGTCTGCAAACGGGTCGTGGACGAGGATGGTGTCGAGGCGCTCCGGACTCGTCGACAACAAGGCAACCGGGGCGCCGATCAGCTCCTCGATGCGCCGGATGTACTTGATCGCCGTGGCCGGCAGATCGGCCCACGAGCGCGCGCCCTTGGTGCTTTCCTGCCAGCCGGGCAAGGTCTCGTAGATCGGCTCGACCTCGGCCTGCTGCGCGGCAGCCGACGGCAGATAGTTGAGCCCGCGGCCGCGCAACCGGTATCCCGTCGCCACCTTCAGCTCCTTGAGGCCATCGAGAACGTCGAGCTTGGTCAGCGCGATGCCACGGATGCCCGACACGAGCACGGCCTGGCGCACCATCACCGCATCGAACCAGCCGCAGCGGCGCGGCCGGCCGGTGACCACGCCGAATTCCTTGCCGCGCTCGCCGAGCCCGCGCCCGATCTCGTCGGTGAGCTCGGTCGGGAACGGACCGCTGCCGACGCGCGTCGTGTACGCCTTGGTGATTCCCAGCACGTAGCCGGTCGACGACGGGCCGATCCCCGATCCCGACGCGGCCGAGCCCGCGACCGTGTTCGACGAGGTCACGTACGGGTAGGTGCCATGGTCGATATCGAGCATGGTGCCTTGCGCGCCTTCGAACAGGATGCGCTTGTTCTGATGGCGAGCTTCGGCCAGCAATTGCCAGACCGGATGCGCGTACGGCAGCACCTTGGGCGCGATCTCGGCCAGCGCCTTTTCGAGTGCCGGACGGTCGATCGGCGGCTGGCCCATGCCGCGGCGCAGCGCGTCGTGGTGCAGCAGCGCTTCGTCGAGCTTGGCCTTCAAGGTCGCGGGGTCGGCGAGATCGCACAGCCGCACCGCCCGGCGCGCCACCTTGTCCTCGTAGGCCGGACCGATGCCGCGGCCGGTCGTCCCGAGCTTTGCCGAACCGCGCTTCTCCTCGCGCAGCCGGTCGAGCTCGCCGTGGAACGGCAGGATCAGCGGCACGTTCTCGGCGACCCTGAGCCTTTCGGGCGTCACGTTCACGCCCTGGCCGCGGATCGCGTCGATCTCCTTGATCAGCGCCCACGGGTCGACGACGACGCCGTTGCCGATGATCGACAACTTGTTGTTGCGCACCACGCCCGACGGCAGGAGGCTGAGCTTGAACACCTGGTTGCCGATGACGAGCGTGTGGCCGGCATTGTGGCCGCCCTGGAATCGCACGACGATGTCCGCCCGCTCGGACAGCCAATCGACGATCTTGCCCTTGCCCTCGTCGCCCCATTGCGAGCCGACGACCGTAACGTTTGCCATGTCAGACTCTCATTTCACTGCGTGGGGCGTGCCGCGATCGAGCCAATGCGAACAGTCGAGGCGTGACGCCTCCTCGGCACCCGTCGCCGAGGCGTCGAGGCCGGCCACGGTGGTCCAGCCCGCATCGCGCCATTTCCTGCCCTCCGCCGGCGACGTGCCGAACGGCAGGAACAGGCGCTTCTGCGGCTGCGGCTCCGGTACGGCGCGCAAGATCGTGTCGAGGAACAAGGTGAAGCCGGTCGCCGGCTCGCCGCGCCCCGCCATCAGCGATTCGCCGGCGAGATAGCGCCCGCCGCGGCCGAGCTCGCCGCGCACCCGGCGCGCGAACAGGGTGAAGCAGACGCCGGTGTGATATTCGAAGCCCCGCCGCTCGACCGGATCGATGGTGAGATTGAGGTCAGGCCGCGCGAAACGCAGGAGACCGACGATCTCGCTCAAGCGCAGCGCTTCCGCCGCGGCATCGGCCGGCAGGTCGAGCTTGGCCAGGGCCTGCTCGGCGCGCGCCGCCGGGCCGGTCGCCTTCATGAGCTCCATCAGCACCGGACCGATGCTTCGCCCGAGCTTCTTGACCGCCGCCTGGTCCTTGCGGTCGAGCGCGTCGCGCAGCCGGCGGGACGCCGCCTCGTCGAGGTCCGCGGTCGCGATCACCGCCGGCACCAGACGCGGCGAGGACAGGTCGACGGTGAGATTGGGAACGCCGATCGCCTCGAGGGCGGTCGCGGCGAGGAGAATGGCTTCGGCGTCGGCCGCCGGCGCCTCGGAGCCGATGAGCTCGGCCCCCACTTGGCCGATCTGCCGCTCCGGGCGCAAATCGTCGCCCTTCACTCGCAGCACCTGGCCGGCATAGGACAGCCGCAGCGGCCGCGCCAGCCGGCGCAGCCGTGTCGCCGCGATGCGTGCGATCTGCAGGGTCATGTCGGCGCGCAGGCCCAGCATGCGCTGGGAGACCGGGTCCATCAGGCGGAAGGTGCTCGGGCCCATCGCCGCACCTGAGCCGGCCAGAAGGCTGTCCTCGAACTCCACCAGCGGCGGTTTCACGCGCGCGTAGCCGTGCTGCGCGCACACCGCCATCAGGCGGTGCACCACCTCGGCTTCCTGGTCGGCCTCGGGCGGCAGCACATCGCGCAAGCCGGCCGGCAGCAGCGCGCGCCGAGCAAGCTCGGTCATCGTTTCCGTCGCGTCTCCTGTGAGAGGACCGGGCCTGATTAGCCGGTTTGCTCCGCCGGGGCAAAGCCTAATTGGGCGGCACCGGCCGGCGCCGCGATTCGCCTATATTCCTAGACGGCGGTCAGGTCGCGACCGCCGGGCGCAGACCGATGCGCTGCGAGCGGCCGATCATCAACGCCATCAAGGCCGAGACCCCGCAGGCGAGCCCGGCGATGAGGAATGCCTGGACGTAGGAGTCGAGCTCGGTGCGCAGGAACCCGGCGCCGACCGCCGCGGTCGCAGCCCCGATCTGATGTCCGGTAAAGATCCAGCCGAAGATGATCGGCGCGTCTTGCTTGCCGAAGATGTCGTTGGTCAGGCGCACGGTCGGCGGCACGGTCGCGAGCCAGTCGAGCCCGTAGAATACGGCGAACAGCGACAGGCCGTAGAACGTGTAGCCGGAATACGGCAGGAACAGCAGCGACAGGCCGCGCAGGCCGTAATACCAGAACAGGAGCCAGCGGTTGCTCCAGCGGTCCGACAGCCAGCCCGACGCCGTGGTGCCGAAGAGGTCGAAGACGCCCATCATGGCCAAAAGTCCGGCGGCGGTGACCTCCGGGATGCCGTGATCGAAACAAGCGGCAATCAGGTGCGAGCCGATGAGGCCGTTGGTCGACAAGCCGCACACGAAGAACGTGCCGAAGAGCAGCCAGAAATCGCGCGAGCGCGACGCCCGGTTGAGCGCCGAGAAGGCGGTCACGATCGGATTGCGGGAGTGCGGGGCGGCCGCCGCGGCCTCAATGCCCTTGGCGCCGTAGGCTGACAGGCTGAGATCGGCCGGCCGCTCCGGCATGAAGAAATAGATCAGCGGGATCACCAGAGCCGCGACCGCAGCCACGATGTACACCACCCAGCGCCAGCCGAAATGCGTCGCGACCGCCGCCAGCTCGGGCAGGAACACGAGCTGGCCCGTGGCCGTGCTCGCCGCCAGCAGCCCGATGACGAACCCACGATTGGTGACGAACCAGCGATTGGCGATCGTCGCACTCAGCACCTGTGCCATGCAGCCGGTGCCGATCCCGACCAACAGGCCCCAGGTCAGGATCAGCTGCCAAGGAGCCGTCATGAACGAGCTCGAGGCCACGGCGATGACCAGCAGCGACAGCGCGAACAACACGGTCGTGCGCACGCCCAAGGTCTGCATCGCGGCCCCCGCGAACGGCCCCATGCAGCCGAACAGAAGCAAACTCAGCGACATCGCGACCGAGATGGTCGCGCGGTCCCAGCCGAACGCCTCCTGCAGAGGCACGATCAGCACGCCGGGCGTGGCGCGCACGCCCGCCGACGCCAGCAGGGTCACGAAGACCAACCCGACCACGACCCATCCGTAATGGAACCGCGGTGCGGCCCAACGCGCGACAGCTTGCATGAGAGATTCCCCGCCGACTTCTATGTTGATGCCGAGATGTTACTGACCGGTTCGTCCTGATGCATTGACACGGTACGAACCGGTCGGTAACATGTCAAGCGGGATTCGATGAGGCATATGGCCAGGACTTTGGACACCGCTGCAAGCGACGTTTCCGCAAGTCCGCCCGGCGTGGCGGGCAAGCCGGCGCGCGAGCGGATTTTCGAGGTCGCCAAAGACCTGTTCTACCGGCTGGGCATCCGTGCCGTGGGCGTCGAAAGCATCGTCGCCGCGGCGGGTGCCACGAAGATGAGCCTCTACCGCAGCTTCCCGTCCAAGGATGATCTCGTGGTCGCGTATCTGAACGACCGCGACGCGCTCTATTGGCAATGGTGGGACCGGGTCATGGCCCGCCATCCCGACGATCCGCGCCAGCAGATCCGCGCGCTATTCAAGTCCGTGGCCGGCAAGACCACGCAGGCCGCCTATCGCGGCTGCCCGTTCACCAATGCCGCGACCGAGTTTCCCGAGGCCGATCATCCCGGCCGCGCCGGGGCCCCGGCGAACAAGGAGAAGCTGCGCGCGCGGCTGCGCGAGCTGGCCCGCGCGGCAGGCGCCCGCGAGCCCGAGCGCCTCGGCGACCAGCTCTTCCTCCTGATGGAGGGTGCGTACGCGAGCGGCCAGGTGATGGGCTCAGGCGGGCCGGCGCTGAGCCTGGCCGACGCCGCGGACGCTCTTCTCGCAGCCCAGCTGAGTTAGGCGGCGCGGCGCAGCGGCTCCGGCGGCAACGTCGCCTGCATGCTCGGACGCGCGATCACCCGCTTGAGCCAAGCCTCGAGCGGGGTGCCCTGCATCGCCGAGCGCCCTTCCGGGGTCATGAACAAGTAATCGAGCTGCGGCGCCAGCAGCAGGTCGGCAAGGGAGAATTGCTCGCCGGCGAGGAACGGCCCGTCGCCCAACAGCCGATTGAGCTCTCCGATGCACGTGGGCACCTTGGGGGCGGCTTGTGCGATCACCGCCTCGTCGGGCGTGTGGCCGAAGATCGCGGGTCCGACGATGCGCTGGAACACGATCACCCGCGCCACGTCGGGGAACAGATACCAGTCATTGATGCCCATGACCTGATTCATGCGTGCCGCGGCCCTGGCGTCCTTGGGCTGCAAGGCCGGCTCGGCGAAGACGGCATCGAGATAGCGCAGAATGGCCTGCGTCTCGTAGAGCTTGAACCCGTCATGCTCGATCATGGGGACGCGGCCGAAGGGATGAAGCGCCAGATAGGCGGCACTCTTGTGCTCGCCGGGCTTCATCGCCTGGACGCGATAGCGCTGGCCCTTCTCCTCCAACGTCGCGCGCACCGCGCGCACGAACGGGCTGCCCAGGATCCCGTGAACAACGACTTCGCTCATGACCTCCTCCTCCGTAACTCGTCGCCTATTTGCCGGCGGCGTCCGCATACGCATCGAGAATCATCGGCCAGCCGCGCGGCGCGTCGATGCGGTCGCGCATCGCCGCCGCACCT
>Ga0335069_10001931_pt1 | contig 32615 bp, 29 predicted proteins | sample Lox_Sample_11_FD_206714 | JGI IMG/M metagenome (GOLD analysis project Ga0335069, IMG submission 206714) | Soil microbial communities from Loxahatchee National Wildlife Refuge, Florida, United States - Lox_Sample_1.1 | ecosystem: Environmental > Terrestrial > Soil > Wetlands | place: USA...
CTCCTCCAGTGAATTTTCAGTTAATCTCAAGGGAAGGCCCACAGATCGTGAATCTGCGCGGCTTCGTTTGAATGGAGCTCGAAATCTGCCGGATGAACCAGGCCGCCTCGCAACTGCTTTCTACGTCCTATCCCTCTGAATTCTTGCCGGGTGCCCGCTCGGCCGTCACCACCTGCCTCCGCATCGCTCCCAGCGAAAAAGTCACGCTCATCACCGACCGCGCAACCCAGACCATCGGCGCCGCCCTTGCCGCGCAGCTCGCGGAAAACGGCTGCCAGTGGAATGCGTTCCTCCTCGAAGATCTCGCTCCCCGTCCGCTCGTCGACATGCCCGCGCCCGTCCTCGAAGACATGGAGACCTCGCACGTCTCTATCTTTGCCGTTCTCGTTCAGCCCAACGAGCTCGGCTCGCGCATGCAGATGACCGACGTCGTCAATCGCCGCCATATGCGCCATGCCCACATGGTCAATATCACCCCCGAGATCATGTGCCAGGGCATGCGCGCCGACTTCAACCTCGTCGACCGGCTCTCGCAGAAAGTCCTGGACCGCGCCCGCCGCGCCACCCGCATTCGCGCCACCACCGCAGCCGGAACCGACATCGTCGCCGACATGAACCCCGGCTATAAATGGTTCAAAACCTCAGGCATCATCTCCCCCGAAAAATGGGGCAACCTGCCCGGCGGCGAGTGTTTCACCGCCCCCGGCGAAGTCAACGGCACCTTCGTCGTCGATGGCGTCGTCGGCGATTGGCTCTGCGCGCGCTATGGCCTGCTGGAATCCACGCCGCTTACCATCGAGATTCGCGGCAACCGCATCGTCTCCTGCTGCAGCCAGAACAAGCAGCTGGAAGCCGACTTCTGGACCTACACCCACACCGACGAAAACTCCGATCGAGTCGGCGAATTCGCCATCGGCACCAACCTCGGTGTCGAGCGCGTCATCGGCAACATTCTTCAGGACGAAAAATTCCCCGGCATTCACATCGCCTTCGGCAACCCCTACGGCGAGCACACCGGGGCCCCCTGGCGCTCGTCCACCCACATCGACGTCGTGGGACTCCGCTTCAACATCTGGCTCGAATCCAGTCAAGGATCCGAACAGATCATGCGCGAGGGCAAATTCCTGATTGCCGCGTAGCTGCAGGATCAGAACTCGGTGAGGCTGAGCAGGTTCCCGTCCGGGTCTTTGAACCACGCAACCTTGGCTCCTGTTGGCGAATTCCAGATTCCCTGCTCGTCCTGCTTGAGGAAGTCGTAGCGCTCGAAACCCACTCCGGCCCCTGTGAGATCGGCGACGGCCTCGCCGATCTTGGGTACGTCAAAGCCCAGAACCGTGCCCGGTAGCGGTGTGTGCTTCTTGCTGATCGACACGCGCAACATGATGCCATGAGCGTCGAAGACCAGAGCGAAGGGAAGATCTTCGCGCACGAGCCTCAACCCGAGCACATCGCGATAGAAAGTTCGCGCCTTATCCACATCCACCACCGTGACGAAGGCCACGAGATTACAGCTGCCGAGGTTGCTTTTCAGAGTCATGCGCTATCATCACCGGCATTTTCGGTTGGCGCAAGAGGTGCTGGACGCCATATTCTATCGCGAGTGCGACAGGAAGAGATTAGCCGGGAGTATGACCCGCCCCGCGGAGCCTCCGTCTCCGCCCTCGACTGGGAGTATCCACGCGCAGCTCAGATACCTGAACACGCGCACGCCGCAGACCAGTTGATCTATGCCACGCAAGGCATTATGGAAGTGACCTCGGGGCAAAGCGTGTGGGTGATTCCGCCGGAGTTCGCCCTGTGGATGCCTGCGAAGACCTCTCACCGGATCCGCATGGACGGCGTTGTACGCATGCGCACGCTCTATTTTCGGCCGGGTATCGTCCCCGGCCTGACCCAGGGAGCAGTCCTGCACGTGAGTTCGCTCCTGCGTGAGCTGATCGTCGAATCCGTGCGCCTTGGTAAGCTGCGAATCCAGAACGAGTATGAATCGGCGCTGCGGGACGTGCTGGCACATCAGCTTAAGCACGCGACACCCGCGCCCACGTTCGTGACCATGCCCACAGACCCGCGGGCGCGCGCAGTTGCGCAGGCAATTCTCGGTGCGCCGAACGAATCGCATACACTCGCCGATTTGTGTGCGGACGCAGGAGTCAGTATGCGGACCGTCCAACGGATTTTCCAACGCGAAGTTGGAATCGACCTCGATGCATGGCGGCGCCAGGCGCGCCTGACCAAGGCGATGCAGTTGCTGATCGCAGGCGCATCCGTGAAAGAGGTCGCGTTCGCGGTGGGCTATGGGCAGCCGAGCGCATTCGTACAGGCATTCCGGCGCTTGTTTGGCGCCACGCCGAAGGCGTGGGCAACGAGCCTGCGCAATCCCCGCGCCTCGAGAATTGACGGCGCTTGAGCGCACTTCAACCTGCGGATTCCTGCGACCGCACGCGGAAGCTATCATCCAAAGAACGGACTATGACGACGACTTCTTCTGTACCAACGCTGCGCACTCTCGGAAATTCCGACCTTCACCTCACCCCCATCGGCTTCGGCGCATGGGCCGTCGGCGGTGGCAACTGGGAGTTTGCCTGGGGACCGCAGGACGATAATGCATCGATTGCGGCGATTCACCGGGCGCTCGATCTTGGTGTGAACTGGATTGACACGGCGGCGATCTACGGACTTGGCCACTCGGAGCAGGTGGTGGCGCGAGCATTGAAGACGACCAGCCATAGGCCATACGTCTTCACCAAATGCTCCATGCGATGGCACGAGGATCGCTCAATCTATCGTTCCCTCCGAACGAGCTCTGTCCGACAGGAGCTCGAAGACTCTCTGCGCCGACTCGGTGTGGAGACCATTGACCTCTATCAGATTCACTGGCCTAATCCTGAGTCGGAAATTGAAGAGGGCTGGGAGACGCTGGCCCGGCTCAAAGAAGAGGGTAAGATTCGCTGGATCGGGGTTTCCAATTTCTCCGTTGAGCAGATGAAACGCGCGGCCAAGATCGCGCCCATCACCAGCCTGCAGCCTCCCTATTCAATGTTGCGCCGCGCAATCGAGCACGAAGTCCTGCCATTTGCCCAAACAAACGGAATTGGTGTCATCAACTACTCGCCGATGGTCTCGGGACTCCTGACAGGGAAGATGACAGCGGAGCGCGTTGCAGCTTTCCCCTCAGACGACTGGAGAAAACGCGCCGTGGAGTTCAATGAGCCGCGGCTTAGCCAGAATTTCAAGCTCGTCGAATTGCTGCGCGAGATCGGCTCCCCTCACGGAGTCGAGCCGGGCGTGGTTGCGGTTGCCTGGACCCTGCGCCACCCCGCCATCACTGCCGCGATTGTGGGCGGCCGAAGCGCAGAGCAGGTGGATGGCCTGGCGCCGGCACTGACACTCAGGCTGAGCGATGCGGAGTACGGGAAGATCAACAACTATTTGGCGGCAAATGCCGGTTAAACCGGAGCTGATCGAGTGCAACGAAAAACCCCGGCCTGGGCCGGGGTTTTTCATCCTCGAAGACTCGGGCTACATAGCTGCCACAAAGTCCGGAACAACAATCGCTGCGTTTTCTTGCAGCAGCTGTGTCATGCGAGCCGCCATCCCTGTATACATCGAAGCAGCCCGGAATGCGTTGACCCTGACGCCTTCACTCGCTTGACTCAGCGCGTATTGCACCAGAGCCATAAGCACGCAAACTCGAATTTGCATCGCATCGCTGCGAAGGGTTTCGAGCAGTTCGCGGTCAGCTAACTGACAGTGCCGCGCGGCGTAGTCGGCCATCTCCAGCATGACGCGGGAATTCTGATACATGGCCCACAGCCCGTGCGCTCCGTGGATACGCTTCCAGGTTTCTTCAGGAGTCGTGTTGACGCCTTCCTTCCAGAGAAAGTGGTCGCTCAATTCGCGAGCACTCCAATCTGGCCGAAGCCGCACAATCAGCGAGTCCCACGATTGCAAGTTCCGACGACGAATTCCTTCTCGCCACCGACCAAGGTAAAAAGCCACAATCGCGAGTGTGGCAATCTGAATCAAGGGAAAGATCATCTGCCGTCCTCATCAGGCCGGACAACCGGAAGCCTTTCTTTGAAGGCTACCCCCGGCATCTGTTCCAACTGTTCTCCCAGTCTTAGCAGAAAAGTCCCCCTGTGGAAAATCAAACTGCCCGATTCCGCACAACTTTCCTGCAAAGAGTACCCACAGAGTTCTGGCACACAAGTAACTTAAGGTAATCTCCGGTGGAAGACAATGCTACTTTTCGGTGAGCCTCTGATTAATGCACTGTCGGAATAAGTCATTATTTATCATAATTTTGCGAGGGAATGTGTCCAAATGGGCCTCAGAAAGCGCAAAGCGAATCGGACCGGCAGAGCCACGAAGGATCGAGCGGGCGGTAAGTTACTTTTCAGGGAATCGTCCGGCTGCGGTCGTCGAAGAGCTAAGGGCCGTCCGTTCGGCCCGGGCTACACCCGCAACAGCCAGCAAGAGGTTTTGCATCTGTGGTGTGAATTCGCGCCTTTGTGCTTCCTTCTGCGCGAAGCAATAGACCCAATACAGAAGCGCTAAAAGGAAGCTGGCAATCACAAACTGATTGAGGTGCAAATACTGGTTGACGTTCTCTTGATGACTGCTCAGGATTGCGGCACCCAAACTCACGAGCGAATAAAACCCCAGACCCGTCGCGACCTGTAGTTCGCGATCGCGCCAACCAATTGACAGAAGTTGGCTGCAAGCAGCCAGCAGCAGGAAGAATCCAATTCTCAAGATGGCCACAGTCTGCTGCATGTGCCCAATCAGGCGCCCAACCGAGGTCGAGGTGGCAAGCCCGGGAAGTGAGGCGAAAGGCCAGATTGCAGCGCCGGCACCCAAGATCACAACCGCGACAACTAGAATTGTGAAGCGAGGGAGAGACGCACGAATCGGACGCAAAACCGACCAGGCAAGCTCCACCAGCACGCCCAGCAGGAGTGCTGAATCGATTGCCGTCTGAATAAAGTAGGTGGTGAGATTATAAGCACCAGGGTAGAAGGTGACGCTGGCCAGCCCACCCGCATTGCTCAGAAGATCCCAGACACAATAAATACAAAAGACAGGCAGCAGGCGCCACACGCGACGAAACGTCAGCAGCACAACAACTGCTGCTTCGATGAGGACATAACCGAGCCAGAGAATGTTGTCCAGACTCATCACCGACATCCTGTCTGAACTGTGCGATGCGATGAACTGAGTGTAGCAGCTATCTGGCCGCAACTACCGAGAACGAAAGTTATCCCTTGTGCCCGCCGCCATTCGGGAAGGGGATCGGCCCCGCCGGAATGAAGTGGCCTTTGCCGCCGCCATTCGGGAAGGGGATCGGCCCCGCCGGAATGAAATGGCCTTTACCGCCGCCATTCGGGAAGGGGATCGGCCCCGCCGGAATGAAGTGGCCTTTACCGCCGCCATTCGGGAAGGGGATCGGCCCCGCTGGAATCGCGCTGGCTTGGAGCGTGAACAAGGCAACAAACCCTATAGCAGCTGCGAATTTCGCGATCTTCGAACGCATGAACGTGAACTCCTTGCGCTAATTACTTCAGTACGCAGGGCAAGACTACCCGAAAAGGTGCACGAAATCTACAACAAAAGTACTGCGCGCATGCACTTTTCACGAAGGAGCGTATGCAGCGGTTTTTGGGGCATCGAGAAATACGGGAAGATGACAGCGTAAAGACCCTGAAACCAGGCAAAACCAGGCAAAACCAGGAGATCCGTTTTTGTCACAAAAGCGAGGCGAATGCGCCCCGGCGGCTCGCTACTCTCCCTCCTGCTGGGCGCGGGAGCGCCGGATCCGCACTGTTCGCCGCGAAAAAGCCCGCATGCAAGGTGTGACAGGGGTAATTCTCGAGATCTTCGGAGGCAAGTCTGCCGGGAGTTTCGGGGTACATGGAGACCGTGGGTCGCAGGCCACGCTATCGTTACCACTAGACCGTTCCGATGGCGAGAAGGATGGCTCTGTGATTCCGGATCTTCGCGAACAATTCAATCGAGGCTTTCTAGACCGCCTCTATGTCGATTTGCTCTCGCACTTGCGACAGGCAAGCGGGACGGAAATCGAGTTTCGGGTGGCGGAAACGCCTGTCTTTGTCCCCAGGACGCTGCTGGACGAGATGGCAGAGCAGGGCCGAGTCCTGGCCACGCTGCTGATCGACGATCCCGAGTATCTTGCGGCAGCCCGCCGGGCGATTCCAGCAGGCTACGACGTTGCGAACCAGACTCCGCGGCCGCATTTCTTGACTGCCGATTTCGCCTTGATCCGTCGCAGTTCTGGAGGTCTGGCTCCGCGCTTAGTTGAAATTCAGGCGTTCCCTTCGGTCTTTGCCTATCAGGCTCTCCTTTGCGATGCGTATCGCGAGGTCTACGGCCTGCCCGACAATCTGGGCGCCTTTCTCAGCGGGCTCGATGCCGAAGGGTATTGGGAACTGTTTGCGCGAACAGTGCTCGGTGGCCACGATCCCAAGCATGTCGTGCTGACCGAGGTGGATCCGCTCCAGCAAAAGACGCGTCCGGACTTCTACTGCACAGCGAAACGGCTGGGCATCGCAGTGGTTGACATCTCCGAACTGGTGCCAATCAATGACAAACTCCATTACCGCGACGCGGACGGTCGTCTCGTGCCAATTGAGCGCATCTACAACCGCGCCATTGCCGATGAACTCATCGGGCGTGACATTCGTCTGCCATTCGATCTGACCCATCCCTGGAACGTGGAGTGGGCCGGACATCCAAACTGGTATTTCCTGATCAGCAAGTTCTCTCTACCGTGGCTGACTGACCCGGCCGTAGAGGATGCCGTGGTGCCTCCGGCAGTATATTTGAGCGATTTTCTAGAGGGGCCCGGTCGTGCCAGGTTGGCCGCCTTGGGAGTGGATTTGCCTGCGGATAGCCGCCCCGAGACGATCTACCGCAATCTTCTGCTCAAGCCGCTGTTCAGTTTTGCGGGCAAGGGAATCGAGTTCGAGCCAACGCATGCGCAACTCGAGGCCATCCCCAAGCAGCGGCGCAGCGACTTCCTGTTACAGCAACGCATGACCTTCGTACCGACGATCGACACACCACACGGCATAACACAGGCCGAATTCCGCATCCTTTATCTATGGCCCAACGGTGGCAGCTTGACTCCCGCGTTGTCGCTGGTTCGTCTGGGTCGGGGAAAGATGATGGGTGTCGATCACAACAAGGATCAATCCTGGGTCGGAGCTTCGGCGGCGTTCTTTCCGACCCACTCGCCGGCCCCTGTGCCGCTGGCTGCGACCGTCCCACGCAAGTCGTAGATGAACCGGTACATGATCGATTACCTATCGAAAAACTTTCGTGCCCTACGTTTCACCTCAGAATTCGGTTACAGTGTCGTTTAGGTTCTCAAAAACTACGTTCCGGGAAGCAGCATGAAGGACACTTCGAAGATCAATCTCGCGCCCAAACAAGGCCACGCACCCGCGGCCTCATCGCGGAAGGAAGTTCGGTGTGCGGTCCGCTTTCCTCTCTCCCTCCAGGCGGTGCTCTCTTCGGACCGCGAGGAGTCCAAAGCTCTCACTCGGAATGTCTCGGCGAGCGGCGTGCTGCTTGAAGTGCACGATCCACTTGAAGTGGGGCAGGGCATCGATTTTTCGCTGCGCATGCCTGGCGACATCCTGGGCGCACCCAACGACGTCATGGTTCGCTGCCATGGCCGTGTGGTACGCTGCTCGTTAAGCCAGGGCCAGTACCAGGCTGCTGCAACAATCGATGAATACCGGTTTGCGGAGCGGTGAGGCACGCGCTGGCGGTTGTTCAGCATATTTATGGAATTCTTGGACGAAACTCCTGATGGTGAAGTAACGGACGGCCCGGTCAGACCAGGCGCGATCCGTATTATTCTGGCGGACTCTCAAGCGATCTATCGTGTAGGAATCCGGAAGATCTTTGCGCTTGAAGACGACCTCCGGGTTGTCGCTCAAGCAGACTCGCTCGATAACTTAAAAGCTGCAATCGAACGCTACCCGACCGACGTGGTTCTGTTGGAGGGCGGTCTTCTGACTGGCGCCCCCAATGCGATCGCCGACCTCCTGCGAATCGCACCGGATGTAAAGTTGATCGTGCAGGCGATCTCCTCCGACGAATCGCAGACGGTTGAACTCTATCGGCGTGGTGTGCGCGGCATCATCTCCCGCTCAATCTCGCCCGATCTCTTGGTGCGCTGCGTAAGGCGCATCGCTGCCGGCGAAACCTGGATCGACAACCAGTCGGTGAACTGGGTCATCGATGCCTACCGGTCGCAGGCTGCTGCATTGGTTAGCCCGCGTAGCCAGCCGCGGTTGTCACCCAAAGAGATGGCGATCATCACGTGCATCACGCAGGGCAAGCGAAACAAGGAAATCGCATTCCAGCTGGGAACGACCGAGCAGGTCATCAAGAACTATCTTAGGAAGATCTACGACAAGCTGGGCGTTTCGGATCGGCTTGAGCTCGCGCTCTACTGCTTGCATAACAAGATTATTCAGTCCGACGTGGACGAAGAGACCGTCGCCAAGAAGATCGTGAGCCGTTAGGCTCCGACTCGATCGACTCAGCTTCATACTCAATCCCGGGCGAAGAGACTTCAGCGTGTCTTCGCCGCACAATCGCATGAGACCGGCTCCGTCGGCCCTTGGCCGCTGCAGCCGACAGCACTCTGTGCCTCAACACACGGTTTTCGCGCCAGTTCGAGCAGCCGGGTCAACTCGACAAGATCGCGCTCAGCCAGATGTCCGAGCAGCGTTCGGGGCTCCGCCGCGATGGCTGGGTCCATTTGGCGCAGAAGATCCAGTCCAGCCTCCGAGATCTGTGTCCAGACCACGCGGCGATCGTGCCGATCGCGGTGCTGGCGGATGAGTTTAAGGGCTTTCAAGCGACCCAGCAGGCGCGTGATGTCCGGCTCTGCGGTGATCATGCGATCGCCGATGGCCGAACAGGTGAGACCCTGCGGATGTGAACCGCGAAGAATGCGCAGCACATTGTATTGTGTGCTGGTCACGCCCCACTCGCGGCTCATCCGCTGAAATGCCCGCTGGAGGCAGTCGGCCGTCCGTAGCAAATTGAGCAGCGCCTCTTCCTCAGCGCTCGAGAAAGGACGTTCCTGCGCGATTTCTTGCTTCAGAGCAGCCATGTTTGTCTCCAACGGGCCCACTCTCTGCGGCCGTGATCCGTCTTGCCTACTGCTTCACGACATCCAGTTCAATCTCGAGGTTCACTTCGTCCCCGAGCATGGCAGTTGGGTACTTGGTCGCGATTCCGAAATCCTGGCGGTTGATGGTGGTCTTTGCTGAAAATCCCGCGTGCGGCCTGTGATCCATTCCGGGCACCGGCCCCGACGGTCCTTCCACCGTTAGGGTGACGGGCTTGGTGACTCCGTGCAATGTCAAATTGCCATCCACTTTCAGCCCACTACCGTTTTTCACGACCGACGTGCTGATGAATGTGGCGGTGGGGAACTGCGCGACGTCAAAAACGTTTGAGCTTTTGAGGTCGTTATCTCGTCCGCTGTTGCCGGTGTCGATTGTCGTGACATCGATCGTCATGTTGACTGCCGACTTGGTGATGTCAGCTTCATTCCAGGAGATCGTCCCTCCGATGTTGCCGAAGTGGCCATGCACGTGCGACAGGCTCATGTGGAGGATGGAGAAATCGACCTCGCTGTGCGCCTTGTCGGGAGCCCACGTGGAGGTTTGCGCCATAGCCCACGTGCCCGCGAGCGACAGGATTCCAGTTAGGATTGCCAAACGCTTCATCGTTTCCGTCCTTTGGAGAGGCGGCCCATCGGGCCGTGTGCAGGTTGCGGGCCGAGCTTAGCAGAACCCGGCCCGAATCTGGGCGCTGGAGCAGAGAAGTGCGTCGCGGCCACAGGGTACTCGTACGTACCTTCCATACAGACGATCCAGGGTAGGTATTCGTTGCAACAAATATTTTGCGAGTGTCAGGATTCTTCCGAGTTGTCTGCGCAAAATCGACGCCGCGTTCGGACCGGACCGCCCTCTCTTGCTCGGGCCCAGCTCGAGGCTTCGATGCCGGCGTGCGTCTGCTATGCTCCGGGGCATGTCTTTCGTGCGCGACTTCAGGCAGCTCAGCCGTTCGCAACGCCACGCATTCGTCGCTTCGTTTTTGGGTTGGACCCTCGACAGTCTGGACTTTTTCATTCTGATCTTCTGCGTCAAGGCTATTGCCACAGAGTTTCATGGAAAGCCCTCGGACGTTCTCGGAGCCGTATTCCTCACCCAGGCATTTCGCCCTGTGGGCGCGGCGCTCTTCGGACTACTTGCAGACCGGTTCGGTCGCCGCCCGGTCTTGATCTTCAACATCCTCAGCTTCTCTGTCATCGAGCTGGCGTGCGCCTTTGCGCCTTCGCTCAACGTGCTGCTGCTCCTGCGCGCACTGTTCGGTGTCGCCATGGGTGGCGAGTGGGGTGTCGGTGCAGCATTGTGCTTTGAGACGCTTCCAAAGCAGGGCCGCGGAACGTTCTCCGGCATTTTGCAGGAGGGATATGCTTTCGGGTCGATTCTGGCTTCGGCGGCCTTTGCCGCGCTCTTTCCCCTCATTGGGTGGCGTGGGCTGTTCATGGTGGGAGCGAGTCCCGCATTGCTTGTGCTCTACGTCCAGGCCAGAGTTGAGGAGTCGCCCGTGTGGCTGGCCGGCGCGAGTCACAGGGCCAAGGCGAAGGAGAGTGCGGACAGATTTGCCCAGGTCTTCCATTTCATTCCAACATTTCTGTTCCTCGTATTGTTGATGACGGCATTCATGAGCTTCTCGCACGGGACCCAGGATGTGTACCCAACTTTTCTGACTGTACAAATGAAGCTGTCACCCGAAACGGTAGGCCTGATCGGTGTGCTCTACGGCTTCGGCTCCATTGCCGGAGGCTATGTTTTTGGTGCTCTATCTGAGAGATGGGGCAGAAAGCGGGCGATCATCACAGCGGCTTTACTGTCGATTCCTGTGGTCCCACTCTATGCGTATGGACATTCCGCCCTTCTCCTCGGCGCCGGTGCCATCCTGATGCAGTTCATGGTGCAAGGCGCGTGGGGTGTGGTGCCCGCCTATTTGACGGAGCTGTCACCTGCTCCCGTGCGCGCGACTGCTCCAGGCCTGGCTTACCAACTGGGCGGGCTGATCACGTCATGGAATGGGAAAGCACAGGCACTGGTAGCCGAGCGCTGGGGCACGTATCCACCAGTCCTTGCAATCACTGTGGTGCTGGTCGCTCTAACCCTCGCTGCGCTGGCCGCGGTCGGGCACGAAGCCAAGGGTGCGGAGATGAGCTCAGTTTGAACTCTGCATTCAACGGCGATAGCTCGCAATTAGTGTTCCGCGAGCGAGAATATGTCCAAGCATCGCGTCATCGAGTTGGGTGCGCGTGGAGCCCGGCGAGAGGCTCAGTTTCGTGTCGAGCGCGAAGAGCGTGAACACATAATGGTGGGTGCCGTTAGGGCACGGGCCGCCGTAGCCGATGGCTCCGAAGTTGTTGATGCCCTGCCGCGTGCCGTCAGGCAACTCGCGTTCCTTTGAATAGGAGGCAGGCAGGGCACGCGCGTCGGAGGGCAGATTGAAAAGCACCCAATGGACAAATCCGCCTCCAGGCGCGTCAGGGTCGTTGAGGATAAGAGCAAGGCTCTTGGTTCCAGCAGGTGGTGCATTCCAGTGCAGATCCGGAGAGGTGTTGGCGCCGTCGCAGGTAAGCGATGCAGGGAAGTGGTCACCCTGCAGGCCCGAACTGCTCAGGGAGAGAGCTTCTGGTCCATCGCCCTCGATCGCCGGTGCTGAGGCATGGCGACAGCCTGTAAAGACTAGAAACGCTGCCATCCCGGCAAGCACTCGGCCTCCTATCCCTCGAACGGCCTTCGATTGCCCTTGAATCCTGCTCATGATCCGACATTGTAGACCGGCGCGTCGAAGTGCCTTTGGTGCGTGATAGAGGAGGTGCACTGGGGGAAATTTGCAGACTCGTAACACTCGTTGATGCACAATCAAATGTGGGAGAATCTTGAAGTGCCGCGTATTCACTTTCAACTTCAACTCGCCGAGCTCAAGGACAAACTCCTTGCCATGGCGGCGCTTGCCCAACTGGCGGTCGAGACTGCCGTCGACGCGTATCTGCAACGCGACCAGGGCCTCTGCCAGTATGTAAAGCAGAACGAGACGGCGATCAACACCGCGCAACGGGAACTGGACGAGATGGCGTACGAACTGCTCGCAAAAGAGCAGCCCATGGCCATTGATCTACGCTTCATCCTGGCTGTGATCAAAATCAACGGAGACCTGGAGCGGATCGGCGATCAGTCCATGGCAATCTCGCGCCGCACACGCGATTTACTGAAGCAAGAGCCGGTGGAACTGCCAGTCGACTACTCTGCGATGGGCGAGTACGCGGGACGCATGATCCGGACAGCGATCCAGGCATTGCTCGATGGCGACGCGCGGCTGGCAGACACCGTCCGGGAAATGGATGACGAGATCGACCGCATGAATCGACGCGCCAACGCCGACCTCCTCAAGCTGATTCAGGATCAGCCTCAGTTCACGCAGCAGGCGATGAACGGCCTGATGGTCTCACGCAACCTGGAACGGATCGCCGACCACGCGTCGAATATCGCAACCGATGTGATTTTCTGGATCCGCGGCGCGGATGTGCGCCACCAACTGAGCTTGTCGATGGACTAGAGTCAAAAATCAAGAGTCGGAAGGAACGAGGCCGCCCAATGGCGGCCTTTCGTGCGTGTGGGGGAGGAATTCAAGTCGTGCCTAGCGGGTGGATTCGAACAGGAACCACGCGCGCCGTTCGGCTTCGTCGATCCAGACCTCGATCAAGCTGGTTGTGGCGAAATCGTTGGCCTTGGATGCTACCTCGTGAGCGGCGCGCAGGCTCTCCACAAGTGCCCTGTTATCCGAGTGGAGTTCGAGCAGCATGTCCCGCGCGGGAACGAATTCTTGGTCATTGTCAGTAACACGTTGCAGGCGGGCGATGTGCCCGATGGAGCGGATTGTCGTGCCGCCGATCTTTCGAACACGCTCAGCAATGTCGTCGCTGATCGCGAAAATTCGCGACGCCTGCTCATCCAACAGCAGGTGATAGTCGCGGAAGTGCGTTCCACTCATGTGCCAGTGGAAGTTCTTGGTCTTGAGGTAGAGGGAAAAAACATCGGCAAGAAGTGCATTGAGGACGCTGGAAAGGCTCTTCACCTCTTCAGTGTTGAAGCCGTCGGGAACACTCGCTTTAGCTGCTTTCGATTGCGGCGCTGTATGAGTGGACATCGTATTCCTTCCTGAGTTGAAAAGACGCAACGAACGCACGCCCTTCGTGCGTTAATGATGCGGGCAAAACACAGTCGGTTGCACCCAGCGGCTTTTGCGAGAGCGGCAACTCTGAGTGAATACCTATTTCATTGCTTTGGGAGGCTCAGGTTGCCCTGGCTAAACGGCGCTGCGGAGGCGACCCTTTGCGCCAGTGGCCCTTTGTGCCAGTAAAGGATCGATGTGGAGGAATGCCCCGTCGATCTCCGGACGTCCCAAGCATTCGTCTCCGGCGATCATTTGCAGAATATTTCCCCGTTTCGCCGCATGATGGTTGTGTGAGCATTCCACCACGAAACCTTCAAATCAGCAGACAGGTAACGCGTAGCGGTCAGTACTTGGTCTGACCGCCACCCCCCCACCCCCTCCCAGGTCTGTGAGACTGTGAACCTGTGAAATCGAGGACAAGATACGTACTCGGGGAAGCGAAGCGCGCTGAAGGTGAGAATTCTCCTAAGCCGAATGGGGAGAAATACTTGGCCACAACCCATTCATTTCAGATGGGTTATCGTAAGTTATTGATAATGTAAACCCAATGAAATGAAATACTTGGCCAAAAACGGGGGTGGGGGGCCGCACCCGACGGTACCGACCGGGCCAATGGCTCGTCGAGGCAACCTCGCGGGAAAAAGAAAGGGGCGCCGGTTTGAGCGGCGCCCTGGAAGGTGAATGTCCAAAGCTCAGGCAATCGCAGCAGCCTGGTTGGCGTTATGCAGGAGAACGGCAACAGCACAGCTTGTCAGACGGGTTTCTGCCGAATCCGCGCGGCTCGTGAGAATGACCGGTACCCGCGCACCCAGAACAATGCCGGCAAGTTGTGCTCCACCCAGATACTCAAGTTGCTTGGCGAGCATGTTGCCGCTTTCGAGATCGGGAACGACCAGGATGTCGGCTTGCCCTGTGACAGGAGAATTGAGGTGCTTAATCTTCGCGGCCTTCAGGCTTACAGCCGTATCGAACGCGAGCGGCCCATCGAGGATACCCCCAGTGATCTGACCCCGATCGGCCATTTTGCACAGAGCCGCGGCTTCCATTGTGGAAGGAATCTTAGGATTCACAGTTTCGACGGCGGAGAGCAAAGCAACCTTAGGATCTGGAATTCCCAGCGCGTGAGCGAGGTCGATGGCGTTCTGCACAATGTGAATCTTGTCTTCAAATTCGGGCTTGATGTTGATGGCAGCATCGGTAATCAAAAGCGTGCGCGCGTAAGCAGGCGTATCCATCACGAAGACGTGTGTGATACGCCGGGCTGTGCGCAGTCCCGTATCCCGCTGCATCGCAACTTTCATCAGCTCATCGGTGTGCAGGCTGCCTTTCATCATCGCTTGGGCCTTACCGCTACGGCACAGGGCGACGCCGATCTCCGCGGCCTGCGCTTCGTTATCGGCTTGAAGGATGGAGAAGCGGCTGATATCGACGCCGTTCTTGGCGGCCAGCGCCTTCATTTCTTCTTCGTCACCGATGAGTGTCGGTTCAATCAGACCCTCGGCCGCCGCTTCGGTTGCACCTCTCAGCGCCACGTCGGACAGTGGCCAGACTACTGCGGTCGTGATGGCAGGCAAGGACTTGCAGCGAGCGAGGAATTTATGAAAAACGTGAAAATCAGGCGGATGGCTGACGAGAGGGTCAACTACAACCGCTTCGGCAATGGGGGCGAGATCGCTCATCGTGCTGGTCTCCCTTAGTCTCGTTGGCCGGAGTCGGAGTGATGTATCCGGCCTGACGCCTTCATTCTTACCTGAGGTGACGGATTCCTATGTGCGATCGATCACAGTACGGGCGGGCGTTGCGCAATGCGGTACATGAACTACTCGGCGCGCAGACCTTCCACCACGTCGACAGCCATGGCCCGGCGCGAGGGCACGTAGCTCGCAACAACCGCAACGGCGAGTATGCTCGCTGCGGCGAGGACGTAGGTCCACGGATCGAAGGCGCGCACGTGGAACAGAAGCGACGACATTAGCCGCATGGTCAGGACGGCAACAACCAGCCCCACCGTGATGCCCACTCCGGTGAGCCACAGCCCTTGCCTCACGAACATGGATGTAACCGCTTCGCGGCGAGCGCCCAGGGCCAGACGGATGCTGATCTCGCGCGTGCGCTGCGAAACTGCATACGCGATCACACCATAGATGCCTACCACGCCTAGCAACAGGGCCATGCCGCCTGCGACACAGAGGATGACCAGCGTAAACGAGGTGCGTGCCATCGACTTGCGGGAAAGGTCACCGAGGGTTTTCGCGTCAGCGAGCGGCAGATCGGTATTCACTGACCAGACCGCCCTTTGCATTTCGCTAAGAAGAGCCGCAGATCCGGCGCGCGGCGTCCGCAGGACGAAGTTCACATATCGCCGCATCATCTCCTTGTCGCCGTTGAACTGATCCTGATGGAGAGGCCAGTAGGCAACCGTAGGAGCCGGTTGGCTGGCTCCGTCGTAATACACGTCGCGCACGACACCGATAACCTCGCGCCAGTCCTCAGTGTTCGATTCGCGGATGCGCCGGCCGACTGCTGCCTCCGGACTGCCCCAGTACTCGCGGGCAAAGTTCTCTGAGATGAGAGCCACAGGACGCTTTTCGTACTCTTCCGTCCAAGTGATGTCGCGGCCAGCAACGATAGGCGTGCCCATGGTGGCAAAGAAGCCTGGGCCGATATATTTGAACGCTCGCAATGGCGGCAACTCTCCCTCCTTGTAAGAGTGATCGGCTGCAGCGACAGGATTGTAGTTCATGTCCCCGTTCATCGGGATGGAGGTTGACAGTCCAACGGACTGAACGCCAGGAATGGCGGCCAGTTTGTCCGCAATTGCCTGCTGCATGCGAAGAACGCGCTCCTTCTGCGTATCTGGAATCTGCGTGTCGGGAATGTAGACGCTGAACGTTTCGAGTGACGCAGGATCGGTGAAGCCCGGAGCAACATGCATGAGGGCGTTGAAGGTGCGGATCATCAATCCGGAGCAGATCAGGAGAACCAATGCGAGCGACACTTGCACAACAACCAGCGTCTTGCGTGCGCGATGACGTTCGCGGCTCTGGCTCAGTGCTCGTCCACCTTCGCGCAATCCGGTACTGGCGCGAACTCCACAATACTTGAATGCCGGGATAAGGCCAATGAGCAGGCCGACCAAGACAGCAAGTCCGATTGCGAAGAGCAGGACGGGGATGCCAAATCCGATCTCGTGTAAACGCGGCAGTCCGGATGGCGCTGCGGCGACGAGAATCCGGAGTGCGCCGAATGCGACACATAAGCCAACTAGAGATCCCGCAATGCCAAGGATCAGACTTTCAAGCAAAAGTTCTGAGGCAATGCTTATTCGGCTGGCGCCGAGTGCGGAGCGGATGGCCAGTTCCTGGCGGCGACCCTCGGCGCGCACGAGGAGAAGATTGGCGACGTTGGCGCACGCGATGAGCAGAACAATCCCGATCGAGCCCATCAGCACCCAAAGCACGTTGCCGATGTCGCCGATGACAACTTTTTTTAGCGAGCGGAGATTGGGCTGGATCTGGGCCGTCTCGAAGACACGGACACTGAAGCCTTCTGGCGCAGGGAAGCTATGAAGTGAGATGGGAATTAGGCGCCCGATATCGGCACTCGCCTGTTCCAGGGTGACACCGGGCTTTAGGCGGCCTAATGCGGCAAAGTTGAAGTTCCCCAGTCGCACTTGGCTACGATCAAGCTGCATCGGGAGGTAGAGACTCGCTTCGGCCTCGTCGAGGAATTCGAATTCACGGGGCAGCACGCCGATGATCTCGCGTGCCGACCCGTCCACGGTGAGGCTGCGGCCGATGACAGAGTGGCTGCCGCCAAACCTTCTCTGCCAATATCCATAGGAAAGAATGACAGTTTTGGGCGCGCCGGCCGAGTCATCGCGACGCGTGAAAAGCCGGCCGAGCGCGGGTTGAACTCCGAGCATTGGCAACGTGCCGTCGGTCACCTGCATCGCCGGAGTATGTTCCGGCTGCCCAATTCCGGTGACGCTCACCGAATCGTCGTTGTAGGCGCCGATATCCTGGAAGGTCGCGTTTTGCTCGCGCGCAACGAAGTAGAGGAAGGATGCATCGTTGATGATCGGAAGTCCGACACCGGGCGCCTTGTACCAGATCCCAATCAGCCGATCGGACTGTGGATAGCTCAGCGGCTTGAGCAGAACGCCATCGACCACGCTGAAGACTACAGTGTTGGCGCCGACAACGATGGCAAGCGTGAGCAGAATGATGCTGCTAAAGAGGGGTGCCCGTGCCAGACGGCGAAGAGCCAATTTGACCTGTTCTGTGAAGTGCGCCATGCCAATCCTCCTGGCAGTGGGAAACTGTGAATGAAAAGCAGAGCGAAGCGTCTTTGATGAGGAATACGACTTGTGCGATCAAAAAGTTCAGCCGTCGCCGCAAGGGAAGGAAATGAACCACTAGCGAGACGGCTGAACTTGAGGAGGCATGTGAATTTCGGCTACTTGATGCCGACCACCATCGAGTCTGGACCGACGAGATGTTCAACGCGTGCATCCCGGAAGCCTGCTTCCTTCATCCAGCCAATGCAATCGGATCCTGTGTAATCAAAACCGGCCGGAGTTTCGACGAGCATGTTGAGACTCATGAGCAGACCGAAGGCATTCTTTGAACGGTCGTCGTCGATGACCGCGTCGTAGGCGATGAAAGCTCCGCCAGGCGGAAGGGCTTCATACACCTTGCGAATGAGGATCTTCTTCTCATCGAGGCTCCAGTCGTGCAGGATGTGACCCATCAGGATGACATCTACGTGTGGAAGCGGATCGTTGAAGAAATTTCCCTGCTGGAAGCGCACGCGCGAAGAGAGGCCGTTGGCCTCCACGTACTCCTCGAAGATCGGCGCGACCTCAGGGAGGTCGAAACCCGTGCATGCCAGGTGAGGATTCTTCAGCGCAACCTGGACGATGAGATCTCCTTGCGCGGTGCCACAATCGGCCGCCGATTTGTAGTTGGACCACGGAAAACGCGAGGCGATGGCGAGATTTGCACCACGGCTGACGCCGGTCATGGCTCGCAGAAATCCCTTGAGCCGGGCGGGGTCGGCGTAGAGAGCGGCGAAGACGTTCTCCTCGCCCGGCTCCTCGCTTTGCCGCTCGCCTGTTCGGAGTGCAATCGTGAGCCGGCCCCATTGGCCATAGAGCCGCTTGTTGGCCATCTCGAGAATGCCGCCGATATAGGACGGCTTGTGCTTGTCGAGAAAGAGGTCCGTGGAGGGTGTGTTCGAGTAAATTCCGCCATGGCGCTCGAGGAACCCAAGGGCGACGAGCGCGTCAACAAAGTCACGTGCCGAGCGAGGGTGAAGGCCGATGCGCCCGGAGAGAGTCGCAAGATCTTCTGGGTGCTTGGCGAGTTCGGTGAACACCTCCATCTCGACGGCACTGAGGAGAGTTTTCGAGGCCCAGAATCCGAGGCCAATCTGCAGAATCTGATCGGGCGCGGGCGCAACATTATTGGACATGACCGTACGTTCCTTTCTCTTGCGAACAGAAATGTGGTTGCTTCGGGGAAATGCTGGTAGCCCACAACAGGGAAGTGAAGGGGAGTGTACAGCACACAACCGGTCCCCGTGGAGTGTTTTGTTGGTTCAGGGGCGTGGACCATGAGACTGTGCATCCAGGGCCAAAGCTGGTATGCTGCGAGCGCTGGAAAAAGCGATTTACATGAGGGCGCAGGACATGTGGTTCCTTGGCATGGATGTAGGTACGGGCGGGACGCGGGCCGTGATTATGGACGCGAACGGAAAGTTGATTAGCGTAGCCTCGAGCGAGCATGCGCCATTCCGGACTCCCAATCCGGGCTGGGCCGAGCAGGATCCTGAGGACTGGTGGCGCGCGGCGCAGGAAGCAATCCGGGCTGCACTGGCGGCTGCGCCGGAACCAATGCAGATGATTGCCGGAATCGGGCTGACAGGGCAAATGCACGGTGCGGTCATGCTCGATGAGAACGGTGCCGTGTTGCGTCCCTCGCTGATCTGGTGCGACACGCGCACGCAACCCGAGTGCGATTGGCTGCATGAGAAGATCGGCTACGCTAGGTTGATTGAGTTGACCTGCAATCCAGCTCTGCCAAACTTCACGCTGACCAAACTGCTATGGGTGAAGACCCATCAGCCCGAGATCTTCGCGAAGATCCGCCATATCATGTGCCCCAAGGACTACGTCCGCTATCGCCTGACGGGCGAGTTCGCGATCGATGTGCAGGAAGCATCGGGAACATTGCTGCTGGATGTGACACATCGGAGTTGGTCCAAGGAAGTGGCGGAGGCTGCGGCAATCCCAGAGAACTGGCTGCCTAGACTGTTTGAGTCGCCGGAGATCTGCGCGAAGATTTCGGATAACGCTGCGGGCCTGACTGGATTGGCAGCGGGAACGCCAGTGGTTGCAGGAGCAGGAGACCAGGGCGCGGGCGCGGTAGGCATGGGCATCTTGCAGCCGGGCTCCGTTTCGGCGACGATTGGGACCTCCGGAGTTGTATTTGCGGCGACCGCCAATCCCACCAAGGATCCCCACGGACGTCTGCACACTTTCTGCCATGCGGTGCCGGGTCTTTGGCACGTGATGGGTGTGACACAGTCGGCGGGTTTGAGTCTGCGCTGGCTGAAGGAGACATTCTTCGCCGGGCAGGATTACGACAGAATGACCGCAGCGGCTGCGAAGATTCCCGCCGGAAGCGAGGGGCTCCTTTGGGCACCCTATCTGATGGGCGAGCGTACGCCGCACCTCGATCCAGAAGTCCGCGCAGCCTTTGCCGGAATCGGTCCGACCCATATTGCGCCGCATTTCGTACGCGCTGTGTTGGAAGGTGTTGCCTACTCACTGCAAGATACATTCACGCTGTTTGGAGAGTTGGGCATTCCGGTCAGCGCAGTGCGGCTCGGTGGGGGCGGTGCACGCGGACCACTGTGGCGCAAAATCCAGGCGGGTGTTTACGGGTTAGCTGTCGAGGTGCTTGCCGCGGAAGAAGGAGGCGCCTTTGGCTGCGCGCTAATGGCCGGTGTGGGAACCGGGCACTGGGCAAATCTCGATCAGGCCTGCGGTCAAGCGATCGAGGTGGCGCAGCGGATCGCACCCGATCCGGTCGATCTGGCTGCGTACAAGAGCGGGTATGCGCGGTGGCGAAAGCTGTATCCGGCGTTGAAATCGCTCGAATAGCGAAAGCGGTCAGATCGAGACAGGCGAGCATTTGAGGCGATTACGATCCGCCTTAATGATCATTTTCACAGAAAATGATCATTTTCAGCTGTACAGGAGGAGATGTCGTGCGCTAGCCTTGCGGACAAATCAACGTGCCTCGAGGGGTTTATGCGTCGACTTTCTTCTTTGGCGTCTTTCTTGTTGCTTTCTGTCGCTGCTGTCTCAGTGAGCCACGCTCAGGGCGGCTCGGCAACTCCCAACTGCGCTGATCTGCACCTCGTTCCCATGGTGCACGAGTGCACGGCAGTTGCCTCTATTCCGCTGGGGAGGGGTGTTGTTGTCACTTCGACAGCGAATCCCGACGATACCTTCGCTGCCAAGGACCTTGAGGAGACGATCAAAAGCGACGGCCTGGATGCTGTGTCGACCCAAGGTGCTCATATTGAGCTCCTGCGCGCGGACTCGCCGGCGATCCGCAGTTTCCTCAAAGCCCATGATCTTGTATTCAAGCCAGCGATGCATGATGAGGGCTACGTGTTGATACCCCGTGGCGAGAATTCTCTTGCCGTCATTGCAGAAACTCCAGAGGGTATCTTTTATGGCGTGCAGACGACGAAGCAGCTGATTCGCGGCTCGGGTCAGCATGCCGTATTGCTGGCCCCTACGACGCGCGACTGGCCGGCAATGGCCCACCGTGGACTCAGTGACGACTGGTCGCGCGGCCCCCTCCCCTCGATGGAGTTTCTAAAGCGCGAGATCCGAACGCTGGCAGCTTACAAGTACAACATCTTCTCGCCCTATTTCGAGCACACATTTGCGTATTCGTCGACACCAGTTGCTGCATTTCCGGGTGGTGCGATGACGCCCGATGAGGCGCGTGAGTTGGTCGACTATGCGGCGAAGTACCACATCACCGTCATTCCCGAGCAGGAGTCGTTCGGGCATTTGCATCATGTGCTGAAGTTCGAGCAGTACTCGCCGCTGGGTGAGACGCCCTACGGCTCGGTGCTTGCCCCTGGCGATTCTGGCTCGCTGCCGCTGATCGCGAGTTGGTTCGGCGAGCTCGCCAAGGTATTTCCGGGTCCCTATGCCCACATTGGTGCGGATGAGACCTTCGAGCTGGGGCTTGGACGCACACGCGAAGAGGTAAAGCAGCAGGGGCTGGGCAAAGTATATCTAGATTTTCTGAGCCGCATCCATCAGACGTTGGAGCCGAATCACAAGCGGCTACTCTTCTGGGGCGATATCGCCGAGAATCAGCCAGAACTGGTGGGAACGCTGCCCAGGGACATGATCGCCGTGCCATGGCACTACGATGCGAAGCCGGATTTCACAAACGCGATTGAGCCTTTCATCAAGGCTGGGCTTGAGACCTGGGTCGCTCCGGGCGTCAACAACTGGAGCCGTTTGTATCCCAACAACAATGAGGCGCTGGGGAATATTCGCGCCTTTGTGCGCGACGGCCAGAGACTGGGCGCAACTGGGATGTTGAATACGGTGTGGAATGACGATGGCGAGGGGATCTTCGACGAAAATTGGTTCGGTGTCTTGTTTGGCGCGGCAGCGGCATGGCAACCCGGCGAGGCTTCGGAGCAAGAATTCACGGATTCGTTTGGACAGGCATTTCACCGCGATCCGACTGGCAGAATCAGCGACGCGCAGCGGGCGTTGATGGCCGCCCATGCGCTCTTGAAGAAGGCTGGGCTGGAAGATGCGCAGGACGCTTATTTCTGGGTGGATCCGTTTTCGCCGGAAGGACAGGCGGTTGCGGCGAAACTGCTGCCCGTCGCCTCTGAACTACGGCTGGATGCGGAGCGCGCCTTGACCCTGCTCGCGCAGGCTCGTGCCGGAGCTGCTCTCGCGAATCAGGAGGCATTAGACGCAATGGAGCTGGGCGCTCGGCGGATCGACTTCATCGGCCTTAAGTTCCAATTCGCCGCTGAATGCGCGAGTCTCTACGCGCAGGCTCAAGCGCTCGCTCCGGACAAGAGCCGGCAAGATGAGGTCGACAATCTGCTGTACACGATCGGCTCCAACAATGGGCGGATGCAGGACATTCGTGACGGCTATGCCCTGATCGGACAGTTGTTTGAGAAGGCTTGGCTGCGTGACGACCGCCCTTACTGGCTGGCGAACAACATGGCTCACTATCAAGCCGCAACACAGCTTTGGATTCACCGCGGAGAGCAATGGGATGCAGTGATTGATCGCTGGGATGCGACTCACATATTGCCGCCCGCACTGGAGGTCGGATTACCCGCAGCGAAGTAGACTCTCAACGGATTTCCAGAGAAGGAATCTCGTTTTGGTGCAGGGAGACATCGGCGTAGACGAAACCGTCGCGCGCCACGACTTCTCCCGCCTCAAGTGAGATTGTCCCGGTGAACATCGGCCCGGCGTAAACGCAGGTGTGGAACTCACCCCCCTCGCCGCATGGGTCTGCCGAAGCGGGCAGATCCCGCAGCAAGCTCGCATCGAACTCGCGGCCTGCAAAGGATGCCGGGACCTGTTTCGGATCGACGCAAGTCAGCCGTGCGCGCAGACCTCCGGCGATCATATCGTGAGCAAGTTGATCTGTTGGAATCTCCCATAGAGGAAAGAGTGGCTCGAGACCGGTTGGAGCAAGCTGCTTGATGCGGTAGTTGCGCACGTCTCGCAGGAAAAGATCGCCGAAAGCGATCGCGTCGACGCATTCGCAGATTGCCCGTTTGCAGGCCTCGGCCATGCGCTGTTCATACACTTCATTCGAACAGGGCCAGGGTAGCGGGACAACCCAGAGCGGAAGTTCGGTGGCTGCGGCCTGGGCTTCGAGAACGGCTTTGCGCGTGCCGTGCATGGCAACCCGCTGAAATTCGGCATTGAGCGTCGTGAGGAGGCCGACCACTTCGATGCCAGGCTGTTGACGAAGGACGTGGAGGCTCCACGCACTGTCTTTGCCGCTGCTCCACGAGAGAAGAACGCGCTTCATGCGGTTATGGTACAGGGTCTGAAACGGAAGGCCCGCCGCAGAGGAGCGACGGGCCGTTGAAGGATGATGCGCTGGTCATTGCAAGGCAAGATCGGCTGAAAGCGGTGTGTTCTCACTGGAGTCGCCGATGCGAATCACGAACCTGCCGGGATCGATCGTCCACTTGTGATCCGATTCGCTCCAGTAACTGAAGGCGCGCGCGTCGAGCGAGATCGTCACATGTTTAGTCTCCCCGGGTGCAAGCTCGATCTTTTCGAAGCCCTTGAGCTCGCGCTCGGGGCGATCGACTTTTGCTGATGGGTCGGATACGTAGAGCTGGGCGACTTCAGAGCCAGCCACCTTGCCTGTATTGGTCACGTCGAAGCCCACCTTCACGGTTGAACCGGAACCGGCACTCGCAGGTATCTCGAGCTTCGAGAAACTGAACGTGGTGTAGCTCAGGCCGAAGCCGAACGGGAAGAGAGGGTGCTTACCCATAGTGGTCCAGTAGCGGTAACCAACCATGAGCTTGTCACCGTAGTTCACATGCGGAATGACATAGTCGACCGGCGGATGGCCAACTTCGGTGACGTGCAGCGTGGTGTCGGCGCCGGCTATTGGGTAGTAGTACTTGTAGGACGGATCGTCATCCCAGCTGCGGTCGAAGCTCACAGGTAACTTACCTTCAGGATCATGCTGACCGAAGAGAATCTCCGCAACAGCCGTGCCGCCTTCTTGGCCTGGATACCAGGTGTGGACGAGAGCTGGAACTTTGTCGAGCCATCGGTGTGTATCCACAGCCCCCCCGCTGGTGAGCGTGACGATGGTGCGCGGATTGGCTGCCGCAGCGGCTTCAATCAGAGCATCTTGCCCCCAGGGCAACGCGAAAGTACGGTCGAAACCCTCGCTCTCGGTGGAAGGATTGAACCCGACGGCAACCACGACAACGTCAGCGGCTGAAGCGAACTTCTTCACATCGTCTGAGATCATTTCGGCTTCGTTGATGATGCCGAGACCGAAACGGTTTCCGGCGAAGCCCGGTAGGTAGTCAGCGATGACCTGGATAGTTTGTCCTGCAGTGAGATCGATCGATGCCGACTCGGGATGCTGTCCTTCGATCTGGTCCTGCGAGAGAATCTGCTTGCCGTCGATGCTGACTTTGTAGTGGTCGTTGCCGGAGGCTGCCGCGAGAACCAGGTACTTGCCGGCCTTTGCGGCCTTGAAAGCGGCACTGTAACGAATGCTGCGTGGCGTCTTGTCTTCTGGGCCCCACCACTCCTCTTTGTAGTTGGCGATGGACGGCGTCTGCATCATCTCTGGGGTGCCGGAGAAATCCTTGCTGGGGAAGGTGGATTGCTGTACGGCCTCAGCCCAGTGTGTGCGCCAGAAGATCTCATTCATCTCGGGGAGGCCTCGCGTATAGAGGACGTGCACTTTCGGGCCGACCAGGGCAGCGATGCCTGTGACGATGCTGACCGGCTCGAAAGGCGTTGCCTGCGAGGATCCACCCCCGCCGGGAACCGTGGGCCACGCATCGGGTCCGATGACAGCGATTGTTCTGATCTTTGCAGCGTCGAGAGGAAGAATGTTCCCTTCGTTCTTGAGCAGGGTAATGCTTTCCAGGGTGCCCTGCAGGGCAACGGCGCGATCGGCGACAGAATAGGTCGATTCGTTCAAATCAAGCTGCGGCCGGTCGATCCATCCGTAGCGCAGTGTGACTCGTAGGATGCGCAGTACCTTGTCGTCGATGGTGGCTTCGTTGACAACACCGCTCTGCACAGCAGGCAGTAAGGCCTTTGCATTCATGAATCGAGGCGAAGGCATCTCGAGGTCGAGGCCGTTGTTGGCGGCAGCGACGCCATCGTAGGTCGCATCCCAGTCCGACATGAGGATGCCCTGAAATCCCCAATCGCCTTTCAGAACCCTCAGGTTCAGGAAGGGATTCTGCGTGGCGTGGGCGCCGTTGATGAGGTTATAGGAGTTCATGACTGCGTCGGCATGGCCCTGGGTGACCGCAGCTTCGAAGGCAGGCAGGTAAATCTCGCGCATAGTGCGCTCATCGACATCCACGTCGACATTGTGCCGGTTGTACTCCTGATTGTTGAGTGCGTAATGTTTCACGGTGGCGCTAACACCCTCCGATTCGAGGCCTTGGATATAGGGGACGACGAGCGCGCCATTCAAAAACGGGTCTTCGGACAAATACTCGAAGTTTCGGCCGCTGACGGGGGACCGTGCGATGTTGACACCCGGGCCTAGAAGAAAGTTGACGCCACGCGCGCGCGCGTCCTTGCCCAGACTTTCGCCCAGTTTGCGGGCATAGGTGCGGTCCCAGGTGGCTGCCAGAGCCGCGCCGCCAGAGTAGGCGGTTGTGGGTCCCCAGGTGCGCACTCCGACAGAGGCGTCAGACATCTTCAGGCGCGGCAGACCAATGACAGGCTCGGCATGTGTAAACATCTCGTCTACACCGCCGATCAGTTCGATCTTCTGTTCAAGAGTCAGCTTAGCGAGCATTGCGCGCGCATGGGCTTCGATGTCTGGTGAATCTGGCTTGGGGGCTTGCGCCAAGCAAGATGCCGCGCACAATGCCAACACAACGAGGAGAGGTACGATGGGCGTAGCACAGCGAGCAAAAACGATTGAGGGACTTGCAGGTTGGTTGTGGGTTTTCATGACGCCGGAAGGCTAATCCATAGGGCCTCTGGCTGTATACCATCGAGCAAGGTTCGATGACGATTGGGACAAGGCATCCCAGCAGCCTTGTGACATCAATCACAGGCGGGGGTGAAAAATGTCACTGCCCCATGATCTTCAAGAGCGCAGACTCGGTTTCCAACAGGCGGCGATTCACGGGCGTGTGATCACGCCTTGCGCCTTGGTGCATTCTTCCCCGGGTCCCGCGATCAGTCCCTGCTGAGGGTTGGGCCGCTTTGGGGATGAGACGTAGCGGGATGTGTCGCCCGGAGGATTGGGGGCTGTGATGGGTTTTGAAGCGGGATTGAAGACGATCGTGGTTGCGACGGATCTCGAGGGCCGTTCAGAAGCGGCTTTAGAGTACGCGCGCAAGATCGCCGGTGCCTACGGTGCGCGTATCGTGCTCTCCTATGGCCTTGATCCGCTGGACTATGCGGCGGTAGATACGGTTCCTGGCACCCTGCTCCATGAGTTACCACAAGAGGCGCGCAACGTCTTGAATAGTATGACGGAGGAGTTGGCGCGCGAGGGTATCCACAGCCACTCTGAGGTCCGGCAAGGCACCGTCGTGAGGACTTTGCTCGACGTCGCCAAGCAATACGACGCCGGGCTGATTGTGGTCGGAACTGAGGGAAGGCAGGGAGCGGGGCCCGTTGCCGTGGGGGCTATTGCTGAAGAACTTGTACGTTTGGCGCCTTGCCCAGTACTGGCGGTGGCGGCCGATTGGAATGCGGGCGATTTTCGTCCCACGCCCGGTGGTCCAGTACTCTTGGCGATGGAACAGAATGAGGCGACGCGAGCGGCCGTTGAAACTGCGGCCTCGTTGGCCCAGACGTTTCACCGGACTCTTTTGGTTGTCCATGCCCGTACCGCTGCCGAGGCGTCGGCGTTCCTAAATCCGTGTGCAACGACGCTGAAGGACTTCGAAATTCGAGCGACGAGCGGGGTTGAGGTGCGACGCATCGTGAAGGACGGACGGCCCAGCGATGCGATCGCGGCCGCTGTGGCCCAGCATCGCCCGAGCATCCTGGTCGTCGGAGTAAAGCGCGTAAGCGAATCGGGCGCCACGCATGGCACCGCATTTTCATTGCTCGCTGGCTCGCGTGTGCCAGTTTTGTGTGTGCCGGCCGAGACTGCTGTTGCCACTGAATCGATGGCTTCAGCCCCGGCGATCACAGGATGAACGTGCCTCGTGACCAAATGATGGAAGTGAATGTCACATCGAAATGACGTTTGATACGGAGCGGTGGTTGGAAGGACCAGGCCGCGATTTTAACCTTGCACGTTGCCAAAACTCGATGGTCGATCTCGGAGTGATCAGCGCGCATGGAATTTGGTTTATCGCAAGTCCGTGTGAGCAACGCCTCCCGCAAGTTCCCGCGAGTAGTAGGACTTCAGGCGGCCGCGAGGAATCCTGCCGCATGCGGGGACGAGGGAGATAGAGCCATGCAATCGGCGATAGGACTTGGGCGTGACCAAGCAGCGGCCCGTCCTCTGGCTGAATTGCTGGCCTGCCCGCCGACCACCGCGAATCTCCTGAACGCATCGGCAGAGTACGCGGAATTTGCGGTTGGCGAGACCATCTTCCGACAGGGCGCGAATTGCCGCGGACTTTATGTCGTGGTGGCCGGGCAACTGCAGCGGAAGGCGGATCGGTTGCAGACACGTGTGGTCCTTGGTTCCATCCATGCTGGTGAAGTTGTTGAGCTTGCAGCGGCTCTCGGCGACAGAGTGCACACCTACACGCTCACGGCCCAGTCGTCGGGCTCGCTCATGATGCTCCCCTTGGATGCTTTGGAGCGAGCATTTCATACCCATCCGCCGCTTCGCATGCAGTTGCTGGAAGAACTGGCCCGGGAGGTTTCTCGAGCCTATGTAACGTGCTGTGCGACCAGAACGGCGGGGCTTCGGCGGCGGGCTACCGGCGGCGCAACTGCTCGTTTCTAAACCACATGGCCAGATCTGGGCAGCCTGGAGCCGGGGTGGCTATGTGAATATCGCGTCGTTGAGCCGATCAAAAGTGCGCTATACTTTTCTGAGACCCTGCGAGAAAATTCAGGCTCCGGGAAGCGTATGGCCGCACTCCACTCTCATCACCCGCCGGAAGACTGTCTTAACTGCGAGCATCGTCACCTGCGGATGTTTTGTAACCTGACCCCGGAAGCCCTGAAGGATTACGACGGGATTGGCATCATGATGAGCCACGCCCGGGGTGCGAAGCTGTTCTCAGAGGGCGACCCAGCGCGGAACGTCTTCATCATCTGCTACGGCCAAGTCAAAATTTCCTCAACGTCCCGTGACGGAAAGACGATGATTCTCAAGATCGCTGGCCCGGGGGATCTCATGGGGCTGAGCGCGGTGCTCGCGAACGTCCCACACGAAGTGACGGCCGAAGCGATCGAACCCTGCCAGGTCAAGACCGTTCGCAAGCAGGAGTTTGTCGACTTTCTGAGTCGCCACGGGATCGCTAGCATGCACGCTGCGCAGGCTTTGTCGGGCGAATACTTGACGGTGTTTCACGATGCCAAACGTTTGGCCCTTTCCGGCTCAGCTGCCGGACGATTGGCGCGTCTCCTTCTCGATTGGGGCCGCTCGGCTGCAAACGGGAAACCTGAAATCCGCTTCACAATGGCTCTGACCCACGAAGAAATTGCCAACATGGCAGGGACCTCCCGCGAAACTGTCACACGCCTTCTTAACCAGTTCCGGCGCGATCAATGGATCATGATCAAAGGCTCCAGCCTGACAATTGTGAAGCCAGAACAACTCGAGCGCCTGACAGCCTAAATCCCCCGGTTCTTCTCGCTTTACTCAGCAGTTTGGGTCGTCCGACTGCCGTATCCCGCGTCTGAATTTCGAGTCGATAGAGCGTCTCCAAAGGGGATCGCTGGATCGCCGCCGGAGCTGCGCCAGAGTCTCGGCATGAAGATGAATGGCGCCGTCGGGCAATCGATCGCTTCCGGGGTTCTTGGGGTTTCAGGCGCCTTGCAGAACGTGCAGTGCCGTCGCTTTGCGGGGTTCGGCAACGGGCCGAAGATATCCCCTAGGAATGTAAGCGCAGCAAGGCTCCTCGCTATGTGGATTGCCTGTCAGCGCATACGCTCGTGCGCGCGATCCTCCGCAAATCTCTTTGAATTCGCAGGCGCCGCACTTACCTTCGAGCTTGGAGGTGTCGCGCAGGCTCTGAAACAAGGGCGACTCGCGATAGATCGCTTTCAGCGACTGCTGCCGCACGCTTCCGGCCGACTGCGGGAGGAATCCACTTGGAAATACTTCGCCCGTATGTGAGATGAAAGCGAACCCCTTGCCATCATTCAATCCGCGCGGAGCTCGTCCAATGACATCGGCCACCTTTTCCGACGTCGCAGAGCCGGTGCTTGCTTTCCGCTCCTCGACCCTCTGCTGCAGGACGAATCGACGGTAGTGCTGTGCCTCCGTCGTCTTAATGTCAAAGCTCGCCGTCTTCGATAAACCGTAGAGCTTGGCAAAGACTCGCTCAAACTCTTCTGAGTTCAACAAATCGTTCAGCTTGCCACGGCCGGTCGGAACTAAAAAGAACACGCTCCAGAGTGTGATCCTAAGCCTTTCCATCAGGGCAACTAGATCGTCCATTTCATCAATGTTCCGGCGGCTAAACGTCGTATTGATCTGAACGGGAAGTCCTGCTTCGTTGGCCCAGCGAACGGCGTCGAGGGTGCGTGCAAACGATCCATGCAGGCCGCGGAAGGCATCGTGAGTCTTAGCGCTGGCACCATCCATGCTCACGGCCAAGCGAGCCAAACCAGCGTCCTTCAGCCGCAAGACGACCTCTTGCGTCAGCAGAGGCGTCGCACTGGGCGTAAGCGACACGTGTACGCCCTTGTTTCTCGCATGGCCGATGAGCTCGAACAGGTCCGGCCGCTTCAGCGGATCGCCCCCGGTCAGTACAAAAACTGGGACCTTCATTGCAGCGATCTGATCGATGAGGTTCTTGCCTTCGTCTGTGCTCAATTCCATGGAGTGTCTGTTCGGCTGTGCCGAGGCTCTGCAATGGACGCAAGCCAAATCGCACGCCTGGGTAACTTCCCAGATGACGATGAACGGCCGTTCGTTGAAGTCGGTCGCGCTGATTTGCGGGTTCATATCTTCATCAAAACCTGATCGTTCGATTCAAGCAGTGACCAAAGTCGCTCCTGTAGAATTTGGCCGTGAGCGTTCCCCGCACCGACTTAGCCGCCGTACTCGCACATACAGCGCTATTCTCTAGCCTGTCATCGACAGAGATTCAGACACTTGCCGCACGGACAGTGCGCAAACTCTTCGTGGTAGGCGAGTTACTCTTCTCTGAAGGTGAGCCATGCAACGGGCTCCATATCATCGCTCGGGGAAAGGTTCGGATCTTCAAAACCTCGATCAATGGACGCGAACAGGTTTTGGCTCTGAATGTACCCGGTGAGTCGGTCGCCGAATTGCCAGTCTTCGATGGTGGCCCATATCCGGCGTCCGCCGCAGCGGTCGAAGATGCCGAGATTGCCTTCATCTCGCGGCGCGACTTTCATGCCTATTGCCTCGAACATCCAGAGGTTGCTCTCAAAGTGCTTTCTGTCGTCGGCGCTCGTCTGCGGCGGCTTGTCGGCATTATCGAGGAGCTTTCCTTCACCACCATCCGCCAGCGCCTCATTGCCATGCTCGTGAAACTCGCCCAGTCCGAAGGGAGTAAAACGGAACGCGGTATCGAGTTCCAATTGCCGGCTACGCATCAGGAACTGGCAAACCAGCTCGGGACAGTTCGAGAACTGATCTCGCGCAACCTCACGCGTTTACATGCCGAGGGACTTCTCGAAGTCGATGCGCGCCAGATTGTTGTGAAGGACATGAAGGGGCTCTCCTCTTTGCTCGAATCCGGCTCCTGAATTACACACCTGTGACATAAGTCGCTGTGGCCGGAGTTGCGACTCTCTACCGTGACAGGTGGAGAGAAACATGCCCACCGCAACTCAATCCATCCGTGAGATCGTCACCGCCGAGCCCTCGGCGGCCGCAGTGCTTGAACGTTTCGAGATTGACCTGTGCAAGAACAGCGACGAGCAGCTGGATCGGGCCTGCGCTGAACTGCAGTTGTCTGTCGATCAAGTATTGGAGAAGCTGGCCGACGCCGAAGCGGTCGCGCGCGGAGCTTTTGCGCCGGATCTCGAGAGCTATACGCTCAGCCGGCTTATTCAGCACATTGTGCGCACGCATCACCAGACGGTGCGTCAGGAGCTTCCACGCTTCGCAGAATTGTCGCGTCGTATCGCCACCAAACACGGAGGTAAGGCACCGCAGTACAAGATCGTCGCGATTCTGATTGAGCAGCTCCGCAATGAGATGTTTGCGCACATCCAGAAGGAAGAACTTGTGCTTTTCCCTCACATTGTGCGTCTCGAAGAGGCGTGGAAGAGTCGCCAACCCGCACCGGCCGGATGCTTCCAATCCGTGGCGCAGCCAGTTTCGATGATGATGCAGGAACACGACTCGGCTGAAGGAATCATGGCGCAGATATGCGCCGCAACCAATGGTTTCAAGGCACCGGATTGGGCCTGCTCACGGAATGCGGCATTTCACGCAGGCCTTGCGGCATTTGCTGCAGATCTCCGTCAGCATATACATGCCGAGAACGATCTGTTGTTTCCGCGCGCCATCTCTCTCGAAGCAGATACCCGACAAAGGAGCTGATCCATGGCTGCCCAGGCCCATCCGGCAGGAACGCAGTTGCCCGGCATCCTCGACCAATCCGCGGTCCTCGTTGTTCGCGAGCACGCCAAAAGCCTTGTTCTGCGTGCCTGGATTCTCAGCGGTCTCATCTTCATGGCACTGCCAGGCACTTTGCTGGGCTTCTCGAATCTGATGGCCATTAGCGCTCATCACGGCCTAGGATCAATGCCCGCAGCTTGGATCGAGGGTCATGGGCACGCCCAGGTCTTCGGTTGGATCGGAAGCTTCATCCTAGGCATAGGTTTCTACTCTCAACCGGCTCGTGGGCGCTCAGTCGTACGAGTGCCAATTACCTGCTTCACGCTATGGACGATGGGCGTTGCCCTCCGGTGGTTCGCGAATATCTATCTTTGGCACTGGCCGATACTCTTGCCGCTCTCCGCAGGAATAGAGGTGCTGGCGGTCCTGTTCTTCCTCTCCGCCGCATCGCACCACAAGCTGCCTGGGCGCCAACTGCACAAGCGCAAAACGATGGAGCCGTGGATGGTGTCGGTGCTCTTTGGGACTCTGGGCCTCGTAGCGGCCGTTGGGTTCAACTTCATCGAGTGTCTGCATTTAGCAATCATGGGATCCACGCCAGCGTTCCCGCATGCCCTCGATCAGAAGTATCTTGTTCTGTTGGGCTGGGGATTCATCGTGCCCATCGTGTGGGGTTTCTCTGCACGTTGGCTGCCCGCATTCCTTGCACTTCAGCAGCCGCGCGTGCGTGCGTTCTACGCTGCGTTGTTGGTCCTAGCCTCCGGTGTTCTAGCCGGAGTCGTAGGTTTGGTGAAACCG
>Ga0335069_10001932_pt1 | contig 32604 bp, 36 predicted proteins | sample Lox_Sample_11_FD_206714 | JGI IMG/M metagenome (GOLD analysis project Ga0335069, IMG submission 206714) | Soil microbial communities from Loxahatchee National Wildlife Refuge, Florida, United States - Lox_Sample_1.1 | ecosystem: Environmental > Terrestrial > Soil > Wetlands | place: USA...
GGAATAGTGCGCCGCGACCATTAAGAATTGTAGGGTGGGTAGAGCGCAGCGAAACCCACCATTCGATCCGCGGGCCCAAAGTGATGGGTTTCGCTGCGCTCTACCCATCCTACGCAAACGTCTCGCTATTCGCCGGCCATTTGCTCGCTCTCGCGCACGCCGCGAAATTCCTTCGCGACCTTGTCGAGCACGAACAGCGAGCCCTCGGCGACGCCAAAATAGGCGCCGTGCAGCTGCAGCTCGCCGCGCTCGACCTTGCTGCTGACGAACGGAAACGTCATCAGGTTCTCGAGCGAGCGGAACACCGCGGCCTTCTCGATCCGGACCGTGAAGTCCTGCATGGATTCGTGGGCACGCTGCTCGACCACCTCGCCGGGCTTGATGAACATCGCCATCCAGCGGCCGATGAAGTCGCCCGGCGACAGCGGCTCGCTCTTGTTGATGAAGGCGCGGATGCCGCCGCATTGCGCATGCCCGAGCACCACGACATGCTTGACGTGGAGCGCGTTGACCGCAAATTCCAGTGCGGCCGAAACGCCGTGCGCACCCTGGTCGGGCTGATAGACCGGCACCAGATTGGCGACGTTGCGCACCACGAACAATTCGCCGGGGCCGGCGTCGAAGATCACCTCGGGCGAGACGCGGGAGTCGCAGCAGCCGATCACCATCACTTCGGGCGACTGCCCGCGCACGGACAATTCACGATAGCGGCTCTGTTCGGTGGGGAGGCGCTGGGTCCGGAAGGTCCGGTAGCCGTCGAGCAGGCTTTTCGGAAACGTGATCATGACAATGCCTAACCACAGGGGCGGAGGAGGAACAAGCCTTTCGAATAGGCAATTGGGGTGATATCGGCAGGGTTCCGAATTGCTTGCGAGGACATATCATGACCCGACCCCGCCGCAGCCTGCTGTTCATGCCCGGCTCGAATCCGCGCGCGCTGGACAAGGGCCGCAATCTTCCGGCCGACGGCCTGATCCTCGACCTCGAGGATTCGGTGGCGCCCGATGCGAAGGCGGAAGCGCGTGAGCAGATCGCGCAGGCGATCGCCGCAAAAGGGTTTGGCAGGCGCGAGATCCTGATCCGTGTCAACGGCCTCGATACGACCTGGTGGGGTGACGACCTCGCCATGGCGGTCCGCGCACAGCCCGATGGCATTCTGGTTCCAAAAGTCTCCAGCGTCGAAGACCTCAAAACCATCGCCGGGCGGCTCGATGGGCTCGGCGCCGACTCACGGCTCGAGGTCTGGGCCATGATCGAGACGGCCCGCGCGGTGCTGCATGCCGAGGAACTCGCGGCGGCGTCACGCGACGTCAACAGGCGGCTCGCAGGTTTTGTGTTCGGGCCGAACGACGTGTCGCGGGAGACCCGGATCAAGATGCTGCCCGGCCGCGCTGCGATGATCCCGATGATCTCGCACTGCATTCTGGCGACGCGCGCCTACGGGCTCGAAATCCTCGATGGTCCCTACAGCGACTTCTCCAATCCGGACGGCTTTGCGGTGGAATGCGCGCAGGCGCGCGATCTCGGCTTTGACGGCAAGACGCTGATCCATCCCGGCCAGATCGACGCCTGCAACGCCATCTTCACGCCGCCGGCGGACGAGGTCGCCATGGCGCGCAAGATCATCGCCGCTTTCGAATTGCCCGAAAATGCCGCGCGCGGCGCCATCCGGCTCGACGGCAAAATGGTCGAGCGGCTGCATGCCGACATGGCGCGGCGCACGATCGAAATCGCCGACGCGATCGCCGCAATGCGTTAATTGCGCTTCAGGCTGAGGATGTAGTTGACGATATCGTCGGTCTGGTCCGGCGTCAGCACCAGATTGGGCATGCTGGGGTGGTTGCTGCGCAGGAACACTTTTAGCGACAGCGCCGTCGTCGACGGCAGGTTGGCGACCTGCACGAAGTCAGGTGCGGCATTCGCGGCGCCGGCCGTCGTTGCCTCGATGACATGACAGGTCCTGCACCAGGCTTCCGCCAGCCGGTGTCCGGCAGCGGCGCTATCGGCGCCCGATGCCGCTCCGCTGGCCTGGCGGAGGATGAGAAACAGCGCAACCGCCGCGGCCAACGCTACGAGCGCGAGATGAACCCAAGTGTGCTGCCACCACGGTCGTTGCATTGCCGGCGCTCACTTGACCGCAGTCCGTTCGAGCTTGTCGATGGTCGGCGCATTGAGGCAATAGTCTTCATAATGCTCGGCGGCGGTGCCCGCGGCCAGGTCGTGGTCGCACTGGGGCTTGTGATCGCACAGCGCGCAGACGCGTTCCATGTCGCGCAGCACCATGGGCTGGGTGCGTGCCAGCGCCTGCTCGTCGATGCCGAGCGCCTTCAGCATCTGCGGCAGCTCGTCGGCGGCGTGCGGTCCGTGGCGAACCAGCGCGTCGAGATCGCCGGGAGAGATCCGCAGGTCTTCCGCGATCCGTTCGAAATCGCCGCGGTCCATCTGGCGTATCTCGTTCATTTCGCGGCGGTACTGGAGCCAGTTGGTGAATGTATCGACCAACTGCCGGAGCCCGGGATAGGGCAGGTCTTGCGCGGTCATCGAACGCCTCCGGTCATCGGGGGAACCGGAAGCATCTCACCATGATCGGCGGCCAGCCATGTTGCGCCAGATCAAGCCGTGCCGAACCGCTCCGCAGCCCAGCCATACAGGCTCCCGGGAAGCGGCGGCTGGTTGCCGCGCCCCTTCGGCGAAATGTGAAAGCCGATGATCTCGGGATCGCCGATCAGCGCGGAAAAGTCCGCCGGCTCGAAGAAGCGCGCCGGCTCGGCATGCACCGCATAGAAGGATTTCTTTGGCAATGCGTGGCGCAGCTCGCCGGAGCGGCGGGCCAGCGCGGTCAGCGAAGCCGGGCCGAAGATTGCGACACGGATGTCGGACAGCCGGTTCGATTTGCCGCGGATGCGGCGCAGCGCAAAGGTCAGGCGATGACGCAGCGACAGCCAGTTTGGCGTCAGTTCCTTCTGCTGCATCAGCTGCGCGAAGGCCGCCACGATCGGATCGTCTGGTGGTAGATAGAGCACGGAATTGCCGAGCTGCCGCGGCCGCTCCCAGGCGAAAAACGGTTTTTGCGGATCGATCTCGACCGGCCGGAGCAGCAGCACGTCGGCATCGAGCCACAGGCCCGCGCCCTGCGCCATCAGCCGCATCCGGAAGAAGTCGGAAAATTGCAGCGTGGTCCAGTCGCGCCAGGAGCCGTCCGGCTGCGGGGGCCGCAGCCGTCCGGAAAAGGCGAAGGGAAGCACCGCTTCGGCGTCGGCACGGCGCACGCCAGCCGGCAGGCCGGGAAGCGGCGCAAAGCTGTAGACGGTGACCTTGTGGCCCGCCGCGAGCTGCGACCTGAGGCAGGTCTGCCGAAGCCGGTCCAGCGGCCCATGCCAGAAGGTGACGACGTCAGGCCGCATGCGTCACCTTGAAGATCATGAAAATAAGCAGGCGTTTGCGGCAACGGCGGTAAGCCGCCTCTCCCTGTGGGGGAGAGGGTTGGGGTGAGGGGGTACGGTCTCTCATGAGCCGAGGCCCCTCACCCGATTTGCCCAGAGCGATGCCTCGCATCGCTCTGGGCAAATCGACCTCTCCCCGTCGGGGAGAGGTGAACCGAGCTTGCGGACAAAGCTACTCCGTCACAAGTCGCTCTGGGATAGCGCTGCCAGATCAGGCCCAGGCGCGCTCGGCCTTGGCCTTGGTCTCATAGGCGTCGATCGAGGACTTCTTCTCCATCGTGAGCCCGATGTCGTCGAGGCCGTTGAGCAGGCAATGCTTGCGGAACGGGTCGATCTCGAATTTGACCTTGCCGCCGTCGGGGCCGCGGATCTCCTGGTTCGGCAGGTCGATGGTCAGCGTCGCATTGGCGCCGCGCTCGGCGTCGTCGAACAGCTTGTCGAGATCGGCCTGCGAGACGCGGATCGGCAGGATGCCGTTCTTGAAGCAGTTGTTGTAAAAGATGTCGCCGAACGAGGTCGAGATCACGCAGCGGATGCCGAAATCCAGCAGCGCCCAGGGCGCGTGCTCGCGGCTCGAGCCGCAGCCGAAATTGTCGCCGGCGACCAGCACCTTTGCGCTCCGATAGGCCGGCTTGTTGAGAATGAAATCCTCGTTCTCGCTGCCGTCGTCCTTGTAGCGCTGCTCCGAGAAAAGACCCTTGCCGAGGCCGGTGCGCTTGATGGTCTTCAGATACTGTTTCGGGATGATCATGTCGGTGTCGACATTGATGATCTTCAGCGGCGCCGCGACGCCTTCCAGCGTAGTGAACTTGTCCATGAGCCGTTCGCTTCTGTTTGCCGAGAATTCAGCCGTGCCGCATCCGTTTAGCGGGATTGTCGCCGGCAATAAAGGTGCTTGACTGCAGGGCTCCTATTCGGGTGGTTCCCCGGCTTCGATCGCCTCCATGTCGTCGTCGGAGAGCCCGAAATGGTGGCCGATCTCGTGGACCAGCACGTGGCGGACGATGTCGCCCAGCGCCTCCTCGTGCTCGGCCCAATAGTCGAGGATCGGCCGCCGGTAGAGCCAGATCATGTTGGGCAGTCGCGCAACGTCGCCCTGGCTCTGGTGCGGCAGGCCGGTCCCCTGGAACAGGCCGAGCAGGTCGAACTCGCTGGTCGCTTCCATCTCGTCCAGTACCTCGTCGGTCGGAAAATCCTCGACACGGATGATCAGCCCCTCGCACAGCGCGCGAAACTGCGCCGGCAGGCGCGCGAAGAGGTCGTGCGCCGTGGCTTCCATGTCCGCGAGCGAGGGGGCTTTCAGGGTGCTCCACATCCTGACACTCTTAGCGCGGGTTCCCTTGCCATGCGATCCGAAATTGCGAGCCTGTCGTCGCTGCTGATCCCCGTGGCGAAAACGGAGTCGGTGGGGTAGAGATAGTGCATGCGGGGCGCGATCCGGATCGATGGGAACCGATGTCCGGTCGGATCGCGCCGAAAGGGAAGCGTATCAGCGCTTGGGTGGGCGAGATGATCCGGATCATGACGGCAGCAATCCTTGGCGGCGCGATGGTGCTGAGCGCGGCGGCGCAGGCGCGGGAGGTTCTGTCCGCGGCCGATCGCGCGCAGACGGCTCGGCCGGCGACGGTGCAACTGGCCCAGGCGGAAACGCCGGCGCCGCCACGGCGCCGTGTCACGAACCGGCTGCGCATCACGCCGAACCGGGACTATTGGCCCGACGACGTCTATCCGCGCTACGACCCCGGTCCGAACGCGGTGCGGGTGTGCAATGCCCGCTACGTGCAGGAGTATCGGCCGAGCGGCACGGTGATCGTGCCGCGCGTCGCCTGCGTCTGGCGGCCGGGCTAGATTGAGCCGCCGCGATCGGGATCGGCATTGGGCCTGCGGTGGCGCTCAATGGATCGGAACGCGATGAGGATCGAGATGAAGGTTTTTATCTCCTTCGCCGCGCTGGCTTTCGCGATGCTGACCGGTGGTGATCGGGCCGCGGCTGCCGACGCCCCTATGCAGAAGGCGCAACCATCTCACGTCGGCGCGCATCGCCGCAGTCATGTCGGCGGTCGGCCCTATGTTGCCTACTATCTCGGTCGCCCCACTTATTACTCGCCGGGACCGTTGTTCCCATGGCTGCCCTTCATTCCCGATTGGCGGGATCCGCTGGATTGGTGAGTTTGCCGCGCGACGATTGATCGCAGGCGACGGCAACCTCACTCGGTCTCTGCGCTTTCGCTTGTCTCATGGCGGCAAACGAGGATGGTCGTGACCACAAGTTGCGGTCGTTGCCTTTGCGCGCTCATTCATGCCGCGTTCACGTCGCTTTCTCTAGTTTAATATTCGGGACGATCGCAACTCTGCGGGCGAGAAATGCGCCGACATCGCTCATCGATGTCGGCCGCACGCTTTGCTTCGCCCGCTTGCAGGGAGACTCAGGCATGATGGCGATGGCATATCGAAGGCTCGGCCTTCTTGGCGTTGCGGCGACGTTGCTGGCGTTGATCGCGGTGCCCAGCAGGCCGGCGGCGGCGATGTCGCTCATGACACCGCAAGCCGCGCCGCAACGCTCATCCGACGGACTCGTGACCGAGGTTCGCGGTGGCGGCGGCGGCTTTCATGGCGGCGGCGGTGGCTTCCATGGGGGTGGCGGTGGCTTCCACGGTGGTGGCGGCTTTCATGGAGGCGGCTTTCATGCCGCTGGTGGCGGCTTCCATGGAGGCGGATTTCATGCCGCCGGTGGCGGCTTCCATGGCGGAGGCTTTCACGGCGGCGGTTTCCACGGCGGCAGCTTCCACGCCTTTCACGGTGGGCCCGCGTTCCACGGCGGCGGCTTCCATCATGGCGGCTTCGCCCACCACCATCATCGCCACTTCTTTGTCGGAGGCGGCTACTACCCGTATTATTCGGACTACTACTATCCCTCTTACTACCATCCGCGTTGCCGGCTGGTCCGGACCCATTACGGCCTGCGCCGCGTCTGCTGGCACCGCCATTGGCATCGCTGGCATCACCGCCACCATCGGCACCACTACTACTGAGCGGGTGAGTGCAGCTTCGACATGAGACAAAGGGCGCCTCGGCGCCCTTTGTCTTGAGCGGGCTTTGGAGCTGCGGTCGGGATCGGTTTGCGGCGCGGGCTGTTCAGTCCCAATCCCGCTTGCGGGACCGGGTTCGCCATTGCGCCAGATTGTTCGCCCGCCATTCCTCGAGATGGGTGGGCGGCCAGTGGCTCAGCCTGCGCTTGTCCTTGATCTCCGGCTCGATGACGACCCGCTGCGCCGCGCGCTGGTAGTCCGGCAGCAGCGTTTCCTCGAACAGATCGACATATTCCGGCTTCCTGTCTTCCGGCTTGTCGGACATGGCTCGCTTCCTCGGCGCAACGCCATTTACGCCGAAGAGTCTGCGCCCGGTTCATTAAGGAGCCGTTGCTCGAACGGCTCCAGATTGAAGGATCGACTTACCGCCAGTCCCCGACGTCGACGAAATGCCCCGCGATCGCCGGCTGGCTCTGGTCAACTGTGGTTGCATGCACGAGGGTTGATGTGGTTGAATTATGTAGCGCCTTTGGCGCGAACTTCAGGAGCATGCAACTCGTCTCAATTGCGTTGGACGTCATTGGAACGGCGGATCAATTCGATGCCGAGGTCGCTTGTCCAATACAGAATTTTTATTGGATCGCCGGGTGGTCTGGAGACCGAGCGGGAGCTGTTCCGCCAGTCGATTGCAACATTCAACAAGAACCACGGCGAGCCCGATGGACTGGTTTTTGCACCCGTCGGATGGGAGGACACCCCCGGCGGCGTGGGGCGTCCGCAAGAGCTGATTAACAGGGACCTCCGAGAATGCGACTACGCGGTATTTATTCTCCACGACCGATGGGGCTCGGAGACCGGCAACGGAAAGAGTTCCGGCACGGAAGAAGAATGGGAATTGGCGGTTCATCTTTACGAAGAAAAGCGCATACGAAACATATGCCTGTTTTTTAAGGACGTGGGCTCGAAGTACCGTGATCCTGGTCCGCAGTTGGCCAAGGTGCTTTTGTTCAAAGAGCGAATCGAAAGCGAGAAGAGCCACCTTTTTGGGAGTTTTCGCAAGACAAACGAGTTCCGGTCTCTGCTCGATGGACTCCTTTCCAAGTGGTGTCGCGACAACAAGGGCCTGGAAAAAACGGCTCTTGCGCTGACGCCTGTTGAGGCGCCCCTCTCGCCCTCAAACGAGGAAAGGCCATCGTTCGATTTTTGGCTAGCCGAGTCGAGGCGTTTGACGGAAGTCGAACCGACGAACGCGAGTGGCTCTCTGTATTGTGCCGATCAGGCGCTGGCGCTCGCCAGGTCGGGCGTCGATTGGGCCAAAGCGGAGACTGCGAAGGGGGTCGCCCGTTTCTACCTTGGAGACCTATCCGGCGCGGCGGGTAGTTTCGAGGAGATCATCAGGCGATTCTCCGGCGCATCCTATCCCGATGAACGTGAGCGATATGCAACGGCGCTGGCGAACAAGGCGATCACGCTTTCACGACTCGGGCGCGATGCGGAGGCACTTGCGGTTTATGATGATGTGATCGAGCGCTTTGGGAGCGCGAGTGAGTCGGCGCTGCGTCAACGGGTTGCAACGTCGCTCGTCAATAAAGGCGCAACGTTGGGTATCCTGAAGCGGAATGCGGACGCGATTGCGGCTTATGACGAGGCAATCGCGCGTTTCGGGAGCGCGAGCGAGCCGGCATTGCGTGAACGGCTTGCAGCGGCGCTTGTCGGTAAAGGCGCCATGTTGGGTATCCTGAAGCGGAGCGACGACGCGATTGCGGTTTATGACGATATGATCGGCCGTTTTGCGAGCGCGAGCGAGCCGGCGTTGCGTGCATGGGTTGCAACGGCGCTTGTCAATAAAGGCGGCGTGTTGAGCAGTCTGAAGCGGAGCGAAGACGCGATTGTGCTTTACGACGACGTGATTGGGCGTTTTGGGAGCGCGAGCGAGCTGGCATTGCGTGAACGGCTTGCAGCGGCGCTTATCGGCAAAGGTCTCGCGCTCGGCGAGCTGAAGCGAACTGAGGACGCGATTGCGGCTTATGACGATGTGGTCGCGCGCTTTGGAGGCGCGAGCGAGCCGGCGTTACGTGCACGATTTGCAGCGGCGCTTGTCTGTAAAGGTCTAGCACTCGGTGCAGTGCAGCGGGGCGAGGACGCGATTGCGGTTTTTGACGATGTGATCGGGCGTTTTGGGAGCGCGAGCGAGCCGGAACTGCGTCAGCCAATTGCGCAGGCGCTTGTCAATAAAGGCTTCATGTTGGGTATGCTGAAGCGGAGCGAGGACGCGATTGCAGTCTTTGACAATGTGATCGGGCGTTTCGCGAATGCGAGCGAGCTGGAACTGCGTCAACCGGTTGCAATGGCGCTCGTCAGCAAAGGCGCCGCGTTGGGTGCTTTGAATCGGAGCGAAGACGCAATTGTACTTTTTGACAATGTGATCGGGTGTTTCGGGAGTGCGAGCGAGCTGGAACTGCATCAACCGGTTGCAATGGCGCTTGTCGGTAAAGGCGCCGCGTTAGGTACCTTGAAGCGAAGCAAGGAAGCGATTGCGGTTTTTGACGATGTGATCGGGCGCTTTGCGAATGCAAACGAGCCTACTTTAAATGAGCAGGTTGCAAGGGCGCTCGGTAATAAGGGTTTCGTACTCGCCACTCTGAAACGGTACGAGGAGGCGATTGCGGCTTTTAACGATGTGATCAAGCGTTTTGGAAGCGTCGGCGAACCGACGCTCCGCGATCTCGTCGAAACCGCCCGGCGGCTAAGAGATCAGACCGCTGACGGTATCAAGAGGGCTAGAGGCAAGAAGCGCAAAAAATAGCGGGCTACCGCCAGTCCCTGACGTCGACGAAATGCCCGGCGATCGCCGCCGCTGCAGCCATGGCCGGCGACACCAGATGGGTGCGGCCCTTAAAGCCTTGCCGGCCCTCAAAGTTGCGGTTCGAGGTCGAGGCGCAGCGCTCCTCCGGCTTCAGCTTGTCGGGGTTCATGGCGAGGCACATCGAGCAGCCCGGTTCGCGCCACTCAAAACCTGCCTTGAGAAAAATCTTGTCGAGGCCTTCCGCTTCGGCCTGCGCCTTCACGATGCCCGAGCCCGGCACGATCATCGCATTGACGTGCGCGTTGACGGTCTTGCCCTCGGCGATCTTCGCCGCCGCGCGCAAATCCTCGATACGACCGTTGGTGCAGGAGCCGATGAAGACGCGGTCGAGCTTGATGTCGGTGATTTTTGTCCCCGGCACGAGGCCCATATATTTCAGCGCGCGATGCTTCGACAGCCGCTTGGCCTCATCCTGGATCCTGTCCGGATCGGGCACGGCGCCCGAGACCGAGACGACGTCCTCGGGCGAGGTGCCCCAGGTGACGATCGGCGGCAGCTTTGCCGCATCGAGCCTGATCTCGTGGTCGAAATGCGCGCTGTCGTCGGAGCGCAAGGTTTCCCAATAGCGCATTGCCGCGTCCCAGGCTGCGCCCTGCGGCGATTTCGGGCGGCCGCGCAGGAAGTCGAAGGCCTTTTCGTCGGGCGCGACAAGCCCGGCGCGCGCGCCGCCTTCGATCGACATGTTGCAGACGGTCATGCGGCCTTCCATCGACAGCGCGCGGATCGCCTCGCCGGCATATTCCAGCACATAGCCGGTGCCGCCGGCGGTGCCGATCTCGCCGATGATCGCCAGGATGATGTCCTTGCCGGTCACGCCTTCCGGCAATTTGCCGTCGACGACCGCGCGCATGTTCTTTGCTTTTTTCTGGATCAGCGTCTGTGTCGCCAGCACATGCTCGACCTCCGAGGTGCCGATGCCATGCGCCAGTGCGCCGAACGCGCCATGGGTGGAGGTGTGGCTGTCGCCGCAGACGATCGTGGTGCCGGGCAGCGTAAAGCCCTGCTCGGGGCCGATGACGTGCACGATGCCCTGGCGCTGATCGAACTCGTTGTAATATTCGATGCCGAACTCTCTGGCGTTCTCCGCCATCACCCGCATCTGCTCGATGCTTTCGGGATCCGGATTGGGTTTTGAACGGTCTGTGGTCGGAATGTTGTGGTCGACGACGGCCAGCGTCTTCTCCGGCGCGCGCACCTTGCGGCCGGTGGTGCGCAGCCCCTCAAAAGCCTGCGGCGAGGTCACCTCGTGGACCAGGTGGCGATCGATATAGAGCAGGCAGGTGCCGTCCTCGGCCTCGTGGACCAAATGGTCGTTCCAGATCTTGTCGTACAGCGTGGTGGGTTTGGACATGAGCATCAGCTCCAGATGGAATTTTGTGAGCAAACAAGCGCAGCCAGGGCGCGGGCAAAACTGACAGGCCGCGGGGATCAGCCCGCGCGACTAAGCTCAGACGTTGCCGAGGTCGCAAAGCGCCCGAAGAAGCGGCCGGGCAGGCGGCAGCGATCGTCGATCACGACGCGCCGGCAGGCAATACTGGTCTGGTCCAGAACCATGGCGCCTATATAGCACGCGATTTCGGAAGCGCGATACCGGTCTATGATGGCCGTCATTGCGAGGCGCCCTTGCGCCGAAGCAATCCAGACCTTTACCGCGGAGAGATTCTGGATTGCTTCGGAGCTTCGCTCCTCGCAATGACAGCCGCGCAACAAAAAAGCGCGAAGCAAAGCCCCGCGCTTTTTCGTCACAACGGTCCCGGAGAAAACTACTCGCCGACGGCGGTGGCGCGGTCCTGCTTCTCGACGATGCGGGCCGACTTGCCGCGCAGGCTGCGCAGGTAATACAGTTTTGCGCGGCGCACCTTGCCGCGGCGCACCACCTTGATCGAATCGATCATCGGCGACAGCACGGGGAACACACGCTCCACGCCCTCGCCATAGGAAATCTTGCGTACGGTGAAATTCTCGTTGATGCCGCTGCCGGAGCGGCCGATGCAGACGCCCTCATAGGCCTGCACGCGCGTGCGGTCGCCTTCGACCACCTTGACGTTGACGATCACGGTGTCACCGGGCCCGAACTCCGGAATGTCCTTGCCGGCGGCGAGTTTATCGTACTGCTCTTTCTCGAGCTGCTGGATCAGGTTCACGGGTCAATCTCCATCGGCGGCGCGCCCGGCCGGTCACGGGGGCTTGCGCAACGTCTCGTCAGTCCTGCGGGCCGCGCACGTCCGCACAGATGGACAGGGGTTTTTGGATGCGCGAGGTTAACAATTCGAGCAGTCCCGTGCGGCACGTTGCCGGAGAATGCTCAGGTCTGGGTTGGGCGCTCCTATAAGCCAAAGCTGGCCGCTTGTCACGGGTCTGTCGTGTTTTTTGGCGGCTTTTGCCGGCGCTGCCAGAGGTCCGGGCGCCGCGCCTGCGTGAGCGCTTCGGCCTCGGCCCTGCGCCAGGCAGCGACCCTGGCGTGGTCGCCTGAAGTGAGGACGTCGGGAATTGGACGCCCTTCGAACGACTGGGGGCGGGTGTATTGCGGGTATTCCAGTAATCCGTCGGAAAAGCTCTCGTCCGACCCCGATTCCTGCTTGCCCATCACGCCCGGGAGCAGCCGGACACAGGCGTCGATCAGCGCCAGCGCCGCGATCTCGCCTCCGGACAGCACGTAGTCGCCGATCGACACCTCCTCCAGCGCCCGGGCATCGATGACACGCTGGTCCACCCCCTCGAAGCGGCCGCAGACGATCAGCGGGCCGGGGCCTTCGGCGAGTTCCAGAATGCGGGCCTGGGTCAACGGCCGACCGCGCGGGCTCATCAGGAGGCGCGGCCGGTCCGGCTCGATCCCGGCCGCGTCGATCGCCGCGGCCAGCACGTCGGCGCGCAGCACCATGCCGGGTCCGCCGCCGGCCGGGGTGTCATCGACGCTGCGGTGGCGATCGGTGGCCGAGGCGCGGATGTCCCGCGCCTCCAGCGCCCACAGGTCCGATGCGAGGGCCCGGCCAGCGAGACTCATGCCCAGCGGGCCCGGAAACATCTCCGGGAACAGGGTCAGGACAGTGACGCGCCAGATCGTGTCGTTGGAAGTCATCGCTTGCAATGGCGCTTTGGGGAGGGACCGTCAACCGGCTGCGACCTTCCTGCAGCGTCGATCGCGGCACCAACAGGTCGAAGGTTTTCCGCTGCGAGCCCGGCCCATCATTGCCTCCGGCCAAACTCAACAACCTCGTAAGTGTTGTTGGATCTCAGGCGATTGTCGTTATAAAGAATCCAGGAGCGCTTGACCCAATGGGCCAGCGCGGGGGCAAACCAGGTAACACCGATCAACTGTTCGGTTCGGGTCGGGTCTTTCAGATTGGTGCTCGCAGAGGTGGTTTCGATCCTGAACGTCTCAAATTCGCCGGCCTTGGTGGTGACGGTTTCCTGGCCGACGACCTTGGAGGTGCCGGACCATTTCCATACGACGCCAGCCTGAGTGTTAACGGCGCTGAACTGAAAACTCCATGTCTTGCCGACGGTGAGTGGTGTTTGTATTCCGGTGTTGCCGTCGTATGGGAAGTATTGCCAGAAACCGCCACGTATCGAATTCCAGGATCGGTCATAAGTGATGAAGGTTTCGCCGCTGCTCTTGTCGGCGCGGACGAAGTTGGCGCGCACGCTGATGTCAGTCGGCGTTATGTCGGTTACAACGCTCGTTGCGGTACTGGCCGTCCCGGCGATCGCGTCCCGACCCTCAACCGTCCAGTGATCGCCAGGCAGCCGCTCATCCATCGGTACAGCCGCGTTGGAAGGCACGCTCGCGACCGGCGATGCTGACGCGGGTGGCGCCTGTTGTGGGATTGAGGACTGCTGGGCCAAAGCGGCAGCGGCACAACAGGCCCAGCCGATCAGGCCGAGAACCGCATAGCGAAACATTCGGGTATTCCTCCCTGCTGTTCGCTCGATGGCGCCACGAGTTGCCGGACAGAATGCACGACGGGACAAACTGACGCAACCACGGGCTTCTTTCGTCATGCAGCCATGGGTTGTGGGTGGAGTCCGCTACGGCACCACCGCGGTCAGATCGAGACCCTGCATCATCGCTGCCGCATCGACCGCCCTGCGGAAGTCGGCAAGCTCGAAGCGCGTCACGATGATCTTTGAGAGATCGAGCAGGCGCTCGGCGGCGAGCGCAGCGAGCTGGCCGGGCGCGGTGCGCCCATACATGAACTGGCCGACCACCTCCCAGTCATTGGCCAGCATCTCGCGAAACGACAGCTCCAGCGGCACCTCGGCGCTGCCCATCAGCACCAGCCGACCGCCGCGCTTGAGCGCGCGCAGGCTTGCCAGCGTGGTCGCTGTGCTCTTGGCGCTGCCGAGCAGATCGAGGGCCACGTCAGCGCCGCCACAGGCGGCATGGCGAATGCCGGCGACGTCCTTGGCCGCATCGCCGTTGACGACGACCGGAATGACGCGTGGACCAAACGCATCGCGCAGGCGTTCCAGCGCGGCCTGCTTGCGGCCGACCGCGACGACACGGCCGGCGCCCATCGCGACCGCCAGCATGACCGCGCCGGAGCCGAAATAGCCGGTCGCGCCGTTGATGATGATGGTGTCACCGCCGCGCAGGCCGGAGCGCTGCAGGCCGCCGAACGGCACGATCAGTTTTGCGAGCCCGATCAGCTCGGTGGCAGGCCGGTCGTCGAGCCCGGACAGCGGCGTGACGCAGGCCGCCGGCCAATGCGCGATTTCGGCAAAAACGCCGTCGCGCCAGCGCGCCTGCAGCGCCAGCGCGGCCTCGGTGGTGACCATGGCCGTTAGCCCGATCAGGATCTGCGGCGGCTCGTCGTCCGGCACGTCGCCGCGCAAATGCGGACTCAAAAACACCCGCTCGCCGGGCCGAACGTGCGTGACGGTCTCCCCGGTCGCGATCACGCGCCCGATCGCATTGGTGCCGGGCACGAACGGCATCGGCGGCAGGCTGTAGGGCACCGCGCCCGTGAGCACCCGGCCCATGTAGGAGAGCACCATCGCGGCTTCGATGCGCACGACGACGCCGTCGGGCGCAGGTGCCGGCGTCTCGACCTCGTCGAACCGCAAATCGTTATGCGCATGCAGCCGCCAAGCCTTGTGGGTTGCCATCGCCTCTTCCATCTTCAATCGTTCCGGCCCGGCAAGTGCAACGTGGAAGCCGTCGCCGCCGATCCCGGTCGAGGCGAATCTATCAACTTCCACCGGCCAAAGGCGAGAGGCGTGTGGGTCGGAGGCCCGGGCGCAGGGGAGGATGTCAGAGGTCTGATGGTGTGGGTCCGACGTTCACTGCTAATCCTTGTGCCGGTACTCCACGAGCTCGACGCTCCCCTTGTCCCGGAGCAGGTGTTCGGACCGTGTCACGGTGTTGCGCTTGACCCAATGGCTGATCGAGGGCGCGTACCAGCCCGTCGCCGTGATCTCGACTTTCCTGCTCGGATCCTTGGTGCTGACCCTTGAATAGCTGGTTTCGATCTTGAACGTCTCGAATGTGCCGGCGCGGGTCGTCACCGTCTCCTGGCCCAGGATCTTCGACGTCCCCGACCGTTTCAGCATTGCGCCGGTGGTGCTGTTGACCTCGTCGGCACGAAAGCTCCACGTCTTGCCGACGGCGAGCGGCGCCTGCACGCCGGTGCCGTCGCTGGGCAGGTACTTCCAGGGGGTATTGGTCAGCAGATTCCAGGACCGGTCATAGACAAAGGTCCCCTCTTTCGGCAGAGCCGTGCTGGTGAACTGCACGCGGATTTCGTTCGGCGTCAGCGCCGTGATGACCTGCGTGCGCGTTGCCTTGATCGTTCCGGTGATCTCGTCGCGCAGCTCGTAGACCCAGCGATCTCCAAGCTGCGCCTTGTCCGTCGAGATGGCCGCTTTCGATGTATCCATCGCAACCGGCGCTGCCTTGGCTCCGTCAGGCGGCGAAGCCGGCTGCGCCATCGCGCCGCCGGCAGCAAGGACGATGAGCCCAAAGGTGGTGGCGCGAAGCATGGATCGTCCCTGTTCGGTGCGCATCGTCGGATGACCTGCGGTGACGGTCTGGCTAGTGCCGACGGCCATACTCGACCAGCTCGATCGCGCTCTTGTCGCGGACGCGACCGTCCGAACGCGTGACCGAGGTCCGCTTCACCCAGTGATCGATCGCGGGCGCGTACCAGCTCTCCTGCACCGACTGGACCTTCTTGGTCGGATCGTTTGCGTTCTGCATCTGAATCGTCGTTTCGATCTTGAACGTATCGAAGGTGCCGGCGCGCGTCGTGATGCTCTCCTGAGCGAGAATCTTTGCCGTGCCCGAGCGCTTCCAGGTCGCACCCGCCGTGGTATTGGAATCGCTGCCGCTGAACGTCCAGGTCTTGCCGACTGCCAGCGGCGTTCGGACGCCCGTGCCGTCACCCGGCTTGTGCCGCCAGACCCCGTTGTTCGTCAGATTCCAGGATCGATCGTAGGTCAGATAGCCAATGTTCGGACTGCCGAGCTGCGTTGCCCGAACGCTGATCTCGGTTCCGGAGGTGTCGGTGACCGTGTTGGTGATGGTCGATTTGAGCTCGCCGGTGATGTCGTCCCGGACCTCGTAGGTCCAGCGGTCGCCGGTCTGCGGTTCTTCCATCGGTTCCGGTGCGTTCGCTGTCTCCGCAGCCGGTGGGCTTGCGGCAGGCGCGCCCTCGGCGGCCTGAGCCCGGGCCGAGGAAAGGCCAAGCGTGGCGAAAAGTCCTGTGAGCAGGCCGACGGCGGCCAAACGAAAATTGCAATGCAGCAGAGCCGGCACGGTGAGTCTCCCTGGCAGGGTCGGTCTTGATCCTGGGAAAAGGTCGCCTCTAACAGCGTACCTGCTGCGCGCCGGTCAACGACACGAACGTGCTATCAGGTAGGAAATGAGGCTGCCCTGGAGGGGCCTGCTCGCCGGCGCTCAGCCGACCTGGTCGTCGTCGCCATCGATCTCGCCGGGCAACTCGACCACGACGCGCCCGCCGGCAATGTCGACGGTTGGGACCACTGCGCTGGTGAAAGGCAGCAGCATCGTCGCACCTCCCGAGGGCGCGATCTCGATGATGTCGCCGGCGCCGAAATTGTGGATCGCGACGACGCGGCCGACCGGCTCGCCGGCCTCGGTCACCGCCGCAAGCCCGATCAGGTCGGCGTGGTAGTATTCGCCCTCATCGGCCGCCGGGAGCTTTTCGCGCGCGACATAGAGTTCGAGGCCGTTGAGGCGCTCCGCCTCATCGCGGGTGGTGACGCCCTTCAGCGTTGCGACCAGATGCCCCTTGCCCTCGCGGGCTGATGCGATCTCGAACTGGCGCGTGCCGTCCTTGGTCGACAATGGCCCGTAGCGTTTGATGGCAAACGGGTCTTCGGTGAAGGTCCACAGCCTGACCGCGCCGTGCACGCCATGCGCTGCGCCGATCTTTGCGACGCAGATTTTTTCTGCGGTCATCGACGGACCTCATCCGTCGAGATGCGGCGCCGAGCCAGGTCTGCACAGGCTGTGCAGACATTGACGCGCCGCTTCGCAGGATGCGGTGCAGATCGCTCATGCCGAGGAGTACGGCGAAAGCCGTGCGTCTCGAAGCATGAGGCCACGCGCATCGAAAATGCTTACGCCGACTTGGCGGCAGCTTCGGCCCGCGCCTTGCGCTCCTTGCGCGGCACGGCCCTTTCCGGATTGCTCCGTGCCGCGCGCTTGGCGATGCCGGCGGCATCGAGGAAGCGCAGCACGCGGTCCGACGGCTGCGCGCCCTTGGCGAGCCAGGCCTTGACCTTGTCGAGGTCGAGCTTCAGCCGCGCCTCGTTGTCCTTCGGCATCAGCGGATTGAAATGGCCGAGGCGCTCGATGAAGCGGCCGTCGCGCGGAAAACGCGAATCGGCGACGACGACGTGATAGACCGGGCGCTTCTTGGTGCCCGCGCGCGCAAGGCGAATGACGACTGACATGTGGTTCTCCTGATTAGAAAGTTAACTTTCAACGCTGGATTCGTCATTGCGAGCGAAGCGAAACAATCCAGACCGTCTCCGCGGAGAAAGTCTGGATTGCTTCGGCGCTTACGCGCCTCGCAATGACGGACAAACTCATTTCTTCTTCCCCAGGCCGGGAAGCCCGCCAAGGCCCGGCAGGGTCGGCTTGCCGCTGAGGCCGGTGAGGCCCGGCAGATTGGGCAACCCCCCGCGCAGATTGGCCGGCAGATCCTGCGGCAGGTTGGGCAGGCTGCCCTGTCCGCCCTTCATCTTCTCGGCCAGCGCCTTCATTTCGTCCGGCGAGGGCGGCTTCATGCCGCCGCCGAAGCCCATGGCCTGGGCGATGCCGGCGAGCGGCCCGCGCTTGCCCGAGCTCATGGCCTTCATCATGTCGGCCATGTTCCGGTGCATCTTCAAAAGCTTGTTGACCTGCTCGACGTTCTGGCCCGAGCCCGCCGCGATGCGCTTCTTGCGGCTGGCTTTCAAAAGGTCCGGGTTCTTGCGCTCCTGCCGCGTCATCGAATCGATGATCGCGACCTGGCGCTTCAAAATCCTGTCGTCGATCCCGGCGGCGGCGATCTGGTTCTTCATCTTGGCGATGCCGGGCATCATGCCCATCAGGCCGGAGATGCCGCCCATGTTCGCCATCTGCAGCAATTGCTCGCGCATGTCGTTGAGGTCGAACTGGCCCTTGCGCATCTTCTCGGCGACGCGCGCGGCCTTTTCGGCATCGATATTGGCGGCCGCCTTCTCGACCAGCGAGACCACGTCGCCCATGCCGAGAATGCGGCCGGCGATGCGGCTTGGATGAAAGTCTTCCAGCGCATCGGTCTTTTCGCCGACACCGATCAGCTTGATCGGCTTGCCGGTGACGGCGCGCATCGAGAGCGCGGCACCGCCGCGGCCGTCGCCGTCGACGCGGGTCAGCACGATGCCGGTCAGCCCGACGCGCTCGTCGAACGAGCGGGCCAGATTGACGGCGTCCTGGCCGGTCAGCGCGTCGGCGACCAGCAGCACCTCGTGCGGATCGGCCGTCGCTTTGATGTTGGCGGCTTCCGCCATCATCTCCTCGTCGAGCGTGGTGCGGCCGGCGGTGTCGAGCAGCACCACGTCGTAGCCGCCGAGTTTTCCGGCTTCGAGCGCGCGGCGCGCGATCTGCGGCGGCTGCTGGCCGGCGACGATCGGCAGCGTCGGAATGTCGAGGTCGCGGCCGAGCACCGCGAGCTGCTCCATGGCAGCCGGACGGTAGACGTCGAGCGAGGCCATCAGCACCTTGCGCTTGTCGCGCTGGACGAGGCGGCGGGCGAGCTTTGCGGTCGTGGTGGTCTTGCCGGAGCCCTGCAGGCCGACCATCATGATCGCGACCGGCGGCACCGCGTTGAGATCGATGGTCTGGCCGTCGGCGCCCAGCGTCGCGACCAGCTCGTCATGGACAATCTTGACCACCATCTGGCCGGGCGTGACCGACTTGACGACAGTCGCGCCGACCGCCTGCTCGCGCACCCTCTCGGTAAAGCTTCTGACCACTTCGAGCGCGACGTCGGCCTCGAGCAGCGCGCGGCGCACCTCGCGCATGGCCGCGTCGACGTCCTTCTCGGTCAGCGCGCCGCGCCCCGTCAGCCGATCGAGAATGCCATTCAGCTTTTCCGACAGATTGTCGAACAATGCCGTTGTCCTTTTTAGGCCGTCGCGCCACTCACCGCTGTCATCGCCCGGCTTGACCGGGCGATCCAGTATCCCGGGGCAGCTCGGATCGAGCCGAGACGCCGCAGCGAACTGGATCACCCGCTTGCGCGGGTGATGACCATTTTACCTAGGTGCTCCCGTGCGAATCAGAAGCACCGTTCCAAACACGTTCGCGCCCGAGGGCGCATAGCGCTGTCGGGCGTTTACCTCCGGCCTCACGGGACCGGTCGGCGGGTCGAAAAGAATGATCTTTCCGGCTGAACGGCGGCCTTAAACCCCTTCACCCGCCAAAAGTCAAGAAAAGTTGGTCGGAAACAGCGTTTTCGCGACGTTCGATCGCGCCGCATCCCCTTGCGGACGCGGCCTTTTTGAGCCGAATAGAGGCCCAACAGACGTAAGCCTCCACCTACCCGGCCGGCTCCGAATCGAGCAGCCGGCCGCTTGGTGTGGGGCGCGCGAGAGCCTGGACATCAGCATGAAAGCCTATTCCGGCCCCATCACAGACCATTTCGATGGCGTTCGCTTCTTCGATCCCCATGGCGTGCCGCCGAAATCGCTGCGCGACGTGCTGCGCTGGCAGTTCGGCAGCCGCCGCCAGCGCGCGACCTGGCCTTCCTGGGTGCCGAGCCCGCATGCCGACCAGCCCCCGCCGCGCGTCGCCGGCGACAAGGTGCGGCTGTCCTTCGTCGGCCATGCGAGCTGGCTGATCCAGACCGCGGGCGTCAATATCCTGGTCGATCCGGTCTGGTCGGCCCGGGTCTCGCCCTTCAGCTTTGCAGGGCCGAAGCGCCGCAACGACCCCGGCATCGCCTTCGAGGCGCTGCCGAACATCGACGTCGTGCTGGTCTCGCACGGCCATTACGACCATCTCGACGTGCCGACGCTGTCGCGGCTCGCCGCGACCTTTGCGCCGCGTGTGGTCACGCCGCTCGGTAACGACATCGCGATGCGCATGGCCGATCCCGCGATCCGCGCCGAAGCTTTTGACTGGCACGACCGCGTCGAGCTCGGCAATGGTCTTACCGTCACGCTGGTCGCGACCCGGCACTGGTCGGCGCGCGGACTTTTCGACCGCAACAGGGCGTTGTGGGCGAGCTTCGTGCTGGAGACGCCGGCCGGAAAGATCTACATCGTCGGCGATTCCGGCTATGGCGAGGGCGCACACTTCCGCCGCGTCGCGGAGGCGCATGCGCCGATCAGGCTCGCGCTCCTGCCGATCGGCGCCTATGAGCCGCGCTGGTTCATGCGCGACCAGCACATGAACCCCGAAGATGCCGTCAAGGCGCTGCAGGATTGCGGCGCCGAGGCCGCGCTCGCGCATCACCATGGCACGTTTCAGCTCACCGACGAGGCGATTGATGCGCCGGTGATTGCACTCGCCGAGGCGTTGGAGCAGGCGCAGATTCCACGCGAGCGGTTCTTGGCGCTGCAGCCGGGGCAGGTGTTTGAATTTTGACCGTCGTTGCGAGCGAGGCGAAGCAATCCAGAATGCCTCCGTGGATGCAGTCTGGATTGCTTCGGCGCAAACGCGCCTCGCAATGACGGCGGTGGGCTACTGCGCCGGCTTGATCGCCCAGGTGATGCTGACCGACACCGACAGCGTCTCCTCGCCCTGCGCGACCGGGGTGCCGGCGATCGCCATCGGCGCCGCGGCGACCATCTTCGAGCGGAACATCGGCGTCGGCGCGCCGCCCTCGGTGATGTCCAATGGCGCGCCCAGCGTCACGCCGGCGGCCTTGGCGTAGATCTCGGCCTTGCGGCGCGCGTCCGCCACCGCCTTTTCGCGCGCCTCGTCGAGCAGCTTTGACGGCTGCGCCACGGTGAAGCCGACATTGCCGATGTCGTTGGCGCCCGCCGTGACGAGGGTATCGATGGTGCTTGCGACCTTGGTCAGGTCGTGCACCTTGATCGTCACCCTATTGGACGCGCGGTAGCCGACCAGGGTCCCTTGGCCCGGCCTATTCGACACCGAGGACGAATATTGCGGCTGCAGCGACAGCCGCGACGTCTGATAATCCTTCTCGTCGATGCCGGTGCCCTTCAGCGCGGCGAGCACCTTGCCCATCGCGGCATTGTTGGCCTCGGCGGCTTCCTTGGCGGTCTTGGCGTCGGAGGCGACGCCGGCATCGATCTGGGCGAGGTCGGGCGGCACCGAGACCGTCCCTTCGCCACTCACCGAGATCGCGGGCGGAAACTCGGCCTGCGCCAATGCAGGCGAGACCAGCGCAGCGGCAAGGATGGCGGCGGGTAGCGCGCAGAATTTCATCATTTTCATTTCAGCGGCACATAGACATTGATGACGAGCTTGTCCTCCGCGGTCTTCAGCGGATCGGTCATGTACTCCTCGATAAAGGTGTCCTTCGCCTCCAGCTTCTTGTCGTCGAGGTGATTGGTGATCGCCTCGTAGGTGTTGTCCATGTTGTCGTAGGAGCCGTGGTGGACGAATTTCAGCGCCTTGCCATCCGGCGATTTTCCGAGGCTCATGTTCTTGGCAAGATTTTTCGGTTCCTGCTCGACCGGCACCTCCGCCAGAAAGGTGAAGCCGGTGTCGTCGGTCGAGGTGTAGACGATCATCACATTGCCGGCCGGCTTGATGCCCTGCTTGTCGAGCAGCGACGCGAGCGCCTTGAAGGAATCGACCAGGGTGTCAAAGGCGGAATCCCAGTTGGCATTGCCCTTGGCGATCACGACCTTCTTGGCATCAAGCGTGATCGGCTCGCCAAACGGCTCGGCGGCCTGCGCCGTCGCGGGGGCCTCAGTGGCCGCGGGCGCTTGAGCCGCGGCCGGCGGTGAGGCCGACGGGGCAGGCGAGGCGCTTGCTGCTGGCGCGGGCGTCGCCGCGGGGGCGGGCGAAGCGCTCGCCGCGGGAGCGGGGCTCGTGCCTGGTGATGCGGACACGGCAGGGGCCGGGGAGGCCGGCGACGGGGATGACTGGGCGATGGCCCGGTCGAAACCCAGCGAGAACGAGGCAAGCAGGGCCGCGGAAACGCATAAGGAACGGAAACGCATGGGGGATCTCCCAGGGCCGGGGACGGTCAGCCTTGCGGCATCAAGGGAACCCGCCCGGCGAAAGTTTCGCTATCTAACATGTGCCCGCGCGGCCGTCTCATGACAGTTCGGTCATCTGCCCTGCCGCGTTGGATGGGCTGGTCAAGGGACGGCCACCCGCCATATAAGGGCGGCCAGAACTGGAACCTGTTATGAGCGCGCTCGCCAACCACGCCTTCAGCAAAATGAACGGGATCGGCAACGAGATCGTTGTCGTGGATCTGCGCGATTCAAGGGGCGCCGTGACGCCGGACGATGCGCGGGCGGTTGCATCGAGCGTGCCCTACGACCAGCTCATGGTGTTGCGGCCGCCGCGGCTTGACGGCACCACGGCCTTCATCAGCATCTACAACAGCGACGGCTCGGAGGCGGGCGCCTGCGGCAACGGCATGCGCTGCGTCGTGAAAAAGCTGTTCGCGGCGAGCGGCGAGACCGCCGCGACTTTCGAGACCCGCGCGGGCCTGCTGAACTGCTGGCAGGGACCGGCGAGTGATCTCTACACCGTCGACATGGGGGCGCCAAAATTCGGCTGGCAGGACATTCCGCTCGCCGAGGAGTTTCGCGACACCCGCTACATCGAACTGCAGATCGGGCCGATCGACGCGCCGATCCTGCATTCGCCCTCAGTGGTCAACATGGGCAATCCGCATGCGATCTTCTGGGTCGACGACGTCAACGCCTATGATTTGTCGCGCATCGGCCCGCTCCTGGAAAATCACCCGATCTTTCCGGACCGCGCCAACATCACGCTCGCGAATATCGTGGACCGCGACCACATTACGATCCGCACCTGGGAGCGCGGTGCCGGGCTGACCAAGGCGTGCGGCTCGGCGGCCTGCGCCACCGCGGTCGCCGCCGCGCGGCTGAAGCGCGCCAATCGGATCGTGCAGGTCGCGCTGCCCGGCGGCGATCTCACCATCGAGTGGCGCGAGCGCGATGACCACGTGCTGATGACCGGCACCGCGACGTTTGAATATGACAGCCGCTTCGATCCCGCACTGTTCGCCTCTGCCGCGCCGGCCTGAAAACATGGGCGTCGAGATCGTCACTTTCGGCTGCCGTCTCAACGCCTTCGAGTCGGAGGTGATCGCGCGCGAGGCCGATGCCGCCGGGCTTGCCGACACCATCGTCATCAACAGCTGCGCCGTGACCAACGAGGCCGTCGCGCAGGCGCGGCAGTCGATCCGAAAGCTGAAGCGCGAACGCCCCGGTCAGCGCATCGTCGTGACTGGCTGCGCGGCCCAGACGCTGGGCGAGATGTTTGCGCGCATGCCGGAAGTCGATCGCGTGCTCGGCAACGAGGACAAGCTGCGGCGCGAGGCCTGGCGCGCCACCGCCATCGCGCTCGATGGCGGAGCCGCGCCGGGCGGAAAACTCGCGGTCACCGACATCATGGCGGTGAAGGCGATGGCGCCACATCTCGTCGACGGCTTTCAGGGCGGCCTGCCGCGAGCCTTCGTGCAGGTCCAGAACGGCTGCGACCATCGCTGTACGTTCTGCATCATTCCGTTCGGCCGGGGCAATTCCCGCTCGCTGCCGATGGGCGCGGTGGTCGATCAGATTCGCGGGCTCGTCGCGGGCGGCCATGCCGAGATCGTGCTGACCGGGGTCGATCTCACGAGCTATGGCGCGGACCTGCCGGGCGCGCCGAAACTCGGTAAGCTCGTGAAGCAGATCCTGCGCCACGTTCCGGAGCTCAGGCGGCTGCGGATTTCGTCGATCGATTCGGTCGAGGCGGATTCCGATCTTCTGGATGTCATCGCCAGCGACGAGCGGCTGATGCCGCATCTGCATCTGTCGCTGCAGTCAGGCGACGATCTGATCCTGAAGCGGATGAAGCGGCGGCACACACGGGCCGACGCGATCGCGTTTTGCGCCGAGGTTCGCCGCTTGCGTCCGGACATCGCGCTCGGCGCCGATCTGATTGCGGGCTTTCCGACCGAGACCGAGGAGATGTTTTTGCGCTCTCTCGACTTGGTCGAGCAATGCGGTCTCACGTTTCTTCACGTGTTTCCCTACTCGCCACGACCGGGCACGCCGGCCGCACGGATGCCGCAAGTCGCAAGCAGCGCGATCAAGGAGCGTGCGAGACGTTTGCGCGCGGCGGGCGAGGCTGCCTTGCAGCGGCGCCTGGCTTCGGAGGTCGGCGCCACGCGCGAGGTGTTAATCGAAAGCGAGTCCCAGGGCCGCACGGAACATTATCTGCCCGTGGCCATCGGCGGGACGCCCGGCGAGGTGCGGCGGCTCACGATGAGCGGCCATGATGGGCTGCGATTGACGGTCTAACTCCGCCGTCATCGCCCGGCTTGACCGGGCGATCCAGTACGCCGCGGCTTCTCGGCTCATGCACGACTGCCTCTGGAATACTGGATCGTCCGCTTTCGCGGACGATGATAGCGGAGTTGTGGGGCGCTCCCCGTGCCCTTTGCCCACTACTCCCCGTTCCATCCGCACGCCCTGAGCCGCTCATGCATGTGCGCTGGCGCCGGCGCGATGACGCGCACCGGGTCCTTGTTCTTCGAAATCGGAATCACGATCTCGCGAGAATGCAGATGCAGGCGCGGCTCGCCGAAGCGCGGACCGTTGCCATAGATGTTGTCACCCACGATCGGCCAGCCCCGGGCGGAAGCGTGCACGCGCAACTGATGGGTGCGTCCGGTCACCGGTTCCATGGCAAGCCAGGTGATTCCGGTGCCGCGCCCCAGCACCTTCCATTTCGTGATCGCGACCTGGCCGTCCGGGTCCGGCTTCTGCCACCAGCCGCGCTCGGCATTTTGGCGCCCGAGCGGTAGCTCGATGACACCTTCATCCTCCACCGGGCCGCCCTCGACCACGGCCCAATAGGTCTTGTCGATCTTGCCGTGCTTGAACAAAAGGCCGAGCGAGGCCGTTGCCTTGCGATGGCGTCCCAGCACGAGACAGCCGGAGGTCTCCTTGTCGAGCCGGTGGGCAAGAACCGGCGGGCGCGGCAGGCCGAAGCGCAGCGCGTCGAAGGAGGCTTCCAGATTGGCGCCGCCCTTGGGGCCGCGATGTACCGGCAGGCCGGCCGGCTTGTCGATGACCAGCATCAGCCCGTCGCGGTGAAGCACGCGCGCCAGAATTTCGTCGGCGCTCAGTTCCGGAACATCCATCGGTCGTCAAGGCTTTCGTTCCCAGGGCGAAACGGCTAACACACCCCTCCCATGAATGACACCACGACAGACACACCCAAGTTGAGCTGGTGGCGGCGGCTGTCCAACGGGCTGAAGCGGACGTCGAGTTCGCTCGGCACTGCAGTCGCCGATCTCGTCACCAAGCGCAAGCTCGACCGCGCCATGCTCGAGGACATCGAGGACGTGCTGCTGCGCGCCGATCTCGGAACCGAAGTGGCGGCACGCATTGCCGAGGCGGTCGGCACCGGACGCTACGACAAGGCGATCTCCGCCGACGAGGTCAAGAGCGTGGTCGCGACCGAAGTCGAGACGGTGCTGGCGGGCGTGGCGAAGCCGCTTCTGATCGATGCGGCACGAAAACCTTTTGTCATCCTGGTGGTCGGCGTCAACGGCTCCGGCAAGACCACGACCATCGGCAAGCTCGCGGCGAAATTTGCCGCCGAGGGCCGCAAGGTGATGCTGGCCGCCGGCGACACGTTTCGTGCGGCCGCGATTGAACAGCTCAAGATCTGGGGCGAGCGGACGAAGTCGCCTGTCATCGCAGGCGCCCAGGGCTCGGACTCGGCGAGCCTTGCCTTCAATGCGCTGACGGCCGCGACGAGCGAGCAGCGCGACGTACTGCTGATCGATACCGCCGGCCGGCTGCAGAACAAGGCCGAATTGATGAACGAACTCGAAAAGGTCGTGCGCGTCATTCGCAAGGTCGATGCGTCGGCGCCGCACGCGGTGCTGCTGGTGCTCGATGCGACGGTGGGACAAAATGCGCTCTCGCAGGTCGAGGCGTTCCATCGTACGGCAGGCGTCACCGGTCTCGTCATGACCAAGCTCGACGGCACGGCGCGCGGCGGCATTCTGGTCGCGCTCGCCGAAAAACACAAATTGCCGGTGCATTTCATCGGGGTTGGCGAGGGCGTCGATGATCTCGCACCGTTCACCGCGCGCGATTTCGCGCGGGCCATCGCCGGAATCGAATCGTAGATTTCGGCTCGTCATGCCCCGCGAGATGCGGGGCGTTCAGTCGGCAGCGCTGCCCATTGGAAATTGAAGCTGCTTGGAGTACTGGATCAGCCCGCTTTTTTCGCAGGCGACGACAGCAACAGAAGGCGCACCATGGACAAGACACAGCCGCATCCGCTGTTCAAGCTTGCGACCGAGCTCGGACCGCTTGCCGTGTTCTTCTTCGCCAATGCCCGCTATCACCTGTTCGTCGCCACGGCTGCGTTCATGGTGGCCGTCGTCGTCGCGATGATTGCCTCCTATGTGGTGACGCGCCACGTACCTCTGATGGCGCTGGTGACCGGCGTGATCGTGCTGGTGTTCGGCACGCTGACCCTGGTGCTGCACGACGAAACCTTCATCAAGGTCAAGCCGACCATCATCTACGGGCTGTTCGCAGCCGTTCTCGGCGGCGGCCTGCTGTTCGGCCGTTCCTTCATCGCGCTGCTGTTCGATCAGATGTTCAATCTCACTCCGCATGGCTGGCGCATGCTCACCTTCCGCTGGGCGCTGTTCTTCGCCGGCATGGCGGTGCTGAACGAGGTGGTCTGGCGCACCCAGAGCACGGACTTCTGGGTGACGTTCAAGGCCTTTGGGGTGATCCCGATCACGATGGGCTTTGCCGTGCTGCAGATGCCGCTGATCAAGCGCTATCACCTGGATCCGGTGTCGCTGGAGACCAGCGAGGCCGATGCCGGCGACGTGCGCAAGGGGTGACCCCTCTGCCGTCATTCCGGGTTCGCTCGTTGCACTCGCGCCCCGGAATGACTAACGGGCTAACTCCCCGCCTTCAGCGCCTTCTCGATCTGCGGCCTCAGCACCGCGTCGATATTTTCCGGCATGATCGGGCCGACCAGCTTGTAGGCGATGGTGCCGTCGCGGCCGACGACGAACGTTTCCGGCACGCCATAGACGCCCCATTCGATGCCGGCGCGGCCGTTGCCGTCGACGCCGACGACAGCGAATGGATTGCCATAGCGGCCGAGAAAGCGCCGCGCATTGTCGGGCGTGTCCTTGTAGTTGATGCCGACCATCTGCAGCCGCTTGTCCTTGCCGAGTTCGGTCAGCAGCGGCGCCTCGTCATGGCAGGGGATGCACCAGGAGGCCCAGACATTGACCAGCGTCACCTTGCCCTTGAACATTGCGGGGTCGAGCCCGGGCACCTCCTTGCCCTCGTCGTTGAGGCCGGCGAGCGCGGGCAATGCAATCTGCGGCGCCGGATGGCCGATCAGGGCCGAGGGAATGCGCGATGGGTCGCCGTCGCCGAGCCGCAGCCAGAACAGCGCGGCCAGCGCGGCGAATACGAGGAGCGGCAGCGCCATCAGGAACGATCGGCGTCGCGGCGCCGTTGCGGAGGCGGCCTGTTCGCTCATGCGTTGTCCGTTGCGCTGCGGCCGGAGCGTCTGAGGACGCCGCTTTGCTCCATCTCCTGGAGGCGCCGCGTCTGGCTCCGATAATCGAGGATGATCCAGCCGACCAGCGCCAGCACGACGGCGGCAGCCGCCAGATACGAGATCAGGATGAAGGACGCGTAGGGACCGAGCGACATGGCGTTCAGACCGCTCCCACCTGCGTCGGCGCGCCGCGTGTGCCGGGGCTGACATCGCTCGCAAAGGCGCGCGCCTGCATCATCTGCAGGCTGCGCACGCGCCGGCGCAAGATCTCGTTGCGCATGGCGGCCAGGTGCAGCGTGACAAACAACAGCGTGAAGCCGGCCGCCATTACCAGGAGCGGGATCAGAAAGGCGCGGTCGAGCGTGGACCCGCCCAGCCGCAGCACCGAGGCCGGCTGATGCAGCGTGTTCCACCAGTCGACCGAGAACTTGATGATCGGAAGATTGAGGGCGCCGACCAGCGTCAGCACGGCGGCCGCGCGCGCCGCCCGCGAGGGATCCTCGACCGCCCGCCACAGCGCGATCAGCCCGAGATACATCAAAAACAGAATCAGCACCGAAGTGAGCCGGGCGTCCCATTCCCAATAGGTGCCCCACATCGGCCGGCCCCACAGCGAGCCCGTGACGAGGGCGAGAAAGGTGAACGCTGCACCGAGCGGGGCCGCGGCCTTCGCGGCGACATCGGCCAGCGGATGGCGCCACACCAGCGTGCCGAGCGAGGCGATGCTCATGACCGTCCAGACGAACATCGACAGCCACGCGTTCGGCACGTGGATGAACATGATTTTTACGGTCGCACCCTGCTGGTAATCGTCGGGCGCCAGCGCGGATTGGGCAAGGCCGGTCGCCAGGACGAGCGCGGTCAGGGCCGCGAGCCACGGCAGGAGCCGTGCGGTCAGCGCCAGGAACCGGGTCGGATTCGCAAGCTCGGTCAGCGTCATGGCACTCTGATAATGATGGTTCGCGCTCCGCGCAATCAGCACAAGGAAGCGCAACGAGAGTTGATCGGCATCAATCCAGGCCGTGCCGCAGGCTTGCGGCGGCGGCAAACGGCCCGATCACAAAACTGACCAGCGACAGCGCGCACAGGATCGAGAACGGGGCTCCGAACGACGACGGGCCCGATATCGCGGCCTGCGACGCGGCGACGCCAAAAATCAGGATCGGGATCGACAGCGGCAGCACCAGCACGGCGAGCAGCAGGCCGCCACGGTGCAGGGTCACCGCCAGCGCCGCGCCGATCATGCCGGTAAAGGTCAGGGCCGGGGTGCCGACCAGCAGCGTCAGCGCCACCGCCGCGGTCGCCGTCATGTCGAGATTGAGCAGCAGCCCGAGGACCGGGGTCGCGATCACCAGCGGCAGGCCTGCAGCCAGCCAGTGCGCCAGCGCCTTGGCCGCGCAGGCGAGTTCCAGCGGCGTCCGGCTCATCAGGATCAGGTCGAGCGAGCCGTCCTCATGGTCGGCTGTGAAAAGTCGGTCGAGGGTTAACAAACTGGCAAGAAGCCCGCCGAGCCAGAGGATCGCCGGCCCCAGCCGCGCCAGCAGCGCCAGATCAGGCCCGACCGCGAACGGCATCAGCACCACGACGGTCAGGAAGAACAGCACCCCGATCAGCGCCCCGCCGCCGACCCTGAGCGCAATCCGGATGTCGCGCTGCATAAGGGCTGAGAGCGAGGTCATGCGACACCCCACACAGCGCTGTCGCCGCATCCGCCGGCTGTAAGGCGGTGTCGCGGCGAGTCCGCTGCGCTCCCTCCCCCCTTGCGGGGGAGGGCTGGGGAGGGGGGTAGCCCGGACATCGGTGACGGTGATCTTGGAGGAAGCCGTTGAGAGCACGGCGCTCGCGAATTGTTTCGAGCCCAATTGGAATGCCGTGACTCGCGGTACCCCCCTCCCTGACCCTCCCCCACAAGGGGGGAGGGGACGGAGAGAGCGGTGCTCCCTGATCGAAGATGCTTTGCGTTTGCGGCTCGTTTCACCCCTCGCCTCCGATCCGGAGTTCCCGGGCAAAGATCCCCAGCGGGCTGTGGGTGGCGGCGATGATGATGCCGCCGCTGCCGAGATGTTCGCCCATCAGGCCGGCGAACACGGCCTGGCCGGCGGCGTCCAGCGCCGTCGTCGGTTCGTCCAGCAGCCAGATCGGGCGATGGACTGCAAGCAGCCGGGCCAGCGACAGCCGCCGCCGCTGCCCGGCCGAGAGATACGCGGCGGGCAGATCGAGGGCGTGGGCGAGGCCCACGATCGCCAGGCATTCGGCCGCATCGGTCGTTCCTCCGCCGAGAAAATCGCGCCAGAACGCGAGATTTTCAGCGACGCTCAGGGCCGGTTTTGCTGCATCGCGATGGCCGAGATAATGCGCCTGTTCGGGCAGGGTCAGCTCAGGATCGAGGCCTTCGACATCGATCGCGCCGCCGGCCGGCGCCAGCAGCCCCGCGATCAGCCGCAGCAGCGAGGTCTTGCCGGAGCCGTTGCGGCCGGTGACCGCCAGCGCCTCGCCCGCCGCGACTTCGAAGTCCAGCCCGGAAAACACTTCCCGGCCGCCCCGCACGCATCTGACCTCGCGTCCCCAGAGCCGCATGTTGCTTCGTCATAGCCTTCTGAAATTGATGGGTAGCGCGCAAGAATTTGTGGGTAACGCCTTCTCACCGGGCGCTTGTCGCTGTGGCAGTCACGTTGGAAAGCTTCTATAAGCCGGAACTTGATGCAGCACACAATCGGCTGCTGCCAAGCAACCGCGCCAGGATTCGCTGACGGTGCCAAGATACCCCCGCCGGGTATAAACGATCAATTGGGATTCCTCACATGACTTCGCTCGACAGCTTCAAATGCCGCAAGACGCTCAAGGTCGGTGGCAAGAGCTACATCTATTACAGCCTGCCCACCGCCGAGAAGAACGGGCTGACGGGAATTTCGAAGCTGCCCTACTCGATGAAGGTTTTGCTGGAGAACCTGCTGCGGAACGAGGACGGCCGCTCGGTCAAGAAGGACGACATCGTCGCGGTCTCGAAATGGCTGAAGAAGCGCTCGCTGGAGCATGAGATCGCGTTCCGCCCGGCGCGGGTGCTGATGCAGGATTTTACCGGCGTGCCGGCGGTGGTCGACCTCGCTGCGATGCGCAATGCGATGCAGAAGCTCGGCGGCGACGCCGAGAAGATCAATCCGCTGGTGCCGGTCGATCTCGTCATCGACCACAGCGTGATCGTCAACTTCTTCGGTGACAACAAGGCGTTCGCCAAGAACGTGGTCGAGGAATACAAGCAGAACCAGGAACGCTACGAATTCCTGAAATGGGGCCAGAAGGCGTTTTCCAACTTCTCCGTGGTGCCGCCCGGCACAGGCATCTGCCACCAGGTCAATCTCGAATATCTCGCCCAGACTGTGTGGACCAAGAAGGAGAAGATGACGGTCGGCAGGAAGACCGGCACGTTCGAGATCGCCTATCCGGATTCGCTCGTCGGCACCGACTCGCACACGACAATGGTCAACGGCCTTGCCGTGCTCGGCTGGGGCGTCGGTGGCATCGAGGCGGAGGCCTGCATGCTCGGCCAGCCGCTGTCGATGCTGCTGCCGAGCGTGGTCGGCTTCAAGCTGCACGGCCAGCTCAACGAGGGCGTCACTGCGACCGACCTCGTGCTAACCGTGACGCAGATGCTGCGAAAACTCGGCGTGGTCGGCAAATTCGTCGAGTTCTTCGGTCCCGGCCTCGACACTCTCTCGGTCGCCGACAAGGCCACCATCGGCAACATGGCCCCCGAATATGGCGCGACCTGCGGCTTCTTCCCAGTCGATGCCGCGACCCTCGATTACCTGAAAACCTCCGGCCGCACGCCGTCGCGGGTGGCGCTGGTGCAGGCCTATGCCAAGGCGCAGGGGCTGTTCCGCACGGCCAAGTCGGAGGATCCGGTGTTCACGGAAACGCTGACGCTCGATCTTGCCGACGTCGTGCCGTCGATGGCCGGACCGAAGCGCCCCGAGGGCCGCGTCGCGCTGCCGTCGGTCGGCGAAGGTTTTGCCAGCGCGATGACCAGCGAATACAAGAAGGCCGACGATACGGCTCACCGCTACGCCGTCGACGGCCGCGACTTCGATCTCGGCCATGGCGACGTGGTGATCGCCGCGATCACCTCCTGCACCAACACCTCCAACCCGAGCGTCCTGATCGGCGCCGGCCTCCTGGCGCGCAACGCGGTTGCCAAGGGGCTGAAGGCAAAGCCCTGGGTCAAAACCTCGCTGGCGCCGGGCAGCCAGGTGGTCGCCGAATATCTCGCCAATTCCGGGCTGCAGAAGGACCTCGACAAGGTCGGCTTCAACCTGGTCGGTTTTGGCTGCACCACCTGCATCGGCAATTCCGGCCCGCTGCCGGAAGAGATCTCGAAGTCGATCAACGAGAACGGCATCGTCGCCGCCGCGGTGCTGTCGGGCAACCGCAATTTCGAGGGCCGCGTCAGCCCGGACGTGCAGGCCAACTATCTCGCCTCGCCGCCGCTGGTGGTCGCCTATGCGCTGGCCGGCTCGGTGACCAAGGATCTCACCCACGAGCCGATCGGCGAGGACAAGAGCGGCAAGCCGGTCTACCTGAAGGACATCTGGCCGACCGCCAAGCAGATCAATGCCTTCATGAAGAAGTTCGTCACCGCCTCGATCTTCAAGAAGCGCTATGCCGACGTGTTCAAGGGCGACACCAACTGGCGCAAGATCAAGACCGTCGAAAGCGAGACCTTTCGCTGGAACATGAGCTCGACCTATGTACAGAACCCGCCCTATTTCGAGGGCATGAAGAAGGAGCCCGAGCCGGTCGTTGACGTGGTCGATGCACGGATCCTGGCGATGTTCGGCGACAAGATCACGACCGACCACATCTCGCCGGCCGGCTCGATCAAGCTGACCTCGCCCGCCGGCAAGTTCTTGAGCGAGCACCAGGTGCGGCCGGCCGATTTCAACCAGTACGGCACGCGGCGCGGCAATCACGAAATCATGATGCGCGGGACCTTCGCCAACATCCGCATCAAGAACTTCATGCTGAAGGGCGCCGACGGCAACATCCCCGAGG
>Ga0335069_10001933_pt1 | contig 32596 bp, 34 predicted proteins | sample Lox_Sample_11_FD_206714 | JGI IMG/M metagenome (GOLD analysis project Ga0335069, IMG submission 206714) | Soil microbial communities from Loxahatchee National Wildlife Refuge, Florida, United States - Lox_Sample_1.1 | ecosystem: Environmental > Terrestrial > Soil > Wetlands | place: USA...
CAGCGTAAAGGCAAGCCGCCCGGCCGTCGCCGCCTCAACGCGCGCCGTCTCGCCTCTAACCTGACTTGACTGCTTCGGTTCCATCATCGGTTCCACACGACGGCGCGGCTTCTGCGGATGCCTTTGATCCAGTCATCGCTTCCCGCCAACTGTGCGCCCGCTGTCACGAGCGCCGCCGAGACCGCGGCCGTCTCACAAGATTACGAATTGGCAGAAGCGTAATACCGCGTAAGATATTACGCAATATTCGATTCGTGTGATTTGGGCGTCGCTCAAAGGGAGCCCAACAGCGTCCCTTGCGCCCGCTGCAAAAGAGACTCTCTTGGAAGCGGCTCTCTCGGCTTGCTTCTCAGCTTGGTTGGACCCTCACCTTCCCCAGAGGCTCCTCCTCAACAATCCAGCCGCTGCAACCATAATCGATGAGAAAATCACGATCACCGCTCCACTCGGCAGATCAGTCGCCGCCGAAATCAGGAAGCCACCCAACCCGCTTGCCGCGCCCAGCGCCATTGCCAGCCCCATCGCTCGCCCGCACCCCCTCACCAACTGAAAAGCCGCCGCCGCCGGATTCACCACCAGGCTGTAGATCATTAATCCTCCAACCGTTTGGAAATTGACCGTTAACACCCCTGCCACCAAGACCAGAAAAGTCGTCCAGACGGCAGTGGTGTGGATTCCCGCCGCCGCCGCGTCCTGGCGCGAGAACATGATCGCACGAAGTTCCTTGTAGCAGACCGACACAAACCCCAGCAAAACCAGCCCCGATGCCGACATCAGCCTCACCTCTCGCCACCGACAAAAGTTCAAACTCCCCCATAATAGACTCCGCACATCATTGTCGCTGCGTCCCAGAACGCCGAACAACCCAATTCCGAGGAAGGCCAGCCCCATCGTCGCCGAAAAGAGGAAACCCAGCACAACGTTGTCATCCAGGCGCGCCCGTTCCGGATTTAGCAGCCCGAGCAGAAGCGCCACCGCCACCGCCCCAGCCAGCGCCGGCAGTAACAAGGCTCGCCCCTCCACGCCGCACAGCGCACCGAACACCGCTCCGGCAAGCGCCGCGTGCGCCACGCAAACCCCCAGAAACGGAATGCGCATCCCGACAATGAACACGCCCAGCAACCCGCTCGAAGCCCCTGCAACCAGCCCCCCGGCCATCACCGGTGCCCAAAACACCAAGTCGATCATTTCCCACCCCCAGCCGGAATCACCGCATGCCGACCGTCTCCATGTACCGCCCTCAACCCTGGACCATACAAGGCGTCAATTTGCTGCCCCGTGAAAACCTCCTCCGGAGCTCCCGCGCCGAGAACCCCGCCCCCGCTCAGCAACAACACCTTTCGACAGCAAGGCGGAATTACTTCCAACTCGTGACACACCAAGACCGCCGCCAGCCGAGTGTCCCTGTAGATCGAGCCCAGCGTCTCCACCATCCGCTCTCTCCACCCCAGGTCCAGATTCGCTGTCGGCTCATCCAACAGCAGCAGTTGCGGCTGCTGCACCATGGCCCGGGCCAGTACCGTTTTGCGCTGCTCGCCCCCGGAAATCTCATGAAAAGCCCTGTTGGCGAGATCTTTGATCCCGAGACGTTCCATCCACTCATCCACCGCCTCCCAATCGGCCGTGCTCAGGCGGCAAAATAAACCGGCCCGCCCCACCCGCCCGATGCTCACCACCTCGCGCACAGTCAACGGCATCTCGCTGCCGGTTGGCAGCGCCTGCGGCACATACCCAATGCCTCGCCTCAGCCGTGTCAGAGCCGATCCCCCCAACCGCCCAATCTCCTCCCCCAATACCCGCACCACTCCCCTGCAGCCTCGCTGCGTCCCCAGGCAAGCCTTCAACAACGTGCTCTTGCCCGCGCCGTTTGGCCCCATCACCGCGACCATCTCGCCACAACCCACCGCAAACCGCTCCACCTCCAAGATCTTACGGCGGCCGACGCTTACCCATAGATGGTCAACCTCGATGGCAAGGTCGCTCATCGCCCCGGCGCCCCCAACAGCCCCTCGATGTTCCTCCTCACCATGGCGTCGAAAGAGACCCTTCCATTGCTGAGCGCTGGGAAATTCTCGAAAACCACCACCTTTGCCCCAAGCCTCTGCGCCAGCGCGTCTGCCGTCCGGCGTCCTTCAGGCAGGTTCGCTATCACGAATTTCACACCCGCCAACTGCCCCTTGCGGATAGCCTCGTCAATTTCGGCTATGCTGGCGGTATCCGCCGCCCGGAACGACGATTCGACTTTCAACCCAAGCCACTCGCAAAACTCCTTCTGGTGCGCGCTTGCGATGACCGGGACTCCGGTCAGCCCGGCGCGTGCCACGCGGTTAGTGCATTCCTTCGCCAGCGCTTGCATTCGTTCGGCCAGAGCCTGCATCCGCGTGCCAGCGTTGGTTCGAGCCAGCCATTCTCCTTGGACCAGGCCTTCGGCTACCTGGCGGCAAATAGCCAGGTAAGTATCAGGCTTGCACAATCCCGCCCCCGCGCTCACTCCAATAATCTGAAGATGGTTGGTGCCCTCGCCTTCCAGGACCCCGTCCAGCGAGTTCTGAAAGTCGAAGCGCAACAAGGCGCAGCATTGGCGCAACTCTGCCGCCTGGCTGGGGCGAATGTCGAAGTGACCGGGACACGAGCCCGGCTCTGCCAGACGAATCGTGGCGAACTCGGTTTCCATTAGGTCGCCGGCGGCGGCTTCAAGATACGAAGTGCTGGTCGCGACTCGAAATCCAGGCCCCGGCACAGGGCGTTGACAGCCTGCCACCGCCAAGCCCAAAATCCCTGTAAGAAACCAATACCACAAACTTGCTGTCTCCCTTCCGAATGACAAATTGGGATTTCGGTAACGAGCCTTTTCAGGTTCAATTGCGTGCATTTTGCCAGCGCTCCTTGAAAATCTCCATGAGGGTATCGCCAACCCCTGCCAGATACGACCGCACCCATTCCTGAGCATCGTAAGGGGGAAAGGGCTCGAGGTGATAGACCACGGCATTAGCAACGATGTCCGCGCCCAGCACCCCGACAGCCTTGCCTCCGGCGCCCAGCAGTTTCTCCAAACGCCCGGGAGCATCTTCGGTATTGCTCCAAACAAAGCGGGTCTCATGTTCAAAGCCTATGACCAGTGCCGCAAACTCGGCTTGGCTGGCTTGCTTGACCAGTTTTCCCAGGCATTCATCCTTTGTTAGCTCCGGCTTCATGGCGTCGTAAACTGTGTGCCGTCTCGCGTGGCAAACAGAGCGATAACCCCTCCCTCGCCGCTGCGTCGATACCAACTTCGGCCGGCCATCGGCGCCCGCTCATCCTGAGTCCTCGCACTGTTCGGCAGCGGACCCAAGCTCCAGATGACCCAGCGCACTGGCGAGTCCTTCTGCGTCGAGTAGTATTGGCCGTTCGTGCTGGTGCAGGTCGGAGAATCGTCCGGCACCCACAGCAGGTGGTTTCCCGAAAGGCTCCCGTTCAGAAGCTGTGGGCCGGGGGCGGCGTACTTGTAGGTGTGGTCTGGGTTAAAAACATCCTCCATGTTGGCCGCCATGCCCGGCCTGTCGCTTCTGCCCAGATAGTGCTGCTCGGCCAGTTCTACCGGAAACTCGCACCAGTGCGTCGCCAGATCGCTGTTGCAGTTCACCCGGACGGGCGGGAATTTGCCCTGGTTGTCCTCGGAGTACATCTCCAACGCCAGCCCCACGCCGTGCAGTTCCCCATGCACTCTCGCCACCTTGGCCTTCTCCTTGGCGCGGGACAGAGCCGGCAGCAACATCGCGGCCAGCAGCGCAATAATGGCAATCACGACCAGCAGTTCGAGCAGCGTGAAAGCCTCTCGACTCGGGCCACGTGTTCCGTCCAGGGCGCAAGCCTTCGGGATCATAGTATTACCATTTTCTAAAAAAGTATCATTCACTTTCCTGCCGTCAAAGATGGTTGGCCTGCTACCAGCCAAGCACATAGCCAAAGATCAAGGGGGCGACGATCGTCGCGTCCGATTCAATCACGAACCGGGGAGTGTCCACCCCCAGTTTGCCCCACGTGATCTTCTCGTTCGGAATGGCCCCCGAATACGAACCGTAGCTGCACGTCGAGTCGCTAATCTGGCAGAAGTACGACCACAGCCGCGTTTGGTGGCCCAAGTCCTGATGCAACATCGGCACGACACAGATGGGAAAGTCTCCGGAGATTCCGCCGCCGATCTGGAACATCCCCAAGCCCCGCTTGCGCGTGATACGCTGGTAGGTGGTAGCCAGCCAGCACATGTACTCGATGCCCGTGCGCACGGTATGCACATGGTTCACGTCCCGGCGCAGGCACGCCGCTGCATACATGTTGCCCAGGGTCGAATCCTCCCAGCCGGGCACAATGATCGGCAGGCGCTTTTCACAGGCGGCCATCAGCCAACTGTCTTTGGGATCGATCTGGTAGTGCCTCTTGAGCTTCCCCCCTTCCAGCACGCGGTAGAAGAACTCGTGCGGGAAATAGCTCTCCCCGCGCTGATCCGCGTTCATCCACTCCTCCAGCATCACCTTTTCCATTCGCCGCATGGCCTCCTGTTCCGGGATGCACGTGTCGGTCACCCGGTTGAAATGCTCTCGCAAGAGTCGCGCCTCGTCCTTTGGACCTAGGTCGCGCCAGTTGGGAAGCCGCCGATAATAGTCGTGCGCCACCAGGTTGAAAATGTCCTCCTCCAGGTTCGCGCCCGTGCAGCAAATGACGTGCACCTTGTTTCGGCGAATCATCTCGGCCAGGGAACGGCCTAACTCGGCGGTGCTCATCGCGCCACCAAGCGTCACCATCATCCAGTTCCGATCGTCGATCTGCTTGCGGTAGGCTTTGGCAGCGTCTAGCAGCGCAGCGGAGTTGAAATGCCGGTAGTGCGTTTCCATAAACACGCCGAGGACACCCGCGGCGGCGGCCCCGGATGCTCTCCTTGAACGAGTGGACTTGGTGGTTCCGCGAGACATGATTTGTGCTGGTAATTAACTTCGGGACTGGTGTCAGCGGAGCGAACAGCCAGCGTTGGACCAGCGGTCCGCTCCGGTCTCAGACTTAGAGGCTGCTCAGTTTGTCTTCCTGAGCCGATAAAACTGCTGGGCGTTCGCCGCTGGCGAAACGAGCACCGTGGTTTGCCCGTCAATCACCACCGGCGCGGTGTTGGTGTACGAGTACCAGTTAGTCGAGTTTAGGTCGTTGCGATATTCCAGTTGGTAAGTCGCCCCGCTAACCGGCCAGGTCAGGGCAAGCTTCTGGGCGATGGCAAGAGTCGCCGCCCCCTGTGGAACCACCTGCTGCACAAACAACTCGTAGCCGTTTGTGCCTTGCATTCCCGACCCGGACTCCTGGTTCAGCACACCAATCGCGTCAAAGGCCCCACTCGGTACAGAACCCAGACTGAACCGCGGCGTCCGCAAAGGGAACGTGCGTCCCGTGCCGTCGGTGGCTGTGCATTGGCGCGAACCCCAACTGCCGGCCGGGTTCCACCCGTTGGTGATGACCAGCGTGAGATTGTTGATGCGAACCCGCATCCCTTGCCAGTGCTCGCCGCCAGTCGCACGCGTCTGGTCGAAAATGTAACTATCATCCCCATTCTTGAGGTCCGCCAGCGCGACGACTTCAGGATTGGGCAGGCCGTAGTTTGAAGTCACGAGCGAAATGTCAAAGTTGAATGCCGGATCAATGTAATGATCCTCCGTGATATTGCGCTTGCCGCCGTAATCCGACGTGGTGCGGAACATCACCTGGATCAGGTCCCCGGCGCGAAACGCGTGCATCGTCGCCGGGTCGTAGCTCAACCGGAGTATCTCCGCCGTCCACGCCTCGTTGCTGTAACTCAGGTCGCTGCTCCCATTCCACGGCATGTTGCCGTAATTCTGACCCATGTAGCAAGCCGTGCCTCCCCGGTCGCCGGCATCGACCGCCTGGAAGAAAATCTGCCACTCCGCGCCCATCTGATAAGCGCCCGCGCCACTGTTCCAGGGGATGAAGTGCGGTGTGTCATCCAGCATTTCGGTTGGATCCGTCAGCAGAACCCCGGTCATCGTAAGGGGCGGAGAGAAGGGCGCAGCTCCGCCGCTCCAGGCGCTAAGACCGGTGCTGGTCACGGCCTCCAGGTTTGCATGCGTTTCCGCATCGACGTTTCCGCCCGCGAGACATGCGGTCAGCGCCAGGGCGGCAATGGCTTGACTGCGTTTTGATAGTAGTGTTACGTTCATTGGCAGAAGTAATACTAGGTCGTAAGTATTACGCAATAATAAAATAGTATGAACACATCAACCGCCCTGCAAACTGCCGATCCCCGCATTGATTTCTTCAACGGGCTGGCGCCCCGCTGGGACCAGGAATGCTCTCACCCCGATCAGACCTTGCGGCGCCTGGCCGAGTTGAACGGACGCCTCGCCCTGGCGCCCGGCCAGGACCTGCTCGAAGTGGGCTGCGGCACCGGCCAGCTTACCGGTTGGCTCGCGAACACGGTTGCCCCCGGACGAGTTGTCGCCGTGGATTTCTCGCCGGCCATGCTGGCTGAAGCACGCCGGCGTAGTCTGCCTGCCGAGTTCCGCTTGGTGGACATTTGCTCCGATGAGCCCCTGACGGACCGCTTCGACGTGGTCCTCTGCATCAATGCTTTTCCCCACTTCCGACAAAAGCCGGCGGCCCTGCGCCAAATGGCGCGAGCCCTCAAACCTGGGGGCCGCCTCCTCATCCTCCATCTAGTCGGCAGCGCCGAGATCAACGCCTTTCACCAGAACCTCGACGCTCCGGTGTGCAACGACCTGCTCCCCGCCTCAGACCAATGGCCAAACCTCCTTGAAGCAGCCAGTCTCCACCTCACTTCACTCGTGGACCAGCCTGACCTGTTCCTGCTGAAAGCCGCGATCGACTAAAGACCCACGTAGCGAATCCGTGCCCATTGCGCCAAGCGCGCCGACACCAGCAGCAACTTGCCGCCCTTTGCGCGTGACGCCCGCCGCCCAATCCGGTCAGATGTGAAGAACTGAGATAAGAATGAGATGAACAACTATCGCGTTCCAGCCAGGGCAGGCGCAGCCGGGGGACATGCCTTCACCCTCATCGAGTTGCTCGTCGTCATCGCTATCATCGCCATTTTAGCCTCGATGTTGCTGCCTTCGCTGGCCAAAGCCAAGGAGAAGGGAAAGCAAGCAGCCTGCGCCTCCAACCAGCGCCAACTCGCCATCGCCGCGATGACCTATAGCGGCGATAACGCCGAATGGATGAACCCGCTGGAGAATTACGTCTATCCCAACGGGGTTGCTGTCGAAACCACATTTCGTTGCATCCTCTGGGATTACACGGGCCGCGGGCCGAAGATCTATGATTGCCCAGCCGAGCTGAAGGCGGTGTACGCCGATGGTCTCTCCGGCTATGATGCCGCCTACGGCGGTTTGAGCCTTGATGACAGCACGGATTGGAGCCATTTGTACGGAGTCTATCACCCCGACGAGCGCTGGAACCAAAGCGGCATCGGCATCGCCGGCGCCCATTGGAAGCGCAGGAAAGACCCTAACGTTGCCTCCCAGCCGAAGGCCATGCCTTTTGGCCGTCCAATCGAGTCCGGCTATCTTGAAGGGCTGGCGAAAACTTCCGAGATGACAAACCCCGCAAAGCTCATTTGGTTTGGCGACGGCGGCAGCGGCACGGCAACGCTCTGGGCGGACGACAACTTCTGGATCAAGTCCACCGCGACCGCCAACAACCAGCAGTATTCACCGGGCTTCAACCGCCTCCTCCAGGACGACTACGGTTGCCGACGCCACAGCGGACGCGCCAATTACGTGTTTGCGGACGGTCACGCAGTTGCTTACAACGCGAACGAGATTCGTTGCGACCTGGACGAATGCTGGTGGTCGCTCAACTCGCACATGCACGGCGACATGGCGGGGCCGTCCGCCGCAACTTCAGCCGTTCGTCCGTGAAAACCCGACTAAAGCCCTTTCTCAAAATCACCCTCGCCGTTCTTCTGGCCGGCGTGGCCATCGTTCTTGTGATCCAACGCGTTTGCGCCCTCTCCCGCTCCGGGGAAGAAGGCGCGCGCGTCTGGTTCTACGACCAAAGCAAGAAGCGCCTGTACGCCGTGCCGAATGACACCATTCCGCCGCACCGGGGAATTGGCGGGAAGAGTGGCGACGGTGTTCGTGCTGTCGTGGTAGCGTTTGGGTTGCAGTCCAGCGACCCTGCCAGACTGCGGATTGCTTACCTGGAAACCTACGCACCGCCGCTCAAAGAAGCGCTCGAGCAAATCCGTGCGGCCCGCGTTGCGCACAAAAGGTACACGGGACCCCCGGTTTCACCGGAAAGTGATTTCTTCCAAACCAACACCCTGGTCAAACTGCCCGAAGACCGAGAGTGGTCGCCACTGGCCAGCCCCGCGGGCTTGGAAGCAACGACCCAATGGCGCTCTTGGCGCGGCCGGGGAGGAGAGGCGCCCATGGTCTGCCTCCCTTAAGCGCTGGACAGTCCCCGGACTGAGACCTTCGCAGCCCGCCCGTCCCTCTCAGCTACTCCACACGGTACTCGCGGATTTCCGCCTCCTGTTGGCCATGAAACGGCACGGCGACATAAATCGCCATTCGCGACGGCACGAAAAGTCCGGTTCGACCACGCCACGCTGTTGGCACTGTCTGAATCCCCTCCGGTTTTCCATCCCGTCCAACCACAAAGACATCAATCGCCGGCTCTGGTGTCGAGGAAGCGGAGCCTGCTTCAGGCGTCTGCAGATCCCGGCGGAATCCGCCGCCAATCACCAGCACCCGATCCCTGGCAGCGTCGTAAAACAAGTCGTCCGAGTCATCGGTGCAGGGTGCCTCCCCAACGACTGCATTCCGCGCGGTATCAATGACAATCAGCCGTGCCGGTCGCCGGCTTGCAACAAACAGGCGCTCGTGCACCGCATCAAATGCCATGGGAAAATTACGCGCCCGGCCGGTCAGCGGAATCGTGGCCAGAATCCGGCCGTCATTCCGATTTGCCACGGCCACCGAACCATCCGTTACCGCGCGCACACCTTTGGGAAGATTGGCGAACAAGCGCACTCCACTGAGTTCGAGCTGGAACGACTCCGGCCTCGAATCAAACCGAATCTCCCGCATCCGCTTCCAGGTGTGCGGGTCGAAAATGGCAATGGCCCCCTGGTTTGTCGTTCCATAGCTAACCAGCACGGTGTCGTTCTTGTCGTCATACCGCACATTGTCCGCGTCCGGGCCGACCTCGATAGTCGCTCGCTCATCCAGGCTCCGCGTGTCATATACATGCATGACCCCGTCACCGCCGCAAGCAACGGCAACGCAACCCAACGTTGGCACCACTGCGGCTCCCTGGGGCCGGCTCAAGGCAGCGATACTCCGCACACGTCGGCCTGCCTCCAAATCCAGCACTTCCAGCGATCCGTTCTCCAAGGCCGCCACAAACAGCCGCTTCGTGGCCGGGTCATACGCCATGTGGTCAATGCGTCCTGGCACCCCCACATCCGGCCGCGTTCCACGAACACCCGCGAGCACAACCGTCCGCGCCAGTCTCACGTCCTGTTCCTGTTGGCTGCCTCGCTGTGGCTGCGCGCATCCAGCCAAAACCGTTGTCACAGCGACCACCCAGGAAACCAATTTCAGCGCCTTTTGTTTCGTTCTTTGCCCGCTCGTCGGATTCATGTCGTCCAGACTAACAGACATCCGTCAACCGTAAAGCGCACGCGGTCCCGCGGGCCGCAGTCCCGCAGGTCCCCGCGTCCCCGCGACTCCACAAACGGCCCCTCCCGACACGAACTCCCATCTGTTCTTTTCGCGGCACGTGTGCCATCCTCATTTCCATGAAAGACGCGAAGACTGACGGCGTTGTCCGCTTTACCGTTTCCGTGCCGCGCGACTTGGCCAAGCAACTCGACCAGATGACCCGCGAAAAGGGCTACGACAACCGCTCCCTCGCCGTGGCTGACCTCATCCGCGCCGGCCTGGTCGAGCATCGCCAGAACCTCGGCCATCAGGAAATCGCCGGCACCATCACCCTCCTTTACGACCACCACAAGCAGCACGTCCAGGCCGCGCTCACCGACATCCAACACGACCACCACGAAGTTATTATTTCCACCCTGCACGTCCACCTCGACCACCACAACTGCCTCGAAGTGCTGGTCGTGCGCGGCAAGGCTCCGCTGGTGAAGAAGATCGCCGACGAACTCATCGCCGCCAAAGGCGTCAAACATGGCAAGCTCACTGTCACCTCCACTGGCAAAGATCTCCCCGGCTAACCTAGAGCCCCTCGGCCGGGCCACATTCGCAAACCTGCACCCGCCTGCGGTGCACACACCAGCCACTCCGGCCCGCGGGGCGCTCACCACCACGCCGCCAAAGACTTGCCGCCGCCAGCTTACCACTAATTCCGAGGCGCACCCCGTCGTGGAACACAAAGCGCCGGGCTCAAGGCCAACTCGCACAGGGGATCCTCATACCTCAGGACCACGCTTGTCTCCCTTCCCTGGCAATCCAGTCCCTTCTCTCCCGCCTTCTCCACGGCATCGAAGCTCATGGCCTGCACCGGGTCCGCCACCCACCGATCCTCCCCGGCGTAGTAACTACCTGCAGTTGCGTCCTTCAAAACAATCTTCATTCTCAAGCCAATGCTGCACCAGTCAGCGCAAATTATCCCACAACTCGAAACAATATCCGCCCCGTCCGGACCGTCCAAGTGCCGGAAGCCCCACTACACCAGAGCCTTCTTGTAGCGCTCGCCGACGAAGTCCCAGTCAATGACTTGGAAGAACGCCGCTACGTATTCTGGCCGTCGGTTTTGATATTTCAGATAGTAGGCATGTTCCCACACATCCACCCCTAGCAGAGGCTGCTTGTTCTGGCTGATCGGCGAGTCCTGATTGGGTGTCGCCTCGATGCCCAATTGCTTGTCCGCGCCCAGCACCAGCCAGGCCCAACCGCTCCCGAACTGGCCCAAAGCGGCCTTCGTCAGCTCGTCCTTGAAGCTGGCAAAACTGCCAAATCGCTTCTCGATCCCCTTCAGAAGCTCGCCCGAAGGTTGGCCGCCCCTGTTCTTCTTCATCATCTGCCAAAAGAGCGTATGGTTGTAATGCCCGCCGCCCTGGTTGCGCACTACGGCGCGTAGCTTTTCCGGAACCGCACTTAGGTTACTCAGCAAGTCCTGGACCGGCCTTGCGCCAACCTCGGGCACATCGGCCACCGCCTTGTTTAAGTTCGCCACATAAGCCGCATGGTGCTTGTCATGGTGAATCTGCATGGTGAGGGCGTCGAGGTGTGGTTCCAGAGCGTCAAACGCATAAGGCAGGGGCGGCAGCGTGAACGGGCCTGCTGCCCCGGCCTCCGCAACCGTCCCGGGCGAGGATTGAGCCCTCGCGTTGCGCCAAGTTGCCCCAGTGGCGCACGCCGCCGTCACCAGAGCGGTTCTCCTCAAAGCTTGTCTGCGAGTCATCATAACTAAAGTCACTTCATCTCTTGGTTGCCTGCAAACGTGCCGGGCGTTCTCCGGCACAGCCCGTGTTACTTTTCGCACCACCCCGACGGCAACGCAACCTGCACCAGCCACCACACAACCTCCCCGCTGCCAATGCTGTCCGCGCTGCTTAGGGCCTCTGTCCCGCGACTTTCCCGGCGGTCTTGCTGGCACGAACCATTTCTTGAGCCAACTCCTCCGCTGTCCACTGGTTGCCGTCAAATTGTCGCCGGATGCGGCCCTCTCCGTCCAGCACCACGGTCCGCAAATTGTGCGAAATATTACCGCCTGCTTCGCGGTTCACCATCAGGTCAAGCTGCGGCGCAAGTTCGGCGAGCACGTTCGTGGGCGCCCCCGCAAATACCCAGCGGTCCGCATTGCCGCCCCGATACAAATTCGCGTAGCTCGCCAGCACCGCCGGCTGGTCAAACTCCGGGTCGAAGGAAATCGAGAGGAACTGCCAATTGGTCGGCGCATTGGCCGTTGCCAGAACCGCCGCCCTGGCCTGGGCGAAGTTTTTACCCATACGCGGGCAGTAATCCGGCAGCGGACACCGCGTAAAGAAGAACGTGAGCGCCAGTGCCTTCCCTCTAAAGTCGGATAGCCGCACACGCCGGCCATCCTCAGCCAGTAATTCGCAGTCCGGCAGCAGGTCGCCCGGTTTCAATTCAGCGGGCTTCCCTCGCGCGGCGCGTTTCGTAGGTCCCGGTAAGGGATGGCTCGTTGCCGGGGCGACCTTGGCGATATGGTCAATCCAGTGGTCGTCCTCGGTGGCGGTGAGACGGAAAGTGACGATGTCCCCGGGCGCCACGCCAGCCAGTTCATTGGTGTCACGGATGTTGAATTCCATCGTCATGGCCGGCATATAGTTTGTTATCGTCTCGTGGCGAATAACCGCCTTGCGGCGGTCGGGTGCCAGTTCACGCACTTCTCCGCGCGCCACGTGGATTTGCCCGCCCTCGGCTGCGGTCTCCGCCGCCCGGCTTGTGTGTGTCGCGCTGCCAACGAACAGCAGCGCCAGGATTAGCGAGGTGGAGTAACGATTCACTTTTGGGGGTGTGCTTTGCGATGTTTATCGATTTCAGCGGTGACATTGGCGGCCGCATAACGGCTCAGGCCGTTAAAAGAGGCGAACACGTTGCCCTTCGGGTCAACCAGCATGATACGGTCAGTGCTGGCGAAGCCGCCGGGAATGAGGCCCTCCAGCTCCGGTGACTTCGCAATGAAACTCGTTTCGATGAGCCGATAAAGCTCCGTCTTGTCTCCGGTGAGGAACAGCCACCGGTCAGCATCGGCGTGGTAGCCCTCGGCGAACCTCGCAAGCACCGCCGGCGTGTCACTGCGCGGGTCGACGGTCAGCGATACCAACCGCACGTCACCCGCGCCGGCAACGAGCCGCTGTATCTCCTCCATCCGGTCGTTTACCGCCCGGCAGCTCAAAGAGCAACCAGTGAAGACGAAGTCCACCACCAGATACTTCCCGGTCAGCTCCGCCAAGCCAACCGGACGCCCGCTGCGCTCAACCAGATTGAACTCCACCAATTGCCGCGGTCGGTCTGGCTTCGATGCCGTCCCCGCCGCGGCTTCATGTTTGCTCGTCAGGAGCGCGATGGCACCAGCCAAGGCAGCCAGGCCAAGCCCCAGGGCGAGCGTCGTGACCACTTCCCGCCTGGTCAGACCCGCCCCGGAGGCCTCGCCCTCCGAGGTTCTCCCCGACCCGGATGCGGACGCGCCGCCCTCAAGGCTTGGCGAGCTTGGCTTCATATCCAGCTTCAACGATCACCTTCCTCAATTCCTTGGCGGAAATGCGGTTCGTGTCATAGGCGACGGTCGCCAACTTGTTGCTAAAGGACACCGACGCGAACGCCACGCCAGGTGTGCGCTTCAATTCCCCCGCGATCCCTTGAGCGCACCCATTACAGCTCATCCCGGTTACAACGAACCGGTTCGTGGCGTTTGCGACCGTGTTGGTCGCCAACTGAGGAGTCCCTGGTTCACCGGCGGCAGCCGCAACGGCTCCCAGCATAGACAGAACAAGCACAATGCGTTTCATGTTTAATATCATTTATGTTTGCTTTGCTGCCTGGCGGCGGCACCCCTGCCAAGTGCCGCCAGGAAGACTTCGTTTTTTCAGAACGTTTGAATTATTGCGCCAGACATGGATTCCACAGGTCCACCCCCTGTGCAGGATTGTACGTCGTGAGGAACTTCCGAGCCTCCGCGTGGCCGTCGGCAAAGTTGTAATTGGCCCGTCCCTTGTGGCGAACGGCGTCCACATCCTCCGCGTCGCTGGGCGTTGTCCAGAAGTGGGCCATGATATGGTCCGCCGCGCTGTTGTTCTCCGCATACAGCACCGTCGCCGCCGGCTTCGGCACGAGGCCGGCTCGCCGCCACGTCTGCGGCTTGCCGGTGTAATCATCGTCCGGCCCCAACTCGTAATACACGTTCAGGCCGTAGCTCCACGGTGCCGCCTTCTTGTCCGTCGCGCAGTGATAAACCCCCGTCAGCAGGTTCGTCCAAAGCGTCGTGCCGGACCCCAGATAAGGCGCCACGGTCCGCTCCCACGGCATCACCCCGTTGGCAAACGCCGAGTGCTGGCTCCGCGGGAACTCGTCCGCACTGTCATCGCCATACAACCGCACCGCCAGCCCGAGCTGCCGCAGATTGCTCAGGCACTGCGTCGCCCGCGCCGATTCCTTCCCCCGGCTCAGCGCCGGCAAGAGCATCGCCGCTAGCCCCGCGATGATCGCAATCACCACCAGCAGCTCAATCAGCGTAAACGCAGGCAGGGCTCCCGGCCATCGCCGGTCGGAAGCCCAGCCCGAACTGTCAGTCCTCCGTCTCACTGGCCCAGCTTCATCCGGAAGAACCTCCGCGTGTCGCCAGGGTCCAGCACTACCGCCGATTGCCCCTCCAGCGCCACCGGCGTGTTTGTCACCGCCGTCCATGTCCCGCTCGGCAGCGATGCCGCCCCCTCCAGCGACCAATTCGTCGCCGTAGTCGGCCAGAACACCACCACGCGGGAGCCAATGTTCAGGCTCGGCCTGCCATCCGGCACATCCGTCCAATTGAACACCAGCGGCCCGCTGCTCGACCCCGCCACCTCCAGCCCGGTCGTCGTATCCAGCAGATACGCCTCGAACGTCGCCGTGAACGTGTTCGTCCCCGGCGGTGCGGCAAAGACGGGATGGAACATCATCCCGTTCCAGTACAGCGCGTTCGTCGTTCCATCCGTCCCGAAAATCGGCTGGAGCGCCTTCGGTGCCGTCTCCTGGTAACGATACGCCGAGAGCCCCGGCGAACTCGACAGCTTCCGGATCCAGATCTGTGTCCCCGCCGGCAACAGGTCCGTGTTCGCATCCATCACGAACCCGTACCGCCGGCTGAAGGCCATTCCCTGCGCGCTCGGGTCCAGTGCGTTGAACCAAGGGTCCGCCGGATCAAAACTGTCCCCTGGATTGCTCACCATCAACGGTGTCAACTGCGGCACCTCCATCGGCATCATCACATGGATCATCCCGTCAGACGCGCTGTACGACACCATCGGCATGAGCATGGTGCCCACGAAGGGCACACCGGTCAGCGTGGCTGCGCGGCTTGAAAGGGCCGCCACGGTCAGCGAAACAGCGCTGGCCGCAACCACGAACTTTCCCCACTTCAATCTCTTGCGGTACAAAGGTAACATTCTCACAAATTGGCTTTCTACATTTGCCAGAGTGCCGGCCGGACACCGCATCCGCGGATGGCCGCAGCCAGCTTCCGGACTGGTTTCAAATCAGAAGGAAACACGGCGACAGCTCACACGAGCAGTCGCCACAGCGTTATTCAGGAAGAGCGAGCAAACCCACAGCACGACGCCGCGCCACGAACACGCAAGCGAGGGCTGCGCAAGCTTACCCCGGGAACGATTTGGGAGGAGGAACCGGCGGGGGACTGTTCGCAGAATCGGGCCGCTCGTCTAACGCAGCGAGCTTCCAGAAATGCGTCGGCGCACAAAAGACAAAAAGCGTTCGGGAATACGAAAACTCGAGCTTCTTGGTCACCGGCCCCGACTCCGGCTTCTGTTCCGATTTCTTGCCCTCGGCGATGGCTTTGCACAACGCGCACGGATGCTTCCCGTCGAAGGTCTTTTCCAGCGCTTCCCCAAAACTACCGTCGCGTGAGTAATTGACCACCATCCCCACCCAGGCCACCGACTGCAAAAGCCCCCAGTGCAGGCCTATTGACAAGGCCAGCGCAGCAACCATCGCTAATCTGGGGAGCCGAAGTAACACGGAAACAGTCTAACCCTGGAATCTGCGATGTCAAATTGCACGCTTGCACACTTGCATATGATTACCATCTGGTGCATACCCTCATCCACGACCATGAGTCCGGCTGACAAGAAACAACGAATGGACCGGTTTTTCGCGGCCCACCGTGAAGGTGGCCTGCCGGTTACCACCCAGCGCCTAGCCGTCTTTGAGGTGATCTTGGGCCGGACCGATCACCCGACTGCGGAGCAGCTTTACCGTGCCGTCCGCAACCAACTCCCCCAGATTTCCCGGATGACAGTCCACCGTATCCTGGGGACATTTGTTTCGCTTGGCATCGTGGCCAAGACCTGCCACCCCGGTTCCGCGGCTCGCTTTGATCCGAAGCTACACCAGCATCATCACCTCGTTTGCCTAAAGTGCGGGCGCATCATTGACGTGGAAGATCCGCGCCTTAACCAGCTCCCGTGGCCCAAAGTCAACCCACGAGAATTCCAAATCGAGGACTACCACATTCACTTCCGGGGCCGCTGCGCCCGCTGCTCCCAAAAGCCCCGCCCCCGCCGGCGCAGGCTAAATGCCCGGCGCGCATCGCCGGGCGCCGAAAGAATTTTGAGATAACCACTTAAAATTAAAACAAAAGGACCAAATACTATGAGTGAAAACGGCAAGTGCCCGGTAACGGGCCACACACCCAGGACCGGCAGCGGCACCACTAACCAGGACTGGTGGCCAAACCAGTTGAGGCTCGATCTCCTCCACCAGCATTCCTGTAAGTCCAACCCCATGGACAAGGGTTTCAACTACGCCAAAGAGTTTAAGAGCCTCGACTTCAAGGCCCTGAAGAAGGACCTCCGTGAACTCATGACCAAGGCGCAGGACTGGTGGCCGGCGGATTTCGGCCATTACGGCCCGCTGTTCATCCGGATGGCCTGGCACAGCGCCGGCACCTACCGCACCGGCGACGGCCGCGGCGGCGGCGGCCGGGGCCAGCAGCGTTTCGCCCCGCTCAACAGCTGGCCGGACAACGTCAGCCTGGATAAAGCCCGTCGCCTGCTCTGGCCCATCAAACAGAAGTACGGCCGCAAGATTTCCTGGGCCGACCTGATGATCCTCACCGGCAACGTCGCCCTGGAGTCCATGGGCTTTAAAACCTTCGGGTTCGGCGGCGGGCGCGAGGACGTCTGGGAGCCCGATCAGGATGTCTATTGGGGCGCCGAGACCACTTGGCTGGCTGACAAACGCTACACTGGCGACCGCGACCTTGAGAATCCGCTCGCGGCTGTGCAGATGGGACTCATCTACGTCAACCCCGAAGGGCCGAACGGCAAGCCGGACCCCGTCGCTGCCGCACGCGACATCCGCGAGACCTTCGCCCGCATGGCGATGAACGATGAGGAAACGGTGGCCCTCATCGCGGGCGGCCACACCTTCGGCAAGACCCACGGCGCCGGCCCTGCGTCTCATGTGGGGCCTGAGCCGGAAGCGGCCGGTCTCGAGCAGCAAGGCCTCGGCTGGAAGAGCACCTTTGGCACCGGCAAGGGCGGCGACACCATCACCAGCGGCCTCGAAGTCACTTGGACCACAACTCCCACCAAGTGGAGCAACAATTTCTTCTGGAACCTATTCGGCTACGAGTGGGAACTGACCAAGAGCCCGGCCGGGGCGCAGCAGTGGCAGCCCAAGGGCGGTGCCGGCGCCAATACCGTGCCGGACGCGCACGACTCCTCCAAGCGTCACGCGCCATCCATGCTCACCACCGACCTCGCGCTGCGCTTCGATCCCGCCTACGAAAAGATCTCACGCCGCTTCATGGAGCATCCGGACCAGTTCGCCGACGCTTTCGCCCGTGCCTGGTTCAAGCTGACCCATCGCGACATGGGCCCGCGCGCGCGCTACCTCGGCCCCGAGGTCCCCGCGGAAGAACTCATCTGGCAGGACCCCATCCCGGCCATCAACCACAAGCTGATCGATGCCAAGGACACTGCCGCTCTCAAGGGCAAGATCCTGGAGTCCGGCCTTTCGGTGTCCCAACTGGTCTCCACCGCCTGGGCCTCCGCCTCCACCTTCCGCGGCTCCGACAAGCGCGGTGGCGCCAACGGCGCCCGTATTCGCCTGGCCCCGCAGAAAGACTGGGAAGTCAATCAGCCCGCCCAACTGGCCAAGGCGCTTAAGAAGCTCGAAACGATCCAGGGCGCGTTCAATGAGACCGCCAAAGGAGGCAAGAAGGTCTCGCTCGCCGACCTGATCGTCCTGGCCGGTTGCGCCGGTGTCGAACAGGCCGCGAAGAATGCCGGCCACAAGGTCACCGTTCCCTTTGCCCCGGGACGCATGGACGCCTCCCAGGAGCAAACCGACACGGCCTCCTTCGCCGTCCTCGAACCCATCGCCGATGGCTTCCGCAACTACCTCAAAGCCAAATACAGCATCCCCGCCGAAACGCTGCTGATTGACAAGGCGCAACTCCTAACCCTCACTGCGCCACAAATGACTGCCCTCGTCGGCGGCATGCGCGTCCTCAAAACCAACTTCGGAGGCACCCAGCACGGCGTCTTCACCAAACGGCCCGAAGAGCTCACCAATGACTTCTTCGTCAACCTGCTCGACATGAGCACAGAGTGGAAGGCAGCCTCGAAAGACGCCGACGTGTTTGAAGGCCGCGATCGCAAGACGGGCAAGCCTAAATGGACTGCCACCCGGGTTGACCTCGTCTTCGGTTCAAACTCCCAACTCCGTGCCCTGGCGGAGGTTTACGGCTGCGCCGACTCCCAGGAGAAGTTCGTGCAGGACTTCGTCGCGGCCTGGAGCAAAGTCATGAACCTCGACCGGTTCGACCTCGCCTGATCGGCCGCGTCCGACCCCGCGAAAGCGCTGCCGGCTCTTGAAGCTTTGGGTCGGCAGCGCTACCATCACAATCCTAAACGAAGACCATTTTATGAATAAGAAAACGAGCATCGACCTTCTGAATCAGGGCGTCGCCGACGAACTTCAGGCCGTCCACCAGTACATGTATTGGCATTTCCATCTGGACGACCAGGGCTTCGGTCCGTTGTCACTCCTGCTCAAGCGCATCGCCATCGAGGAAATGGGTCACGTCGAACGCCTGGCCGAACGCATCCTCTTCCTCAAAGGCGATGTCGAAATGGTCCCCGCCGGCCCGGTCGAGAAGATCACCGATGCTCAGAAGATCTTGGCCAAGGCTGCCGCCATGGAGCAGGCCAGCGCCGCCAGCTACAACCAAGCCGCCATCAAATGCGGCCAGAGCGCCGACGCTGCCTCCAAGCAAATCTTCGAAGCATTGGTCAACGACGAGGAACGCCACTTCGACCAATTCGACAAACAGCTCGACAACATCAAACGCTTCGGCCCGAACTACCTCGCCCTCCAATCCTTCCAGCAAACTTCGGAGGCGCCCGCCGCAGAAGCGGAGTAGCCCTCGCAGGCTCACAACCGCTACACTCTATTTGCCGTTGCTCGGCAACACGCCGCGCACAGGTTTTCCCGCCTGGGGAGCCTGCGCGGCATAATCCTTGCCGAGGAACCCTGCCAGCGTAGCGGCAATTTGGCTCTGCGTGACCACCTCGCAATCGGAGCGCTCGCCCAGCGGCGGAGTGTCTGGCCCGAGAAAAGCCATCCAAATGTTCTCCGCGCCTTCGATCTTCGCGCCATGATGCTTCCAATCCTCCGGAGCAGAGCCGCGCCCGTGATCGGTGACCAGGACGAAGGTGGTCCGGTCCCGGTATTGGCGAATCGCCTGCGCGGCTTCCCACAGTCGGCGCACGTAGTTGTCCACCTGGTGGGCGGAGTGCAGCAGGCGGTCATAACGGCCCTCATGGCCCCAGTGGTCGGTTTCCAGGAAGCTGACGAATAAAACACGCGGATGGTGCCGCTGCATGTGCTGCAGAGCAGCCTGAAAGAGGAATGAGTCGCTCAACTCGGCCTCGTTGGGGCGCGTGGTGTCGCGAATCAGGTTGTTCAACAGCGCCTGGGATGGCGTGGGAGATTGCTCTGGAACGGGCTCCCAACCGCCCATCACCGGAAAGCCGCAGCGCTCGCGGTTGATGATGAACGGCATCACGTCCCACGCGCTGAAAGCGGCCACCGCCCCCCGGAAGCCGGGTTGCTTGTGGAGCCATTCCAGGACCGTTGGCGTTTCGTTGGGGATTTTGGCGTTGCTGTTGATTGCCGGGTTGGCGAAGCCGGTCAGAATCTCGTTATAGCCCGGGTAGGAGAACTTCCGTGTATTGGTGATGCGAGCCACGCTGCCCTTCCGCTGGTTGCCGAAGACCTGCCCCTGTTTGGCCATGACCGTCCAGAAGAATGGCATCAGCGCCTCGCGACGCACCTCCGGTGTGTCACGCCAGAATTCCTTGGCCAGCGCGTTCGTATCGGCCACGCCTCCGTTCCGCTTGTTCATCAATTCGGGGTCCGCGCCCGTGAACACCTCCTGCCAACGCAGGCCGTCGGTTGTAATGAGGATCACGTTCTCGGTTCGCCTCTTCGCCGTGGAGGCTTGCGCATAATCTGCCACCAGGCAGGTGACCACTACGGCGACCGCTGCCAGGCAGCGAAAGGTTCTATGCATTTTTACAGGATTCCGTTTTGCCGATACTACACTGCGCATGGCTCACAGTGCGAGCGGCGTTTGCGCCATCTGCGGTTGCTCAAAACCTCCCATTTTCGTAATGTGCCGTGTGTTATTGACCGAATGATCATGAATAAAGTCCGTCTCCGGGGTGCTTCTGCCAGTTCGGCTGCCTTCCGTTGCTTCCGCCCGCGTGTCTGCGCCACGCTTGCCGCTATTGCCTGCTTCGCGTTTGCCTTTCGCTCCGATGCGGGGTTGAAAGTTTACTACCTGCGCCACGCGGAAGGGGGACACAACGTGGTCAAGGAATGGGCCAACGTCCCAAAGGAGCAGCGCCCGGACTACGTCGGCAACGCCAACGTCTTCACCCCTAAAGGCAAGGAGCAGGTCGTGGCGGCAACTGAGAAACTCCAGAAATACCATTTCGACTTCATCGCGGTGAGTTCGATGTGGCGCACGCGGAACACCGTCCTGCCTTACCTTAAAGCCATAGGCACCAAGGGGGAGATCTGGCCCGAGCTCCACGAGTTTGGCGGCGGAGGCAAGATCCTTGCCACGAATCTCCCGGCCGTCCCCAAGCCGGTGCTGGGGGCGGGATCGCGAGTGGAGTTGCCGCCGGATGAGGCGCCTTGCTTCACCTTCCGACCGGATGCCCGAAACGAATTCAAGCTTCCCTCTGGAGAGGGCGACGAGCGCGAGGCCGCCGCTCAACTGGTGGTGCAGCAGGTGGTGGACATGGTCCGTGAACGTTTCGGCGGGACGAACAAGTCCATTCTGCTGGTGGGACACGGCAACGCCGGGCGAGCTCTTCTGCGAAGGCTCACGAATCAGAAGCTCCCGGAGATACCCTCGATGGTGAACGCAGAGCTGTGGATGGTTGAACAGCAGCCGGACGGCTCCTTCCAACTGGAGATGTACAACGACGCTCCCTGCGGGAAGAACGGGCCGGCACCTGCGCCCCGCAAATAGTCCCGTAGGGCCGATTGAAGCACGCCGGCGAACTTGGTCTTGCCTGGAGCAGCGAACGGCGCAAGCTCACCGCCCATCGCCGGAGGAACCACCATAAGTGGTTCGCGCCTCCACGCTCCGCTCGCTCGCAATGCGCGGCGAGGGAGAGCCTCGCCCGGCCCAGGCGAGCGAGAAGCAACCGTCCGTGTTTGTTGTCCACTGCTGGGTCCAGGGCGAGAATGTCTTCACGCGAACGGTCTGATTGCGGGGCGAGAATTCCATCAGCCGCATGAACCCACTGCCGCCGTTCGTATAGCTCTGGTAGTCCGAGAGCACCACATCCACACTCTGCCCGTTGCCGAGGACCTCATGGCGGCGGCCTTCGCCGTGGCGGTGGCCGCATAACATCAGGAACAGGTTGGGATTGTTCGTCAGGGCGGGGAAGATCTTCAGCCCTTCCTTGGTCCACGGAGCCGGATGCGGCCACGCGGCGGGACCGAGCAGAGAGTGGGTCACCACGATGGCCTGCCGGTTGGAGTTGGCGTGCAGCACCTCGTTGGCCCAGTGCATCAGATCGGGGTCTTTTCCCGCATCCATAGTAAGGGCCAGCACGATGAAATCCTGGCCGCCAGCGGTGAAGAGGTCGTAATGGCTGTCGTTGTTGGTCCCGTAGTGGTCGCCGTAATAGCTGTGTCCCGCAAAGTGGTTGGTGCCTAGAAACTCATTGAATAGAACCGTGCCCCCGGAATGCGTGTCGTGATTGCCCACCACGGCGCCCCAGGGCAGCCCGCCGGGCAGGCCGGTTCGCACCGGGTCTTCCAGGCGGAAGAACGCGTTGGTCGCGCGCAGCCATTGCACGGGGTATTTATTGCCGTCGTTGCTGATGTCTCCCTCCGTGGTCAGATAAACGATATTGCGGCTGACGCGGTTGGAGAGGACCCACTCGATCTGTGCCTCAAGCATCTCGGGTTGGCCGCCCCTGCGTGCTGCTGTGTAGAACTGCGTGTCCGGCAGCACGGCAATCGCGAAATCCCTGGGAGCCCGCGCGCTGAGCGGCTCCTGCGTGGTTAATGCAAACGGCGTGGATTGTTCGGCCCCCGGCGCCTTTGCTTTCTTCGGCGCTGCCGCGCTGTTGGTTCCCGCCGGCCCCACTGTCGGCTTTCCTGCCTGCCCAGCCAGGGCGCAACCAATCATTACTGCCGCAACCAACCAGTTTACTCGTCGTATCAAGGTCATGTTTCAACAAAGAGACGTTTTTGACTTCGCCGCGGCTACATGGATTCAACGCTGCACGGAAGGAACACTGCGTTCACCTGGCGCGATGGGTATCCACTGATTTCTTGGCTGGGCAACCGCACCCCGAACCAACGCAGCCCGCCTTGCTCCCCCGGGCGCGACGCACCAGACGCCAGCCGCAGTAACCAACAGCGACACTCACCGCCGCAACCACCAGGAACGTGTCGAGCAAGGCAGACATGGGAAAAGCAACATGGAGCGGTCCGGCTTAACCCCACCCGAGTATCCGTCCGCCCTGAAACACCAAAAATGCCCCCAACCATGCCAGCATTGTCATGTAGGCGAATTGAAACAACGGCCACCTCCACGAATTGGTTTCACGCCGCACCACCGCCAGCGTGCTGAGGCACTGCATCGCCAGCACGTAGAACACCATCAGGCTCAAGCAGACGAGCGGCGTGTACGTGCCCGAGCCGTCCGCGCGTCTTTCACCCAGCATCGCTTGCCGCAAGGCCGGCGTGTCCTCTTTGCCGCTCTCAATCGAGTAGATTACCGACATTGTCCCGACGAAAACCTCCCGGGCCGCAAACGAACTGATAATGCCAATGCCGATCTTCCAGTCATAACCCAGGGGAGCGATCACCGGCTCCAGGGCACGCCCGAGCCGCCCCGCCGCGCTGTTCTCCAGCGCCAGGGCAGGCGTGGCGGTCACGTTGGCCGGCTTGGGATAGGTGGACAGCGCCCAAATGATCACGGAGATTGCGAGGATCACCGTTCCGGCTTGCCGCAGAAACAGCCGGGCGCGTTCCCACATGCGGACCAGCGTCACTCGCAGCGAGGGCCGCCGATACGGCGGCATTTCGAGCAGCAGCACGGAGCGATCCCCTTTGAACAGCGTCCGCCGGAAGAGCCACGCCATGCCGAACGCCGCCGACAGGCCCAGCGCGTAAAGCGCCAGCATCAAGCCTGCCTTGTGCCACGAGCTAAAACCCGCCGGCAGCAGCACCGCGATCATCAGCGAATACACCGGCAGGCGCGCCGAACAACTCATCAGCGGCGCCACCAGAATGGTCACCAGCCGATCCTTCGGATTCTCGATCGTGCGCGTGCCCATGATGCCGGGAATCGCGCAAGCGAACGAGCTCAACATCGGCACGAACGACTTTCCGTGCAGCCCCACCCGGCACATCACGCGGTCCATCAGGAACGCCGCCCGCGCCAGGTAACCCGTGTCCTCCAGCAGGCCAATGAAAAAGAACAGAATCAGAATCTGCGGCAGGAACACCACTACCCCGCCCACGCCGGCCAAAATGCCGCTCGTCAGCAAGTCGCGAAAATCGCCCCCCGGCATCACGCGCCCGATCCAATTGTTGAGAGCGTCCTGGCCCAATTCGATCCAACCCATCGGCACCTCAGCCAGGCGAAAGATCGTGAAGAACATCCCTGCCATCACGGCCAGGAAAACCGCCCAACCCCATATCTTGTGCGTGAACACCGCATCCAGCCTGTCGCTCAGCGTGGATTCTGAACCTTGCCGCGCCCGGATGCTGTGCTCAATAACGGTCTCGATCCACGCGTAGCGAGCGTGAACCGTTGCGGAGAGGGCGTCCACACCTGCCCCGGCGAGTTCGCGGCGAGCCGCCATCAGCGCTGGTTGGAACGCGAGGGGCGCCGCCTCCGCCTGTTCCTTCGTGCCGGACACGAACAGGATTGCCTCCGCCAGGGGAAACTTCGTTCGCGTACACTCCCGGGCGATTGACTCACTCACCAGCCGCCCTGCAGCCTCGATCTCCGGGGGCAATGAGGCGCGATGCGGGGCCACGCCCTGCAGTTGGCGCGTCATCGCCTGCCGAAGCTCCACCAAGCCCTTCCCCTGCGCTGCCACAGTAGGCACTACCGGGCAGCCGAGACGGCGCGACAACTCCGGCACGTTGATCACCCAACCATCACGTTCCGCCAAATCAACCATCACCAGCGCCACCACAAGCGGCAAGCCCAGGTCGGCCAGTTGCGTCACCAGGTAAAGATTCCGCTCCAGGTTGGTTGCATCCACCACGCACAGGACCACATCCGGTGCGGGTGTGTCGGCCCGCCGCCCCAGCAGGACGTCCCGCGCCACAGCTTCGTCTGGCGACCGCGTTTGCAGCGAATACGTTCCCGGCAGATCCAGCAAATCAAACGCTTCCCCGTGCGACCCGTAGAATCGCCCAATCTTCTTCTCCACCGTCACGCCCGGATAGTTTCCCACCTTCTGCCGCAAACCCGTGAGCGCGTTGAACAGGGTGCTTTTGCCGCTATTGGGGTTGCCCGCAATGGCAACGGTGCAGGTTTTGTCCTCCCGGGGCGAAGCCGCTTGCCTGGCCACAGCGGCGGCGAGGTGGGGCTTCTTGGCACGGCTGGGCATCATCGGTGGAGAGTTGGGTTGCATGGTCATTCTGCTTTCTCGACCAGGATGCCTTCGGCCTCGGAAGCCCGCAGCGACAGCAGGTAACCGCGCACCTGGACCTCCATCGGATCGCCCAACGGCGCGTAGCGGACGACGCGGCACGCGCATCCTTCCGTAAGCCCCATTTCCAGCAGTCGCAGGCGGATGCCTTCGGGCACCGCTAAACCTTTGATCTTCAGACGCTGGCCGACGGGCTGGTTTGCCAGCGACAGAGTCTTGAGAGTAGTAGGCATGGAACGATTACGTTGTTAGAAGGTGATTTCGCCTCGCAAGCCAAGGATGACCGCTGTTTCGCGGTTGCCGGAGGCCGAGTTTGGCGCTGGATTGAACAAGAACTGCGTGTCCGCTTGCAGCGTCAGCCACCGGGTAATCTGCGCCTTGTACGTGACCTCCAAAGTGGTTTCGGCGGCGGCTACCCCCGTCGAGACGCCACTGGCCCGGTAGTCGCTGCCGAACCACGTGCATGACACCGCTGCGCCCGCCACGTCATTCGGTCGCCCAGGCAGCGGCCCAAACCAGCTCACCCCCCCATCCGCATAGGCCGACACCAGGCTGCGGCTCGGGTCGGGCGTGATCCCTCCCCGCGCGAACAACCCCAGCTTGGTCTTGCCCTCGCGGTCCGTCACCAGCGCCAGGTCTTGGATGAGATAGTAATTGGGCACCGTCTGCGTTGTCGCTGGCACCTCACCGGTTGTGGCGCCACTGAAATCGTCCACCGGCCCCGTATGGTAGCTCAGCCCGAGATGCACGCTCGCGGCACGACCGCCGATTCGGTAGCTGTAACCGTTTTCCCAGAACAACCCGAGTTCCGCGGGATGCTGGCTCGCCCAGCCAAACCCATGATTGCTCCACTCATCGAAGCCCGGTCGTCCGTAGTAAAGCCCCAGTTGCGTCGTGAATGCCTCCACCGGCCTCACGGCCAGAAACACGCCCGGCGCCGCCACCGAATAAATCGGAAATGCGGGCGGATTGCCGCACGAGCTCGCCAGCGGCGTGCCCACCTGCGACGGCATCGCCCCAAACGCCGAGTTCAGAAGCGTTCCCGCGTACTCCGACCGCATGAAGTCATCGTCCACGGCAATTTGTCCCGCTTTGAGCACCACAGCGTCCTCGCGCCACGACTGGCGGTAAAACAGGTTGTAAACCCGTAGTTGCTCCCCGGCCATGATCCCGCTCACCGGATTGAAGCCACCGGTGTATTCGTTGAAGCACACACGCCGCCGGCTGTTCTCCACCCAATCCACCTCCGCCCGAAAAGTGCCGCCCCGCCACCAGCCCAGCTTTGCCGTGTCCAGCTCCACGCCAAACCTCAACAAACTGTTCCACCATCCTCCCGTCTCCAATCCTCCGCTCACATTGCCCCATGCTTCCGTCGTGAATACCGCAAAGGGCGCAACTCCTGACTCTGCCAGCGTTGCGCGCGCGGGCCATGAACCCAGGAGCGCGTCGGGCGGAGGTTCCGGCTCGGCGACGGTCCGCGCGGCCCACATTGCAAAGAGTGCGCACGCCGGAAACATCTTCCCGGCTCGCCGTAGTCCAAGGACACTCAACGCGCGTCTCATCGTCCCGGGATTGTAGGCCAAGGCCCCAAGGTCCCGCTCCCGGTGGATTGCGAAAAATTATCGGTGTCTTGTTGTTAGGAGCCTTCATCTAATGCATAAGCATGACCTCACCTTTGGAGCAGTTCGAAAAGAATGAGGGCCGCCAACGGCGGCACCACGCCGGCGGCGATGAACCACTTGCCTCGGCCAATCGCGCCGTACTTGCCCCGCAGCATGAACCAGCCGGACACGGTGAGAAAGATCAGCAGAGCGCCGAACACGTCCGAGGCCCATTTCCACCCCTTGAGGCTGTTGCGGTGCAAAACGTTGGTTTGATAAATCAGAGGTCGGCGCAGCACCCGTTCATAGACCCCGGTTTTTGAGGCAAGATCGAGCAGCAGCGTGGCGTTATCATAGTAGAGTTTGAGGCGGTCGGGGGTTGGAAAATCGCGGACTCTTGGCGGGGACTCTCCGACCAGGGCGGTAAACGCGGCAATCCGCGCGTCATTGATCTCCGCGACTGTGTAAGCGCGGTCAAGGGCCACCGCGCGCCGGTGGATTACGAAATCGGGATTCCAATCCCCGACGTGGTTAAGCGCGATCCCGGAGACGCAATACACCAGGATAAGCCCGGACAGGAAATAGCCGATGTCGCGATGGAGGTCGGAGTTGAGGCGGCGGAAATTCACACGCAAGCATTCCTCAATTTGCGGCCACGCGCGGCTGGGCAAGAAGGCGGGCGACATACTGGTGCGTGACACCCATTACCCATTGCTCAACGCCGGCATCGGGCAATATCGCATCCGGCCGATAGACCACGCGAGCCTGGTTGTCTGCCACCTTGGCGATGCCCCCGCCAATAATCTTGATCTGAAACATTTCATCCCGCGCCACCAGCACGGGGATAACCACCGCCTTCTTCCTCTTTTGGAGCACTGCGTCAATGGCCTGCGTAGTTTTTTCGGGCTCGTAATGGGCCACATGACCGCACCAACCGTGGGAGTAGACCCCGATGCCGGTGTTTTTTTCGACGTATTGTCCCACCTCATCAAGCAGCGCGGCCCACTCCCGCTCGTACGTAGCGTCCCCATACGCTATCATTACCAGGCCCTCTTCGGCGGGATTGACCGAGAGGGACCGAACCCGGCGCAAAACGTTCTGCTTGAGCAGGCCGGAGAAATCCAGGTTTGGGGTAATGATCGTCCGGGCCTTTGGCTTGTAGCGCTCGATTTTCTCGATCTTCATGGTCTCCAGCGAACGCGGATCGGTCTTCTGTCCAATGATGGTTGGGATGTCGTCGAAAGTGTGCGAGCTGACGCTCAGAAATATAGGCACCACGACGACATCGCTGAATCCTTCCGCGTCAAACTCTTTCAAGCGCGTCGCGATTGAAGGCTCGGTGTACTCCATGTGCGCCGTCTTCACACCGAGGACATTTTGATTGGTGAGCAGCGCCGGACGCACGGACTCCTCCAAGTCCAGCAGCGCCTGTCGCCAGGTCGCCGAACGGGAACCGTGATTAACGAGCAGCACCCCGATTTTTCGTTCCCCTGCGGGGGCGGAGTCAGCCGCTGCGGGCGCGGCCGGCACGAACCCTATCAGCCAAGCGCCCAACAGGATACAATGAGATGAACGAGCAAGTGTTTTCATAAATAGATCAGCATCAAATTATTGGAGGGCCTGGAGCACAAAATCCGGGCGGTCGGCGGTGTTGCACCAATGCCTCATGTCCTGCATTTGTCGCAGATTGAAATTCTCGACATGCCCGTCCAGCAACGCAGCGACCGCCCGGCTGTTGTTGAAACGTGCGGCGACAAAGCCCCATTGGTCCGGCGTGAGCGACGGCGAGTAGCTGGCCGCCCATTGGCGTGCCCTGAGATACGGCGGTGTGACCTGATAATAGCCCTGCGCATTGTTGCCGCTGACGGAGGAGCGCGCAGAGATAAACGCCATTAACTCCGCTGGTCGCTGGATTTGGTTCATCCTGGTGACGACGGTGCCACCGCCGAACCTGGCATTGGCCGCGTCGGCCGGGAACTCGGTTTGGTTGCCGCCGATGAAGTACGAGTTAATGCCAAGAGAAGGGAAAACGGTCACAGCATAGACATAGTCCGGGTGGCTTTGGGCGCGAAGCTCCGCGAGTTTGGCGCGGTTCACCCCGGAATAGATTAAGTCCATCGAGCCAGCCAGGTAGGGCACGATGCGCCACGGGTAGCGGGCATTCTCCGGGAAAAAGAGGGGCTGGCCCTGATCGTCCACGGCGCCTACGTCGGCCACATAGCCGGGGAATACCGCACCATCATGATCCTCGGCGTACATCACAACCCCGAGCAGGAGTTGCCGCCCGGCGGACATCTCCTCGACCATCCGAGCTTTCTCCTTGGCTTTAGCCAGGGCGGGCAATAGCAACGCCGCCAGAATCGAGATAATGCCAATGACGACAAGCAGTTCGATGAGGGTAAAACCGCGCGGTGTTTCGGTGGTGGGCCCTTTCATAATCACCTCACTCGGCGCTGACTCGGTAAAACCGTCGCGGGCCGGCCGCGTTGGTGTCCTGCCAAACCGCGAAGACCGGCGCGGGATAGGAGACGTTGGTCCCGGCTTTCGCCAGCCAGGCCGATGAATACGTCAAAGCGGGATTCGGGACGCTTTGCCAGTGCTCCAAATCGTCCGACCAATGCAGCGTGTACAGGCGGCCAGGCGCAAAAGTGAAGTGAAGCTCCGTCCCGCCCGACTGGGGTTGCACGGAGAGCAGGCGAAAGTTGTGCGCCGGATTCGTGGGATCGGTCCCCGCGAGGTATTTCGCCAGGTCGCTGACCCCGTCGCCCGCGTAACTATTGGTCGCGCCGTCGAGGAGCGAGCCGAAGTAGAAGTTTTCCCAGTCATCCGGCAGGCCGTCGGCATCCCCGTCCATGCTGGCACGGACAACCGCGCCTTCCAGATCCAGCAGCGGGTATTGGCTGGGGTCGGCGAGCGTGTTGAAGATGGTATAAAAGTTCGGGTAGTTGGGCGTGCCGCCAAACGTGGCGCGCAAGAGCGTGCTGGCGACAAAACTCAGATTGCCGCTGTTTAAGCCGCTTTGCACGTAGCCGTAAATCAGGGGGTCGTCCAGATTCAGGTCGAACGTGAGCTGGCTGTCCACCGGCAGGACCTGCCCGGGTGCGGCATTGGTCGTCTGACCTACCGCAAACGGCGCGACTTCGAAGGCGCCGGCGATCTCATTCGTGCCGTCATCGCCGACGTTGTTCGACACGTCCACCAAAACGCCGTTGGTGTCGAAACCGGCCGCGTAGGCATTGCGGTTTGTGTAATAGGCCGAGCCGGAAGATTTGAACGGCCCGTCCTGCGGAAACGTCAGCGCCGTGTAACCGCCGCGAAAGCCCGCGCCGAAAAGCTCCACTGGACTGGCGTTGGTAGCAGGCGCGACATAGCGCGGGTCATTCGTCTGGAAGTAAGTGCGATAGTCGCGCAGCGTGCCGGTGTAAGTGTATTGGTTGCCCGACGCGATGGTGAGCGTCACGCGGGCGCGGCGGACAAAATAGTTCCTTGCGCCCAGGCCGGTCGGAACGCTGTTGGACGTGTTCCAGCCCAGCAGGAATTGCGCGTCCCGAGTGTCATACGACCCCGCCGAGCCGTAATCGCTGAACACGCTGGCCGCGGACCGGTTGCCGGGCGAGGCGTTGAACGGATACATCCAGCGGGCCAGCGTCGCCGGGGTGGATTTCAGGAAGAACGGCTGGCCGGTAAACGCCGGGCCAAACTGCGCCGCCGTGTCCAGCGTCATCGCGTCGAAGCTCAGACTCGGACCGGCCGCATTCAAATAGATTTTGTAGCTGTTGACCCCCAGCCCCCGCAGGTCCCACTGCCAAAGCGACGACACGCTGTATCCTTGCCCGGCAGTGCGGTTGAGTTCATAGCGGAACAGGGGAGAGAGCGCCTGCGCGCCGCTTCCGTTGGAGCACACCAACGACACTGAAGCGTAATCCAATTCGCTGCCTATGGTGCGAGTTTGCAGAACCACCGTGCCGAGCGCGTACGGCACGGCGTCCGCCAGCACGAACGCGCTGGTGGAGAGGTTGTAGATGTTGCCGCTGCCAGTGAGGAACGCGTTGGCGTTCGTCTGGGTCAGGGCGGCGGCGGTCGTCGCCCCCGCCTGGTCCGGCAGGTTGCCGGGAGAGCCGACGGGAACAGTAAACGTTTCCCAATAACCCGCCTGACTGCTTGCCGAGCCTCGAAACAGCGGAACGATAAATCCATTGGTCCCCGCCCAGGCCGAACCGGCGGCACAACAGAAGGCCAGAAAAGCGAGTTCGGATAGCAGAATTCTCAGGAACTGCCTGATTGCGGTCCGTGTGCGTCTGTCGTTTCGTGAATTCATGCCCGGCAGCGTCGCAGAACCGCCCGCAACGCGCTCCCGGTGAATTGCGGAAATTTGTCGGCAAATTGCGGACGCCCGCCAAAACGCAAGCCGCCGATAAACTTTCGCAAATGGCCGACAACGCTGCCCTCGTGCCCAAGACTGGTTCGCCCGCCGCCATCCACTCCGATCTGCGAGCCGTAGTGCGCCGTAGTGCCCCCCATTTGCCCAAGCTGCTTGCGATACCGGTGGGAACATGGCAAATAATGCTCGTGTCAGAAACACGTGCAGCTTCTCCGCCCGATGCGGAAGTGTCCGCCCAAGCGGAGCGGCGGGCTTTGTTTGGGGATTCCCGTGCACTGGGTTTCAGTTTCGAATGGCACGATTTTGAGGCGCAGGAACCACTCAACTGGGCCGGCAGCTTCCCTCCCGACCGCCTGGCATTGTGCCTGAATCTCGACGGACAGGCGAGCGTGACCGACAGCCGGCAGACCGTGGAACTGCTTCCTCGTGCCAGTGTGCTTTACTTCCAGGGCCGCCCGCCACTCGTGGCCCAGCGGCGCGGCCGGGACCAGCATCGTTTTGTCACGATCGAGTTCGCCGCGAAATTCTTGCGGCGCTACTTCAAAACGCACTCCCGGCACCTGCATCCCTGCGTCCAGGCGGCGTTGGCGGAAGTAGCGTCGGAGTCCCTCGTCGGCCGGCCCGAGCCGATGAGCGTCGGCTTGTTGCAACTGGTGGAAAGCCTTCGGCGTTGCCCGGTCTTCGAGCCGGCGGAGGAAATATGGTTTCGCTGCAAGGCCTTGGAAGCGGCGGCCCAGACGTTCTTCTGCCCGCCTCGGGGCAAGTGCGTGTGTACGCGCCAGCAACGCGCCGCCTGCGAGCGCGCTGGGCGGGTTCGAGAGATCCTGTGTCGGAACCTCGCCCAACCTCCGTCGCTGGATGAGCTCGGGAGACTGGTCGGCTGCAGCCCGTTCTACTTGAGCCGGCAGTTCTCGGAGGCCACCGGCTTGACCATTCAACAATTTCTCCGCAAAGCGCGACTCGAGCGCGCTGCCGAACTGCTCCGCGACGGCCGGCATAACGTCACCGAAGCCGCGCTCGAGGTTGGCTACAACAGTTTAAGCCACTTCACCGTGGCCTTCCGCGAGGTCTTCGGCTGCTGCCCCGGACTCTACCCGCTGAAGCATTCGTCCCACGCGGCACTTACCCAGACACCAGGTTCCGGCCCCTGAGGCGCCAGCACACTCTGCCGCTTCTCGCCCCAACCCGGTGTCTTCCCCTTCGATCGGTCCTCCCCCATGTCGAACGGCTTTGGTGCCTTATCGGGGCGGGTTTGGCGTGCCTTGGGAAGATCGCCCAGGCGTGCCAATGACCTCCGTGATGGGAACGCCACTGCGAGGAACCGCCCGGCAATAATCCTCGCCAAGAAGTGCGGCGATGGTCGCCGCGAGCTGGCTCTCAGTTACGGGCTGCGTCTGGCCTCGCTCGCCCAGCGCGGCCGTGTCGGGGCCGATAATTGCAATCCAGTCCCCCTCGGCCCCAGCCACCTTCTCCCCGTGGTCCTTCCAAGCCGCCGGGCCGCTGCCGCGTCCATGATCGGCGGTGAGAATAAAGGTCGTCTTGCCTCGGTACTGGCGCATGGATTGAGTGACTTCCCAAAGCCGACGGACAAACTGGTCCACCCGGTGAGCGGCTTCCAAGTATTGATCGTAGCGGCCGGCGTGGGCCCATTCGTCCGTCTCACCAAACCCGACAAAGAGCAGACGCGGATGGCTC
>Ga0335069_10001934_pt1 | contig 32594 bp, 31 predicted proteins | sample Lox_Sample_11_FD_206714 | JGI IMG/M metagenome (GOLD analysis project Ga0335069, IMG submission 206714) | Soil microbial communities from Loxahatchee National Wildlife Refuge, Florida, United States - Lox_Sample_1.1 | ecosystem: Environmental > Terrestrial > Soil > Wetlands | place: USA...
ACTATTCCGAGCCACCCCTGCGAGCCGAGAAAACACACGAGGCCAATTTGCGCGCTACGTTGCATTTGAAAAAGTCCTTCGGCGCTCGCAAACTCTCCGAGGTTTCGGTCGACGACATCGAGTTCTACCTGCGGCGCCGCCTTCAGGATCGAGTCCGGGTGAAAATCAAGGATGGTTTTGTGCAGCGCGAGAGACTGAAGCCGGCGACGGTTCATCAGGAACTTCGAGTGTTGCGCCGTATTCTCAATGTAGCCGTACGAAAGAAGCTGTTGCCTTCGAATCCCTGTGCCGGGGTCGAGTTCCCGGTCAAGGTGAAGGGTCTGTTCCGGCCGCATTACATGGGCTGGGCCGAGCAGCAGCAGATCGAGCTGCAGGCCCCGGATTACCTTCGAAACATCATCCGGATCATCACCGAAACGGGCCTTCGGGTCTATAAGGAATTGATGCCGATGAAGAAGGATCAGGTGGATCTGGAAAACGCGGTCGTGTGGATTCCGGATTCGAAGACCCCTAACGGGGTCGCCGAGGTTCCTCTGACCGAAATCGCGGTGAAGGCGTTTCGGGACCAGTGGGCTCTCGCTGGAAAGAGTCCCTGGTTGTTTCCCAGCGACGAGAATCCGACCGGACATCAGAAGACGCTGAAGACGGTTTGGCACGCTACGTTGCGGAGAGCGAAGGTCCCATATTTTCGGATCTACGATCTTCGCTCCACGTACGCGACCCGCCTGAGCGCGGGTGGCGTGGCGGATGAGTGGGTGACGCAATTGCTCCGGCAGGGAGACGCCAAGGTGTTCAAGAAGTACTCACAAATGAAGCTGCAGATGAAACGGGAGGCTCTGCAGAAGCTGAACCGGCAGGCGAATGAGAGCAGCCGGAGTTTTGACACGGAGAGGCCCAACTGATGGGGTTTTGGCACGGTTTTGACACGGTCGGGCCTGTTTTGGGTGGTTTTTGTCCTCGCCGCGAAGTGCGGCGAGTCAAGAAGTGTTTTAGAATGAAGAGTCCGTCAGATGTCGGGGCGTAGCGCAGCCTGGTAGCGCACCTGCCTTGGGCGCAGGGGGTCGGGCGTTCAAATCGCCCCGCCCCGACCAATAGAATGAATAATTTAGCTGGCTCTTGTTAGCTAAGGTAAACTCGCTGTAGATGAATTTGTAGATGAGCCCACTCGCAGTTCAATATGCAGACCGAATCAAGCCAGCTTGGGCTTCGCGGGATCCCTGCAGTTGCGCTCGTTGTCAGCACGCGGCGTAACGCCTCGACCTTGGCCCGCCTCGCTCGCGCATAGGGCGCCGTCGGCTGCAACATCCGATCGAGATTGACGAACTTGACAATGCCGAAATCGATGAGGGTGAGGTATCTAGGAGGCTTGTGCCCGAACGCTGCGGCCAAACATGGCTGCCTACGGTCCTTGCAGCGCCCACGCCGCCCCCGGCGAACCACGGAGCGAGTCCATGATCCCTCGCGTTAGGCACGCGCGTATGTCGCGCCGTCCTCGCGAGACGGAGCGATATGGAGTTCGTCGGCTTCCTCAAATTTTTTCTGCATTGTTCTTTCGCCCATGTAGCCATTGAAGGTACTCCTTTTCAGGGGCGCAGCCGGGTCTTGATGGCGCGACGCTCGTCCATCGCGCGGTATCCTTCTGCGACTTGGTCGAGCGCTAACGTCAAATCGAAAGCCTTACCGGGGTTGATCTTTCCTTCCATACGAGATCGATTAGTTCCGGCAGGAAGCGCCGCACCGGGGCCGGGCCACCGTGAAGGTGAACATGCGAGTAAAACAGCTTCTCGCCGTCGAGTACGACCCCGTGCGGTACACCGACATAGCCGACGGACCCGCCGGGGCGCGTGGAACTGATCGCCTGCATCATCGACTCCTGAGTGCCGACACATTCCAGGACGGAGTCAGCCCCGACGCCTTTGGTAAGGTCTTTGACGCGGGCCACCGCTTCGTCTCCGCGCTCGGTGACAATATCTGTCACGCCGAATTCGCGAGCGAGCTTCTGCCGCGGCACGCAGCGGCTCATCGCAATGATCTGTTCTGCCCCCATCTGTTTCGCGGACAGCGCGCCGAGCAGGCCGACGGCGCCGTCGCCGCCGACCGCGACTGTCGCGCCTGGCGTGACGTCGGCAGCTATGGCCGCGAACCAGCCCGTCCCCATAACGTCGGAAACGGCGAGGAAGCTCGGGACGAGGTCAACGGGAGGCACTTCCGGTGTCGCGACCAGCGTGCCGTCCGCGAGCGGCACCCGAAGCAGCGGGGGCCTGCACCGTTCCGACAAACTCCTTGGCGCGCCATGGGCCGAAAACCGGTTGACGACTTGTGGCGCCGCGATTCCCAGCGCCGGCGATTGCCTACTCGACGGGCTTCTCGGCAGCGAACCTCACCACTCTTGCCGGCCGCGGTGCGAAATCGGGTTTGGCGATCGGCTCTTCGTAGCGCAACACTCTGAGCTCCTGAAAGGCGTGTGGTAGCTCACCCGGACCGCACAGCGATCCCCCTATCTTCATCGTCTTGAGCGCGTCCGTATGGAAGGCCTCCTCCACCAGAAGCCCCCCGGGTTTGAGCGCGCTTTGTACCTGACGAGCGAGTTGGCTACACCCCGCGTACGAAAGCACCACCAGGTCCCACCGGTTCTCGCCGAAGTCGAACTGCTGGGAAGTGGTGATCTCGGTGTGAATCGTCAATCCGAGTCGCAAAGCTGTGGCTCTAGCTTCGGCGACGGCTTGGTCGGCCGGGTCGAAGCCGGTGGTGTCCCAGCCCTGTTGAGCGAGCCAAATGGTATTCCGTCCTTGCCCCATGGAAACGTCGAGTGCCTTGCCCGGCTTTTTTCCTTTCACCATTTCGACCAGAAACGCATTGGGCTCCATATTGACCCATTCTCTGCGCTCGCTCACCAGGTACTTATTCCAAAACTCGGCGTCTGCCGTCGGACCCCGCTTCTTGAGGAGCGCTATCTGTTTGGCTACCTCCTCGCGACTGAAACCACCTTCCGCGAGCCATGCTGCGTATTTCGCAAGCAGCGTCGCATGAGCGCCTTCGGGCGCCAGCCCTGCGGGTTGCAACTCGCTCTGGGACAAGCCGGACTTCCAGAAATGGAACCGTTCGAACGCCTGCTGGTCTTCGGGAAGAGAAGCAATCCGCCGCTCGTTCTCCGCCCGGGGCACGCTTTGACCGGGAACGGCTCGGCCAGTAAACAAGATAGTCAGCACTACCGCCACGATTCGAATTGCGCTTCGCGATTGCACATCGGTTCCTTTGGGCGGAGTCCCACCTACCCAGTTATCGTGCGACCTGCAGCTGGATTTGGCAACGCGGCAAATTGCCGCACCGGCGATCGGCGCCAACATTCCAAGCGGGTAACGCGAATGTAGTCACAGACGTTTGAAAGCACGTTTGAGAGACGTCCCCATTAGCGGGAAGATCTGTTCATGGCCGTTCTCGCAAAAGAGCTCGAATATCTTCGATCAGCTTCGGCACACATTCCGGTTCGAAAGCTCTGTAGTATTGACGAACTTGCGCATGGCCATCCACCAGAGCCAAATGGGTGCTATGACTCAGGTCGTCGCTCGTAGCCATGTGGAATCCATCACGCTGTAGCTTGCGAAGCACTGCCTGCTCACCGGTCAGGAATAGCCAGCGCGATGGCTCGGCTTGGAAGCGTTTAGCGTAAACGGCTAACACTTGGGGCGTGTCTCGCACTGGATCGACGGTGAACGATACCAGTTTCACTTCCGTGAGATTCCGGACGGCTTCCTGTACCTGACGCATCTCGCTGCTCATTCTGGGGCATGGACCGGTGCAGTTGGTGTAAATGAAATCTGCCACCCACACTTTACCTTCGAGGTCTTTGAGCTTAGTGGTCTGGCCGGCCTGGCTGATCAATCTAAAGTCAGGCACCGTTCCGTAGAAGTCGAGGTGGCGGCGATGCGCACAACTGCCCACCAACAATAACGATGTTCCGGTGAGCATCCAAAACGATATTCTCCGCCCGTTCACTTCTGTGCAGCGGGACCGCTGCCAATCTTGACCTCGGTAGCTTCGAGAGCCTGGGCTTTCGGCTTGGCGTGAATGGCCACCCGGTCGCCGACCTTGAGGTCCTTGATCGTCGCTGGCGCGCCACCTCTCACGAACTTAGTGGCTGCGACGATATTGACCACGGTTGTGGCACCTGTAGGGGTCGAAACGGTGATTGTTCCGGCCTCGATTTTGGTGACCGTACCTAGAACATGCTGCTCGTCGCCGTGACTCCACGCCGCTGAGCACCAGATTAATACTGCACACAATGTGAGCACTGCCGTTTTCATATCGATCCTCATTTGTTCGATGTTTTCTGGGGACTTAGCGGCTTGCCGCTCAAGAAATCCTCCTCCTGCTGCTCCTCGATCCGTTCCGCTTCGGTCTTTGGATTGTATTTCTCCATGTCGGCGAGCTCTTGCGGCATCATCACGGGAAGATGCCGTATGAACAGGACCAGCTTCCAACTGTCCAGATCGTATCCATCCGGGCCCCAGGCGGGCATGCCTGTGAGAGGAACTCCGTTGTGAATGATGTAGTAGAGTTCTCCGTCGCTTAAGTCTTGGGTCGCACGGAGGCGCATGTCCGGCGCTCTCGGAAACAAGTTTTTCCCCATTTGGGTATTTCCGCCGCCGTCATTCCCATGACAATTGGCGCAATGATCGGCGAAGTGGCGGCGCGCTTCGGTCAGCAATTCGGGAGTTTCATGGAGCGGATTGCCCTGGCTTCGAGCCGCACGCGGAACGGCATAATGGCGCACCATGCGTGCGAGAGTGACCTCGAACGAAGACGGCGGAACCCTGGCGCTGAAACCGTGAAGCGTCGCCAGGAGTTCGCCGACCACTATCACCACCAGCGCGACCGAGAGCCAAGTCAGCCATCGCTTCATTTTTCGCTCTCTCTGTGAATGCGGCCCACCCAGTAATCCAGATCCTGGACGAAAACCGTGGCGGTAATCCGATCGCCAACATGCAATTTAGCGAACTCAGCCTTTTCTCGGACCGGATATTCCATGGTCATCGCCTCCATCCAGCCCTTGATCGCCTGATGCTTGATCGTCGCTACTCGGTGAACCACGTCGAGCCGCAGCACCTCACCCACAAGCTGGTATTCGCGAACGGGAACCGAGGGTGAGGTCCGGCAAGAGAAAAGCGTGACGATGAGAGCAGCTAGGGCGATGACGGCAGCGGCGTTCTTCGTATGCCTCATTCCACACCCTCCTCCAAGTGGACCTCCTGATGGTGGGAACCGTCATCGGAAACTTTATCGAGGACATAGAACGAAAGGCGCCTCGGTCCGAAGATAAGCTGAATCTGCCGGGCTGTCACTCCATCCCGGTCGATATGACGAATCACAACTCGAGGATGCTCTCCATGGTCCTTGCAGAGCCGTTCAACCAGGTCCAAAAGGTGCGTCGAAAGATCTACCGAACTGTCGTCGTCGGTGATGGCCCACAAGCGCGTAATCGAACTGAGACACTCGTCCTTAAACTGGATTGTTGCCAGTAAGTGGTCCTCATGCGCCGATTCCCGCACAAGCCAGGTATCGTCGTCACCCATGCGCGTGAGCTTAAACACGTCGGGTATGCTTCCCAATACGTCCTTTTTGGGCACTCCCTTCCTGAGTTTCCACCCGGCAATTTCGATTTGTGCATCTGAAGACCCACTGAGCTGTGATATGGGCTGTGGCTGCGTCTTCGCTGTGCTCGTATCCAGTAGGAGGCACACTAATAATGACCAGATCAAGACGGACTCCTCTACGTTCCTCGTCGGAAAGCGCGTTAGCGCGTCAACTCCTCATACCGTTGCGAGACGTAATGCCAATTGATGACCTGCAAAATGGCGGTCAGGTATTCGGCGCGACGGTTCTGGTACTTGAGGTAATATGCGTGTTCCCAAACGTCGATGCCGAGCAAGGGGCGATTGCCCGCGAGTATAGGGCTATCCTGATTCGGCAGCGAGTCGAGTGTAAGTTCGCCGCCGGGTTTCACCGCCAGCCAGGCCCAGCCGCTGCCGAATACCGCAGCCGCGGTCGCCTTCAATTTGTCTTGGAATGTCGGGAAACTGCCGAAGGTTCGGTCGAGCGCCGTCGATAACCTGGTGCCCGGTTTGCCGGTCTTGCTGCTTGGGGCCAAGGTCTCCCAGAAGAGGGAATGGTTCGCGTGGCCGCCGCCTTGATTGCGGACGGCGGTTCGCACCGCGGTGGGCAACGAGTCGATGCGCTGTAATAGCTGTTCGACCGTCAACGAACTAAGCGACGCGTCTCCTGAAATGGCTTTGTTCAGATTGTCCACGTATGCCTGGTGATGTTTGTCGTGATGGATCTGCATGGTTTGCGCGTCGATATACGGCTCGAGAGCGTCGTAGGCGTATGGAAGCTCGGGAAGCGTGAACGGTCCCGGTGCGGCGGGAGCCCAGAATGCGGCTCCCACTCCGGCGGCGGCGACTTCAAAAAGATTACGTCTGGTCATGGCTTAAATCGAAAGCCTCCGTCGACCTTTTCCCGGTGAGCCTCGTGACAACCCTTACAGGACGCACCAAGCTTGCCGAAAGCTGCGCTCGCAGCATCCGAATTTCCCGCTTGCGCAGCCAATGCAATTTCCTTTGCGGCACTTTTCGCGGACCCCGCGAATTTCGCTGCGTCCTCTGACTTTCCCGTGCAATACTTCTCCACCTTTTCGAAGACGCCCTCCAACTTGAGCGCGGCTTGCGCAGCATCAGCATTGTTCTTGGCGTCGAGCGATTTCTTTATCGCACCCGTGCCGGCGCCGGCTGCCTTCATCCAGGACTGAAAATCGTCTTCAGCGAGTCCGATAGCGGTAACGCAAAGTGTTGCAACCGCGAACCTATATAGTGTCTTCTTCATGTTTCATCCTTTCCAAGAGATTGGGAGTCACCTAATCAGCATTCGTAAATTCGAATTACAAGAACTGCGAGCCTTTGACGCAGGTGATGGCCCGGCTACAAGCGATCAAACGCAACTCGCGACGGCAATATCGATTTGGCTAGGCAACAGACTGTAGCGGAGGGGGGCGCTGCCGGAGTTTGCCCCCATAAGAAGGCAACTCGGTGAAAGGAGGGCGGGTGTAAACCGTTCTGCTGAATAGCTTATTCGTTAACTCGTAGGCTTTTGCCTGAGTGAGTAAGGAATGCTTTGCGGAAATTATCGCGAGGTCGGACTGCCCGCAGTTCGGCGCACAGGACCTGGCGGAGAATGCCGCGGACGCGCCTTCGCCTGCCGCCTGCTTCTTGCGGCAACAGCACTTCGTTCGGCAGCACTTGCTCGCACTCGAAGCGGCAAGCAATTGCAATGCCGTTGAGGAGAATGTGGACAGCGAGATCAACAGAGCAAGGCAAGCTCCTACAACTTTCTTCAGCCTCGCAACTCGGTCCCGTGAAATCACGACTCCCTTGGCTCGGCAGCATAACACGCGCCGGGCAAATGAAGCAAGGAGCAGGCTTCCAAAGCAGCGGCGACGCGATTTAAGATTTTCTGGATCGCGCGGAGTGCGCCTCAAGAAGCGGAGGATCCGCAGAGCTGGCCAGCCGCTCACTCCCAGTCCCAATCGGGACCTAACTCCGCAGCAGTCTCCGAAGCGGGCACCAGCTCCCGGTGATGATGGCGATGCACAAATAGGCCGACGAAGACGCCCCCGAGCAATAGTGTAACGATCGGAACTGCCGTGAGTACCATCCACTTCGTTCCCTCAGGTTCTGAAAGGATCCGCTCGCCGTAGCGCCCGATAAACGTGTCGAGGATTTCGCGGTCAGATTTCCCGGCACGGAGCAGGTCGGCGAGTACCGTACGGGCCTGGTCGGCCTCTGAAGAAGTATGCAATTCCAGCGTTTGACTATAACAGCACGGCGCCATGAGCCTTCGACACAGAAGCTGGTAGCGCAGCTTATCGGCTTTTCCTAATCCATCATCGGGCAGCGCTACCAGTATCGCGGGAAGCAATAGCAGAATCAGTTTCGAGCATTTCATGTGTTATCCAAAAACGGCGGTGACCAGATGGTTTGTCAACCAAGCGGAAATGTAGGCGAACGCCCCCATGTAAATAAACTGAAGAGCTGGCCATTTCCAGCTTCCGGTCTCACGCCTGACGACAACGAGCGTGGAAAAACACTGTAGGGCAAACGCGAAGAAAACGACCAACGCTGCTGCTCCCCCCGCCGTTAGATCTCGATGGAGAGCAGTCGCCAGGTTGCCGGATTCCCCTGGCCGCTCGATGCCGTAAAGCGTACCCAGAGTTCCGACGATCACCTCGCGAGCGATCAACGAAGTAATCAACCCGACACCGACCTTCCAGTTCAGTCCGAGCGGCTTTAGTACTGGCGCGAGACCTGTGCCGAATTTGCCCGCGAAACTTTCTTCGATCCGGGGGAAGTATCCCCCGCGTAAAGGCAGATGAGTGAGCAGCCACAAACCGAGAGACACGGCCAGAATTGTGGTTCCCGCGCGGTAGATAAACACCTTTGCGCGGTCAAGGAGTTGCAGCGCAAGGAAGCGAAATGAAGGCCAACGATAGGGTGGCATTTCCATCAAGAAACAAGAGGGCATGCCTCTGAGCACCGTCGATCGGAGCAACCAGGCAGTCCCCGCTGCGCCAAGAAAGCCGGCTGCGTACAGGCCGATCATGGCTGCGGCCCGGGAGCCGAGTACCGGCCCAAGCAGCGGATGCTCTGGGATGAAAGCGGCGACGATCATCGTGTAAACCGGAAGGCGCGCTGAACAGGTCATGAACGGGACGATCAAGATCGTTGCCAGCCGGTCGCGTTTGTTCTCAATGGTGCGCGTAGCCATGATCGCCGGGATCGCGCACGCGTAACCGGAGAGCAGAGGGACAAACGACTTCCCCTGCAGCCCGATCTTGGCCATCGCCCGGTCTGCGACGACCGCTGCACGAGTTAAATAGCCCGAGTCTTCGAGAATCCCGATCCAGAGGAACAGGATCAGGATTTGGGGCAGGAAACTCAAAACGGTTCCTACTCCAGGCCAGACGCCTTCAGTGAGTATCGAGCGGACCGTAGATGGTGGCAATGCCGCACTGACCAGAGCTGACGAGAGTTGAACGGCACGTTCGCAAAGTTCTTGGAGTGGGCGTGCCAGGACCGAGATACTTTGGAACACAGCGATCATTACCGCGACAAACAGTACGGGGCCACCGAACGGGTGCAGCGCCAGGACGTCGAGCCGGGCCGTCCAGACGGATCTGGCTGGCCGGCGAAAACCTGCCTGATCCGCAGCTCGCAATGCCCAGCGCCTGCAATCGGGAGTGCTTTGCAGAATGGGTAGTTGAATTCGGGGCGCCTGGTTCGGCAGATTGGCTAAAAACTCGTAGAGCGCTTCCAGACCATGGCCGAATTTTGCGCTGATTAGTTGAACCGACACCCCCAGTTGCTCAGATAGTGCCGCTTCATCGAGTGAGCCACCCCTGTGGTGCAATTCGTCGGACATATTCAAGGCCAACAGTGTGGGCACACCGAGTTTCAACACCAAGGCGGCAAGCCCCAGGTGGCGATCAACGGCGGTCGAATCCAGCAAAAGCAAGACCGCGTCCGGAGGCCGCAGCCCGGGCATTCGTCCATGCAGAACGTCCAGGGTGACCCGTTCGTCATCCGAGCTGGCTGTCAAACTGGAAATTCCGGGCAGATCGACAACTTCCACCCACCCTGTGCTGGATTTCATCCGGCCGATTCGTTGTTCTACGGTGACGCCTGGATAGTTTCCAACCTTCTGGCGCAGACCTGTAAGACGATTGAACAAGGTTGACTTGCCGCAGTTCGGCGGTCCCACGATGGCGACCAGCTTGGCTGCTGCGGCGATCTGCGTAAGAGCCGGCGCGGTCATGGATGTTGTTCGACCTGGATACCGGCCGCAAGCTCCCGCCGGATCGCAACTTCCGCGCCATCGAGAAGGTATACGCGGGGACCACCGACCGGACCGCAGTGGATTAGCGTCACGCACGCCTCGGGAACAAAACCCGCCACCATCAAGCGTGCCGCGACGTCGGCGCCCAAAACCAGGCGTGTTATGGTCGCTGACTCGCCTCGCCGAAGATCCGCCAAGGTTTTCACTGTGGAAGTGTTGCGGGCGCCTTCGCCTGCTGCCAGCCCTCGCCGCTGAGAGAATGAAGAAACGCCACCAAGTCCGCCTTTTGTCCGGCCGACAGGTGTAACGGACGTATGCGGTTGTCGAGATTACGATTTGGATTGCCGCCACGATCGTAGAAATCCACGACTTCCTCTAACGTGCACAAGCTGCCGTTATGCATGTAGGGCGATCGATGGGCCACGTCCCGCAATCCGGGGGTCTTGAACCGTCCCCAATCTCTTTCCTCGTGTGTTATGAAAAAGCTGCCAACGTCGGGCTTCGACTTTTCCGTACCCACTCCAAGATTTGCCATCATGCCGTTTGTGAATGTCGTCCCTTCGTGACAGGCATTACATTTGGCATCGCGGAACAACGCGGCACCGCGAACCTGCGATGGGCTCAAAGCCGATTTGTCACCCGCCAGCCAGCGATCGTACGGCGCGTTTCCGGAGAGGACCGTTCGCTCGAAAGAGGCAGTTGCTTTCGCCAGGCGATCAACCGTAATCTGTTCGTCCCCGAATACGTCGCGGAACCATTCACGATAGCCTTTGATCGCGCTAACGGTCGAAATGAGCTTTGCGGGAGTATTTCCCATCTCTGTTGGGTTCATCAGAGGCCCTAGGGCTTGTTCCTCCAGCGTGGACGCACGCGAGTCCCAAAAGAAAGCGGGACTGTAGGCGGCGTTGATGATGGTTGGTGGCTTCCTGCTGCCCGTCTGTCCCCGGACACCGACACCGAAAGGCGTGGCCACCGAAAATGCGAACCCCGGATTGTGGCAGGTCGCGCAGGAGACCGTACCATCCAAAGAGAGGCGAGGGTCATAGAAAAGAGCCCTCCCCAGCTCGACCTTGGCTGGTGAGTACGGATTGTCTGCTGGAAACGAGACTGGATCGAGCCCGCGGGGAGTGGGGAATCCGCGAGTTCCAGGTCTATTGAGCCGGTAGAGGAACACCGCAACGGCCAGCATCAAAACATAAGTTGTTAGCATCCAGACTGAGATTCTGCTCTTCCCCGAGGTCGCCCGCATATGCAACTGAGTTGCAGCTTCATTCTAGGCGACGCCTTGGCAACAATCCATGCGACAAATTGTCGCGGTGTTCACCCTCGCCTCGCCCTGATCAGCGGTTTGCAGGAGCGACAATTTGCCGCATTGTCCACAGCCTTTTCGACTGGTAGTCTCTATTCCGGCGCCGAGAACCTGTCCCTGGGGTCGCACCGGGGTTGGCGAGCCGCTTTCCTTAACCTTAAGGTCCCCACCTCCAAAAGGAACGTGTCTCCGGCGCTGCCAACTCTACCGTCCGGGCAAACAATCTATGCCAACTTGATTCATTTTCGCCGTTACCGCGACGTCCATTCCATCGTCGATCGTAGCCACGTCGGACACCTGCGACAATTTGCCGCACTGGTTCGGCGGCAAAAGCTCTTTATACTCACGGTTTCGGCGATTCATGTTGCGACATCGAGATTTTGCCAGCGTTTTTTTGCTTTTCTGTTTTGCCGGGCAGTTGTCAGCGCAGACGGAAACTGCGTCAATTAGCGGAACGATTCGAGATCCTCAGGGTGTGACGGTACCGGGTGCAGAAGTCAAGGCGACGCGCTTGGAAACCGGAGCTGCGACGCCATCGACTACCAATGCCGTGGGGATCTATGCTTTTACCGCATTGCCACCCGGCCACTACCGTTTGACTGTCCGCAGCCGCGGATTCAAGGAAATCGAGACCAGAGAACTGCTCCTGTCCGTTCAGGAGAGGCTGGAGCAGAACTTCGCGCTCGAAATCGGCTCGGTCTCCGAGACGGTTACTGTCGAAGGTAGCGCGCCATTGGTCAACACGCAGGACGCGAGCGTGAGCACAGTGATGGATCGGCAGTTTGCCGAGAACCTCCCGTTGAACGGGCGAAGTTTCCAATCCTTGATTCAACTCACACCAGGAGTCGTCTTAACGGCTAACAACGGAGCTGAGACCGGTCAGTTCAGCGTCAATGGGCAACGAGCCGATGCCAACTACTGGACGGTGGACGGCGTGAGCGCCAACATCGGCATGAGCGCAGCCGGATACGTGGGAGAAGGATTGGCAGGTGCACTGGGCGCGACTAATGTTTTCGGAGGCACGAACAGCCTGGTTTCGGTAGACGCGCTCCAGGAGTTTCGCATTCAGACGTCCACCTATGCTCCGGAGTTTGGACGCACTCCCGGCGGGCAGATTTCGATCGTCACGCGCTCGGGCACGAACCAATTCCACGGTTCGGCCTTCGACTATTTCCGAAATGACGCGTTGGACGCCAATGACTGGTTCGCGAACACTGCCGGCTTGCCGCGCGCGAAGGAGCGCCAAAATGATTTCGGTGGGACTATTGGCGGCCCGATCATCAAGAATAGGACCTTCTTCTTTTTCTCGTACGAGGGTCTGAGGCTGCAACTGCCGCAGACAGCCCTCGCGCTCGTGCCGGATACCAGCAATCTCGATCCGTATTCGCGGCAGTTTGCGCTTCCCGCACTGCAGCCCTACCTCAATGCGTATCCCCTGCCTAATGGACCCGAAGTGCTGGACGCGAAGGGTAACCACCAGGGGGTCGCTCAGTTCAATACCACGTTTTCAAATCCTGGTTCGCTCAACGCCTACAGCCTACGGATCGATCATAATTTCGGCGACCGCATAAACCTTTTCGGACGCTACAATTACTCTCCGTCGAGCCTGACCGCTCGTGGGTTCTACTCCTCGCTCGGCACCGATTCTCCAACGCAGAGCAACACACAGACGGCGACCTTCGGATTGACTTGGAGTGTATCGCCAACGATAGTCAACGATTCGCGGTTCAACTTTAGCAAGACCGATAATTTCAGTTCGTTTGTTTCGGACACATTTGGCGGTGCCCAACCGCTCACAGTCCTTCCGTTTCCAAGTCCCTTCACCACGAAAAACGCGCTCGTTCGATTCTCGGTGTTCTCTCTGGGCAATTACAGCGATATAGTGGACGGTGCCGGCGGAGCCAATCTACAGCGGCAATACAACATTGTAGACAGTGTCTCGATGCAGGAGAGATCGCACGCTTTGAAGTTCGGCGTCGATTATCGCCGTTTGTCGCCTTCTGTATTTCCGAGCCCGGCGATAAATACGCAGGCCTACTCGATATTGGCGGCGTTTCCTGACGTGCCTTCCGCGGAGGCAGGGAATCCACTCTATCTCCTCGATTCACTGACGCTGCCAGTCACCTTCCTGTTTCGCAATCTGGGCGTGTATGCGCAGGACACGTGGCGCGTTCTTTCGCGTTTGACCATAACCTACGGAGTGAGGTGGGATGTGGATTTCGTCCCGTCGACTCTTGAAGGCCCTGGGTTTGGCGCGGTTACGGGTTTTAACCTGCGTGATTTGTCCAACCTCGCCCAGGCGCCCGCCGGCACGAAGCCTTACGCCACAACCTACGGAAACTTTGCTCCGCGCCTCGGACTTGCTTACCAGTTATCGCAGAGCAGCAAATGGCAGACGATAACTCGCGGAGGCTTCGGCGTTTTCTACGACTTGGCCTCTTCAGAATCTGGCAATTTGTACAGCAACTATAACTATCCATTTGGATCGATTGGCTTTGCATCCGGAAGTTTCCCTGCGGCACCCGCGCCGGCGCCGATCGAGCCGGCCAATGCAACCAACGGAGGGACCTTGTATGCGCTCGATCCGCACCTAAAGTTACCGTACACCCTCGAATGGAATCTGGCGATCGAGCAAGGGTTAGGGAAGCAGCAAACCCTCACCGCCTCTTACGTTGGAGCCACGGGAAGACGTCTGCTTATGGAGGCGTCCATTACAAGCCCTAATGCCAACATAACGGGAGCGAACTTGATTACGAACGCCGGATCTTCGAATTACAACAGCCTTCAGCTTCAGTTCCAAAGGCACCTCCGGTCCGGGCTGCAGGCTCTTGCCTCTTATAGCTGGGCTCATTCCATCGACACTGGCTCCGGCGGATCCGGCGAGGACATCAGCAACGCGCTTGCGGGAGTCAACGCGAGGGGGAATCGCGGACCCTCCAGCTTCGACATTCGGAATTCGTTGTCGGCTGCTTTGACCTACGACATCCCCGCGCCGAAAGGCATGCGGTTTGCGAACCTGCTGCTGCGCGGCTGGTCACTAAACAACATTGTCCAGGCTCGGTCGGCTCCGCCGGTGGATGTTTACTATACCTATGTAACTTCGCTGTCTAACGGATTCGCCACCGACGTGAGGCCGGATCTCGTGCCGGGGCAGCCAATCTATTTGTACGGATCCCAGTATTCGGGCGGCAAGGCATTTAACCCCGCAGCGTTTCAATCGGCGCCACTCACTCCGGCCGGATGTGATCCAGGTGTTGATTCTCCGTGCGGGCCTCTCCGCCAAGGCGACCTTGGGCGAAATGTGCTGCGCGGATTTGGGTCGGTGCAATGGGATTTCGCGGTTCACCGGGACTTCGTTCTGCGGGAGTCCCTGAAGTTACAGTTCCGTGCTGAGATGTTCAACGTTCTCAACCACCCGAACTTTGGGCCACCGGTGGGCAATCTCGGAAATCCGGCGGCGATAAATCCACAGTTCGGCCAGTCCTTCCAGATGCTCGGACAAAGCCTTGCCGGGGGCAATGTCGGTGCTGGTGCCTTCGATCCCCTCTATCAAATCGGAGGGCCACGATCGGTCCAATTGGCATTGAAGCTGATCTTCTGATCGCGTTCTATGCGAAAGTCCGGCTCCAAAAGTCGAGGAAGAACGGCCGTTTTGCTGCATCGCTACCTAACGTGGCAACATCGATGGACCGGCTTGTTGATGACGGTCTTCCTGGTTGTCGTCGGCATAACGGGCTCCCTGCTGGCTTATAGAACCGATATCGACCGCCTGATCAACCCGCAGTTCTTTGCCAAACGGGAACCTGGGTCGAAACGGCTCACTATGGGCGAAATCGCGACGCGCGCTGAGCAGATCGAGCCACGTATACAGGTCTGGTACCTTTACGACCAAGTGCCGGATTCGGTTTCGATCCGTTGCGTGCCCCGCAAGGATCCGAAGACCGGCAAAAGCTATGCGATCGATTTCGATCACATAATTCTCGATCCCTACACGGGCCGTGAACTCGGACGTCGCAGTGAGTTCGACATCAAGTCAGTGAATCGTGAGAACTTCATGGGTTTCCTGTATCAACTGCATACGTCGTTGGCTGCCGGAGACGGAGGTTGGGCGTTCCTGGGGTACGTCGCGCTGGTGTGGACGATTGATTGCGTCGTCGGCTTTTACTTGACTTTACCTTTGGGGCTGTCGCGGTTTCTGCGCCGCTGGAAGTTTGCATGGTGGGTGAAATGGCGCGCCAACGGCTTCCGCATTCATTTCGATTTGCATCGGGCGAACGGTTTGTGGCTCTGGCCGTTGCTCTTCATCTTTGCCTGGTCCGGAGTGATGTTCAACTTCGCCTCCGTGTATGAAAAAGTGACTTGTTCCGTCGCGAACTGCCGTGACCCCGGCATGGACTTCGTCACCTCGTTCAAAGGCCACGTCACTGAGAGTCCACATTTAGATTGGCGCGCTGCCGAAGCGCGCGGAGCGGAGTTATTGGCACAGCAAGCAGCTCTGCGTCGATTCAAAGTCTTGCGGCCCGCTGGCATTGCGCTCATAGGTAATGTCGGCATCTATTCTTACATTGCGCAGACTAGCTTGGACGTCAGACGTGATACGCCCGACACCGCGGTCTTCTTGGACGCGGATACGGGTCAGTTCAGGCTGCTCCTGACCCCGAGGCCGAGTTCGGGGGTGTTCATCGGCGCGATGTTGCGGGCGGCCCACTTTGGCGACCTGTATGGCTCGCCACTCTATCGATTTCTCGTTTTTGGCATCGGCTTCGTGATTGTCGTGCTCTCTTATACCGGCGTTTACATTTGGTACCGGAAATGGAAAGTGCGAAGGGTGGCTGGTACTCGATGTGTCACTCCGGTCGCAACACCATGACTGCAAATCAGCGCATCCATCGCTATTTGACATGGCAGCACCGCTGGACCGGCCTCCTTATGGCGGCCTTTCTAACAGTTGTGTGCCTGACCGGATCGCTTTTGGTTTACACGCCGGAAATCGAAAGGGTCATCAACCCGGAGTTTTTCGCCAAGCCCCAGCCGAATCTCAAGCAGCTCGATATGGGTGAAATTGCCGGCCGCGTCGAAGCAGCAGAGCCCAAAATCCGCGTCGGCTACTTTTTCAGAAACATTCCGGACACCGTCGTTGTTCGCGTGCTGCCGCGAACCAATCCCGCCACGGGACAGGCGTACAAAGTGGATTTCGATCACGTCTATGTCGACCCGTGGACGGGCAAGGTGTTGGCCCACCGCTGGAACGGTGATTTATCTCAAGGAAGGATCAATTTGATGCCCTTCATTCGTCGTATCCATACCGACCTGGTTATGGGGGAGACGGGTGCATTGGTGCTGGGCTATGTGGCACTGGTTTGGACGATTGATTGTTTCGTCGGCTTTTACTTAACTCTGCCTGTGACCGGAGGTCGGTTTTGGCGGCGCTGGGGCACCGCGTGGTGGATAAAGTGGCGCGCGAATGGTTTTCGCGTGAACTTCGATTTGCATCGCGCCGGCGGCCTTTGGTTCTGGCCCCTTCTATTCGTATTTGCCTGGTCGAGCGTGTACTTTGAGTTGCCGACTCTATACGACAAGGTGATGAAAAGAGCAACGAGCTATCAAAGTGACCTCGAGTTGATAGCGCAGATTCCGTTGCACATGAACGAGCATCCTAAATTGAGTTGGCAAGCTGCCGAGATGCACGCCATGCAGGTGATGCGGCAGGAGGCGCAGAAGCGTCACCTGCACATTTTGCGTCCAGGGCTGCTGGCCTACATCGCGGAGTACGGAGTCTATTCTTACGGCGTGCAGACCGATCAGGATTTTCGAGCCAGCAATCCGGATACGGGCATATGGATCGATGGAGACACCGGCGAGCTCAAGCGTGTTTTCTTACCGCGCGCACCCAGGGCTGGTAACACGTTCACCTATCTTATCGTCGGCTTGCATTTTGCGGACTACAAAGGTTGGGAATCCTACCGCTTCTTGGAATTCATGGTCGGACTAGTGATCACGATGTTAACTGTGACGGGAATTTATATTTGGTGGAAGAAGCGCTTGGTTCGCATCATGACGACGAGGCGGAGGAAGGTTCCAGAACCAGTTGTAGAAACCCCTCGATCTTAGTGCAACGCCGTCGTTCCACTCTAATGGTCGTCGTCCCCCGAACGTGCAATTCGGTCGGAGTAGGATAATGCTGGATTCTATGACCTCGCAACGATTAACGGCAGCGCCGCGCATTGCGTTGCCCTGGATTGTCCGCCTCCGCTATTGTGTCGCGGCAGGTCAGATGATAACGGCATTCATGGGCAACTTCGTTCTGCACATCGATCTCCCGCTGGTTTGGATTGCGATTCCACCTGGGCTAATTGCGCTGAGCAATTATCTCCTCTCGGAGCGCGCCCGGCAGGCGGAGAGGTCGGGCCACATCGCCGACTCAACGTTGGTTGCAGCGGTCTTTGTGCTCGACACATTGTGCCTCACCGCCTTACTGACGCTCACTGGTGGGCCCAACAACCCATTTACGCTGCTCTATCTGGTCCACATCACGCTTTCGGCAACCATCCTCACGCAAAGGCAAACCTGGGGCCTCGGCGTCCTGGCGTGTTTCTGTTTTGCATCATTGTTTTGGGTGTACCGTCCGATCCCTCAGCTGGAGATGCACCACCGCGGCACAGGAGTGAACCTGCATCTGATCGGCATGTGGGTTGGCTTTGCTGTGGCGACCTTATTGGTCACCATGTTTTCGGGAAAGATTTCGGAACTTTTGCGCCAGCATGAAGAATCGCTCTTGTTCATGCAGGAACAACTGGCGAAAAAGGATCGCCTGGCCGCACTCGTAACCCTGGCAGCCGGCGCTGCCCACGAGCTCAATACTCCCCTGGGCACAATCGCGATCGCAGCCAAAGAACTGGAACATTATGCGACGAACACCGTCCGCGACAGTGCGGTCGCCGAAGACAGCCGTCTGATCCGTGCCGAAGTGGACCGCTGCTGCGAAATTCTGCGACGCATGAGCGAGCATGGCGCCGAGCCGGCCGGCGAAGCACCAGAAGACACCTTAGTCTCGACCCTCGTGGAGGTCGTGAGACGTTCGTTCCCTGGGAGGGAAACGCTCCGAATTGGAGTTTCAAAGGAGACCGCGGGTTTACTGTTGCGAGTGCCAAAACATGCGGTGCAGCAGGCACTGATCGCCTTGGTGAAAAATGCGTTTGAAGCGAGTCCGGCGAGTTCGCCCATCCTTTTGGATGTGAAGCATCAGTCGGGTTCTGTGCATTTCGAAGTGCGAGATCGCGGTATCGGGATCGGAGAGGATGACCTGCGGCACGTGGGCGAACCATTTTTCACCACAAAAGAACCGGGAAGGGGGATGGGCTTGGGCGTCTTCCTGGTACGCACGTTGGCCAACCGGTTGGGCGGCAGCTTGACGGTTTCGTCATCGCCAAACCAGGGAACGTCCGCGACGTTACAGTTGCCTCTGACGGACTCCACAAAACGCGTGTTGATATGACGGACACTGTTCCTGAGACCACGAACGCTCTAATAGTCCTGGTAGTTGACGACGACGATGTCTTTCGTTCCCGCCTTTGTCGCGCCTTTGCGGCCCGGGGATGGCAAGCTCATGAAGCTGGCGACATGTCATCAGCAATTCGATTAGCCGAGGTGCACGGTCCGGATCTGGCGGTGGTCGATCTACGCCTTAGCGGGGCGGGTGGCCTGGACATCGTTCGGAACCTCCGGCGTCTCGACGAGACCATTTGCATCATCATGCTTACGGGCTACGGCAGCATCGCAACGGCGCTTACCGCCACCAAACTGGGAGCCAACCACTATATGAGCAAGCCGGCGGATGCCGATCAGATTCTGGCTTGCTATCAGAGACTCACTGACCAATCTGCGGCTGTTGAGACGGTAGCTCCGGAAGTTCCTACCCTCGCGCGCGTCGAGTGGGAGCATATCCAGCGCATCTTGGTGGACTGCCAGGGCAACATTTCGCAGGCCGCTAAACTGCTCGGTTTGCACCGCCGTTCCCTACAAAGAAAGCTTTCAAAGTACGCGCCAACAAAATAGCACGCCGCGATGAATATCGAACATCGCGGCGCACCTCTCCGCGGAGTGCGACGAGTCCTGGCGCCGGGCGGGAGGTTCACCAAGTACAATCTGATGCATCGGGATGGAAATGTCTTGTATCCGGCCCCCTGAGCACGCGACGCCTTGGGGAGTTTCCTGTTCAGCGATACGTCCACTGCCGTTGAACTAGCCGGGTAACGGTACTCTGGCACGGTGACACCCGAGTCGCGCGCGAGTGGTTTAAGACTCTATGACGCCCCACCGCAGAGCGCGCCAACCTCGGGTTGATAAAGGGGGCCGGACTTTGCAATCAGAACGTGCAATCACGCTCGCAACTCGCAACCTCACCGGAAACCGCCTGGGTGTGCTTTCCGCTGTTCTGGTGATGCTATGGCTGCGAGGTGCCTTCGCGGACGGGCAAGCGAATGCACGCTACAAAATATGAAGGATGGAAATCGGGCAACAGCCTACCCGGCCGGTGCGCTGCCCAGACCTCTTCGTGAGGCGTTGCCGGGGGACAGGGCTTCGAGAATGCGGCAGTCGGCAATAGTTCGGTTGCCAGGACACCGGCGCTTGATCCGGCGCAACTCGGCGGCTAGGCTTTTGAGGTCGGCAATTTTTCGTTCAACTCCCATAAGATGCTTCGCCGCTATCCGGTCGACGCCAGAGCAGTCGCGCTCAGATTGAAGAGAAAGCTGCAGGAGCTCACGTACCTGATCGACCGTGAATCCTAAATCCCGGCATCGTCGAACAAACCGGAGCTGCTGGAGGTGCTCTCGTTTGTAGGCGCGGTAGTTCCCGTCGGTGCGAGGCGGCTCCGGGATTAGCTTGACCTTTTCGAAATAGAGGTAACGCCGATAGAAAAGTGGCTGGAGCTTGAGGCGGGCATTACGTCGCTTTTTGGCCGGCATTCGACAGAATGGGATGCTGACCTTCTGTTCAAGAAGCCGTGGTCACTCTCAAAAAAAGTAGAGTTCATGTTTGGCCTAGGGCCTGAGTGGGTGCGCGTTAGCAAAAACGGCCTTACAGCGAATTCGGTCGCTGGTGAAGCTGTTCTTGATTTCATGTTCTGGCCGTCCGCCAAGCGCAGGTTCGGTTGGTATCTCGAACCCGGTTACGAGTACAATCTCGGGCGCGGCCACGAAAAGTCAGTCGGGATGAGCTTCGGCTTGCTAATCGCGATCCAGCGACGATGAGGTGATGAGTTCTCGAAGCCGCTGGTAGGTATCAGAACTCCAGCCTCGCTTGGAACGCAATCATTCGCGGTGAACTGTCGCCGCCCAAACCGACGCCCAGCAGCCCGGTTGGTGGGGACGTCGTGTACGTCAGTGCGCCGAAGCCGGTCTGCGTGGAGGGCTGGCCGGGGATTCCGGCGTAAACAACGGATGGCAGCCCAAAATTCGGGTGATTGAACAGATTGAAGAACTGAGCATCCAGCCGCAGCTTCACACGTTCGGCCAGCGTGAACCATTTTGTGAGGTAAAGATCGCTCCAGACAAAGTCCGGGCCGCGAAGCGCATTCCGGCCGAGATTTCCGAATTGGCAGTTGCTCGGGCTGTCGCCACCAACGCATGCGCCGGTGCTGGGATCGACGCTGGATACGAAGGCGTCGGGATTCAGCCACTGAATCGTGCCTGGCTGCGTAACACCAGGAATCGGATTGTGCTCGTAGAGCGGGACCCCCGGAACGACGCTCGCGAACTGGGGCCCGCTGCCGTTGACGATACCGTTTCCGTTTGCGGAGTAAGGAGTGCTCAAAACGGAGAACGGAAGTCCGCTGCGCCAGAAGACCGAACCTGATAGCTGCCAACCATTGAAGGCTCTCCCGAGCGGGCCTTTAACCTTGAGAGGAAGTTGATATACGTAGCTGGCTGTGACGTTGTGGCGGACATCGTAGTCACACGGGCCGCGGTCGCGCTGAAGATCACCAGGCAGCGGCGCCAGAATTCCTCCCGCCGAGAACGGCAGGAAACCTCCGTTCGAGACGGTGTCGATGCAGTGGCTCCATGTGTAGTTCACTTGGGCTTGCAATCCGTGGCCGAAACGTTTTTCGGTCGTCGTCTGGAGCGCATTGTAGTGGCTGTTCGCCCCAGTTGCGAGCTGTGTCACTGCGCCGAATCTTGGGTCGGTGGGAGCCGCATATGGAAAGGGCGCAAAGCAGCCTTGGCACACCGTTTGGTAGCCGTTGACCTCGGTCGTGTATGGCTGGTCGACGGCACGGGTGCCGACGTATTGGGCACGCAGATTAATCGTGCTGCCGATCTGGTGCTCGATACCAAAGCTCCACTCCATAAAGTACGGCGCGCGCAGCTTTCCGTCCGGCACAGCCGTGACCGCGACGGGCTGAAGGCAAGTGTTCGGATTCGAAAGAGGCGAGGCACAGGACAATCTTCCTTGCGAAAAGCCGGCATTGAATATCTGATTGGCAGCGATCGTAGCATCGATCGCACTGTTGGGGACGCCCGGTGCTATTGCCGTTCCGCCCACAGTGCCGAGCAGGCCGCCTTGGAACGTCTCTGAGTATGGCGGATTGACGCCCACGAGATCAACAACACTGCCGGGCAGAAGATCGCTGAACAAACCGAAGCCGGTTCGCAGGACAGTCCTCGGAGCGATCTGCCAGGCGACGGCCGTTCGGGGCTGCAAGATCGCCAGCGGAGTCGAATTGAAAATTTTGGCAAGATCAGTGACAAGCGCTGCTCTGAGTGATTGGTTCACGTCATGAGAGATCGAGGCGAAAGAGCCGGAAAGCCGTGCGATCGCATCGTGCGGATTGATCGGGTTGGAATTGTGCGTCGCCCGAATTCCGTAGGTCCATGTGAGTTTAGATGTGATCTTCCAGGTGTCCTGGACGTAGAGGTCGACATTCAGGAAATTGCACGGTTCGGAATCGGCAAGTGGAAACGTCTTCGTCGCCGTCGAAGCTACGCCGTAAATGAACTGTGGCAGGGTGGCGTATTTTACCAGCGGAACCACGCCCTCACCGAAGTCGTAATCATTCAGGCTGAAGATGCGAGTATTTGTTCCGAAACGCAGTTCATGCCCGCCTGCGGTCCACGCCAGGTTGTCATTAATGAAAAATCGCGCTGCACGCCTTCCTTGGACCCACGTGTTATCCAGCCCGCCGATGGGCGTGAACGGCGTATTTGCCCCGCTGCCCTGGAGAACGATGGGGAAGTCAGCAAGAGTTTTCTGAAGATCAGCCGGGCCGAACAGGCTTTCGTACCACGAGAAGGCCGGATTGAAGTAGTTGACCAGCCTGGAAGAGAAGACGTGCGTATAGCCTGCGGCGAACGAATACAGCGGTTGCGGCGAGATCGAGTTGAATACCGGATTGATCGGGTCCGTATACGCTGCCTGCAACCCAGTATCGGATTGGAAGCGGTACCAGGTCGTGTTTTTCTCGTTCATGATGTAGTCGATCCGGGCGGTTTGCACCTGTTCGTGATCGTCGCTGGAGTGAGAGACACTCTGGCGATTCGCGCAGCCATTGCCGTTGGGGGGCGAGCCGGCTGCCGGGCTACCGTCGCTGTTGAACGGACAGCCGAGAATCGCAAGCGGCACTCCGTTTGTGTTGCCGTATAAGCTGAACATCCTCTGATAAAAAGGCACCAGGTGCGGTGCCGGCTGATACGTGGAGCCAGTGATTGAATCCTTGCCGCCCAAAGGCAGCTGTTGCAAAACGTATTGCTGGAAAGCGGGTGTCGGTACGGTCGTGGCCGACACTATCGGCAGGGCGATCCGTACCCATTCGCTATCGAAAAAAAAGAACAGCTTGTCGTGCAGGATCGGGCCCCCCACGTTGCCCCCGAAATGGTTCACCGTGGAGCGCGGCTTGTGGTTGCCGGGTGTTGCATTCGTGAAGAAGTCGGCGGCGTTGAACCTTGAGCCATTCCACAGTTCATAGACGTTTCCGTGGAACTGGTTCGCCCCGGACTTCGTGATGTAGTTGACCTGCGACGCCCCATATCGACCCTGGTCGACGGTGTAGGACAGGGTATTCACCGTGACCTCAGCGATCGAATTCAGGCCTAGAACCAGATTGGTGGATAGGCCGCTATTGAGGTTCGTAAGCGGATCGTTCGTTTCGAGCCCATCCACGATGTAACCGTTCGCGAGGGCCGGCAGGCCGTTGAATTGAACATTGCCGTAGCCATTCGTTCCACCGATGAAATCGTTACCGCTTCCAGCCGTGTTCATCAGAGCCCCCGGGGCAAACTGCAACGGATACGTCATGTCGGCGCCGGGGTTGGGGAGATTTTCCAGTGCGGGAGCGTTCAGGGTCGTTGACGTGTTCGGGGTCTCCGGATTGACCAGCGGAGTCTCGCCGCTGACCGTTACCTCGTCTTTCGCTGCCAGGAGCTTTAGTGCAACATTCACGGTCTGTTTCTGCCCTAAGCCCGAAGACACGCCGGATACAGTTTGCGGCTCGAAGCCGGCCGCCTCAACGCGGACGGAATACATCCCGGGCTTCAATTGCGGAAAGCTAAACCGGCCCGCGTCATCAGTTACCGCGCTGCGCTTCGCACTCGTTTCCGTGCTAATGATCTTCACCAGGGCGCCGGCCACGGCAGCGTCGCTGGGATCGACGACTGTGCCGACAACGGCGCTCGTGGTCTCTCCCTGTGCCAGCAGGAGCTCAGGAGAGGAGCCGAAAAGGGCTAGACAGCCAACCAGAATGCCGATATGCGTCGACAACAATCTAATTAGGCTAACCTAATTATGTTGATCCGGTCAACTCGTCATGGTCATGGGATCCGCTTGCACGCCGTCATGCTCTGCGGTTACCATCATGGATAGTGGCAGCTAAACCCGTTGCGCTCACGAATTCGGAATCCGTCGACGATTACCTCAAAGCGATCCTCGAGTTGGGCGGCTCCGAGGAACTGAGGGTCACGACGAAAGTCCTTGCCGATAGGCTCAGAGTGCGGACGCCTTCCGTGACCGGGATGCTTCAGCGGCTCGCCTCGGAGCGGCCAGCCCTTGTTGTGTATCAAAAACACCGGGGCGTTCGACTGACGGCGGCCGGAAAGCGGCGCGCGTGGGAACTTGTGCGCCACCACCGATTGCTCGAACTATTTCTTCACGATGTTCTGAAGTACTCCTGGGACGAAGTGCACGAGGAGGCGGAGCGGCTCGAACACTTCATCTCTGAGCGTTTTGAAGATCGCGTCGCCGCCATCCTGAGCGACCCGGAGATCGACCCTCACGGGCACATCATTCCGCAGAAATATGGAGCTGCCATCTACCGGAACGAAGTGCCGCTTGCGGGATGGCCTCTCCAGAAGCCGGGCCGTATCAGCAGTGTTTCGGACCGCAATCCGGCGGCTCTGCGTGAGCTCGAACGGCTCGGTTTGGTGCCTGGAACAGTACTGATTGTCGAGCGAAGGAACCCGGCATCGTCGCTATCAGTGAGGCTTCCAGGTAAGGAAGATGCGATTAGGGTCAGTCTGGATCTTGCCGATTGCGTTTCCGTGATCGCACGGGCCGCTTAGCCCATAGCTGCTTGACAACTTCCACGGTCCCGCCGTCATCGCGCGTTCGGGGGAAAGGCGGCTTGTAGAGTTCCGTCGAGTGCTGCCCCAACCGGTCATAACTCAAAAGCATCGTTAAACTGTAAACGAGCTCTTGCAGGGTAACGGTAAACCCACCGCGAAGGTATATGGAAGTACCGCCGGTATCGGCGTCTTGCGTTGCCGGTCAAGCTGAGTTCGCCACACCACGGATCGCCGATCAATATTGGCGCCCTGGTTCACTTTTCTGATAGGCCGCTTCGAGCGTTCCCTTGCGGGTGGCAATCGGCATCAAGGTCGGATAGAACTGGACGAAGGTTGTATCGACGGCGCCGTGCTCCGCGTGACAGCTGTAACAGTCTTCGGTCAGGGGAATCAGCTTAGCCGACAAATCAGCTGGTGAGAATCCGAAGAACGCCCACTTGCTTTTGAATCGTGATTCATCCTTCACATGCACTTCGACACCCATGGGCTCGGCGGTTTGAAAGCTCCCCTTTTGGTTAATGGAGCCTTTTCCCTCGGCGCGCCTCAGTTCCAGCACGAGAAGGGTTTTGTCAGGCCACTTGCCGGTCGACTGGAATACCTTCCATGCTTCCGGGTTTACAAAAACATTGTCGAACATGTGATGGTCCATTGCCATGTCCGCGTTGTAACTCATATCAAATCCCGACGACAGGAAGACCCATGCCCGGTAGTCGGCTGGAAGGCGGAGTCGTCCGTCCTGTGTATACAGCGGCTGGTGCATCGGTGTCGTTCGGGTCTGAGATAACCCAACAAAACCGAGCAGCAGAATCGAAGCGGCAAAAAACACTCTCGGAAGCATAGCCATGTTTATATTCTGGTGGGATTGCGGCTGCTGCGCCATGCCGCCGACTGTACAAAACCGGTTGACGGCTGCAAACCAGTGTCTTGACGAAGATTCAACAACGAGGATTCAAACATGTGAATATGTACGCGCGGAAGAAGTGATTCGCTTACAGAATGCCTCAGCAGTGCTTCCGGCTTGTGTCTACCGTCCCGCATCGTAATCTAGTTCCAAAAGGTCGAACCAACTGTACGAACCCTACCGGTTGAGCCGAAGCGTGATTTGATAGGTGCGCTCCCGGCCAGGCTGAATCCAGTCCAGCGCGATCGGAAAGCTGCCTGTGTAATAAAGCTTATTTGTCAGATTCAAAACGTTCACTTGAATCGTGTTGTGCCAGGCTCCTATTTGAAAACGGTGCGACAGCATGGCATCCAGGCGTGCATAGCCTGGCAATTCAAAATCATGGCCGTAGTCGCCGTTTCGGACGCCGACCGCAAAGATGCCGGCTCCGGCGTCCCAACTCTCGCCCAGCGAATGGCGCAGCCACAAACTGCCGCTGTTTCGCGGAGCTTCGGGGAGCCGCTCGCCCTGGTACAGCGGATCTTTAGTGACTACGCCGTCGTTATACGCGTAGGAAGCGATGCCCGCAAGACGCCGCGTCAGACGGCCTCTCACGTCGACCTCAACGCCGCGTGACCGCTCCTGCCCGACGGTGACAATCGTCGGGTAAAAAACGAAGCTTGCGATGTTGTCCTTGACCAGCTGATACGCCGCCACGGTGGCCGTGATCGCCCCTCCCCGCGCCCGCACCTTATAGCCGAACTCAAACTGATTGGCGGTCTCCGCAGCCAGAGCCCGAAGCGTTGTGGGGTCACGACCGTTATTCGCGTCCAGTGCCTGCTGATATTGGCCGTACACCGCCTGCCCGCCTGACAGTTGCCATACCAGCCCCACTCGCGGCTTCACGAAGGACTGGACGTTGGGCTGAGTGCCGGGAGGCGCATAAATCGCGCTCGTCCAATCCACCCGGACCCCGGCCACCAGCGTCAACCGGTATGGAAGCGTGATTGTGTCCTGCGCGTAAAGGCCGACCCACCGGGTTTCATCAGTCGTATAAAGCGGCGACGCAACGGAGGGGTCAAGCGGTGGCTCCGGCGTGAATACGGGGTTGTACACGTTGACCGGCGCCAGCTGTTCGTAATACTGCGTCCCGGTCCTGCCCGCTGCATACCCATCCAGTCCGACAAGCACCGAATGCTGCACAGCCCCGGTCCTTAACTTTCCCGTCACATCCGCCGACCCATGGACCAGCCGGTACTTCCTGTGCGGAGCGTTGTAGTAATACGCAAGGCATTCGTCGCCGCTGCCGAGGCAGTCCGCTCCCGTGGCCAAGTTGCTACCGTACGGTGTGATATCCGCTTCATAGGAATTGGAGATCAACGACAGGAACTTCGCATCCAGGCGCCAGCCCCTCGAAAGCTCCTGGTCCAGGGTCAATCGAGCCGACCTCGGTTGCGTTGTGGACAACACCGGCGAATCATTGAACTGCGAGCTGTAGTAGTGAAGGTTGAGAGGCCGATCACCGAGCGAGGGAACTCCATAGTCGTTGCGCCAGGCCTGGTGCTGGTAATTCAGCGACAAGCCCAATTGAGTTCGCGGCGTCGCGTGCCATATCAGAGTAAGTCCACCCGATCCGAGGCGGTCACGGACAAACGCACGCCCGGTCTTCTCGGCGAACCATGTGCCTGAAGCTCGCACCAGTAAGCTCCCGCTTTGATTGAGCCGTCCACTTACATTGGCGGTACTGCGCGTCGACCCCAGCTGGCTGGCGGTCTCATCCAAGTCAGCCGCAAACTGGGGAAGAATCGGCCGCGAAACCACATTGACGAGGCCTCCTGGCTGGGCGCGTCCGAAGAGCACGGAGTCGGATCCCTTTACCACGTCCACCTGCTGCACGTCCGCCATGTTCAGGGGCACTCCCTCCAACCTGGAGCCGTCCAGATAGTAGGAAGCGGCCGCCGTCATCGAGCTCCGCGCTGTCATCGACAGGTCAGTAAAACCGCGAAAAATCAACGCCGTCTGCACGCCCCCGTTAAAACCGAAGTCCTGTGCCACCCCCGCTACATTGCGTGTCGCATCGCTCAGGGTCAGCGCATTCTGGTCCTGCAAAACTGCTTCCGGCACAGTCTCCAGGGACTGCGGAGTCAGCAGCACCTGCGAGTCGGTCTTCGTCGTCGCTTGATCCGTCGCAGAGGGGGTGTAATCACCCTGGCGTTCCAGGCGATCGGTCACAGTTATGGATTGACCCTGGGGCCTGATCGCGACTACGAAATTCACCGTCAGTGTTTCGTGCCCGTTCACATTCACTGTACGCGACTGCTCCTGAAAGCCCTGACTCTCCACGGTCAGCGAATAGTTACCCGCTTGCAGCGGCGGGAAATGGTACCCTCCGTCCCGGTCCGTCTGAGCATTTCTGACTTTGCCTGCCTCGTCTTCGAGCACTACATGGGCGCCGACTATGGCAGCTCCCGAAGGATCGCGGACAGTCCCCAACAGACTGCCTTCCGCGCCAGCGCCTGATTGCGTCTGCGCCAAAAGTGCATAGGAAAGCAGTATTGCGGCCGCAACCAGGTAGCCACATTTAATCAACTTCGGGTATGGTCGGCGCATTTCTTCTTGATTCCCGGGCTGCCTGTGTGCCGTTGTGCCAACATAACTTCCAGCACGGGTCGAATCGGCAAGTAACAGCACAGTTTTTCATGGGACTACTGACTCCGCAATGCGGCAAATCGTCGCACCACACTGCCGTCGGACTTGTTCGAGTGTTCGGGTCGCTGCGCAGGGCCGCTCGCTGCACAATACCGCTTATTGGCTGAGAATACGTCGCTTCGTCGACGCTTCACCGGTTAGGCTATGCAGTCCTGATCCTACTCTGATCGCGATTGCGACCGCACAACAATGCTGAAAACGAACGCAGTCACCCCTGTGGGGAACTGCAGCCGCCGTGAACCGGTGCGACACTTTGCCGCACTGAAAACCGGCGCACCACACCATGGATCGCCAAACGACGATGCGTCTGCTCGAGCTAGCGCAGATGGCGTGCTTTGTGGGCACCTGCAGCAACCGCACGAGCCTGTTCGTACACAGTCGCCAGTCCCTCATAGACGGCAGCCCTGGTCGCGGCGGGGGCGGAAGCGGGGGTTCCTGCTGCAAATGGGGGGTGCGGGTCGTATTCGTTGTAGAGCTGTAACAACTCCGCTGCCTGGCGCCCGCGAAGGCGCGACGCGAGCACCAGCCCGAAATCGATCCCGGCGGTCACACCACCACCTGTTATGCGATTCCGATCAATCACCACGCGGTCTTCGATCGGCTTTGCACCGAATAGAGCGAGCAGGTCCCGGAACCTCCAATGGCACGTCGCATTGTAGCCTTCCAAGAGTCCGGCCATCCCAAGGACCAGCGACCCGGTGCAGACACTGGTGACGTAACGGGCTCGACTGCCTCGATCAGCGAGGAACGACAAAATTTCGCCGTCGTTCATCATCGCAATTGTGCCCACCGTACCGCCCGGCACAAACAAGACGTCAAGATCGCGGGGACAATCTTCGATCGATGTGGTCGGAACAATGCTGTATCCGAGGGAACAGGCGACCGGATTCAGGTCCTTCCAGAGCAAATGAACCTTGGTGTTCGATAATTCGGCGAAAAACGGGTGCGGCCCGACGAGATCGAGCGCGCTCAGACCGGGATACAGAAGCATACCAATGTGGAGCCGCGATCCAGTGGGGACGGCGCCATTGGCGGAACCTTCGGACTGGGTGATTGTAGACCGCCGTTCCTGCGCAGGAGCGGGCTTGAACAAAGCTGACGTTGCCAATGGCGGAGCAATTACCTTGACAAGGAAACGCCGGGAGATATCGTTCTGGTCCATGTCGCGCATCCGATCGTTTATTTGTTGGAACGCCCGATCTTCCCTTGTGGTGCGACTCCGGGCGATGTGCAGGTGTAGCTCGATGCCAACTTGGCGGCTGCAGCATCATTGGCAGGCCCAATGTAGCGGGGATATTGCGGATACTGGCACAACGGCTGACTCAGCGTTACCGCGCCCTTTGCGTCCAGCTTCTGCGCACTCAACGTGCCAGGCGCGACGCCCTTCGTCACCCACTTGTCCAGTGCCGTCAGGAGGTCGGTCTTGTCTGCACCTACTCCATCTTCGCAGTGATCGACGCCTGGCGCCACGTAGAATCGAGTCGATGCGGCGGCGTTCTCTACACCGACGGCCTTTTCCATGTTCGTCATGTACTCGATGGTCGAGTTAACACTGAGGGCTGCGTCCGATCCTCCGTGCCAAACAATCAACTTGCCGCCGGCGTTAATGAACGGGCGGATATCGGTTTGCGTTGCATCATAGAGCGCAGCCAGTGCATAAAGCGCGTTTTGATTCTGGTCCCAAGGAGAATACTGAAGCGAATCGGTCTTGGGATCACGGGCCAGGCAATACTTGACGGTGGTGTCTTGAAACAGGTACTGGCCGGCCTTCCTGACATCTCCATTACCGGAAACCCAGATTCCAAAGTTCATTGCATCATCTTCGTTGCCGGTAAGGTTGTACCCTTTACTACGATAGGTGCTGCTGCCTGTGAAAATCGCATCAGCCGTCCATGTTTGGACGACCGCGAGCTGCGCATCGGAGAGGCAGGTGTCGCCCGTATCTCCTCCGCCGGGACAGCGCAAAGCTCCTACCTGCAGAATATCTGGGGTGCAAGCCGCTGGGTTCGCCACAATGCCGTCGACAATGCCGTCAAGTCCATCGCATGCATCGCGCACATGCTTTGCTAGAAGCGCCGTTTTGGCAGGACTAAACGCACCGCCGGGAGCAGCCAAGGCCTTAGCCGTTCGGTTGAACGCCCCCATGAAGCCCACCCAATTGTAACCAGGTGCGCGCGCAATGACACCATCGAATAGATTCGGGTTTCGCTGCACTGCCATCAACGCCTCACGCCCCCCGTTGGAGCAGCCTTCGAAGTAGGACCTGGCCGGCGGCATACCATAAGCCGCAGTCACCACTTTGAGGGCGGTGGACATGACCGTGGGTACGGAGAGGCTGCCGAAGAGCTGGGCGGCGAAGGTGTCGCTAAATGCAAAAGCGGCGGACATTCCATCGTCCTGGTGCCCGGAATCACTGACGACTTCCGCGTAACCTTGGATGAGCGGGGGCACGATCAAAGGCGTAATCGATCCGTCGTATCCGCCTCCTCCTCCATAGTAGAGTTTGCCGTTCCAAGCGTCCGGCAGACGGATTTCAAGGTTCAGAGAGGGCGCCAGCGTGCCGTTAACCTTGCAGTAATTCGGCGCCGCGGCACTTGCCTTGATCACAGCCGTCGTGAGCATCGCTCCTCCGATCGTTTTCCCCCCAAGGGCCGCGCAGGCCATCGCGGCGGTGACCGTCGTCTTCCCATCAAGTGCCGTTGTCGCCTGTGCCCATAGCAGCACCGGAGCGCTCAATGCCGCTAGCACCACAGCAGGTATAAGCTGCGGACGAGTTGCGTGGATCTTCATCAGCGTGTGCGTCTCTCAAAATAGCCCACGAAATGCAACATTTTGCAAAACTGCATCCATCACCTAATATGGCTACGATAGAGCACAGGGACTGATCGAGTAAATGACAATGACGCGATCCTTTCCGCCAAGCCCGAAGCCACTCGACGTTGCCATCCTCGCTTTCGACGGCTGCCAGGTGCTCGATGTCACTGGACCCGCAATGGTATTCGAAGCCGCCAACAATGTTTCGGAGGAAGCGCGCTATAGCGTGCACATTCTGTCCTCCAAAGGCGGCACGATCCGGACTAACAGCGCGGTCGCCCTTGTCACAAAACCGCTGAAGACGCTCGCACCATGTGCCATCGACACCTTCTTGATGGCAGGAGGCGATCGGTCCGGACTGGAGATGCTGGCGGCTGACGTATCGGTGCGAAAATGGGTCGTGCAGACAAGCACGAAAGCCCGTCGATACGGGTCCATCTGCACCGGCGCATTCGCCCTCGCGCGCTTCGCCCTGCTGAGCGGCAAACGGGTCGCTACTCACTGGTCAGCATGTTCCGATCTGGCGGAACTCTGCCCAGACGTGTGTGTGGACGCTCATGCCTTGTTCGTGAACGATGGCCGGGTATGGACATCGGCCGGAGTCACCACCGGAATGGACATGAGTTTGGCTATGGTCGCCTCGGACTTCGGAGAAGCAGTCGCCAACGCCATCGCCAAGCGCCTTGTCTTGTATGCGCGCCGGCCTGGCTACCAATCCCAGTTCAGTCCCGTGTTGAGCGCGCAGAGTAATGCGACCGCGCCATTCGCCGAGTTGATTGACTGGATTCAGGAGAATTTGGCGAAGCCGCTGGATTTGCAGAAACTTGCAGCCCATGTTTCCATGTCTGAGCGTACGTTCCTGAGACATTTCACCCGCAGCCTCGGTATGACGCCAGCACGCTTGGTAGAGATGTTACGGCTCGATCTAACTCGCGTCTACTTGGCCACTGGCATGTCACTCAAGGACATTGCCCCAAAAGTCGGCTATCAATCCAGCACCCAACTATCGAGGGCATTTGATCGGCGATTTGGTATGACTCCCATGCTGTTTCGGGAGTTGCACCAGCGTAGCGATTGTGGAGGATCTGTTACCGAATCCTGATGTTGGTTCTCATTGCGAGGCCCGTGAGTCCGCTAAACTTCGTTCACTCCCGTTCATTGAAGATTTGTCCGGTCCGCGTAACACTGCTTTCGATCGCCCTATCACAATTCTGAACAACTGACCTTTCAAACGCTGCGGTACCCACATGTAACTGTTCAGTTCCGAGTAGCCTCTCTTACTCAGTAACATCGCTGGAATCTTTGTCGCCAAGCTGTTCATCGAACACGCATTCGCCACCTCTTGGAACATATGGAACTCATACTCGTGCCTGGCAAGCAATGGCGCACGGTGGCGTCCGCGTCGGATTAGGATTGTCGCATCAGCCGGCCACCTTTTGCGTAG
>Ga0335069_10001935_pt1 | contig 32590 bp, 36 predicted proteins | sample Lox_Sample_11_FD_206714 | JGI IMG/M metagenome (GOLD analysis project Ga0335069, IMG submission 206714) | Soil microbial communities from Loxahatchee National Wildlife Refuge, Florida, United States - Lox_Sample_1.1 | ecosystem: Environmental > Terrestrial > Soil > Wetlands | place: USA...
TTCGCTGACGGCAGATACGAAAAGAAATCGCTTCGCGTTTATCCTTCGACTGCGCTCGCGGACTCACTTCGCTCAGGATGACGTCCAAAAGGTCCGAAAGTCTGATTTCTTAAAGAGCCCATCAGGACGATGAACTGGAGGGGCGGCCGAGGTTTTCGAGGTCGCGCAGCGCGCGCTCCAGAATCTCGCGCACCCTGTCCGCTTTGTCGGGATCGGACCACGCTCCGCTCATCGCACGAAACGCAGCCTTCACTACGCGCTCGGCCGGACGAACGATTTCGGCAGCGTCGGGATCGAACGCCGCGCGCCAATCGTTCCACATCCTGGCCCGTCGCCAGATGCGTTCGACGGCGTCCTTCTCGCGATCGAGCTCCGCGCGCCCAGCTTCGGTGATTGCGTAGACCCGCTTGCCTTCCGAAGGCTCGGCGCTGACGACGCCCTCATCCTCGAGTTGCTGGAGCGTGGGATAGATAGTGCCGGCGCTGGCGCGATAGATTCCGCCGGAGCGCTCGGCAAGCATTTTCATCAGTTCGTATCCGTGACGTGGCCCTTCAGACAGGAGCGACAATATCGCGAGACGCACTTCGCCGGGGCCGAAAAAGCGGCCAGACGTTGACCACATCGCGAATCCGGGGCGGCATCCAGCGGCTCTCCAATATGAACGTCGATGAAACATATCTATAACCTCATCGAAGACTATATCGGACGATATATCAGAACATGTGTCGGTACACAAGTCATGTTAATAAGTATCCGGGTTTTTGGGCAGACGTTTCACGTGAAACGTTTTTCAGAGATTTTCGCGCGCTCGTTTCTCGCGCGAAACTGTTTGCGCCGCCCGGCTGACGTTTCAGGCAGAAAATGTCCGCGCTAAAAATGAATCAGTGCGGGCCTGCTATTTCGACCGTGCTCGCCTGTGGGCCTTTGTCGCCCATCTCCTCGGAATAGCGGACGTGGGTCCCGGGCGTGAGCTTGTCGAAATGGTTGTGCAGGACGCTGTTGCGATGGAAATAGATCTCGCGCCCGTCGGGAGTTTCGAGGAAGCCGTAGCCGTCGCGATGGAAAATCCGTGCGACGCGCGCTTCGGGCGGCGCTTCGTGGGATTTGATGTCGTGACGCTGCTCACGGGCGTAGTCCTCGAGCTGGCGTTTCGCCGCATCAAAGGCCTCGCGTACCGCGATCGAAAGATCGTTGCCGTGCTGACGAGTGACGCTCAGCTCCTTACCGGGGACACGCAAATCGATCCTGACGCTGAACGGCCCGCCCTTCATATGGTGCTTGACGGGAGCCTCAAGCACGACGTGGCATCCCGTAAGCCGCGGGTAAAACTCCTCCAACGATGAGGCGCGTTCGCGAATCTGGGCCTCGATAGCTTCTGTAAGAGTGAAATCGCGTGACGTGATTTGAAGCGGACGTTGCATGATCTTTTCTCCGGCTGCTTTGTCTCTGTACCCCTTAAAATCCCCCCCATTTTTTGCCATGGGGGAGGGCTAGGGAGGGGGTGCTTGTTATCCGACGCAAGAGGTTTGCCATTCGACATTTGCGGCAGAATTTGGGTTGCGGACTGAATACCTGTCTCCGATGGAGTCAGCCCTTGATGACGGCGAATGGGCGCAAGCGAGCGACCCTGTGCGTGACGCCGGCTGCCTCCATCACTTCGACGACCTCCGCAACATCTTTGTACGCCGCGGGCATCTCCTCGGCGACCCCTGCGCGGCTCTGCGCCCGAATCGTGACGCCCATGGACGCCAGTTCCGAGAAAAGATCGCGTCCGCGCGCCTCGCGCTTCGCCTGCGCCCTGCTCTTTACCCGGCCTGCCCCGTGACACGCCGAGCCGAACGTTTCACGCATCGCGGCCTCGCTGCCCATCAACACGAACGAATAGCGGCCCATATCCCCGGGAATCAGGACCGGCTGTCCGAGCGATCGAAGGGCATCGGGCAGAGCGGGATTGCCGGGCCCGAATGCGCGGGTCGCGCCTTTGCGATGGACGCATAGAGTGCGCTTGCGGCCGTCGACCACGTGCTCCTCGAATTTCGCGATGTTGTGGCAGACATCGTAGATGAGAGAGAAGCCCAGCTCACGCGGCGAGATGCCAAGCGCTTCCATGAACGCGTTCTGCGCAAGATGCATCATCACCTGACGATTGCACCACGCGAAATTCGCCGCCGCCGCCATCGCGCCGAGATATGACTGGCCTTCGGGCGAGAGTATCGGAACGGCGGCAAGTTGCCGATCGGGAAGCGAGATGTTGTATTTCGCCATCGCGGCGCCGAGCACGCGCAGATAATCGTCGCAGGTCTGATGGCCGAGACCGCGAGATCCGGAATGGATCAGAACAGTGACGCGATCGATTTCCAGTCCGAGCGCCTGCGCTGCTTTTTCATCGTAAATCTGATCGACGCGGCTGACTTCGAGGAAGTGATTTCCGGAGCCGAGCGTGCCGAGCTGCTTGCGTCCCCGCTGATACGCGTGAACGCTCACCTTCTCGGGGTCGGCCATCTTTAGGCGGCCGGCCTCTTCGGTGTGATCGATATCGTTTTTGGTCGCGTAGCCGTGACGAAGCGTCCACTGTGCGCCCTCGACGCAGACTTCCTTCAGCTCGTCGATCGAGAGCCCCGGAATCGCGCCTTCCGATCCGACTCCGGCGGGAATCGCGCTGAACAACGCATCGACGAGGCGATCGACGCGAGGCGCAACGTCCCTATACGTCAGATGGGTTCGCGCGAGCCGAACGCCGCAATTGATGTCGTATCCAACGCCGCCGGGCGAAATCACACCCTCTTGCGCGTCGATCGCGGCAACTCCGCCGATCGGAAATCCGTAGCCCCAGTGGATATCAGGCATGGCAAGCGAGTACCCGACGATACCCGGCAGGCAGGCGACGTTGGCGACTTGCGTGAGCGCGGGATCGTTGCGCAACTCAGCCATCATATGCGCGTTTGCATAGACGCGCCCCGGAACGCGCATCGCTCCGGATCGTGGGATCTCCCACAAGTAATCGTGAATCTTGTTGACTTCCATTCGCCCTGATCTAAAGCCTGATACGCATTGATCACTTGGCGCAAGCGCCCTTCGCCCTGCCGGTGGCGGTCAAGGCTCAAGTCGAGCAGGGGCGCGCGGCGTTGTCGCCGCGCACCCCTTGCGCGTCTCAACTCTGGACCCAATGCGGTTGGACCGTACCGTTGCCAAAGTCGTAGAACCAGCGTGGATTCGAAGTGTAATGGTGCGTGGGATCGTTCGGATTCGGCTCATACCACCACCAGTCACCTTCTGTAAAGTTGTAGATGTACGGGAAGTTGGCGGGACTTGCATAGAACCAAACGTTCTGCGTGAAGTCGTACAAGTTCAAGCCGTGCGCGGAATCGTCGGGGTCCGACACGTATTCAAATCCCATGTCAACGTGGTCGAGGAGCGGCCAGTAGATGTAATTGTACAATCCGAAGAGATTGCCGTCCCCGAAGTTCAGGGAATACCAGCCTTACAGAAGAAGAGAGCGTCCCAGAACCCATCACTGTTGGCCACCATCCGTTGCTCGCGACGAAACCATCGGCGGTGCTCCAATAGGAGGTGATGTACGAGTTTGGATCGAAGGTCGTATATGTGTACGCCACCTCGAGGTCCTGGTCCATCGCGATCGTTGGGTAAGCATAAGAGGCGGTGGCCGAGTCGAGGTACTGCGTATTCCAAATCGGCTGAGTCGTGCCTAGGGTTTCGATTTTCCCAACAAACCAGAGTGATTGAGCACTTTGGTGAGCGCTGTCAACCGCGTCAAACGAAGTTAGGAGGTAATGATTCCCCTGTGATATTGGGTCGAATGCGACGTCAGTGTCGGACAAATGCAGTGGCGGAGGTATAAAGGTTGGCGTCAACTTCAGTGTGCTGGGCGTTGGGGTTGGGGGGGGGCCGTAGCGCACAGAGCCATATCGCGCGAACGCCTCCCGTACCGCTCGGCATTCAAAAGCAGCCGATTCATCTTGGCGAGTCCAGGGTACGTTCGCCGCGAACTTATCGTCAAGATACTTGCACTTCTTTCGCAGTCGATCCCAGTCCTGTTGCGTATAGTCAAACAGCGGGCTATCCGGCAAAGGAATTGGACTCATCCGGGCCGTGGGCTGGGCTGCCGGAGTTGAAGGCTGTGCCGTTGCCTGAAAAACACCGCAGGCAAGCACGCCAGAAAGAACCGCGAGACAGATTGTCGCCATCTTGGAACGCATAGCCGCACCTCCTCCAACAATTTCACTCTCAGCTAGCGCAGAACAGATACGGTTGTCAAACGGCTTCATCTTCACAACCATCAGATAGTGGTGAGTGGGTCGGTTAACAAACCGTTAAAGGAGAGGCCGGGCCGACTCGCGATTCCTTTGCAATCCATCGCCGGACAGGCAGGGACGCCTGTCCAACCAAGCGGCCCTCTTGGCGCACACAAGCACGCCAGTGAAAACCGCAACAAAGATTTTCGCCGCATGCCTACGCAGCGTCAGGTCTCCTCGATCTCGCGCGACGCGCGTATCCCCGATTCGAGCGCACCCTGCGCCAGGCTGTGAAGGAGGATCGGTGCAGTATGATCGCCCGCGAAATGCAATCGACCCTCCGCCGAAGCGAGTTGCGGCATCAGCATGCTCATTTGTCCCGGGCGGAAATACGGATACGCGCCCTCAGCGTAAGGATCCTGATCCCAGCATTTGAAGACGGCCGCCTCGAAATTCTCGCGGATCTGCGGAAAGACGTGATGCACCGCGTCGAGCACATGATGAAGCCGACGCTCCTCGCCCATCGCACCGAACCGTCGCGATCGATCCCCGGTGATGAAACATTGCAGCAGTCCGCGCTGAACGCGCTCGTGCGGCGCGGCGTCCCATAAGAAGGTCGTCGGCAAATCCGTAAACGCCATCCCCGACAACCCCTCTTCCAGCCAGAATCGAGATCGGCACTGGAGGAAAGCGCGCGCGACGGACGCGTAGTGAACCTGATGTATGGCGGTGCGCTTCTCCTGAGACAGCGCGGGCTCGATTCTAATCAATCCCAGGCGCGGGAGCGGGACCGCAAAGACGACGTATTCCGCCGCTATCGCGTTGGGAATGCTGCCGTGCGTGTAGTGCACCGTTACGCCTTTGGCGTCGTGCTGCACCCAGTTCACCATCGCGCCGTATCGAATTTGTTTTTCCAGTCGCTGCGCGAAGGCCCGCGGCAGAAGATCGTTACCGCCTTCGATCGCGTAGCGTTCCGCCGTGAACATGCTGTAAGCCGCGAGCGTGCTGAGAACGTCGAGAGCGGAACGCTGCGCGAGATCTTCGCCAACCATGTCCCAATCGGTGATGGCAAGAAGTTGCGCGGCATCAGGCGATGCGCCGCGTTCGGCCATGAACTGCGTGAACGATACCTGATCGTATTTCGCGACCACCGCCGGCGGCCATCCGGCGCGAGCGGCCTCTTCGAGTTCCCTGATGGCGCTCTTCAGATATTTCGAGCGCATCCCGACGATCCCGATGCGCTTTTCTTCACCGGTTAGCTGAAGCGGCCATTCGATCCGATCTTCGGGTCCGACCATCCGATGCCCACGAAAGTGATAGACCGGTGGAAGGCGCGATGCGCCCGCGACGGCCGTGGGCAGGTTGAATCGGCGGATGTATGCCATCGCGCTGTCCGGCTGAACCGGCACAAACGCGCCGAGACCATGTTCGGCGACGATCGCGTCGGAGAAGGAATCGCGCGAGGTCAATACGCGTCCGCCGCTGTGGGCGCGCGCTTCGAGGATGGTGACATCATGGCCAGCCTCGGACAGCTCGAAGGCGGACGCCAGCCCGGCCAATCCCGCTCCAATTACAACGACTCTTTTATTTTTGCTGATGCTCATCGCAGATTATCCGTCCAAGCAAATACCGTGTCGCCGAGCGCCAGTATTTCTAATTAGCCCCCGCCCCAATCGTTTCATATCAGCTAACGATGAAATAGCCTTCACTTAAGCTGTCGTTACACACGAACTGTATCTGATCGTAACGAATAGTGTCCGTAGGCAACACATCGCGCACGCTTTCCTAATGAAAGTTTCCATTGAAAAGCATCCGATTTTATCAGCATTAGCTTGGCACATTCGGTGCTTCATCGCCGATTCGACATTGCAAAACAATGCCTTTTCCCAAAAGGAGCCGGCGATGAATGCTCTAAGAGTCGGGATGCGCACCAACCGGGCGGAAGCCCCACGCCACAATGGCGATTTCGAGGCTGCGCATCCGCTGATGCCGACGCAGTATTATGATCTTGTCGCACGGCGTCATTCGTTCAATGGCGAGCTGAGGCTCCTGTTCGCAGTTCTGGAAGACGCGATCCGCGCCTATGTTATGAATCTTAATCAGGTTTCGGTCCATCAGCGCAGGGAGTTCGAAGAAGCCTCCGCGTGGATATACGAGAACGGTCAGCGCGACCTGTTCTCCTTCGAAAACCTGTGTGCCGTCTTTGAGATCGACCCGGATGCCTTGCGCAAGCATCTTAAGATGCTGAGCGCGCGTGACCTCCCGCGTCGTCGCCTTCGCTCGATCGGCCGTCGAGTGCCGATGAGCGTCCCTGCCTGAGATATTCGGGTCGGGTCGGCGGGCAAACTCAACCGTTTGCCCGCCGACTTTTGCGATCGCGCCGTTCGATACATCTGTTGCGTCACTACTTGTGTGTCCTATCGCGACAGCCTCACTCCTAGACCCGTTCGGCAATGCCTTGATACGTCCCTTTAAACAGCCCGAAATGGCATGTTCTCTGCTCTGGAACGTGGCCCTTCGAGAAACTCGGCTGAAGTAGTCTCGAAGCGAGCGGGATCTTGCGATCGCAGCTTGCAGGATCGACGTTGGTTCAGTAGAAGGTTGCGAGGCGAAAATCGAGTCTTCTGCTTTGTTTATGGCGACATTGTTCGCGAAAATTCTCTGCCCAATCGACTTCAATCCCAACGCCGAAGTGGCGTTCCGCACCGCGCTTCAAATCACCGGCGAGAGCGGCGGCAAGATACTGCTGCTGCACGTCGTGCCGATACCGATAAGCGCTGTCGGCCAGCCGATTGTTCTCGAACCCTTCAGCGGCGCCGAGCACGACGCTCGTGCGCGCCTTGATCATCTCATCAAGAAGGAAACCGCCGCCGACCGCAACATCGAAGTCGTAGTGGTCAGCGGCGAGCCGGCGATTGAAATTTTGCGCGTGGCTCAAACCAGCGCTGCAACCGCTATCGTGATGGCCACCCATGGCCGCACGGGTTTGGGTCACTTGATTTTGGGAAGCGTTGCGGAGCGCGTCGTGCGCGAAGCGCCGTGTCCCGTGATCACGGTGCGCACGACTGAGAAGGTGAAATAATGGATTCAGCATCCGCCTCCCGACCTCCGACCGCCAATTCCGCGGACTTGGTGGAAGGCGCCATTTGCGTTGACCTCGAAGAAATTCGACGTCTGACCACCGCGATGGATTCGAATGGGCTCGTGTTCGCGTGCCATCGATGTGAAGACGTGACAGAGCCGCTGGTCGCGATAATAACGATTCCCGAAATCGAAAAGACCTTCGGCTTCTGCGGCGCATGCTATAGATCGGTGTCGGAAGAGTTCTACGGCCCCGTCGCATAAAGCGTGAGCGCAATCCGCTCCGGCGATGCGTTCGTTGATCGACGCGACGCTTGAGCCTCTGAACCTTCCGAAAGGAAGCTGCGATGGAGCCGCCGTCGCGCAATCCACATCAGGTTGTTATCGGGCGCGATGCGCTCGATTCGCTGCTCGACAATATCCGCCACAACGGATTTCGCACCTTCGGCCCGACTATTCGGGAAGGCGCGATAGTTTTCGCTGAAATCTCAGGCGCGCGCGATCTGCCGCGAGGATGGACAGAAGTTCAGGATGCCGGAACCTATCGTCTGAAGCCCCGCGATGACGATGCGTTCTTCGGCTTTGCCGTCGGTCCGCACAGTCCCAAGAAACATCTCCTGCCGCCCACGCTGAGATTGTGGCGCGCCGCGCGCGATCGAAGCGGCACGATAAGTCTCGTTGAAGGAACGCCTGCGCCTGAGAAGATCGCGCTAATCGGCGTGCGCTCATGCGACCTTCACGCGATTGCGATCATGGATCGCGTGACGATCGCGGGCGAGCATACGGACCCGTATTACGCCGCACAGCGCGAATCGATGCTCCTGGTTGCGATCAACTGTTCTGATGCGGGAGGCACGTGCTTTTGCGTATCGATGAGGACAGGTCCGCGCGCCACTTCGATGTACGACCTTGCCATCACGGAACTCATCGATGGCAATTCGCACGAATTCCTCGTCGAGGTCGGAAGCGCGAAGGGAGCAGCCGTTATCGAAAATCTATTATCCCGGAGCGCATCAGAATCTGACGTCGCGGCGGCGCGCGCCGTTACCGATCGCACCGCGAGTCAGATGGGTCGGCGGCTCGAAACCGACGGCATCAAGGAACTGCTCTACGCCAATCTTGAACATCCGCGATGGAATGACGTCGCCTCGCGATGCTTGTCGTGCACGAACTGCACGATGGTGTGTCCGACCTGTTTCTGCACCAACGTTGACGACTCGATCGACCTCTCCGGGTCCACCGCGGAGCGCGTGCGGCGATGGGACTCCTGCCATACGACCGAATTTTCGCATCTCCATGGCGGAAGCGTGCGCACCTCGATTAAATCGCGCTATCGACAATGGATGACGCACAAGCTCGCATCATGGATCGATCAGTTCGGGAGTTCGGGATGCGTGGGATGCGGTCGATGCATCACCTGGTGTCCGGTCGGAATAGATATCACCGAAGAAGCTGCGGCAATTCGCGCCAGCGACTCGCGCCGGACGAAGAGGTCCGGCGCGGAGGACTAGGAAAATGGAAACCCTCGAACGATTACTCCGCGAGCATCCGTTTCTCGAATCGATGGAGGAGCGGCATCTCGAATTCATGACCGGATGCGCCCGCAACGTTCGCTTCGCAAGCGGCGATTTCGTCTTCAAGGCCGGCGAATCGGCGGCAGCCGCTTACATGGTGCGCGAGGGTCGCGTCGCGCTCGAAACCCACCTTCCCGACCGCGGAACGATGCTGGTCGCCACGATCGAGCAGGGCGAAATGTTCGGTTGGGCGTGGCTCTACCCTCCCTATCGATGGCGATTCGACGCACGCGCCGTTCTCCCCGTGCGAGCGATCGCGCTCGACGGCCCGTGTCTGCGCGCCAAGTGCGAAGCGGATCATGACCTCGGCTATGAGCTGCTCAAGCGCTTCCTGCGCGAGATCGATCGTCATCTCGAACGCAGTCAGCTTCAGCTGCTCGACATGTACCGGGTGAACCTGTAGGCGGCGCGTGGCTGAAGCAATTCGCAACGCATCCGCGCCCGGCCTTCACAGTCCGATGACGCCCCGCTTTGTGCGTATCAAGCGCACGGTTCGCGAGACGCCCGACGTAGTGACGCTGGATCTCGAGAGTCCCGATCCATCGTCCATCTTCACGCCCGGGCAGTTCAATATGCTCTATCTTTTCGGCGCCGGCGAAGTCGCGATCTCGTTCAGCGGCGATCCCGACAGACCCGACACGCTCACGCATACTATTCGCGCGGTAGGTTCCATCACTCGGCCGCTGGACGCATTGAAGCGCGGCGCGATGATAGGAGTGCGCGGGCCTTACGGACGCGGATGGCCAACCGACGAAGCGAGGCGCGCTGAAACCGTGCTGTTGATCGGTGGCGGAATCGGTCTCGCGCCGCTGCGACCGGTTATCTATTCGCTCGTGCGCAACCGCGGCGCCGCCAGGCGCGTAATCGTCCTTTGCGGCGCACGTACCTCCGACGATCTTTTGTTTACACGCGAATTCGCGAGTTGGAGCAGGCAGGGCGGATTCGAAGTTCACTGGATCATCGATCGTGGCGAGCTCGCTTGGCAGGGACGCGTCGGGGTTATCACCGATCTGCTCGCCTCGGTTCGCTTCGAAGCGTCGGGCGCGCTCGCCATGATCTGCGGACCGGAGGTGATGATGCGAATTGTGTCAGGCGATCTGGTTTCGCGCGGCGTTGACGCGGCGAAAATCCATATTTCGATGGAACGCAACATGCGATGCGCGATCGGCACATGCGGGCATTGTCAGTTCGGACCCGCGTTCGTATGCAAGGACGGCCCGGTTTTTCCGCTGCCGCAAATTGCTCCGATGCTGGGTATTCGGGAGCTGTGAATGGCAAACGCCCGCAAACGCCCGAAGCTCGCGGTCTTTAAGTTCGCATCATGCGACGGATGTCAGCTCAGCATCCTCGATTGCGAGGATGAACTCCTAGCACTCGCCGGCGAAGTCAAGATCGCGAACTTCACGGAGGCGAGCAGCGCCGTATTGCGGGGGCCGTACGATATGGCGCTGGTCGAAGGCTCGATCACGACGCCTCACGATGCCGAGCGAATTCAGGAAATCCGCCGCGCCTCGAAATTCCTCATCACAATCGGAGCGTGCGCGACGGCGGGAGGAATCCAGGCGCTGCGAAATTTCCGCGACGTGCGAGAATTCGCGTCTATCGTTTACGCAAAGCCCGAATACATCTCCACGCTCGATCGCTCCACGCCAATCGCCAATCACGTGCGCGTCGATTTCGAGTTGCGCGGATGTCCGATCGATCGTCGCCAGCTCCTCGATGTGATCTCAGCGAGGCTTGCCGGGCGCGTGCCGCATACGTCCTCGCATTCGGTATGCGTCGAATGCAAGCAACGCGGGATCGTGTGCGTGATGGTCGCGCGCGGCGTTCCATGTCTCGGTCCGATCACGCACCCGGGATGCGGCGCGATTTGCCCCTCATACGCGCGTGGATGCTACGGATGCTTCGGTCCGAGCGATTCGACAAACATCTCGTCGCTCATGAAAGCGTGGAGCGCCGCGGGCATGCCTCGCGACGAAATCGTGCGCGTGTTGCGGACCTTCAACGCGGGTTCGGCGCCGTTCGCAGACGCCTCCCGAGAATATGAAAACGATCAAAGTTGATTATCTCGCGCGCGTCGAGGGCGAGGGCGCATTGCGCATCCGCTTCAAGGGCGACGAAATCCGCGACGTCGAGCTGCGCATCTTCGAGCCGCCGCGCTTTTTCGAGGCGTTCCTGCGCGGGCGCTCGTGGCTCGAAGTCCCCGACATAACTGCGCGCATATGCGGAATCTGTCCGGTCGCGTACCAGATGAGCAGTTGCGCCGCGATGGAGGAGGCCGCGGGCGCGCGGGTGGATGGGTCGTTGGCGCTGCTGCGCAGACTGCTTTACTGCGGCGAATGGATCGAAAGTCACGCGCTGCACATCTTCATGCTGCACGCACCCGACTTTCTGGGCTTTCCGGATGCGATCGCGATGGCGCGTGAGCATCGCGAGATGATCGCGCGCGGACTTCGCATCAAGAAGGCCGGCAACGCGATCGTCGACCTGCTCGGCGGACGCGCGATTCATCCGGTCAACGTGCGCGTCGGCGGATTTTATCGCGCGCCGACGCGTGCGGAACTCGCTCAGCTTCGCCCCGAATTGGCCGCTGCGCTCGAAGACGCGGTCGTCGCCGCCGACTGGCTGCGGACGTTTGATTTTCCAAGTCTCGAACGCGATTACGAATTCGTCTCCATACGCGGCGGCGACGACTACCCCTTCATCGGACGGCGACTCATCTCAACTCGCGGCCTCGATATCGATATCGCCGACTACGACGCACATTTCGAAGAACATCAGGTTGCGCGCTCGCACGCCCTGCACTCGACGATAAGGGGTCGCGGCGCATACCTGTGCGGCCCGATGGCGCGCTTCAATCTCAATTTCGACCAGCTTCGTCCGCCTGCACGCGAAACCGCCGCGCGACTGCGAATCCCGGTTCCGTGCCGGAACCCGTTCATGAGCATCCTGGTTCGGATGGTCGAAGTGATACAGGCGCTCGACGAGGCTATCGCGACTGTCGACCGCTACGTCGAGCCGACGACGAGTTTTGTCGAGGTGGCGCCGCGCGATGCCGTCGGCTTCGGATGCTCTGAAGCGCCGCGCGGTTTGCTCTACCATCGCTATCGAATCGGCGCAGACGGCCTGGTGACCGACGCGAGAATCGTTCCTCCAACCTCGCAGAATCAGAAATCGATGGAAGACGACCTCGTTGCGCTCGCGCCGCATTTGATCGCGATGGAGCACAAAGCCGCAACCGCGAGGGCTGAGCATGCGATTCGCAACCACGATCCGTGCATCTCGTGCGCGACGCACTTTCTCAAGCTGACGCTGGAAAGCGAATGACGCGCCGCGCGCGGATTATCGGCGTTGGCAATCCGATGGCGGGCGACGACGGCGTCGGCATCGAGGTGGTTCGCGCGATCGCGCGAATCGGTGCAGGTGACGAAATCGATTTGTGCGAATTCGCCGACCCCAGCCGGCTGATCGAGCTTCTTGTCGATGGCGCGGATCCGATCATCATCGTCGATGCGCTCCTCGATTCGCACTCGCCGGCGCGCGTGATGCGAATCTCGCAAAGTTCTTCCAAAGATGCGCGAATCCTGTCGACGCACGGGTTGGGGATTCTCGAAGCGATAGAACTTGCGCGTGCGACGTATCCGGATCGAATCGCACGGCAAATCGAGATCGTCGCCGTCGCAGTTTCAGGCGCAAATCGGACTGGCGCGGCGCTTTCACCGGAAGTGGCCGCTGCTGTCCCGCAAGCCGCGCAGGAAGCGCTTCGCCTCGTTCGTTGGATTTCGTGAATTTTCGAAACGCCAGTCCGCCGATGCTGGCGCGCCTGCGACGCATCAGCTATCACGATAATCGATGGCATCCGCTCAGCGCACCACGATCGGTCTCGTGCAGATGAGTTGCGCAGCCGAACCGAAACTCAATCTGGAAAAGGCGATCGCCCGTATCGAGGAAGCCGCCGGGCGCGGCGCGCGGGTGGTATGCCTTCAGGAGCTGTTTCGCGCGCACTATCCGTGTCAGGTCGAGGACCCGCGATTTTTCGATCTAGCCGAGCCGATCCCCGGTCCGACAACGGAAGCGCTCGGCCGGCTCGCGGCGGCGCGCAAGATTGCGATCGTCGCGTCGATTTTCGAGCGGCGCGCGCAGGGCCTCTATCACAATACCGCCGTCGTCATCGACGAAAGCGGCGTGATCGCGGGTCGCTATCGCAAAATGCATATCCCCGACGATCCGCGTTACTACGAAAAATATTACTTCACGCCCGGCGATCTCGATTTCACCTCGCATCAGACCGCGCACGGACGACTGGGCGTGCTCGTATGCTGGGATCAGTGGTTTCCCGAGGCCGCGCGCCTGACTGCGATGAGCGGCGCGCAGATACTTTTCTATCCTACGGCGATCGGATGGTGGCACGGCGAGACGCCCGAAGATCGCATCAAGATGCTCGAGGCGTGGAAGACGATTCAGCGCGCTCATGCGATCGCCAACGGCGTATTCGTCGCGGCCGTGAATCGCGTCGGCATCGAAGGCGAGCTCGAATTCTGGGGCTCGTCGTTTGTCGCAGATCCGTTCGGCGAGGTCGTCGCGAGCGCATCGGAGAAAACCGAGGAAACTCTGGTGGTCGAGTGCAATCTCGATCGAATCGAATACACGCGGCGCAACTGGCCCTTCCTGCGCGATCGCCGCGTCGACGCCTATCAGGATCTCACGCGCCGCTATCGTTCCTGACGTGTCGTCCATCTCCAGCACAGATCGCGCTAGATTCGGCGGATACCGGATGCCGGCGGAATGGGAACCGCACCTCGCGACGTATCTCGTGTGGCCGCACAATCCCGAGACGTGGCCCGGCAAGTTCGAACTCATCCCGCGCGCATACGCGAAGATGGCCGCATCGATCGCGATGTTCGAGCCGGTGCGGATGCTGGTCAAAGATCGCGAGCAGGGCGAAATCGCGCGCACGATGATTTACGACGCTGCGAAGGCGCTTGGCCCCATCAAGAGCATCGAAATCTTAACCATCCCGACCAACGATTCGTGGATCAGAGACTACGGACCGATCTTCATCAATCGCCGCGAGACCACGATGGGGGCGCCGACGCAAATCGCGCTCGATTGGCGCTTCAATTCATGGGGCGAAAAATACGGCCCATGCGATCTCGATGATGTGGCGCCCCATCGCCTCGCCGATCGCTACGGCTTCACGGTTGTCGAACCCGGCATCGTGATGGAGGGCGGCTCGATCGACGTCAACGGCGCGGGAACCGTGCTGACGACCGAATCTTGCCTGCTCAACAAGAATCGCAATCCGAATCTGACGCGCGAAGATATCGAGGATTACCTGCGCGTCTTTATCGGGGTTACGAACGTGCTATGGCTCGGCGACGGAATCGAGGGCGACGACACGGACGGCCATGTCGACGATCTAGCGCGATTCGTTAACCGCGGCACGATTCTCACCGTCATTGAGGAAGATCCTGCGGACGCCAATTTCAAACCGCTGATGGAAAACCTCGAACGGCTGCGCACGATGCGCGATCAGAATGGACGCGCGTTCAAAGTCGAAACGATGCCGATGCCGCCACGAGTCGAGTTCGCAGGCGAGCGGCTGCCGGCGTCGTATGCGAATTTCCTAATCATCAACGGCGGCGTGGTCGTGCCCACGTTCGAAGCGCCGTCGGACCACGTCGCGCTCGATACCATCGCGCGAGCCTTCCCCGGTCGGCGCGTTGTCGGTGTGCCGTCGGTCGATCTCGTTCTCGGGCTGGGTTCCGTTCACTGTCTTTCGCAACAGCATCCCGCGCCGCCGACGGGACGCAGAGATGGTTAATTTCTTGTTAAGCCTTGTCGATCACGTATCGGTGTTCGACCCTGTAATGACGACCTCTTCTCTGCCTGCTATAAGATCGCATGGAACCGGCGGACGGGATCCGAAAAAACTTTTGACGAAATCGAACTCCGGCCTTGAGGGGCCGTGATATTAGGGGAGACTGACGCATAAAGATGGGACCGCGTCCAAAAGGAGTCTTTCTGACCAAGGGTGTCGGCAAGCATCGCGAAAAGCTGACTTCGTTCGAGATGGCGCTGCGATCGGCGGGAATCGCCGAATACAATCTCGTGCGCGTCAAATCGATTTTTCCGCCCAACTGCAAACTGATTTCTCCGCAGGAAGGCGTGAAATATCTGTCGCCGGGACAGATCGTTTTCGCGGTGATGAGCGACAACGCAACCAACGAACCGCATCGCCTGACAGCGGCCTCGGTCGGGGTCGCGGTTCCCGCCAATCCGAATCACTACGGATATCTTTCAGAGCATCACAGTTTCGGCGAAACCGATCAGAAGGCGGGCGACTATGCGGAGGATCTTGCGGCGACGATGCTCGCGACGATTCTCGGCGTCGATTTCGATCCCAATGCGAGCTACGACGAGCGCAAGGACATCTGGCGCGTGTCGGACAAAATCGTAACGACGCGCAACGTTACCCAGTCGGCGATCGGCGATCGTGACGGATTGTGGACGTCGGTGGTCGCCGCCGCAATTTTCGTCGACCTCGAACCCAAGTAGGTCGCACGCCGGATCGATCGTTGCGCGGCGCCGCGGCCGCGCCTAGGATCGAGCCATGTCGACACTCGTTCTCTATTGTGCTGTTTGAGGGTACAAGCCGCGCGCGGCCAGTCTGGCCGCCTCATTGAAATCCGAATTCGGAGAAAGCGTCGAAATCAAGCCCGGCTCGTCGGGTCAGTTTGACGTTCTCGTCAACGGCAAGCTGATTTTCTCGAAAGCCCAGATGGGACGCTTCCCCGTCGATGGCGAAGTCGAGGATATCTTCGCCGCGACGACGCAGGCGAAGCGCAAAGCTTGACTCTGCCCACTCTGCTTCAGGCGTGCATGTCGAGCAGCTCCGTGAAGCCGCTGCGATGATGCGGGCCGATGATCATCATCTCGAGGATGCCCATTCCCTCGCGTGCGCCGAGACGCGCGCGGCATACCGCCTGAATATGCTGGTTCAGCGGTTCGCGTTCGCTCACCTCCGCGAGCTTGAACGATTCGTAGGTTGAGACGTCGCGGCCGACGTAATAGCCGTGTCCCCACTTCGGATGCCCATAGCCGATCGCCTGCATGTAGAAATTGTAAAGCGGCTCCAATTCGGCGCGATTGTCTCCGATGGCGGTACGAATCGCGATCTCGGCGCGCTTTGCGTGGCGCGTGCCCTTGGCGAAATCGATTTTCCAATCGACAGAGTTCGCAACTTCGACCGGAGCGGCCAAATCCGAGGTCGTTACGATCGCGCCGAACTGATGGCGACGCGAGCCGTCGGCGTTTTCCATCACGTCGAAGTGCGTGCACACGTCTTCGAAATTGGTAGGCGACCACAGCCAGAAGAACTGCGGCGTTCCCGTTTCCGGAACGCCCGCCGGATCGCGCGGCCCGAGCGGACGGATTCCCCACGATCGATCGCGCGCGCCCCATACGCGCGTCGGCTCCGCGCGATAGGTTTTCCCGCCGACATCGATCGTTCCGGAATAGCCGCCGTGTTGGGTGAAGCGGGTGAGATCGAGCATCCGCCTCCCGCCCGGACGACGTGTGAAACGTGGCTCTTCGATCGCCGCTGCGCGCCCATGAAATTCGAGTTCGGCGCGAAGCTCGGGATGCTCGACGCGAATCCTCATCGTGCGCATCGGCTTCACGACCTCGACCGAGATCGGGCCGACGCGTGTGTCGAGGCGATCGGCGCCGAGGACTCGCGAAGCTCGCACGCAATGCTCGACGCCGTTCGCCGCGACGCCGAATGCAGCGTCGATTATTCCCAGGTTCGGATAAACTCCCATCGCGAGCGCGAAAAACGGTTCGCCTTCGCGAAAGTAGCCGTTGAAGAAAAATCGATCGTAGAAATTTCGATCGCTGGTGAAGACTTGCTGCACCGGATCCGGTGTCTGATGAAGCGGATACTCGTCGCCCTGGGTGATCATGATGTTCGCCGACTTTCAGCCGATAAGAATGGTATCGAGCTTGTCAGGATGCACGCGAATCGCGAAGTAGAATGGACCGAATCTGCCGTACCCGGCGCTCGCCTCGTCAAAGCGCATCTCATAAACGAGCTTTTTGAAAACGGTCGCCTCATCGGCGAACAAATCAACGCCCCACTCCCAATCGTCGAAGCCGATCGAGCCTGAGATGATCTGCGTGACCTGTCCGCCGTAGCGCCGCCCAACGAGTCCGTGCTCGCGCATCTCGTCGCGGCGCTTTTCGATCGGCATCCGATACCAGTTGTCCGCGCCCTCGCGCTTCTTATCCATCGGATAGAAGCACAGGTATCGATTCGCCGGGATTTTGGGGTAGAGCCGCGTGATCATCTTTTCGCGCTGGCGCGCCAGCTCTGAAGTGACCGCAGCGTCCCATTCGGGAGAGTACAGCTTGACGCCGCGTCCGACCAAATCCTGATAGAGAGCAACTGACGCTTCGTAGATTCCCAGCTCGATCACGGAGAGATACGAAGTCGTCGGCTCCAGATAGTCGTTCAATTCGAGGCGGGCGAGCGCGAGTTCCGCGCGGTTGAGTTCATCGAAGGTCTTGCGGAAATGGACGAACAACAAGTCGCCCTTGTGTCCGAGCTGCGAAAAAACGGCGCTGTCGCTGTCTTCGCGAGCCGCCATTTCCGTAAGCGCCGACGCCGCCTCTTCGATCACCTGACGCCGCTCGTCGGAATCGAGCGCGCGCCATGCGCGATGGCGGATGCGGAACATCTGATGAAGGACCGCGTAACCTTCCACGGTCAGAGGTGCGGCGGGAATCTCCAGGTTGCTTGCGGCGGAAGCATTTTTAGCGTGGTCACTCATGGCGGGGATTTTAGAATTTCAAGGCGCGCTTGTCTCCTATTTTCGCATCAGCGCAATCCGCAACGAATGCACGGACGGAAAGCGAGGCCCGTTCCATGATCGGAGTCGATTATGCTTCGACGCGCGGCAGCACTTCGGAAATCACGCGCTCGATCTGATCCTTCTGATTCCAGCCCGTGATGCGCAGGGCGATGCTCTTCGCTCCGTCCCGCGCGAGACCGGCGAGATGGGAGGCGCACTGTTCCGGAGCGCCTGCCGCAGTCCACGCTTCGACCATGTCGGGGGAGAAAACGGGGCCGTAGTATTGGTCGAGGAAGCGCTTGGACTCGGCGAGCGCCGCTGCGCGATCGGGATTCACATTGATGTTGTGATACTCGATGTTTGGGAACGCGTCGGGGTCGCGCCGCTCGCGCCTCAGCGCCTCGGAGACCTTCTCCCAGTTGGCTTTGAACATTCCGGGAAAAAGCTGAACCGTCATCCATCCATCGGCGATTTTCGCGACCCGCGCGAGCGGCTTCTCTGCGCCCGCTCCGGTGGGATTCGCGGCAATCCAGATCGGGCAGGGATTTTGAATCGGGCGTGGGCTGATCGTGACGCCTTCGAATGATCGATATCGCCCCGCGAAGTTGACGCCGTCTTCGCTCCACAGGCGCCGGCATATTGCGATATTCTCGGCCATCCGATTTCCGCGCTGGCCATCCTTAACCCCGAAGATTGCTCCCTCGCGTGCGCTGGCGCCGCCCGCAACGATTCCGGTGCACACGGCGAGCTGCATTCTGCCGCCGGACATCATGTCGAGCGTCGCCCATTGGTGTGCGAACACCACAGGATCCCGAATCGGGAAGCTCGCCATGCATCCTACCCCGAGCCTGACCCTGCTGGTCGCGGCGGTGAGCGCACCGAGCAATGTGAGCGCCTCCGGACGCGGCTTCGCCATCACGCTGTCTCCAACCCAAACCGAATCGAAGAGCCCCGATTCTTCGACGCGGCGGGCGAGCGCGACCATCTCAGGCCATGTCGCGATGCCGAAGAAAACGCCGCGCTGCGGAATCGTGAACCCGAAACTGAGCTTTTGCGATCCCATCGTGGTCAGCGCCTCCTGCGCCGGATGTCACTCAATCCGCAATCGCGCGCCGTGAGTTTGCGCCAAATCGAACGCCGCACGAGGAGATCCGGCCAGCGTCACCTCGTACGGTGCTTGTCCGTGCAAATCCAGAAATTTCACCACTGGCCCTGAGAGAGACCGCGGCGCAATCAAATCGATTTCCTGCGTTCCGAACGGGATTCGCACGCCTGCGCAGTCGAGCTCTGCGTGATCGATTCGCGCGCCGCCGATGCCGAGTATCCGATGATACAGTTCCGCGGTTTTATTGAGCTCGTGACATGCGATCGCGATTCGTTTGATTCCGGTGACTCCGTTGCGATGCGTGCGATCGCGGGGAACCCGTTCGTCGCGCGGGGTTTCGTCCCAGATGACAAACGGAACGAGGCCGTTGAAGGGGGCGTCAGGTGTGGCGAGCTTCCATTTCAGCTCGTAGCCGTCGGGCCGCGTGCGCGTCATCGCAAACGGATCGCCGATCGATGCGCCCGCCGCGCGATACGCGTGCACGTCGTGATCGATATCGTGCGTGCGCCCGCAGAAATCGACGAGTCCGCCGCCTTTCGCGAGCGCCTTGTACCAGGGATGCCCTTCGACGGGGTTCAGAAACGCGATCAACTCCAGATACGATCCGTCCTGAAACGCGATGAGCGCGTTGTGCGTGCCGATATTGTGCTTGCCGCCGCGGACGACGGTGAATCCAAGCTCCGTGTAACTTGCGATCGCAGTTTCGAGATCCTTTACCGCGATCACACAGTGATCGATTCCCAACGGCATCCGGCATTCCTCCCTCGATCGCGATCAGCCGAATACGCCGGCCGCCGCAAGATCGGTTATTCGGCCCTCGTCGTAACCGAGGATCGATTCGAAGACGTAGTGATTGTCCTGTCCCAGAGTTGGTGCGGCCCGGCGAACCTCACCGGGCGTGCGCGACAATTTCGCGCGCGGACCTTCGACGACGGTTTTCCCCAGCGTCGGATGAGGCAGTTCGACAAAATGGCCGCGATGCTGGACTTGCGGGTCGTGCAGATACTCGCGGCTGTTTTCGACGACGTGCGCCGGGATCGATCGCGCCTGCAGCGTCGTCTCGATTTGCTGCGCGAGGTGCTGACGCGACCAGCTTGAAACGATTTCATCGAGCGTGCCGGCGTTGTCGACGCGCGCCGCCATGGCGGCAAAGCGATTGTCCGCAGCGAGATCGCGGCGATTCATCGCTTCGCATAACGATCGGAACTCGTCGTCGCTGCGACATACGATCGCAACCCACGAATCGGCGGCGCGACCCGGATAGATGCCGTGCGGCGCGAACCGCGCGTCGCGATTTCCGACCCGCGAATCGACACGACCATTGGCCGTGTAATCCAGAATCGCGGGAGTAAGAAAATGCAGCGCGGTTTCGCCCTGCGACTGGTCGATGTACTGGCCCTTGCCCGTTTTACGTCGATATTCCAGCGCAGCCAGAATCGCGATCGCCGTGAAGCGCGGCGCGACGTAGTCGGTGTACGCGCCGAACGGCCCCGAGGGCGGACGATCTTCCCATCCCGTGAGGTTGTAGAAACCCGAGATCGCCGCCGCCAAATTGCCAAATCCCGCGAATCGCGACAGCGGCCCGCTCTGACCCATCAGGCAGGTGCTGAGCATGATGATGTCGGGTTTAATGCGGCGCAGATTTTCGTAATCGAGACCCCACGCGCGCATCGCCTTCGGAGAGAAAGATTCGGTGACAACGTCGGCCCATCGCACGAGGTCGAATACGACGTCGTGGGAGCGCGGATTTCCGAGGTCAAGCGTGATTCCGAATTTATCGGCGTTGCAATTTCCGAAGAGTCCCGAACTGTCGGGCCCGATTTGATTGTTGTGGTATGGCTGGAGCGTGCGCGCGGTATCAACGCGGGTTGGAGACTCGACGCGCACGATTGTCGCGCCGAAATCCGCGAGCATCCGTGTCGACGCAGGGCCCGCCATCACCCACATGAAATCGAGAATCTTCACGTCTCTCAGCGCCAATCGCGACGACATCAGATGATCCCCCTTTTCGAAAGCTCGGCGACGGTGGACTCGGACATCCCCAGTTCGTCGCAGTAGATTTCGCGGTTGTGCTCGCCCACGCTCGGCGGTCGTCGACGGTACTTGATGGGGCTCTCGCTGAATTTCACGAACGGACCCGGATAGCGAATCGCCCGGCCAAGCTCCGGATGCGGCAGCTCCTGAAAATACTCGCGCGCGCGAAGCTGTTCGCTGTCGATGACTTCGCTCATCGTCGTGATTGGCGCGATCAGAAACCCCTTGTCGATCGCGAGTCGCAGCAATTCGCCCTTGGTGTGCGCGGCGGTGAACTTCGACACGATTCCAATGACGCGCTCGTATTCTGCGATCGGCTCCCTGCCGGTCAGCAGAAGCTCAGTGTATGCAAGCCAGTCCTTGTCGCGCGTGGCTTCGTCGCAGTATCCGTGCTCACAGATGTAATGCATCAACTTGCGGGTGAAGACTCCCAGCGCCGAGCCGAACAGGAACGTGCACGACACCCATCCGTCCTTTGCAGGCCAGACCAGCGGCAGCCTGAGCAACCCAACTCTCACACCCCCGGCCATCCGCTCGATCTGATCCGCGCCGACGGCCGCCGCCAGGATGCTCGACTGCGTCGCCATCGCAAGCGATTGCTGCGCGGAGATATCGACATGCTGGCCGAGCCCTGAGACCGCGCGTTCGTGATTGGCCACCATCGCGCCCACCGCCGCGTCGGCGCTCGCGTGCAGGTATCCCTGCGCAACGCTCACGCGCACCGGAGGGCGATCTTCGTCGCCGGTGAGGATGAGCGGCCCTCCGGCAGCCATCACGATCAGATCTGCGTCGGCGTAAAGCGCCTTCGGCCCGTCCTGTCCGAAGGCAGTTATCGAAACGTAGATGAGGCCCGGGTTGATCGCGCGCAGAGCTTCATAGCCGAGCCCGAACGACGCCATTTGTCCGGGAATTTCCGATTCGATCAGAAAATGGGCGCTGCGGACGAGTCGAAGAAGAATCTCGCGTCCGTCCGCCTTTTCGACATCGAGAGTGATCGCCCGCTTATTGCGATTGTAGGACCACCAAAAGAGCGAGCGTTCGCGATCGGGCGTATCCCTGAAGAACGGAGGAATATCGCGCGCCGGCGAGCCCCCGGGCGGCTCGATCTTGATCACGTCCGCGCTAAGATCGCCAAGGATCTGCCCGCATAGCAGCCCGCGTTCGTCGGTCAGGTCGAGTACCCGATAAGCAGAAAGCATGTGAGAGCCTCCCGGCGACCTCACCCTTTAGCATCGTGGTCTGCGGGAGCGTCAAGCCTCGCGACGCAATTGCAGACCGACAAATCGGACGGGTTTTGCGCGGGGCAGGTTTATGGGGCTAGACTTCAGGCTATCTTTGCCCGATCCGGGGACCCGCCACGGCGCGCGCTGATTGTTCGAGAGAAGGCATCGCATGAAAATCGATCTGCTTTACGAGATGGAGATGCTCAAGCCCTGGGCGTCCAACGCCGAGTACAATACGTACTGGGAGGCGGTCGAGCAGATCGAACTCGCGGACAAGCTGGGATTCTCGACCGTCTGGGAGGTCGAGCATCATTTTCTCGAAGAGTTCTCGCATTCGCCCGCGCCTGAAGTCTTCCTCGCCGCGATCGCGCAGCGCACCCACAAGATAAGAATCGGCCACGGCGTCGTACTTCTGCCGTGGAAGTTCAACCATCCCGTGCGCGTGGCGGAGCGCGCAGCAGTCCTCGATATCATGTCCAACGGCAGGCTTGAATTCGGGACGGGACGCTCGAGTATCGCGGAACAGCTCGGTTTCGAGATCGAACCCACCCAGTCGCGCGAAATGTGGCAGGAAGCGGTGCGCGCGATTCCAAAAATGTGGACGCAGGAACGCTTCTCGCACGAGGGCAAGTTCTTCAACGTTCCCGAGCGCGCGATTATTCCGAAGCCGATTCAGAAGCCGCATCCTCCGATGTGGGTCGCTGCGACCAGTCCCGACACCTGGGAACTGGCAGGTCTTAATGGCCTCGGATGCCTGGGGCTGACGGTATGGGTCGATCTGCCCGAATTGCAGAAGCGGATGAAACTCTATCGCGACGGCCTCACGCGATGCCGCCCGGCGGGCGCTTTCATCAACGACAAGGTAGGCGTCTTCACGATCGCGCATTGCGCTGAGAGCACGCAGGCTGCCGTGGACAACGGCGGAATCGACGCGACGATGTGGTACGTCACGTATGTTTTTCGCGCGCTGGCGACCGTGCCAAGAGAGTTGCTCGGGACGGTTGCGGGAACGATTCCTTATGCCGACGTCCTCAAACAATTCCCGCTTTTCGAAAAGTACGAGAAGCAGGGAAACGTCACCTTCGACGAGATCGACGAACGCGACATGGTGATCGTCGGCGACCCCGACAAGTGCATTGAGAAGCTGAAAAAGTACGAGAAGGCGGGCGCCGATCGCGTCATCTGCATCATGCAGGTCGGCGGGCTCAAGCACGCGCAGATCATGAAATCGATCGAGCTTTTCGGAAAATACGTGATTCCGGAATTTACGGATTAGGCTGCGCAGGCGCGGTCGGCGGATTTGATACGCCGGGAATCTGGCGCAGCGCAGCGCCAAGCGGCGTGTCGGTCTGGTGGCGCTCCATATCCTCGGCGGTCGAGGGCGCATCGTTCGTCGCGTCTTCGTAATGATGCGCCACCTGACGTTTGACGTCGCTTTCATTCGATTGGGGTGAGGTTCCCTCGCCGCGCGCGAATTTCAGGCGATCTTCGGCGCTCATATTCAACCAGATCTGGCTTGCCTGCATCGCGTTGCCGCGCGTCAGCGCTTCCGCGTATTGCTGCTGCGGCGATTTGTCGTGATGGCTCCACGGCCAGCATCCGCATACGCCGAAGGCTGTCGCGACAAATGCCGCACCGATACACGCTCTCAGTGTGCGGCGGGTATCCAAAAGGCGATTCACCCGAGCAAGAATAACAGGAATTCCCGGCCGGCGCTCTTTGGCTTTGCAGCGCTTTAGATGTTTGACTGCGGAGCGGTACTAATGTACTCCTCTTAGTTCTGTAGCGATTTTGTGCCTTATCGAGAGCGGCGGAGGGACAGGCCCTACGATGCCGCAGCAACCGGCCCTATATGGGTGCTGGTGCTAAGTCCTGCGGGGCTCCGGAAACGGAGGCTTGTAAAGATGAGGCGAGAGTTAAGCAACCCTCGTCCTCATCGCAGGAAGAGGGTTTTTTAATGCCCTTTCGTCGACGTGGCCGCCGGGCCGCTCTCTCGCAAGGCCGGATGCAACTATGATCCAGGGCCGAGTGCTTATTGTCGGAGCCGGAGGGCTGGGAGTTCCCGCCGCCACAGTGCTGGTGCGCGCGGAAGTCGCGGCGATCGCGCTCGTCGATCCCGACCCGATTGAGCTGTCGAACCTCCATCGCCAGGTCATCTATTCCGAAGCGGAAGTAGGCCGGCCGAAGGTTGAGGCCGCCGCCCGGCATCTTCGCGAACTGGGCGGTGCAAGAGAAATCGAGCCCATCGTCGGCAGATTGGACGCAGCAAATGCGGAAAAAATGATCGCGCTTTTCGACTTCATCATCGACGCGACCGACGATCCCGCCGCCAAGTTTCTGATTAACGATACGTGCGCGCGGCTTGGTCGTCCGTTTTCGTACGGCGGCGTGCTGGCGATGAGCGGCCAGACGATGACGGTGATCCCGGGGCGCACTGCATGCCTTCGATGCCTTTTCGAAGAGGCGCCCGACGCCGCAGAAGTGGCAAGCTGTCGAGAAGCGGGAATCCTGGGTCCAGTCGCGGGATTGATCGGAACGGTTCAGGCCGAGGAGGCGATTCGATTCCTAAACGGAGCGCGGCCGCAATTTACCGGATCGATTTTCAGTTACGACGGCGCGGGTTCGGCGCGAATCCGAATCACGGAAGTCAAGCCACGTCCGGGATGTATCTGCGGTGCGGCAAACGTCGCGGCCTCGGCGCATACCATATCGAGTTGATAGGACAGCGAGAAAAAGAGGGCGGAGAGAAAGGAATGAACTACGTCACCAGTCTCAAGTGTCGCGAGTGCGGCCAGGAGTATCCGGTCGAGCCGCTTCATGTTTGCGAAACGTGCTTCGGCCCGCTCGAAGTGATTTACGATTACGACAAAATCCGCACCGCAATGACGCGCAAGGCCGTGGAATCGCGCGCGCGTAATCTGTGGCGATATCGCGAGCTTCTGCCCGTCAACAGCGAACCTGAGGCGGGACCGTTTTCGGGATTCACTCCGCTGCTCCGAGCCAAGCGGCTCGCCGCGGAACTCGGAGTGAAGGATCTTTTTATCAAGGACGACACCGTCAACCATCCGACACTCTCCTACAAGGATCGCGTGGTATCGGTGGCGATCACCAAGGCGCGCGAGTTCGGATTCACTACCGTCTCGTGCGCATCGACGGGAAATCTGGCGACCGCCGTCGCCGCTCACGCCGCACGCGCGAACCTGCGATGCTACATCTTCATGCCGGAGGGCGTTGAGGCCGGAAAAATAATCGGCTCGACGATTTACGGCGCGCACGTGATCACGATTCGCGGCAACTACGACGATGTGAATCGCCTGTGCAGCGAGATCGCGGACAAATACGGGTGGGCGTTCGTCAACATCAATATTCGTCCGTACTACACCGAAGGCGCCAAGACTTTCGGCTTCGAAATCGCAGAGCAGCTCGGATGGCGGACGCCAGACCATGTCGTGCTTCCGACCGCGGGCGGAACGATTCTTCCCAAGGTGGCGAAGGCGTTCAAAGAGTTTGAGCAGGTCGGCCTGCTCAAGGACGGCCACGCGAAGATTCATTGCGCGCAGGCGTCGGGCTCGGCGCCGGTCGTCCATGCACTGCACAAGGGAACGGACCTAATAACGCCGGTGAAGCCCGATACCATCGCGAAATCGATCGCGATTGGAAATCCCGCCGACGGCTTCTATGTCCTCAAAGCCGTGCGCGAATCGGGAGGATGGGGCGATGTCGCGACCGACCCGGAAATTATCGACGCGATCAAGCTGCTCGCACGCACCGAGGGAATTTTCGCCGAACCTGCAGGCGGCACGACGCTGGCGGTGGCGATCAAGCTGATTGCGAGCGGGCGTATCAAGCGCGACGAAACCACCGTCGTGTCGATCACCGGCAACGGGTACAAGACCGTCGAGGCTGTCGCCAGCGCGATCGAAAGTCCGATGCATATCGAGGCGCGGCTTAAGGATTTCGATGCCCTGTTCGAAAAATTGCAGAATGGCAAGCGTGCGGCGGCTACTGCTGCCTGAGCTTGTCTGACCGGATACTCCGGAATAAGCAACAAGGAGAGAGTAAAGCATGCCAGTTCACGTAAGAGTGCCGACTCCGCTGCGTCGTTTCACCGCCGGCAAAGACGAAGTCGCAGCCGAGGGCGCGTCAATTCGTGCCATAATAGAGAATCTCGAGAAGAATCATCCCGGTCTTCGCGAACGCCTCATGGATGACAAGGGTGAGCTGCGCCGCTTTGTCAACATCTATCTCAACGGAGATGACATTCGCTTCCTCGATCAGCTCAACTCGAAGGTAAAGGATGGCGACGACGTCTCAATCGTCCCTGCTATCGCAGGTGGAAGCTCAGTCTGAGTTGGCTCCCGTCCAGCGCGCCGCCAGCGTACTGGAACTCATCGGCAACACGCCGATGATGGAGATTTCCAGGCTCACGGAGGGAATGTTCCCGCCGTCGGTGCGGATTTTCGCCAAGCTCGAAGGCTTCAATCCCGGAGGCTCGGTTAAAGATCGCGCGGCGCGCAAGATGATCGAGCTCGGAATCGCGCGCGGCGATCTTCGTCCGGGAAAAGTGATTCTGGATTCAACCTCCGGGAACACCGGAATCGCGCTGGCGATGGTCGGAGCGGTGCTGGGCTACGAGGTCGAACTCGTGATGCCGTCGAATGTCAGCCGCGAACGCAAGAATATCATCGAGGCGTTCGGCGCAAAGATCCATTTTTCCGATCCGATGCAGGGTTCGGACGGCGCCATCAGAATGTGCCGCGAGATTCTCGCCGCCGATCCGGAGCGTTACTTCAAGCCCGATCAATACAACAACGAAGCCAACCCGCTCGCGCATTTCGAAACGACGGGCCCCGAAATCTGGCGCCAGACAGGGGGTCAGGTGACGCACTTTATCGCGAGTATTGGCACCAGCGGTACCCTGATGGGAACCGGGCGGTACCTGAAAGCATGCAACCCCGACATTCGGGTGATCGCCGTCGAGCCGGATGACCCGATGCACGGACTTGAGGGGCTCAAGCACATGGCATCGTCGATCGTGCCGGGCATCTATCATGAGGAGCGCCTCGACGCGAAAGTGCCGGTTTCCACCGAGGACGCCTACGACACCGTCTACGCGCTGGGCGAGCGCGAAGGGCTTCTCGTAGGACAATCGTCGGGCGCGGCGATGGTCGGCGCAATCAAAGTTGCGAATACGCTTAGGCAGGGATGTATCGTAACGATATTCCCCGATTTCGGTGACAAGTATCTCTCGACCAACCTGTGGCTCGGATGGAAGAAGCATCCGCGCTAGGCGAAACGACCTCGAAAAAATGGAACGTCTGCACGAACGTTATTATCTCAGCTACCCGCAAGCTCTGATCAAAGAGCCGATCCTTTATCGCCTCGCGCGCAAGTTCGACGTGGTTTTCAATATCCGCGGCGCGAGCGTCTCCGAAGATATGGGACTTGTCGCGGTCGAGTTCGAGGGCACAGCCGATCAGATCGAACGCGCAATCGAATGGTTGCGTCAGACCGGCGTCACCGTCGAACCGATCGAGAAGAACGTCATCGAGTAGCGCGCCACGCGCTCGTGTTATGGCGCTCAACGATGCGCAAATCGAACGCTATAGCCGTCAGATAATTGTGCCCGCGCTCTCGGGTCGGGCACAGGAGCGGTTGCTTGCCTCGTCGATGCTGATCGCGGGAGATGTTGCCGATATCGCGATGCCGGTTGCTTATCTCGTCGGTGCGGGAGTCGGCGCGATCCGAATACCCGCGGATGTCGACGACGGCGCGCTCAAAAAGCTGATAACGCGGATGCGCGCGCTCAATTCCGATTGCAAAATCGAGAGTTCATCACGCGAAACCAATTCCGATTTTGCTTTCGCGATCGCTGGAAGCTCCCGCGCTCTTCAGAGCGCTATTGACGTGAGCAAGCCTGGTCCGAGCATATTCGCGCGACTCGACACTCCGGCGAAAATGGCCATCTTTCGAAATCCGCCGCCATGTATCCGATGTGCCGATGCCGACCTCTTTACGCCGTTCGGCGCTCGGGCAGAGAATTCCGAATTCGTCGCGATGGCGGCGACGGTTGAGGCGCTCAAGTGTCTCGCCCGGATCGATGCAGACGCGTCGAATTCAACTCTCATCGAATTTGACGGTTACCAGACCACGTCGCGCATCCTGAATCGCACGCCGGGTGCGCCGCGATGCTCATGCCCGAACGCATGACAACAAAAGCTGCGCAAACTTCAGATGGAAGCGGCAAGGTCTGCGGATACCGCGCCTGGCTGTTCGATTTCGACAACACCATCGCGCGGCTCGAACCGGTCGTCGGTTGGGCTGCGGGACGGCGCGAACTCGAACCGTGGATGCGCGCGCAAGGCGTCCCCGAGCATCTGTTCGTCGAAGTCCCGCGCGGGAATCTCCCGCTTTATGACGCTGCGCGCACGCAGATGCTCGCGAATGCAACGAACCGCAACGACGCAGCGAATTTCACGGTTGACCAGGTTTACTCGATTCTGCGCGGTGCGTCAGAGATTATCGAAACATACGAACTCGCAGGCGTGGATCAGGCTGAGCCTCTCGCAGGCGCGATCGATTTTGTGCGCGAACTCTCAAACCGCGGGGCAAAGCTCGCAATAGTGACGTCAAACTCCACTCGCACCGTGAAGCGCTGGATGGAGCAACATCAGATCCTCGATTCGTTCGCTGCGTTCGTCGGACGCGACAGCGGACTTGGCCTCAAGCCCGCGCCGGATATGGTCGAACGCGCGCTGTCCCTGCTCAAAATTGACGCCGCCGATGCGGCGTTCGTAGGAGACAGCGAAGCGGATCTGCGCGCCGCCCAGGCCATGCACGTAAACTTCTTCGCCGTCGCTCACAACGATGCCGCGCGGGAGAAACTCGCGCGCGCGGGTGTCCATCTGGTGTTCGCATCACCATCCGAATTGGCGCTACATCTTGGCCTTGAGATTACAACCCCGACGGCGGCAATCTGAGTCCGATCCGGGAACGCGCGATGGCGTCAACCGAAATCGTGAATCCTGCGATGCTTAAGCTCGGCCTCGCCTTCGACGGCGTAAGCATCGAGTCCCTCCATGGGGGCCACGTCGAATTCGCACTTGAGGACGAGAGCTTCGCGCGCGCGCGGATAGATCGAGCTTCGCCCTATCGATTTACAAGCCGCGGCGACGAGGGCGTGATAGTTCACGAGGGCCGGGCCGAACATCCGGCACGGATAGTTGGACCTTCGGAGTTTGCTTCACGAATTAATGCGCGCGGGATCCCGCTCGGTTCGATCGTCCACGTGCGCGGCCTCTACGCCGCCGTCGCGTTGGGTGGCGGATGCGGAACCATCTCGCTCGGGCGCGCATGCGCGATATGCCGCGGACGCGAACTTACCGAGCACGCGGGCGAGTGGTGGCCGGTCGAGGAAGTCGTCGAGGCGCTCAGAAGCGCGTTCGAGGACGGCGCTGCGGAATTGATCCTTTTCAACGCCGGTTATGTCCCGGGCGAGGATGCCGGCGTCGAGCGCGTGCGCCCGTACGTGGCTGCCGCTCATCGATATTTCGATGCGACGGTTTGCGTCGCGATGCATCCGCCGGCGACGACGCGCGCGATCGACCTCGCATACGCGATGGGCGTCGACGCCATCTGCTACAGCGCGGAAGCGGCGGATTTCGGATCGCTCGAGAAGTATTTTCCCGGGCGCGCAAGGTTTTTCGGGCAGGATCGGTATTTCGCCGCGCTCGAACACGCGGCGCGAATTTTTCCGCGCGGCGCGGTATTCTCGGAACTCGCCCTCGATATCTCCGAAACGGAGAGCCTGGAGGAAAGTATCCGCCTGCTCACGTCGATCGGCGTAACTCCTCTGCTCGGCGTTTCCGGTTTGGGCGATCGAAAGCCCGGCGGCGCAGACCTGAACAAACTTGGAGCAGCCCTTTTCGAATGTGCGCATGCGGCGGGAATCAACATGAGCTGGACGCGCGATATGTCCACAGCGCTGAGTCCACTCGAAGCGCGCCATTTCGTACCTGACGCTCCGCAACTTCCGGTTCTCATTCATCAGCTTAGCCGCAACCGCATCGGCGCGATGGCGACGCGATCGCTCGCGCGCCTGCGCCGGCGTCTTCGAGTTCGCCGCGTGAGCGCCTCGTTCGACTCCTCCCATCTGTGAGAGCCGACGAAAAAGAGCGACAGGCGCCGCCGCGGAAATCCCTCGAACTCGGGCACGAATTCGAGGAGATCGTCGTCGATACGCGGCCGCTCGCCGTCGTGCTGCTCTCGCGCAGCGTGCGTCCGTTCATCCTGATTCTGGGGCTGGCGGCCTTTGCGGTAATCGGTCGCGCCGCGCCGCCGCACGGCCTCACCGACGTCGGCGAGCGTGCGCTCGGCGTCTTCGCGCTCGCGGTCATCTATTGGGCGACCGGCGTGATTCCGCTGATGGTCACGAGCCTGTTCGTGATCGTGTTGCTTGGCGTCTCCGGCGTGATGCCTGCGCGGACCGCGTTTTCGCTGTTCGGCAACGAAGCGATATTTTTCGTGCTCGCCGCTTTCATGCTGGCGGCAGCCGTCAATCGTCGCGGACTGGGAAGGCGAATCGCGCTGGTGGTATTCGGACGATTCGGCGGCACGCCGCGCGGACTGGTGCGATCGATATACATGCTGAGCGCGTTGATGTCTTTCGTAATCCCGGAGCATGCGGTCGCCGCGACGATTTTTCCTATCGTGCTCGATCTCGCGCGCACGATGGATCTCAAGCCCGGGCACTCGCGATACGGAACCGCTCTGTTTCTGGCGATGGCGTGGGGCGTGAACATCGGAGGCATTGCGACGCTGCTCGGCGGAGCACGCGGTCCGCTCGCACTGGGAATACTGTCGGAAGCGACGGGGCGCAGCATCTCGTTTCTTCAGTGGTCTAAGGCGACGTTGCCGCTCGTGATCCTGCTGCTCGTCGCGGGATATCTCGTGCTTGTCTCGTGGTATCCGTGCGATCTGGAATCAGTGGCGCAGAGCGCGCGCGAGCTCGCGAATCGTCGCGCGGAACTGGGGTTGATGACCGCGTCGGAATGGATGGTCGCGGTTATTCTCGGGCTGACGGTTCTCGCGTGGCTGACGGGTAGCGATCGATACGGTTACGCGGGCATCGCCATTCTCGCGGTCGTGGCGCTGTTCGTCTTCGATCTGCTCACGTGGCGCGAGGTCGAAGAATACGTCAACTGGGGAATTATCCTGATGTACGGCGGCGCGATCGCATTGGGCGCTGCGCTTCAACGCACCGGCGCGGCTGCGTTTATCGCCGGCGCAACGCTCGGACGCACCACCTCAACGGTGCTGATGCTCGCGATTCTGACGCTCGCGGCGGGCGTGCTCGGCGAGATGCTGAGTCATTCGGCGGTCGTTGCGGCGCTTGTGCCGGTCGCCCTCGGAGTGGCGCGCCAACTCGGGCTCGATCCGGCATCGATGACGCTGGCGGTCGCGATTCCCGCGGGCCTGACATTCATACTGCCCGTCGGAACACCGTCGATCGCGCTGGCATACTCGGGCGGTTTCATGAAGACCCGGGATTTGCTAATTCCCGGTGCGATAATGATCGCGATCGCGTGGATCGGTATGAATCTCTGCGTGCACGTCTATTGGCCGCTGCTCGGCTTGGGCGTCGGCTCGATACCGAATCCCTGACCCGCTTTCAAAATGCTAATATAGTGCTCTTGTTCCGAGTCCCAGGATTAAGTAACTTAGACGATTATTTAACTCACCTATTCGGAGCTGTATTTACCTTCCATGAGCAACGGTTTCACTTTGTGGTTCACGGGTATGTCTGGGGCCGGGAAATCCACCCTTGCGAACCTGATCGCTGACGAGCTTAAGAAGCGCGGCCATCGCGTCGAACTGCTCGACGGTGATGAAGTTCGCACCCATCTTTCGAAAGGCCTCGGATTCTCGAAGGAAGATCGCGACACGAACATCCGTCGTATCGGGTACGTATGCAAACTGCTGTCGCGCAACGGTGTCGTCGCGATTTCGGCCGCGATCTCGCCCTACCGCGACGTGCGCGACGAGTTGCGCCGCGAGCACGACAAATTCTTTGAAGTCTACGTGCGGTGCCCGCTCGATGCGCTCGTCGAACGCGACGTGAAAGGGCTGTACAAAAAGGCCCTCGCCGGCGAGATCAAGAATTTCACGGGAGTATCCGATCCTTACGAGGAACCGCTGAATCCTGAGCTCGTGATCGAGTCGCATCGCGAATCCGTCGATGAGAGCGTGAGCAAACTGCTCCAGCGCCTCGAAGCGGCCGGTTTGATCAGCAACAACGGGAGCCGGCGATGAGCGCTCCGCTCGAGCACGATCCGATAACCGCTCACGGCGGCGGCAACCTTCACGATCTGAAGGCTCCCGCGTCCGAGCGCACCGCACTCGCATCGCACGCCGATCGTCTTCGCGTGATCGCGCTTAACGCGCGCGAGCTTTCCGATCTCGAAATGCT